>Ga0307424_1001822_pt1 | contig 10916 bp, 9 predicted proteins | sample SalMarWE160320MG_FD_202157 | JGI IMG/M metagenome (GOLD analysis project Ga0307424, IMG submission 202157) | Salt marsh sediment microbial communities from the Plum Island Ecosystem LTER, Massachusetts, United States - WE1603-20 | ecosystem: Environmental > Aquatic > Marine > Intertidal zone >...
GCGCGTTCCCCGCCATCAGGGCGTGACAATAACCGCTTTCTATGAGTCCCTGCATGGCATCGCGGCTGTCTTTGTCGAAGGCCACGGCGGGTCCCATGACCCAGACAATATGACCGTGGTCCCTGTCATGCCGCAGGATATTATAGAGCTGGTCATAGGAACGGGAAAACGGGGTCTCGCGTGTCCCGCGGGTCCGGAAAGAAAACTTCTCTTCCCGTTCCCCCGAGGTTGAATCAAACCCCGTGGTGTGCACGAGGATACCCTCCTCGCCGTTTTCCGTCCTGCCGACCACCACAGGGTCACCCTTTTTTAACCTCCTCGCTTCCACTACATCCAGGGTTTCACCCTTGAGCACAATGCAGCAATCCATGCGGCTTTCCCGTGGCAACAGCCACTTCCCGTTGCCGATACGGACATATTCCGGGTAGTTGGATGTGCCATGAAAGCCGTCCGGCGCCACGCCGTCCCGGGGTGCGGCCTCAACCTTTGCCGGAGGTGAAGAGGCCAGGGGCCGTGTTGAAAAGTCGGGTGGTGTGAATTCAGGTAATATAACAGACATGATAGGCCTTCCTTTCTCGTCAAAACCATCGGTTGAAGGGCTGTCTAAGAAATTGGATCTTTCCATGGCGGGAGCATAATGAAATTCCCAGAGTGTGTCAACGACGGAGTCTCTCCCCAAATCCACCACCTGATTTCCCTGTCATCTTGCTCCAACCCCGGCAGTATAAGCTAATCCTTTGCCGGCTCCCGATTCATCAGCACCACCCAATCCTCGTACAAGCTCAACGAGCTGTTTCATCTTTTTTGATGGTGAATCAGGGAAGGGGTAATAGCCTGTCCCTGAAAGGGAATCTTGAATTTTGATCAGTGCCATGCTAGATTTATTGCAGAAAGGTGTGAAAAACAGCTGGGAGTGCAGCCTGCAGCAGGTTGTCGGAGGCCTGGAGAAGATGCCGTCTTCGGTCGGAGATACGGTCAAAAAAGTACTGGACACGATTCGCAAATACCGCCTCATCACAAGGGGTGACAGGGTGGTGGTTGCCGTGTCCGGGGGCCCGGATTCCATCTGTCTTCTGCATATCCTTTATACACTGAGAAAAACCCTGGGTGTTGCATTATTTGTGGCCCATTTTGATCACGGCCTCAGGCCGGGTGAAGACAAAGAGGAGACCGCATTTGTTGAATCCATGGCCGAATCGATGGGTTTGTCCTTTGTAACCGGGGAAGGAAAGCTCCATCAAGGCAAGTCTCTTGAGGCAAGGGCGAGAAAACAGAGATATGCCTTTCTCGAAGAAGCAGGAGAAAAGTTTTCGGCCCGGAAAATCGCTCTGGGACACCAGCGAAATGACCAGGCGGAGACCGTCGTTATGAGACTCCTGAGAGGCAGTGGTTCGGCAGGATTGTCGGGTATTCGGCCCATCAGGGACGCCACATTTATCAGGCCTCTCCTGGAATTGAGGCGCTCGGAAATTGAAAGCTATATCCGTAAACGGGAACTTCCCTTCAAGAGGGATCCGACCAATCTGGAAAGCCGTTTCCTGAGGAACCGGATTCGTCTGGACCTGTTGCCGAAACTCCGGGAGTATCAGCCTCGGGTGGTCGATATTCTTGCTTTGACGGCCGACAGGCTGCGAGCGGACCATGAATACCTGGAGGGACTAGCCAAGGCATGGGTGAAAAAAGAGGCGACATTCCCTTCAGATGATCAGGTGTCCATTGCAGTGCCGGCGTTTCGGAAACTCGATAATGCCATCAGAAACCGCGTCATACGCCATTGCGTCAGCGGCGCGGGTGGAAACCCCGACGGGCTGACCCAAAGGCAGATCAATGCCATCGAAAGGCTGGTTCTGGCAAAGCGTCCCCAGGCAGAGGTCCACCTGCCGAGGGGATTGACGGTAAGACGCACCTACGACCACATGGTACTGGGAAGATTCCTCCAGGCCGAGCAGTCTGACTATGCGTGCATCCTTAAGGGTCCGGGACGCTTTTCGATCCCGGGTGTGGACGCCATTGTTCTCGTGGAAAGGTTGTCGGATGAAACCCCGGCCTTCACGGAAAACGCGCCCTGGACCGCCTGTTTTGACGCGGCTGAGATTACCTTTCCTCTGATCATGCGAAATTTTCGCCCCGGCGACAGGTTTGTTCCACTGGGGATGACGGGGCACAAGAAGCTGAAGGATTTTTTCGTGGATCTCAAGATCCCGAGCCGGGTGCGGTCAAGGATTCCGATCCTGGCCTGTGGGAACCGGATTCTCTGGGTCTGCGGATTGAGGATGGATGATCGTGTCAAGGTGTCTGAAAAAACAGAAGAAATCGTAAGGGTCACCTTTCCGAAAGGGATTTCATTGCATCCCTGATACCGGTCCGGAAGGGAGGGGTAAGGATCCCTGCTTCCGTAATAATGGCCGTGACATATTTCGCGGGGGTAATATCAAAGGCAGGGTTTAGCACCCGGACGCCTGGGGGGCCCAGACGCACACGGCCTATTCGAGTGATCTCTTCCCGAGGCCTCTGCTCCACCGAGATTCCGTCTCCACTGCCGGTCCCCGGGTCAATGGTGGAAAGGGGGGCCGCCACATAGAAGGGGATGTTGTTTGCCCAGGCCAGAACAGCCACCTGATAGGTGCCTATTTTGTTGGCCACGTCCCCGTTGGCGGCAATTCTGTCCGCTCCGGTGACCACAACGTCAATCTTTTGTTGTTGCATCAGGCTGCCTGCGGCATTGTCCGCTATCACGGTGACGGGGATGTTGTCCTGCATCAGTTCAAAGGCAGTGAGGCGAAGCCCCTGCAACCAGGGCCTGGTCTCATCCGCAATCACCTGGATCTTTTTGCCTGCCTCATGGGCGGCCCGTATGACACCGAGTGCGGTCCCATAGCCGGCCGTTGCCAGGGATCCCGCATTGCAGTGGGTGAGAATGGTGGCATTGTTGGGAATGAGGCTCAGGCTGTTCATCCCAAGTTTTTTATTAATATCAATATCTTCCAATAATATCTTGTTGGATTCTTCCTTCAGGGCGTCTTTGATGTCCCTGACCGGCCGGACGGCCATGGCCTCCACAAGGCCCATCATCCTGGCGACTGCCCACTGGAGATTAACGGCGGTCGGCCGGGCAAGGCGCATCTTTTCAGCCATATGAGAAAACCGGTTCCGGAAAAGGACAAAGGAGCCGGAGCGAATGGAGGATGCCCCGAGGGCCAGACCCATGGCCGCTGCAACCCCTATGGCGGGCGCCCCCCGGATAACCATTTTTCTTATGGCATCGATGACGTCTCCGTATCCGCGGCAGGTATACCATTGTATTTTGGAAGGGAGCCTTCTCTGATCCAGCATCTTGACAAGGTTCCCCTCCCATATGATGGTGGGAATCATGCATGAGCCTCGTTACGTTTTGTGGTCCAGCCGTTTCGATATCCACGCATACAAAAACAGACGGGTTGTAAGCCTGAACTAATCATCAATGCGTTCCACCCAGCCATAAGGGTCAGCCTTCTTGGCGTACTGGATCGCGGTAATTTCGTTGTAGAGCTTCAGAGAGAGATCTCCCATTTTGCCTCCGGCAACCATGTAGTCTTTCCCCTTGAACGTGATCTGGCCGACCGGAGAGATAACAGCAGCCGTCCCTGCGCCGAATGCCTCCTTCAGATCCCCTGTCTCGGCAGCGCTGATGACCTCGCCTACGGTCAGTTTCCGTTCCGAGATCGACAAGCCCCATCGCCTGAGAATGTGGATCACCGAGTCACGCGTGATACCAGGCAGGATGCTCCCATCCAGGGGAGCGGTGATGACCTCATCGCCGATCACGAAAAACATATTCATGGTTCCCACTTCTTCAACATATTTCCTTTCCGCGGCGTCCAGCCAGAGGACCTGGGTAAAACCCTTTTCCATTGCCAATTCTGTGGCAAGAAGACTAGCGGCGTAGTTCCCGGCGGTCTTGGCCTCCCCTGTCCCGCCGACAGCGGCCCTGATGTAATGATCCTCAACATAGATCTTGACAGGATTCAGGCCTTCTTTGTAATAGGCTCCAACAGGACCTATGATGATGTAGAAGATGTAGTTATGAGCCGGTCGAACCCCCAGGTGTGCTTCCGTTGCGAGCATGGTGGGTCTGATGTAGAGAGAAGTCCCTTCGCTTCTCGGGACCCATTTTTTATCCAGCAGGATCAGTTTCTTCATTCCCTCCATGACGAGTTCAACAGCCACTTCAGGCATGCACATCCTCTTAGCGGATCGGTTAAGTCTGGCACAGTTGTCCCTGGCGCGAAAAAGATACAAGCCATCGTCCTGTCCACGGTAGGCCTTGAGGCCCTCGAAAATCTCCTGACCATAGTGGAGGGACATGGCGGCCGGGTCCAGGTGAAGATCACCATAGGGCTCAATGCGGGGATGAAACCATCCCCTGTTGATGTCATAGTCCATGAGGAACATATGATCCGTGAGGATGTCACCGAATCCGAGCTTGGACTCATCGGTGGGTCTCTGTTTAAGTTTGTTTGCATTGGTTATTTTAATTTCCATATCGTACTCCTTCTCTTGAATGGATAGAAAGACAGTTATTCATATCATCATTGCCGCCAAAGATAAACGGGGAATCGGCCTAGACGGTTATGAGTTCATACTGACGGGTGCCGAGACCGATCTCCTCGGCGTGGAGCAGTTGAATCGTCCAGTCTATTTTGGGATAGAGGGCCCTGAACTTGTCGTCATCGGGTTTCACGAGCCCGGAAATACACGAACCTTCGGTGGGAATTTGCCTGTTCACAAGATCCACCGAGGCCTGGTCGATGGCCACGGGATCGGTTGATGCGACAACGCCTACATCACCGACGATGGGAGCGTCGCAGTGGCCGTAACAATCACAGGCCGGCGAGACATGGGTAATAAAATTGACAAATAGGGCCTTGTCTCTCTTGTTTTTCAATACGGCAAAGGTATATTCCGCCATTTTTTTCTGAAAGAGCGGGATATCCTGGTTCCACTGGACGTCGATGGCACCGTTGGGACAGATCAGGATACACTCACCGCAGCCGACACATTTCCCGGGGTCGATAACGGCCTTCTCACCATCCAAAAGGGTTATGGCACCCTGTGCGCAATGATCAACACACTGGCCGCACCCTTCGCACTTCTTTCGCTTGACCTTGGGGCAAAGATCCGAGTGTTGCTGCAATTTGCCCTTTCTGGCGGCGCACCCCATGCCCAAGTTCTTGATTGTCCCGCCAAAACCGGAAAGCTCATGCCCTTTAAAATGGGCCAGGCTGATCAGCCCATCCGCGTCAAGAATTTCCCTCCCCACATAGGCGGTCTTGATGAAGGGCAGGTTTGTCTTGACCGGCGCGTGGGAGGCCCCCCGCAGCCCATCCGCGATGATAACGGGGGCGTTCACCACTGCGTAGGCGAACCCGTTTTCGATGGCTGTGTTGAGGTGGGAGACACTGTTGCTTCGCGTTCCGGCATAAAGGGTATTGGCGTCCGTCAGGAACGGTACGCCGCCGAGCGCCTTGGTGCGATCCACGATCTGCCTGACAAATATCGGATGAATGAAGGCCGTATTGCCCTTTTCGCCGAAATGGAGTTTTAATGCCACCAGATCCCTGGGAGAAATGATACGCTCCAGCCCGGCCCGGTCGACGATTTCAACCAGCTTGGTCAACAGATTTTTTTTGTGGGAGGCCCTGAGATCAGAGAAAAAGACCCTGCTGGCCGTCATCATTATCCTCCTGCATCGAATGAGATCCTTCATCCTTTTCCCTGGCAGTGGGGAAAAGGAGTCCAAATCGGATGGGTCAAAAAATTTTACGAGTACGGTGAAAGCCGGTTCACCAATGAGCGGTATAGCTATGGAAGATTAGGTCTTCTCTTGTTTTCTGTCAAGGGAGTTCTGGAATGAGATGATTTTCGTTGACAAGCAAAAGGGTCTTGATTAAGAATCTATGATCGGCCTAATGTAAATTTGACCGGAAATAGGAACAGGAAGGTTTCCAAAAAACTAATGTTAGGCACTCGAGCTATTGCCAGAAGCTATCTGCTGTGCGTGTGGGCCGCACTTTTCTGCATCCTCGTCTGTTTTCCGGCGTCGGTGAAGGCTCAGGCCGTCAAGCAGATCCTGAGTATCGAGGCCCAGGATATGCTCAATACGGTCCCGGATACGTATCTCCTGGATGTGCGAACACGCGCCGAATACCAGTTTGTGGGGCATCCTGTCGGGGCATACCTTTTTCCCTACAGGCGTTTCAGCAATGTGCTTACGAAAAAGGACGGTGTTTATGAATATGGGTTTGGCCAAGAAAACAAACATTTTGTTGAAGAAATAGGAAAGTTGTTCAAAAAGACCGACAATCTGTTGATCATTTCGAGAGATGGCACACGTAGCGCCCTTGCTGCCAAGGAACTTCTGGCTGCGGGTTTCAAGAATGTCTACGATGTGGAAGACGGTTTCGAAGGCCCTACGTTTCCCACGTTCAAGGATAGCAATCGCGACAAGTTTTACAGGCAGCTTGCGAAGAGAAACAAGGTTTACGGCTTTGGCCTGAGACGCCATTACGGGTGGCAGTGGTGGGGGCTCCCCTGGACCTACCAGATGGACAGCAAATATATTTATCCGCCCGATCTGGAGCCGGCCAAGAAATAACAAGGAGGTAAGGAATGGATTCTGAAGAACTCATTCAACTCATGGAACAAATAGACGAAAAGGGCATCGGCTGGGATGTTGTGGCGGGAAAGACCAAGGTGTCTCATGACCTTCTGAAGTTGTATGCCCGGTCTGGCCCGGTTCCAGTCACACTCATCAACAATTTGAAAAAAGTCATTGAAGAAGGTGTCCAATAGGACAGCGGAAAGTGGGATGACCCAATAGAAAGGAGTAGGCATATGTCAGATGTTTTGCATGTCACGGACGGGAACTTTGATGAGGAAATCATCAAATCCGATACCCCTGCCATGGTGGATTTCTGGGCCGAATGGTGCGGCCCCTGTAAAATGGTTGGGCCCGTAGTGGCGGAGCTGGCAACGGAATATCAGGGTAAGATCAAGATTGCCAAGATGGATGTGGATAAGAATCGGGAGACCCCCGCACGTTTCGGGATCAGAAATATCCCGACGCTCATCCTTTTCAAAGGTGGAGAGGTGGCCGAGACCATTATCGGTGCTCACCCGAAGGATTATATCGACGGTGAATTGAAGAAGCTTTTGTGATCCTTTGAAGACGGCCGGTTTTTCAAGGCTCTCGGGTAGTCAGGTCCAAATGGAAAACGGCGACGGAGCCCCGTATCTGGAAAAGGCGGGGCTTTCGTGTCTTCAAGTGATCCCCCGCCCAGGTAGGAGGGTTAAGATGAGGATGGTGGGTTTTTCAGGGAACAGATATTGTTTTCGCAAATTTTATTTGGCGGTATTCTTAATAGGTTTTGTGTCTCTCACTTCACTCCTCAGTGGATGTGCCACACTGGACTGGTTTCTCGGAAAAAAAACGGAGAGGGGTCCCTCGGAACTTATGGACAAGGCCATGGAAGACCTGGGAAGGGGTTACTATAAGGCAGCCACCGAATCCTTTCAAAAGATCAAGGATCGTTATCCCTACAGCAAATTTGCCACCATCGCCGAGCTGAAGATAGCCGATACCCTTTTTCTCCTGGCTTCCTATGACGAATCCTATGAGGCCTACAAGTAGTTCGAAAGGCTTCATCCCACGAATCCAAGCATCCCCTATGTGATTTACCGCGAAGGGCTTTGCCATTTTAACCAAATTAAGACCATTGATCGGGATCAGACCCATTCTGTGAAGGCCAAGGAGGAATTCGACCGTCTTGTGAAACGATTTCCCAAGGACGTCTATGCCTCCCGGGCCCGTATGAAAATCCGGAAATGCTATATCGATCTCGCCGGCCACGAACTCTCTGTGGCCCATTTCTACTATAAGAAAAAAGAGTACCGTGCGGCCGCCGGTCGTTTCAGGTATGCCATAGAAAACTATCCTGACGTGGGTCAGTATGCCGAAGCTCTGGAATACCTGGGAAAATGTGAAGAAAGGCTCGCACGGAAGCACACCTCTTGATTTATTCCACCTCCAAGGGCCCCTGCCCGGCGTTTTTTTCCACCAGGTCGTAAAGGGCCTGAAAGGCCTTGCCCAGTTCTTGCGGGAGGATCCCTCCACCTTGTGCCATATCCGGACGACCGCCACCTTTCCCTCCGACGATGGCCGACATCTCCCTGATGATATCGCCGGCTTTGAAACGCCCCACCAGGTCTTTGGTCACAACGCAGGTGAGCATGACCTTTTCCCCTGTCGTGGCGCCGAGCGCGATGATACCCGAGCCCATTTTGTCTTTGATCCTGTCCGCGAAATCCCGAAGCTCCCCGGGAGAGTCTGCCTCCAATCCCTTTGCCAGGACCTTCACACCACCAATTTCCTTAACCCCTGAAAGGATGTCCCCTGAATTCTGGGTGAGGAGTTTGGCCTTGAATACCTCTATTTGTTTCTCCTTCTCTTTGAGTTCCTCCAGAATGCGTTCGAGTCGTTGTTCTACCTGGTTTGGTGTCGTTTTCAATAGAAGGGCCGAAGACCTCAACACCCTTTCCTGTTCCTGGTCGTACCGCAGGGCAGGTTCACCCGTCAGGGCCTCTATACGACGGACGTTTGCGGCCACACCGCCCTCCCCTACAATACGGAAAAGTCCTATATCGCCTGTCCTGCCCGTATGGGTTCCCCCGCACAATTCACGGCTGACCCCGTCGCCCATGGACACTACCCTGACTTTCTCACCATATCGTTCTTCAAAAATGGCCATGGCCCCGGTCTGCATGGCATCTTCTTTGGTCATGACCCGGGTGTTGACCTCCAGGTTCTCGCGGATGTATCTGTTGACCAAAGATTCGATCTCTCGAAGTTTTTCAGGGACCACCTGGGTGAAATGGCTGAAGTCAAAACGCAGTCTTTCGGGAGAGACAAGGGAGCCTGCCTGTTTGACATGGTCCCCGAGGATTTCCCGGAGCGCTGCGTGTAAGAGGTGGGTCGCTGAATGATTTCGGACAGTGGCCTCTCTTTTTTCCTCGTCCACCAGGGCCTCCACCTCCTGCCCCTTCCCTAGTGTACCGGTTTCCAATGCGCCTTCATGAACAATGAGATCCCGGCTGAATTTCCGGGTGCGCTTCACGCGGAAACGCGCCGTCTCAGACACGATCCACCCCATATCGCCCACCTGACCGCCTGCTTCACCGTAAAAAGGGGTTTGCTCCAGGACGATGCCCGCTTCCATCCCCGCTTCGGCCTCATCGATTTCTTTTCCATCCACAATGCACGCCGCAACCCGTGTCCGAGAGGTCAGGTTTTCGTATCCCAGAAATGTGCATGTCAGGCCCCGGGTCCGGAGATTCTTATAGGCCTCGGGAATTTCTTCCTCGCCGCTGCCTTTCCAGGATTCCTGTGAAAGGGCGCGGCGCCGGGACATGGCACTGTCGTAGCCCGTGTTGTCCACGGCGAGATGTTCTTCCCTGGCCACATCCTGCACAATGTCGATGGAAAGGCCATAGGTGTCGTAGAGTTTGAATGCCACCTCCCCTGAAATGGTGGTCAGCCCACTGGCCTTCAATGCCTCTATTTCATCATTCAACACCTTCAGACTGTAATGGAGTGTGTCGGCAAAGCGCTTTTCCTCATTGTGAACCACGCCTTCAATCAGACTTTTGGCCTGGATAAGTTCGCCGTAATCATGCCCCATGATTTCAATGACTTTCACGCAGATCTTGTGGAGGAAGGGATCCTTCATGCCGAGAAGCTGGCCGAAACGGATAGCCCGGCGAATGATCCGCCTCAAGACATACCCTCGACCTTCGTTGGAAGGCATGATGCCGTCACCGATCAGAAAGGCCGCGGCCCGGGCGTGATCAGATATCACGCGGAAAGAGACATCCTGTCGCTGGTCTTCCCCGTAACCCTTCTCGCAGAGATCCGCAATCCTTCCGATAATGGTGGTGAACAGGTCCGTGTCATAGTTGGAAAAGACGCCTTGAACCACCGCAGCGATCCTCTCGAGCCCCATGCCGGTGTCAATATTGGGTTTGGGAAGGGGTGAAAGAACGCCTTCCGGACTCCGGTCAAACTGGGTGAAGACCAGGTTCCAGATCTCCAGATAGCGGTCGCAATCGCAGCCCGGTGCGCAGTCCGGTTTCCCGCAGCCCAGGGATGGCCCCTGGTCGATCATTATCTCGGAACAGGGACCGCAGGGACCCGTGTCACCCATGGTCCAGAAGTTGTCTTTGTCGCCCAGACGAACGATTCTATCGGTTGGAACGCCTATCTGTTCCTCCCAGATCTTGTAGGCCTCATCGTCATCTTTGTAGACGGAGACATAGAGTTTTTCAGCGGGGAGCCCGAACTCTTCCGTCAGCAGTTCCCACGCCCACGAAATGGTTTCCTCTTTAAAGTAGTCGCCAAAAGAAAAATTACCGAGCATTTCAAAGAACGTGTGATGACGGGCTGTGTACCCCACATTCTCCAGGTCATTGTGCTTCCCTCCCGCGCGTACACATTTCTGGGAGGTGACGGCCCTCGAGTAACTGCGTTTTTCCTCACCCAGATACAGACCCTTGAACTGGACCATGCCCGCGTTGGTGAAAAGCAGGCTGGGATCGTCTCTGGGGACCAGTGAGGAGCTGGGGATTTGCTTGTGTCCGCGGGAAGTAAAGTAGTCAAAAAACGTTTCTCTTATTTCTCTGAAATTCATCATGTGATCCATCGCATTTCCCCGGATTACCATCAAGGAATCATCTGTCGCGTTGCCTTCGTTCGCTCCTTCTTGCGGCGTATAGTTTGATACGCCTCAGTCGTCGTTCCTCGGCGCCTTGCATCTGACGCCTTGATGGTGGATCACGAATCGTCCCAAACCTACCGATACCGTTAACGCGTCAAGAATCAAGCG
>Ga0307424_1001823_pt1 | contig 10913 bp, 12 predicted proteins | sample SalMarWE160320MG_FD_202157 | JGI IMG/M metagenome (GOLD analysis project Ga0307424, IMG submission 202157) | Salt marsh sediment microbial communities from the Plum Island Ecosystem LTER, Massachusetts, United States - WE1603-20 | ecosystem: Environmental > Aquatic > Marine > Intertidal zone >...
TCAGGTGTTTATTCCTCGACGAAAAAGGTTCCTGAAGCTTGCCAGAATAGCAGACGCCACCACTTTGACGCTTGTCGGAAGAGTATGGGCGGACGCAGACCAGGTCCTGATTCCGGACTTTCCTCCGCCATACACTATTTCGACCAAAAATCTGCATATTCCGAGGGCTTACCACAAAAAACTGAAGCTTATAGGTCCAATTCTTCCTGTGCACTCAGACGATTTGCCATCCCAAAAGGAGCTTCGAAAGAAACATGGATTACCCGAAGATAAGCCTCTGATTTTTGCGCCAATCAGCGGACCAGCAAAGGAGCGCGCCTACTTCACGGGCATGCTCAGGCAAATCTTCAGCAAGTTCCCGGACGACCTCCAGATTGTTATGTCTCTTGGTTACCCGAACTCTTCAGCAGAGCCTGTCACTGACGGAAACCTGACTGTTTATGGGTGGATTCCGAACCGTTTCGAGTACCTGAAAGCCTGCGATGTCGTCGTTTCTAGGGGCGGACATGGAACATTGTCCCAGTCTATCTGTTATGGTAAACCAGCGATTCTTGTTCCTACCCCAAGCCATACCGAACAGTTCAACAACTCAAAAAAGGCTGTTGACCTCGGAGTCGCAGAGATTATCAAACAGGAAGACCTCGGCAGGGATGTTTTGTTGGCGGCTGTCAGAAAAGTTTTGGAGAAAAACAGGATTCATAGAGCTGAGCAGCTTCAAAAGGAAATCTCTAACTATGACGGTCTGGAAACCGCTGCCAAAATAATTGCCTCTGCCGCATAACTAACTTACTGGAAGCGATGTTAATTCCTGTGACCGACTCATTTTTGTTTGAAGCCCATTCCAAGAAGGTACAGTTCAGCGCTTTTTAATCTGCTAGCCTTTGGTTTGACCATCTTCACGAAACTGAAATGGTCTCTTGCCTCGTAAACGAACCTGTTTGTTGTGCTTCCCTGAAAGACTTTGACAAAAAAGTTTCCTCCAGGCCTAAGAATTTGTGTGGCTATCCGCAGGGACTGGCTTGCTAGGTCGATTTGGCGGGCATGATCAAGATCCCATACTCCAGAGATGTTAGGCGAAACATCTGAGATAACAACGTCGGCTGAGCTGGGCAAAAACTGTAGGATGCTCTTGGTTGTTTTGGGGTCACTAACGTCGCCGATTATTGTGAGTACGTTGGGCGAGTCAATAGGCGCTATCAGCTTCAGGTCAACCGCCAAAACAAAACCTGAATCTTCCACAAGTTGTCTGGCAGCCTGCGTCCATCCCCCAGGTGCAGCCCCCAAATCCACTACCACATATCCGGGCTTGATGAACTGGTGTTTCGTTACTGCCTGAAGAAGCTTATACGATGCTCGTGAACGAAATTTTTCGGCTTTTGCTTTTCGGTAATAATATTCTCTTTTTCGTTCGTTCATCCACGCGCTAGGCAAAACTAGATTTCACCAGAATCTTCAGTTCCCGGTTCGTCAACACCCAGAATCCACGCGGTCAGTCTTGGGCAGTGATTTGGGCTGATTGGGCTCCAAGCTCCGCATCTTGAATCGTTTGGGCACATCAAACATGGAGAATCGATAATAGAATTGAGTGATGCAGGCTTTCTTTTTGGGTAGAGGCGGTAAGTCCATCTGCCTTCAGAAAGTTCCTTTTCGCGGAGAATCAGCCCTTTGGTCTCCAGTTTTAGGGCGATTCTGCTGCCTTCCCTGCTTGTGGCGTCAAGTTTCCGCCATAGTTCGGATTGGAGCACGCCGTCGTTCCCATTGTTGGTAATGACATGTAATGCTTTGTATTCTAGTTCGTTGCGTCTAGGCATCTGCGTTCTGTCCTTCAGGTATTCACTATTATATGGTCACGTTAAAGAATAAAAAGGTGTATGTTCTCTGCCTCTATTTACTTATATCAGTCTAAAACGGTTTTCAGCTCAGTTGCCGGAGGATTTACGAAACATTTTAACACCCCGAAACAGCATAAACTTCTCTGCAAACCAGAAAATTGCCATTAAATATTGTTGGGGGAACCACAAAATTGCCTACAAATAATTCAGCTGACTCTTACTGCCTAGGCATAGAATCCACGGCAGACGATTTCGGTGTTGCAGTTGTATCTTTTGAGGGCAAGGTTCTCTCTAACGCAAACGACGCCTACATGCCAAAAGAGGGAGGAATCCATCCTCGAGAGGCAGCTAGGCACCACGCAGAGGTTTCAGAGAAGGTGCTTACGGAAGCCTTCGATAAAGCGGGGATAAAGCCTCGTGACATATGTTTGGTGGCGTTTTCTCAGGGTCCGGGGTTAGGTCCCTGTCTGCGCACAGGAGCAACCGCAGCACGTGCCTTAGCCTCCTATCTTGACGTTCCGTTAGTGGGCGTTAATCATTGTGTGGGGCACATCGAAATCGGGAAGTTAGCAACTGGAGCCACTGACCCGGTTACATTGTATGTTTCTGGAGGAAACACCATAGTTTCAGCCTTTGAGGCGGGCAGGTACAGGATTTTCGGAGAAACCTTGGACATTGCTATGGGTAACTGTTTGGATGTGTTTGCCCGAGCAGTAGGCTTACAGCAGAGGAAGGGTGCACCTTTTGGCGCGGTAGTTGAGGAGCTGGCGCGTAAGGGCAAACAGTTTGTTTCTCTTCCGTATACCGTGAAGGGCATGGACCTCTCGTTTAGTGGTCTGCTTACCGCGTCTGTGCAGGCGTTCCAGTCAGGAAAGTATTCTTTGGAGGATGTTTGTTTCAGTCTTCAGGAGGTCGCCTTTTCCATGTTAACTGAGGTTACGGAGCGGGCTTTGGCTCACACACAAAAGCCTGAAGTGCTGTTAACTGGAGGCGTAGCCGCCAACAAGAAGTTGCAGTCAATGCTTGCGGTGATTGCGGAGGAGCATGATGCACGTTTCTGTGTTGTTCCGCTGAGGCTTGCCGCAGACAACGGCGCCATGATTGCTTGGGCTGGAATTCTTGCATACCAGAGCGGCATTTCTACGCCTGTGGAGAAGAGTTTTGTTAACGTGAAGTGGCGTCTGGAAGAGGTTTATGCGCCTTGGGTGGAGGGAAAGTAAATTGGTGCTGATTAAGAAGGGAGCAGAAGCCAGCCTGTACTTGGAGGAGTGGCATGACCGCAAAGTCATCATGAAGCGAAGATTGCCCAAGAAGTATCGTATTCCAGAATTGGACTTGATGATTCGTTCTCAGCGGACAATGCATGAGCCTCACATCATCCATAAGGCTAAGGAGGCTGGGGTTCCCACGCCTACAATATTCATGGTTAACGTGGCAGAAGCAAATATCATCATGGAGTTTGTGGAAGGAAAACAGGTCAAAGAAGTGCTGGACAACGTTTCCAAAGAAGAACGGCTAAGCTTGTGCGCTTTAATTGGTAGGATGATTGGGCGCCTCCATAACCATGGAATCATCCACGGCGACCTCACAACCTCAAACATGATTCTGACGTCATACGGCAAGGTTGTCTTCGTTGACTTCGGCTTAAGCGAAAGATCGATTGAGCTGGAACCAAAAGGAGTTGACCTGCACCTCATGAAAAGGACGCTCCACAGCACCCACTACAAGCACGCAAAAGAAAGCTACAAGGCAGTAATGGAAGGCTACGCCGAGTCTGTGGGAGCGGAAGAAGCAAAAAAGGTCACCGCAAAGATTCGGGAAATAGAAAAGCGAGGACGCTACGTTGCCGACAGAGAATAACTAGCATACAACAAAGTTGACAAAGCCTCTAAATATGGTAACGTCTTTACGTTAATGTTCATTGAGGTGGTTCGTTGAAGATTCTTCTTGACGAAATGTTTGCTGGCTTGAAGGAGTATTTTGAGATTCTAGGCTGGGAAGTATTAACCGCCCAAGAGGCGGGGCTACGGGGAGCAAAGGACAGAACCGTTGCCGAATATGCAGTAAACAATAATCTGCTTCTTGTAACTGAGGACCAGAAACCCGCGGAGCTGATGAACCTCAAGGGAGCCAAGTACATGCTCATCTCTAATGCGATGATTGCCAAAATCGCGGACGAAAAAATCAGAGAAAAATATCCTGACCTCAAATGAGTTCTTGCCCACAAAACATTAAATGGCATATTTACAGAATGTTACATTCACTCTGCTTAAGGGGACGAGGGCAATGAAGCAAAAAACATGTTTTCCGAGGGGCAAAGTAGCCTACTTCGTAACAAGCAATATTCACAAGTTTCAGGAAGCCCGCAGTGTCCTCTCCGAATACAAGATAGCAACCGCCAAACTTAGAGTAGAAGCAATCGAGATTCAGGATGACAGCCTAGAAAACATCGCAAAATACAGCATCAGAGATGCAATCAAAAACTGTGGTTTACCCGTTTTCGTGGAGGATGCTGGGCTCTTTGTTGATGCTTTAGGCGGTTTTCCTGGACCCTACTCCAAGTATGTTTATAACACGGTTGGGCTCAATGGCGTCCTGAAACTGATGAAAAACATCGAGAACCGTAACGCCTATTTTATGTCTGTGGTTGCTTTTGGCAGTCCAGATGAGCAGCCAATCTGTTTCGTTGGTAAGGTGGAAGGAAAACTTACTACGGAGATTCGGGGCGCTTCCGGTTTCGGTTACGATCCCATATTTGTTCCATCTGATTGTGATGGCAGAACATTCGCGGAGATGACGGCAACCGAAAAAAATGGGCTTTCTCATCGTGGTGAGGCTCTAAGAGAGTTTGCTTTATGGTATTCTGGCGTTGACAAACGGAGATTTTAAATATCGGCGTTCCCCTCGCATGTAAGGAGCTTCCGGAGAATAAGGAAAATGCCGAAAAAAGAAAAGGGTATATCCCATCAAACAAGACCGGTAACCAAGAGACCACCAGCATGGTGCAGATACACAGCGGAAGAAGTGGAAGCTCTAATCATGAGGCTTTCTAAAGAGGGACATCCCCCCAGCAAGATAGGAACCATTATCCGTGACCAGTATGGCGTTCCATTGGCGAAGCCCATCATCGGAAAATCTGTTACCCAGGTTCTTAAAGAGAGGGGCGTGGTTTCGACTCTTCCAGAAGATTTAGAGAACCTGCTACGAAAGGCTACGCGTCTTCATGTTCACTCCGACAAAAACAAGGCAGATTTACATAACAAGAGGGCTCTCCAGATTGTGGAAGCAAAAATTTACAAGCTTTCTCGTTACTACAAACGTGAAGGCGTGCTTGCTGCTGACTGGAAATACTCGCCAAAGGCAATCGCCCTCTTCTAAACAGAAAATCAGCCCTTAACTCGAGCAACAAAATGGGGCACTCTCCCCGTTAGAAATATTTTCTTTATTACTCTTTGTGCATCGAACAAGTAGGCTATTTCTTGGAAAGAGGTTTTCTGTTATAGCTGCAGATAAAAATTTAGGATTAACCGAATTTGTTGAATAATCATCAGTGATGCGTCCCCTAGGAATCCTATTATCAAGTCAGCAAAGACTAGAGAAACTAAAAGAATAACGAGCAGCAATACGGTGGATTTACAAAAGTACATAACCTTAGGTAAAATTTTTCTTTTTTAAGAATTGTTGAACACATATACACATCCGAAAACCGAAGGTAACTCAGTAATCTCTTCTTATTTTTGACCAGAAAACAGCACAAAAACGGCAACTAAAGTTTTAATATAATCTTTCACATCTGAGCATAAGGAATCATAGTACAGTGACCCTTCATTTAACTAAAAATGTGAGAAATAATGCCCGTGAGTAAGCAGCAGATTGACCTCCTCACAAAAGACGCGTCTGAGGCGGCATACCTAATTCTAGACCATATAGAAAAAGGCGACATCATCCACGTGTCCACTCATGTAGACGCTGACGGCATATCCGCAGGAGGCATCATGGGAAAGGCGCTGCTTCGGGCAGGAGCAAAGTTTCGGTTACGCCTCGAAAGGTGGATGGACGAGAAGGTCGCAGACAGGATAGCCGAAGAAAACGCGGCGCTGACAGTCTTTACGGATATGGGAAGCGGCTACCTTGACCTGCTGGAAGAAAGACTAGCAAACAGGGACGTAATCATCCTTGACCATCATAAGCCCATAACAGAACTTCCAGAGGGCTTTGTCCAAGTTAACCCTCACACGCATAAGATAGATGGAACCCGGGACATCAGCGGCTCTGGAGTCGCCTACTTAGCCGCAAAGGCAATGGACAAAAAGAACATTGACTTAGCCTGCCTGGCTGTTGTGGGCGCCTTAGGTGACCTGCAGGACAAAAACAAGGAACGGAAGCTGGGGGGAGCCAACAAGGTTATTGTGGAGGATGCGGTTAAGTCGGGTCTTCTTGAGGTGGAAACGGATTTGCTGTTCTTTGGGCGGGAAACGCGTCCTATTCATCAGACTCTTGCGCGCACAACGAACCCGTTTATTCCAGAGATAAGCGGCGAGGAGGACAAGAGTCTTGCTTTTCTCGTGAATTTGGGGATTAAGCCTAAAAGAAATGATAAGTGGCGCGCTTTACGGGATCTTTCATCCGACGAAAAGAAGACTCTATTATCTGCTATTGCTGACCATCTGGTGTCGAAGGGGCTAGGCGGAGACATCGTGTCTGACCTTGTGGGGGAGGTTTACACGTTTACTCACGAAGAGCCTTGGACTCCCCTCAGGGATGCCAGAGAGTTTTCTGTTTTGCTTAACGCCACGGGACGCATGGATAAGGCTGGTTTGGGTGCAGCCATCTGCATGGGCGACAGAAAGAAGTGTCTGGAGGAGGCGATGGCGGTGATACAGGATTACCGTGGCACCATCACCAAGTATCTGCGTTGGGTGACCGAGAAGCCGGGACGCTTAGAGGAGCTGGAAAACATCTATGTTGTGCGTGGTGACGGCTTCATCGACGAGAAGGTCCTCAGTCCCGTCTGCACTATATTGTCGACGACTCTTACTCAGCTGGGAAAACCCATCATCGCCTACGCTACAATCAGTGGGGAAGATCAGGTTAAGGTGTCATCCCGAGGCTCAGAGCCGCTTATACAGAAGGGATTGAATCTCGGAGACATCATGCAGGTTGCGTCAGAGAAGTATTCTGGCAGAGGCGGAGGACACGACGTTGCCGCTGGAGCGCAGGTACCCATCAAGGACGTGGAAGCATTCATACAACTGGTCAATGACCTGGTTAAGAGGCAGCTGGCGGGAGAAAAGATTGGAAGCTGAAATACGGCTCTCATACAAGAATGAACGGGAAGCAGAGGCGGTAGCAAAGGCTGTTTCTCCAGACAACGTAGAAGTTCCATCTGGATTATTTATCGAAACGGTGCAAAACGGCTCCGAAGTCTACACAAAAATAGACTGCCAAACTAGGCTGCAGACACTCATAGCCACCCTCGACGACCTACTCGCATGTGTTTCAGTGGCAGAACGAACATTCAAGGTAGCAAAAAAGTAACGGCATATTTGAAGACTAATAACAGTGCATTGTTGAAAACAGTGTTTTTTCTGATTTTCCAAAGCATAGCAAATAATTGTCTCTTCTGGTTGTTGGCGTGTCCGCGTATAATGTTAAATATTGATTTGGGTTAACTTTGAAGCGAAAGCTTACATGGGGCACAGGCTGATGCTAGACATTAAACTGATCAGAGAGCATCCAGAAACGGTAAGAAAAGACCTGGAAAAACGTGGAGAACCAGAAAAAATTGAGATGCTCAACAACCTCATAGAATATGACATAGAGTGGAGAAGCCTTTTAACAGAAGCGAATGAGCTCCGCCGCAAACTTAACCAGATAACCGCTGAAGTCGCGTCCCTGAAGAAACAAAAGAAGGACGCCAGCAAACAGATAGAACAAGCAAAAACGATTCCACAACAAATCAAGGGGCTCGAAATCAAAGTTGCAGAATACAGAGAAAAAGCTGACCAACTGCTAATGAAGCTACCCAACATTCTGCATGAAACGGTTCCTTTTGGCAAAGACGAACACGACAATGTTGTCGAAAAACTAGTGGGCAAGCCCCCCAAATTCGGTTTTGAACCAAAAAGCCACGTGGAAATCGCCCAAGACTTGGATTTGATAGATTTTGAGCGTGCCGCAAAAGTTTCTGGTCACGGCTTCTATTACCTGAAGGGCGACTTGGCTAGGCTTGACTTTGCAGTAATGATTTACACGATAGATTTGCTCAGAAACAGAGACTACACTCTTATTGAGCCGCCTCTGCTGATGCACAGGAAACCCTATCTGGGAGTCACAGACCTCGAATTCTTCGGCGACCAACTCTACAAGATAGAGGACGATGACCTGTACCTCATAGCCACAAGCGAGCATCCCATGGCAGCATCTTTCATGGACGAGGTCATCCTCCAACAGTGCCTGCCAATAAAGTATGTTGGCGTCAGCCCATGCTTCAGAAAAGAGGTGGGCGCACACGGCAAATACACCAAAGGCTTGTTTAGGGTGCACCAATTCAACAAAATCGAGCAATTCATCTTCTGTCATCCCGACGACTCGTGGAAATATCATGAGGAGCTGCAACAGAACTCTGAAGACCTCTACAAGGGCTTAGGACTACACTACAGGGTTGTAAACGTGTGCACAGGAGACATCGGAATAATCGCAGCCAAAAAATATGACATAGAAGTCTGGATGGCAGACGAAACATACAGGGAAGCAGGCTCAAACAGCAACTGCACAGACTACCAAGCAAGACGCCTCAACATAAAATACAGAGAAAAAGAGGGAAAAAGTCCAGTCGGCTTCGTTCACACACTAAACAACACAGCCCTCGCAACCAGCAGAACCCTAATCGCAATACTAGAACAGTATCAACAAAAAGACGGCTCAGTCGTTATTCCTGAAGTTCTACGACCCTTAATGGGCGGTTTGGAAAGGCTGGAATGACACAAAAAGCCGAAGCTTTTAATACTTCCACGCTAAATCTTTCAACCCACAACGAGGGACACTGATGTCAAAGCGAAGAGGACGCATTAAAGACAAGTGGCGCGACAAGAAATGGTATACAGTAGTTTCTCCGCCATACTTCGGCGGCGTTGAATTGGGAGCCATACCTGCAGATGATCCTGACAAACTTGTTGGAAGGATTGTAGACGGTACTCTCTATGACATCACCAACGACTTCGCGCACCAGTATCTCAAAATGTATTTCAGAGTAGAGGAAGTGGAAGGCAAAACCGCCCGCACAGTCTTCAAGGGTCACGAATACTCGCGGGATTTTCTGAGGAGTCTAGTTAGAAGGAGAACAACCCGTGTAGACGGAATCTTCCATGTAACCACCAAGGATGGTTATGGATTAACGTTGGCTGTTTCTGTTTTCACGCTTTCACGGATAAAGACATCCCAAGAACATGACATACGTGATATTATGAGCAAGATCGTTAAAGAGAAGGCATCCGTTCTTACCTTCGACCAGTTCGTTCAAGAACTTGTTCTAGGAAAAATTGCCTCTGACATCTACAATGAGTCAAAGAAGATATCGCCTCTGCGTCATGTGGGCGTCCGAAAATCGAAGCTTACTCTTCAGCCAGCTGCGTAGTTGACTGTTGCAGTGTGTTTAATGTGCGTCTAGAGGCGGTTACCGCTTTCTTTTTATTTCTATTCTTGTAGAACGTGATTTAGCCAAGGAACAGTCTCGGTTTGTGGGGTATCTGAATCACTCATAAGGTTTCATCCCATGCTTTATTGTGTCTGTGTTGATGTTAGTTTTCTTGGTTTGAATTGCTAATTAGTATGTAACTAACAACCTAACGATATAGTTTGATGATGCACTAGGTTTATTTATCTACCAACCATTATGCTAATATTGCCCAAGGAGACACCGACATGGAACGGAAACCAAACAAAAACGAAGCGTTAGAAGCTCTAGACTTTATCATAAACGTTCTTAAGGAACACGAAAAGGACTTGGACCGCCTCATAAACCAACTAGGCATCATAACAGAAAGCTTGGGCGAAACTGGCGAGATAACAGGCAAATTCGAAAACATTGAGGATCGCATCTCAACTCTTCAGGGCGAAATAACTAACCTAATAAAATATCTTGGCACCCCCCGAGAAGTAGCACCTTCTTCATCTTATAGCCCTCAAAAAACTGCTACAGTAAATGTACAGTGCAAACAGTGGGATGACTTCAAGAAGCTGGCGGCAGGCGCAGAAACAGTCTCATTCCTTTTCAAAGAGAAAGAGCCCTCTTTTCAGGCTGATGCACTAAAAAACGGCAGAATTATATCGTACACCGGAGAATTTCCTCAGAACGCCAATCTTCTAAAGTTATGGCTGTCAAAAGAACTGAATGTTGCTGAAGAGGATGTCTTCGAGGGAGCTCTCAACATCGGAAACATGGATTAACAAGCCTCCTTTATGACACTGGCACATAATTTTTTAGGCGATAAAAACAGCAGATGACAAAACGTCAGCCTACAACATGTTTTATTGAAAAATGCCATGAAAACAAAAACGACCAAGCCTAGCGTAAGCACTAGAGATTAGAGTAAGATCTAGCGTAAGCTTGGCTATAGGAATTTCCGTTTTTCTTCTTTCTCCTTCTTCTTACGAATAAACCATATAGTAAAGTGGCTGTTAGGGCAGCTACACCTAAGCCAATCACTGAAAGAACAGCTAAGGTCACAGCTTCCTGCGTTTCCACAGTCTTCTCAGCCGCCACTGATGAGGAGGCTCCATCGTCATCTGTTACAGTCAGGGTTACTGTGTATGTTCCCACTTCAATATACGCATGCTCTGCTGTTACTCCTGTGCCTGTGGTTCCGTCACCAAAAGCCCACGAATAACTAACAATCATGCCGTCAGGGTCATGGCTTCCGGAGGCATCAAAGTGGATTGCCTCGTTTTCCGCAACGGTCGTAGCGTTTTCTGTGAACGATGCTACCGGTGACCTGTTCAATACGTTTTTCGTGGCGTCGGCTGAACCGGTTGCGCCGTCATTGTCTGTCACAGTTAAGGTAACGGTGTAGACGCCGTTGT
>Ga0307424_1001824_pt1 | contig 10910 bp, 9 predicted proteins | sample SalMarWE160320MG_FD_202157 | JGI IMG/M metagenome (GOLD analysis project Ga0307424, IMG submission 202157) | Salt marsh sediment microbial communities from the Plum Island Ecosystem LTER, Massachusetts, United States - WE1603-20 | ecosystem: Environmental > Aquatic > Marine > Intertidal zone >...
CGCCCTGGTGGCCAAGCGCTACCTCCCCCGGGAGGAGCCCGAACGCGGCGACCGGGAGTGGAAGCTGGCCGCGGCGCTTTCCAGTGAGCTCGTGCCGCGGCCCGTCGGCCGTCTGGCGGACACCCGCACCGGCAACACCCTGGTCGGTTTCTACGAGTTCGTCCCCGGCGTCGAGGTCGGGCTGGTACTCTGGAAGCTCTACGGGCTCCTGGGAATAGTGCCGACGGGGTCGGTGCTGGCGCGCGTCCGGGTGGTCTTCGCCAAGAGTCTGCGCACCATAGCCGCCTTCCACGACCAGATTGCGCGGCGGATGAAGTATGACACCGGGCGGGGGCCGGTCGACGAGGGGGTCTTCCGCCGGGCCGAGGAGGACGTGCGCGCCCTGAGCGGGTATCGGGTCAATTCCACGGCCTACCGCGCCATCATCGCCGGGCTGGTGTCGAGCCTGGAGAGGGGGGGCTCCGTGTTCCACGGTCCCCGGCCCGTCCACGGTGATTTGATGTGGCGCCAGGTCGTCTGGCGCGGGGAGGCGGTGAAGGGCGAGGAGCTCGACCCCCTGACCCTGCCCCTGGAGCCGCCCGAGGAGATGCCCGGCCGCCTGACCGTCATGGACGCCGAGAGCTGGCGGGCGGGGTATCTGGAGGAGGACCTGGCGGGACTGGCCGCCGCCGACAACTTCATGCTCGCCCTGCAGGAGCGGGACCGCTTCGCCCCAGTGGTTTTCGCCGCCCTGTGGCACGCCGCCTGCCAGGCCAACGACTGGGATTCCGACGCGGCGCGCCGGTCGCTGCGGCCGCTGTTGTCCCTGGTCCGCCTGCGCCATCTCCACGACGCCGCCTACTACGCCGGGGCCAAGGGCGCCAATCCCACCAAGACCGCCGAGTACGACCGCTTCGTGCGGATTAGCCTCCACCTCGCTGGGCTGGTGTAAAAAAGAACAAGGAGTTTAAATCCCTCGTTTTGTTAGGCGGCGGCTCCGTCGCCGGCGGGAGAGCCATCAAACGGCGGCCCACCGGGGATTCATCCCAAAGGGCCGCCCTACATTATAAACGGCGGGCCGACCTGAACGGCGCGCCGTCGGTCGGCCCCTACGTCATCGCAATTTGCGTTTTTCGGGTCCATCGGGCGGGGTGTGGATATACCGTCCTTTTATGTGGCCCCGGTATGTCCTTTAAGCGTCAATCCAAGCCCCCCCTACGCCGAGCCGCGGCGCCGGAAGCCGTAGCCCATCACCTCGTGCACGTCGGTGATGACCACGAAGGCCCTGGCGTCCGCCACCTTCACCAGCCGCTTGAGCCGCTCCACCTCCCGCTTCTCGATTACGCAGTAGATGACGCTCTTGTCCACGTCGGTGTACATGCCCCGGCCCTGCATGAGCGTGGCGCCCCGGTTCAGCCCCGCCATAATCTGGTAGTACACGATGTCGGGGACGTCGGTGACGATGATGGCCGCCCGGGCGTAGCTGAAGCCGTCCAGCACGATGTCGATGACCTTGATGGAGACCCCCAGGGCCAGGAAGCCGTAGAGGACGAGGTCGATATTGCCGAAGACCACGCCGGCGAAGGCGATGATGGCCGTGTCGAAGAAGAGGAAGCTGACCCCGGTGGAGAGGCCGGAGTAGCGGGAGAGGATGCGGGCGGGGATGTCGGTGCCGCCGGTGGAGCCGCCGCCCCGCAGGACCAGTCCCAGTCCGGCCCCCAGGAGCACTCCGCCGTATACGAGGGCCATGATGATGTTGTCGGTGGGGACGGGGATGCGCAGGATTTCGCCGTACAGGTCGGCGAAGAGGGAGTAGAGGACTATTCCGACGATGGTGCGCAGGCCGAAGCTGCCGCCGAGGAATTTGAGCCCCAACAGGAAGAGCGGGACGTTGAACACCAGCATCGTCAAGCCCACCGGGAAGTGCCAGAGGGCGTGCAGCACCGTGGCCAGGCCGCCGATGCCGCCCGGGGCGATTTTAAAGGGGACGAGGAACACCACGAGGCCGAAGCTCCCCACGGCGGCGCCCAGCACGATTAACGCGTAATCCCGCAGGACCGACTTCCTGTCGGGCATGAGTAGCTTGGGGAACCGCTTTTTAAGCGAGGAGAGGAAGAACCGCTTGCCCATGACGACCTCCCGGCGGGGCAAAAAAATAGAGCCCGACCAACGCCTTGGCGGGGCGCAGTCTAGTAAAGGCGGGCGGGCCTGTCAAGGCCCGTTTTTGCCGGAGGCATAGCCCGCTTCGCTCGGTTCATCCAGCAGGTCCGACAGCTCGGCGGGCTCGAACGTCCGGGGCACCGTCAGCCGGTGGAACGGGATGCTGCGGGACAGCTCCGTGGCGAAGGGGAGGACGAGGTCGGCGAACCAGGGCGGCGGCACGTAGCTGGTTACCGATGTGAGCAGGAGCGCCGCGCCTTCCCCGGCGGTCAGCGGCTCCAGACGCACGACGTCGCCCTTCTCCAGGGTGCAGACGCCGGTCAGCCCGGCCCGGGTAACCGCCGGCATCCGGGGCTCCAGCTCGCCCCAGAACGGCGTGAACTCAACGGTCCAGCCCCCGTCGCCCCGCCGAACGGCGGGCATCTCGTCGGAAAGCACGTGCCATCCCGGCCTCCCGATGAGATTCCCGGAGAGGGTGCTCTTCCCGCTGCCCGATTTGCCGCAGATTAAGAATCCCCTCCCCCGCGGCGTGACGACTCCGGCGGCGTGGAACAGGAATCCGTCAGGAGGCAGCAGGCACATGGCCGCCCACACCCGGAGCACGAAGTCCACGTTCTGATATGCGCCCAGGCGGTACTTCACCCGGGCGCCCGCATCGGTGGGAACCAGCTCGAACCGGGGTTCGCGAATCACGCGCCGCCCGCTCTGTTCGGGGTAAATCAACCGGAGACCGAGCTCGATGTTGTAGTCCACCTGCGACTGCACGTCGAAAGTGACGGTGAGGACGCCCGGCCCGTTGGTGAGGAACGGGCGGTACAGCTCTGCGAGCGGAGCGCGCAGCGTCCGCGGCAGCTCGAGGGCCAGCGGTCCGCCGATGAAGTTGATGGTGAGCCGTTCGAGAGGTTCTTTCATCTTCGTCTGGCGCGTTGATTCTCCGCCTGGTCGAGTGCCTCTATGAGCTTCAGCGTTTCCTCCATCGGCAGGCCGATGACGTTGGTCACCGAGCCGTCGACGTGCTCCACCAGGTTCCACCGCTCGTCCTGGACGGCGTAGGCGCCGGCTTTATCGAGTGAGGAGCCGGTGGCGACGTAGTCGGCGATTTCCTCGGGGGTCAACCGGCGGAGCCGTACCCGGCTGTCCACCCGGACGGTGAGCGGGTCCCCGTCGGGCGCCAGCATGGCCGCCACGCCGGTCGTCACGGTGTGCTCCGCGCCGGAGAGGGCCGTGAGCATGGAGCGCGCCTCCGCGGCATCGCGCGGCTTTCCCATCACCCTCCCCCGGAGGCGGACGATGGTGTCGGCGGCCAAAACGACCTCGCCGGTCAGGCACAACCTGGCGACCGCCCGCGCCTTGCTCATCGCCAACTCCACGGCCTGGACCGGGTCCGAGTCGGGCCAGAACTCGTCCACCTCCGGCACGACGACGGTGAAGGAAACCCCGGCCTCTTTCAGGAGCTTCCTCCGCCGGGGGCTTCCGCTGGCCAGCACTAGGGGGTGGAGCATAGTCCTCGATTCAGTCTTCGTCGGATTCTTCGGTCGGCGGCCGGGGAGCCAAAAGAACGCTCTTTATCCGCCGCGGGGTGGCCTCGATGACCTCCAGCCGGTACTCACCGTTCTCCACGACCTCGCCCGGCTTGGGGATGTGGCCCAGCTCGGCGATGATGAAACCGCCCAGGCTCTCGTAATCCTCGTCGGGGATGCGGCAGCCCACCTCCTCGTTGACCTCCTCGATGTCGCACCGGGCGTCCACCAGGAAGGTGCCGTCCCCCAGCTTATGGATGAGCTCCTCGTCGTCGTCGAACTCGTCCTCGATTTCGCCCACGATTTCCTCGAGGATGTCCTCGATGGTCACGATGCCGGCGGTGCCGCCGTACTCGTCCACCACGACGGCGATTTGGTTCTTCGTGGCCTGGAAATCGGCGAGGAGCCGGCCGATGAGCTTGGTTTCCGGGACGAAGATGGGCTCGTGGAGAAGCTCCACGGGGAGGGGTTCTTCCCCCCGGGTCGTGTCGAGGGTCAACAGTTCCTTGACGAAGAGTATGCCTCGGATGTCGTCGATGGTTTCGGAGTAGACCGGGACGCGGGAATGCCCGCGCTGGGTGACCGCCTCGAGGACCTCCCGCCGCGGCGCCTCTATGTCCAGGCAGAAGACGTCTATGCGGGGGACCATCACCTCCTTGACCGTTTTTTCCGGGAAGTCGGCGAGCTGGCGGGCCATCTCGCGCGCCTGCTCGACCACCTCGTCCCCCTCGGCCGCCGGTGCGGGATGGGGCGTCACCCAGCCGAAGGGGTCATCGCGGTCCGGCTTCCGACCGGACAGGCGGACGAAGGGCCACGAGATGAGATAAATGACGAACCATACCGGCGCGACCGCCAGGGCCGGCGGCCATAAGAGACCGCGCAGAATACGGTGAGGCTTGCCCCCCCGCCCCAGGGCCCGGGGGAGGAGAATGACGACGACCGAGACGAGCACGGCCGCCGCGGGCCAGGCGACCCACACGGCCCACGCCTCACCCGTCAGTCCGCTCAGGAAGGCTTGCCCGGTGATGACCGCACCCACCCCGGTCACGGCCAGTAGGACCGGGAACAGGCGCAGCGTCCATGGCGATGAGCCGCGCTCCCCATCCTCCCGGTGCGGCCGGGGGCCGAGCTGGGAGAGAGAGTAGCTGACGAGGAAGCCGACCAGGAGGAAAACACCGCACAGGGCGCCCTCCAGCCACACGATACCGGTCATCGGCCCCCCTCCTCGACGGTCGCGGACCGGTCAATCGGAAACGTGGTGATGGGGGGGGCGGGTTGGGCGGGGTCGTCGCTGGGCTCCCGCCCGCAGGTACTGGGAGGGTACTCCGCTTCCATCGCTGGGAAGCCTCCTCGAGGGGACGCGTGGGGGGAAACCTGGGGAAGTGAAAACCGGCGTCCACTTCCCGGCACAACATAGCACAACCGGCTGGACGGCGTCAATTCACGCGACCCGCGTCCAGTCCACTCCGGGCGTCGAGCTCACGCCGGAGCGCGTTCAGGAGGGGCGCCAGCGTCTCGGCGGGCGCCCGTATTCCATCCACCAGGCGGCGCGCCTCGGCGTAGTCGCCCCGACCGAAATCGAGCAGCGCCAGGAGGAAATCCGATTCCGGCGTCGCCCCGTACCGGCGACCCGCCTCCGCCGCCTCGGTCCCGATTTTCAGGTATCCCTCGACGACGGCGGCTCGGGGGTCTTCGGGCAGTCTCTCGGAGAAGGCGACGGTCCCGCCGGTGGGATTGAACCAGTCGGGGAGGATTTGCGGCAGGTCGGCGGCCGGAGCCCCGGTTTCCAGGACGCAGAGCCCCCATACCGCGCCGCGGTAGGCCGCCTGGGCCACCCGGGACAGGCTGACCGCGCTCGCCGGAGCCGTTTCCACCGCCCGTCGCAGCAATTCGGGTCCGAGGGGCGAGAGCGGGTCCACGGCCAGCGCGCCCACGGCCCGGAAGGTGAGCCGGTCCGCGACCAGGCTCCGAAGCCGGGCGGTGAATCCCATCCCGTTCCCCAGATACGGGTCGTCGGGCGTCAGGTCCGCCAGGCGGTGGAGGTCGCCGGGCCGCTGGAAGCGCCACGGCTCGTCGGGGAGGACCGGACGGTTGACCGCATCCAGCTCGGGCGCGTCGGGGTAGGCCAACCGGAGGGTCAGCCCCAGAGGCTGCTGGCCGCCGATGCCTAGCAGGGGGTTGATGACGTTTATCGAGAGGTGTGTTGCACCGCCGGCCTCGGCCCAGCGCCGGGCGAAGGCGTCCCGCGCGTCGCGGCGAGCCCGGCCGTAGAGGGTGGGATAAACGGGTCCCAGCGGTCCCCGGTTGAGATTGCCCAGCTCGTCGAGGACCAGGACGTCGGGCCGGAGACCCTCCGCGGTCAGTTCCAGCGGTCCGAAGAGGGCGTCGTCGCCCTCGCCGAAGTAGAGCGCCCCGGGGGTCAGCTCCCGCAGGATATCCTCGGCCCCGGCCCGGGTTATGGTCCCCGAGAGCGGCCGCCGGGCGGTCGCCGCCGAGAAAACCCACCAACCGAGGCCCAGGGCCAGGGCGACGCCGGCCAGCGTCGCCGTGAGTCCCTTTTTCTCCCCGAGACGCTCCTTCACCCACTCGGCGCCGAAGGCCGTCCAGACCGCCGCGAGCATCACCAGCGGCGTGAGATAGTCCAGGGGGTCCACTATACGGTAGAAGAACAGGACCGCCGCAATGAGGACGGGGGTGAAGAGACCGGCGACGGCCAGCCCCTTGCTTTTTTTAAATATCTCGATGAGTCCCAGAGGGACCAGCGCCCACAGGGGCCAGGGGATGGAATCGAGCAGAATCCCCCCCGCCGCCGGGAACGCCGCCGCGAATCGGCCCCCCTCCACGAAACTGTAGGCGTAGCTCTTTCCGGTGAGGTGGGCCCACAGGTTGGGCAGGTTGCCCACCATGCCGTAATCGAAAGCCTGGTCGGCCCCCGCCCGCAGCGGCAGGTAGAGGTAGGCCGTGAGGGGGATGAGAAACGCCGCGACGGCCAGACCCGACCACAGGGCCCTTTTATCCGGCTCCACCCCGCGGAAGGCGCGCCACAGGCACCAACCGATAATCGGGAGCAACACCGCGGCGGAGTAGTGATTTGTAAAGAGCAGCCCGGTGACGAGGCAGAGCGCCAGCCCGTCCCGCGGGGAGGGCTCGCCGTCCTTCCCGCCGACCGCCCGCGCGGCGAAGAAGAAGGCCGCGCCCAGGAGCAGATGCTGGAGGGCATGGACCTCGTAGGTGAGCGCCTGCCCGGTGATAAGGGGACCGCAGACCCATGCCAGGGCGCCGATGAGGGCGGGAATGCGCGAGAGGCCGAAACTTCTCAGGCCGAGCCACAGGAGGGCCGCCCCGAGCGTCGCCGCCAACAGGGCCAGGACGTTTCCGGCCAGGGCGGGTGTAACATCGATACCGCGCCCCAGGCCGAGAAACAGATGGGACACCAGGATGAAGGAGGGGTAGCCCGGCGGGTGGGCGACGCCGAGGTCCATGGCCGCCCCTGCCAGCTCCGGCGAGTCGCCGATGTACAGCTCCCCCGCGGCGAACGCTCCCCAGAGGACCAGGCAGGCGAGGGCTACGGCCACGGCCCAGGGAAAATCCCGCCGGCTCATCGTTCGTCGGCGGATTGAAGCCGGGCCAGTTCCGCGTAGCGGCCGTTTTTCTCCATCAGCTCGGCATGGGTGCCCGTCTCGACCACGCGGCCGCCCTCGAGGAAGATGATGCGGTCCGCGTCGCGTACCGTGGCGAGCCGGTGCGCGACGACCAGGACGGTGCGCCCCGGAAGGACGCTTGCCAGGGCCGCGTTTATCCGGTCCTCGCTTTCCGAGTCCAGGTTGGCCGTGGGCTCGTCCAGGGCCAGGATGCGCGGGTCGCGCAACAGGGCGCGCGCGATGGCCAGCCGCTGACCCTCGCCGCCGGAAAGCTGGCAGCCCCGCTCGCCGACCTCGCTCGCCAGCCCGTCGGGGAGGCGCCGGATGACGTCGTCCACCTGGGCCAGCTCGAGCTTTTCCCACAGCTCGTCCTCGCCGGCCCCCGGTTTGGCCAGCCGCAGGTTCTCCGCCACGGTGCCCGCGGTCAGGGTGACCTCCTGGGGGACCAGCGCCTGGAGCCGGGCCAGGGCGGCCCGGTCGTAGCCGTCCCGGGGCCGGCCGTCGAGGAGGACGCGCCCTTCGGTCGGTTCCAGGAGGCCGAGGGCGAAGTTCAGCAGGGTGGACTTCCCGGCGCCGCTGGGCCCCACGACGGCCGTCACCTTCCCCCGGGGCGCGGTGAAGGACACTCCGTCCAGGATGCGCTCCCCCCCGATTTCGTACGCCACGCCCTCGAAGGTGAGCTCCCCCTCGATTTCGACGGTCCCCGCCGGGCCGCCGGTCTCCGCCGGGTCATCCAGGAGCCGGGGATTCGGCAGCTCCCGGAGCTTCCCCTTTCCCAACGTCAGCTCTTCGGGGGCGCCCCCCGCGGGCCACGACAGGACCGCCGCGGTCCGGCCGATTTGAATCCCCGCCGGTACGAGCGTCAGCCGGGCCCGGGAGAGATTTTTCAGCGGCTCGAAGGCGATGGCCACCAGGCCGAGGAACTCGAAGAGGGAACCGGTGGTCATCGCCCCGCCCCGCACCAGACCGGCGCCGTACATGAGCATCCCCATGAGGCCGGCGCCGGCCAGAAGCTGGACCAGTCCGCGGAAGGCGCCGGTGACCATTTCCCCCTTGAGCTGGTTCTTGAAGTAACGGTGGGCCAGCTCGGTAAATTTTACCGATTCCCGTCCCGCCGCCCCGAAGGAGGCCACGACCTCGATGGCGGACAGCCTCTCCCCGGCGTATCCCAGGATGCGGGCCGAGGTGTCGGCCACCCGCTCGGAATACCGACGCTGGTGGCGGTTGACGAGGGCGACCGCGACGGTCAGAAGAGCGAAGACACCCACCAGGTAGAGCCCGAGCTGCCAGTGGCGGAGCGCGACCACCGTTCCCACGATGACTACGGTCAATGCGTTCTGGGCCGCGTCGCGCAGGGTGACCACGGCCGCGAGGAACCCCTGGCTGTTCTCGTGAATGCGGGAGAGGAGTTCGCCGGTTTTGGAGCGGGTGAAATCGGTGTAGGGGACGGCCAGCACCTTTCTCAGGGCCGCCCGGCGGACACGCGCCGTCAGGTCGAGTCCGATGCGGGCGGAGGCGTAGATGCCCAGGAAGGAGAAGAAACCGGCGGAGAACATCACTACGGCCATCGCCGTCGGCAGGAGCCAGAGCGCCGTCGCGTGCGGGTCGACGAATCCCCAGGCCCCCAGCGTCCCGAGCACCTCCGGGGCCTTCCCGCCCAGGATGTCCACCAGCCAGCCCAGGAGAATCGGGAAAAAGGTCTCCAGCCCGGCGGCCAGCGTCGAGCCGAGGATGGTCACCGCCGCCGGCAGCCTGTATCGGCCCAGGTAGCGCCCGAGGGCCTTTCCCAGGGGCAGCAGTACGGGTTCGTCTTGTTTCACGTTAGAAAAGCGTGGCTCCGCTCGAAGGCCGGTCTTGTAGCGCCCGTAGGATACCATCAAACCGGGGTAAAAACGAGCGGAGCGAGTTACGCCCCGGTAAAAAAAGGAGCCCGGCCCCGGGCTCCCGCTAGTACCGGAATCCTCAGCCGCCGCTTTTAATGGAGCAGGCCCGACTCGAATCGTGGTTAATGCCGAGCGTCCCCAGGCCGCCCGTGATGAGCCGGCGCACGGAGCCGCCGCACGCGGGGCATTCCCGGAGCGGCTCGGCGGTCATCCGCTGACGGGCCTCGAAGGTGTGGCCGCAGGCGTCGCACCGGTAGGCGTAGGTTATCATTTTGCATCCTCATTTAAAGTGTATTCTCCCACGCGCATAATAGCGGATAATTCCGCGTATTTCAAGAAGGCAGACCTTCGCAGTGCACACCGCTGAACCGGCTCGGCGAAGAACACATTTAACCACGGCTTTTCGACTGGAGGCAAAAAGCCGGCGGGTGGCCGGCTTTTTTTTCACGCTTCAGGGTCGGGGGTTATTTGCCGGAGGCATAGCTCGCTTCGCTCGGTTCCACCTCGACCTTGATTTCGCGGGGCTTGGCCTCCTCGGCCTTGGGGATGGTGACGAAGAGGATGCCGTCCTTGTACCGGGCCTTGACCTCGTCGGCCTTGACCCGCTGGGGGAGGCTGAAGCTGCGCATGAACTTGCCGTAGATGCGCTCGACGCGGTAGAAGTTCTCGCCCTCGACGGTGTCGTCCTTCGTTTTCTCGCCCTGGATGGTCAGGGTGTTGTTGACGATGTCCACGTTGATGGAGTCGGGGGTGACGCCGGGCAGCTCGGCCTTGACGACGATGTCATCCTTGGTTTCGCTGATGTCGACCCGGGGGGCCCAGACGGTTTCGTCGGCGGTTTGTGCCGGCCCGACGAAGTCGTCGAAAAGCCGGTTCATCTCTTCCTGGAGGCTCACCCAGTGTCGGTTGGGGGTCCAGCGTACGATGGCCATTTCCTTGCTCCTTGTCTTGTTCGGCGTGGTTGACGTCGACCTGTTTTACCGTTGCACCGGTTATAAAAGCAAAGGGCGTGCCAGGTCGCCCGAAGTGCATAAGCTATTTAATTTCAATCCGTTGTCATTTTCCGTGGCCGTGTATCACCTCCGTTTATCCGGGCCATTTTGGCGCACTATGTTTTCCTTGTGTCATAGCGCGGGCGTCTTGCCCCGGCGCCCGGTGTATGGTAACCTCCACCCTCGGAAATCGGGTGCCCACAGGAGGGCCGTTGATTACCACCGCCAGCTTCCGCAACGGGCTGAAGATGCTCTTCGACGGCGTACCCCACATCATCGTCGAGTTCCAGCACGTCAAGCCGGGAAAGGGACCGGCCTTCGTCCGCACGAAGCTGAAAAACCTCGTCACGGGCGCCATCTTCGACCACAAGTTCCGCGGCGGCGAGAAGGTCCAGGACATCGCCCTCGACGACAAGGACGTCACCTTCACCTACCGGGAAGGTGAAATCTACGTCTTCATGGACTCCGAGACTTACGAAGAGCTGCGCCTGAGTGCCGACGCCCTGGGCGATACGACCCTGTGGCTCGTCGAGGGGCTGGAGCTCTCCATTCAGTTCTACGAAGGCCGGCCGCTGACGGTGGAGCTACCCTCGGCGGTGGACCTCCTGGTCGTCAAGACCGACCCCGGCCTGCGGGGCGACACCGCCACCGGCGCCACCAAACCCGCCACCGTGGAGACCGGCGCCGTCGTCTCCGTGCCCCTGTTCATCAACGAGGGGGACAAGGTCCGCATCG
>Ga0307424_1001826_pt1 | contig 10904 bp, 8 predicted proteins | sample SalMarWE160320MG_FD_202157 | JGI IMG/M metagenome (GOLD analysis project Ga0307424, IMG submission 202157) | Salt marsh sediment microbial communities from the Plum Island Ecosystem LTER, Massachusetts, United States - WE1603-20 | ecosystem: Environmental > Aquatic > Marine > Intertidal zone >...
TCAAAAACTACAAGGTTGTTCAGCGCCATTCCATCAATGCCACGTTGAGTGATTCTTCTACGCGCCTGCGCGGTTCATGAAAATAAATCATCCCGTGGCCGGGTAACATGATATCCGAATCAACCCTGGCAAATCGTTTTAACGATTGTAAGTAAAGGTCCCTGTTAAAATCAATCGAGCCACTCCAGCCAAATTCCCCGACCAGCAATGTGCCGATCACATCACCGCTGACGACTATTTTCTTGTTCTCATGGGTGAGCAGATAGGCTGTGCATCCCATACTGTGTCCGGGCAGATGCATCACTTCAACGGAAACACCCAGCACCTGCAGTTTTTCCCCATCAGAAATGATCCGGTCCACAACAAACGGTTCAAACACTTTATGATATAAATAGGGACAGCATCTTTCGTCTCCCTTAGCCACTGCATCGGCTGTCTGAAACACAGCAATCATCTCGGTACCTGCTTTTTTCAGGACATGACCACCGCCTGCATGATCCAGGTGCGGATGGGTTAGAAAACAATGGCGGATCTGACCTGGATCCAGATTCCAGTAGCGCATATTCTGATAAATTTGATCGATGGTATCTCCACATCCGCAATCGAACATAATTAATCCGTCTTGTGTGGCTAAAATATAACTGTTACAGTCATTATATCCGGCATCAACACCATTCCAGGTCAATCCATTAAGGTCCCCGCTGACCTGATATAGATTTTTTAATATCTGCATGCTTTAATCCTGTATCTTTATCAACCGTAATCTAATCCGGGTTGCCATCGGGATGTTCTCCATCTGCCGGAGCCGAAAATCGTCTATAAAGAAACCAGGTGAGAAAAATTGAAATAATCAAAATCACAGCTGGAATGACGATCCCCAGCCAGGGGGCGCCGATTTTCGCGTTCGGCAGCAGGTACATCATAACACTTCTCAGGATTTCTTCTCCTTTTTATGGTGTTTGCGGTAACCATACCAGGCCAAAGCCAGACCCATAAAGGAAGCCAGATAGGCAAGGCTCATTCCTAATACAATGCCCAGCCCGCTATCCATCTGAACGCTCCCAGCGGGCCTGCTTTTCCAATTCCAGGAGATAGGCTTTTTGCTTTTTTTCGTATTCCGACGATATTTTTTTCAATTTCGGATCAATTACCCAATACATTAAGGCAATACACGCTATGCCCAAGGCAAGAGTAACCAGGCCCCATAACTGCATCAATAGACTCCCTGCCACCCCCAGCGCAATCAGAAAATAGGCCAGTGGTGAAAGAAAAATGGCTATCCAGTCTTCTTTTGTCCAGTTATCGGCCTCCTGCGCTGTCCAGTGACGTTTAAGTCTGATCAAGGGAGGGCTGCCTCCTCAGTATGCTGGAAATCCTTCAATAGTCCCCTTTTTTCCGCCTCACACCGGACCGGTCCCCACCAGCCGACCGGTCTGGACATCAGATAATACCTGACCAGATGATCCATATTCTCAGCAGGTGTCCACAACGTAACCGGTATAAAAATGAAGGCGCCGAGGATCATCAGGAGCCAGAACTGCTGATAATCAGCAAGTGCCGGTAAAAGCCCAAGATGGGGCAGTATCCAGACAACAAGCCAACTCAGGCCAAGATTCGCGATCCATGAAGCCAGGTAGCCCCAGGCGTTAAAGCGCCACCAGACTACCTGCAGAATATTCGGCAGCCATACCCCGGCCGCCATTAACCAGAGAGCGAATATCAGCCAGGAAGTGATCTCCTTCATCATCAGGCCATAAAAAAAGGACCCGCCTAAAATAACAAAAGTAGCGATCCGGCCAACCCATATCAATTCTTTCTCAGAGGCCCTGGGCTTAAGATAGTGCAGGTAGAGATCCCGTGTAAAATACATCGCACCCAGATTGAGTGACGATGAAACCGAGGAGATATGGATAGCTACAATTGACGCGAAAAAGAAACCCACCATACCAGCCGGAAGGAAATCGAATCCGAGCCGGAACCAGCCCAGTTCATAATCGGTTGCCTGTGTAATATCTGGAAACAATACAAAAAAACCAAGAATCGCTACTGCCCAGATCGAATTTCTGATCAAAACCAGTAATCCTCCCCACCAGATGCTGTAACTGGCATCCCGCACGGTTTTCGCACTTTGTATGCGCTGCGCTTCTACGTACCAGTCTATGTTGGTTCCCATACCAAAACCGCCAATCACGGCAATGACCATCATGGTCAGAAACCACATTACAGGGAAATCACCGCTGAACCATCCGCTGAAAGCAAAAGGATCCAGACGCCAGGCTTCACCCATTGCCGTCATTTTCGTAATGATTTCCTGAACACCACCGGCGGCAATAATCCCCCAGACAGAAACAATTAGTATCATCGAAAAGGCGATGACACCCTGCAGAAAGTCGGCCATGATCACCCCCCAGTATCCGGCGGCAACCACATAAACGGCTGTAATGGAAGAAAACAGCACCATACCGATCCACAAATCCCAGCCGAAGAGATAGGCACACACTTTACCCATAGCCATTCCAATCCAGCCTAGAATGAACATGTTCATGAATACCTGCCACCCGGAAAGCCATCCTCTTAATAGTTCAGCACCCAAACCGCCGAAGCGGATCGTATTCCATTCTCCCTGGGTATAAGCCAGCGAACGGCGAAAGATCCGGGTGGAAACAAAAGCGCTGATGGCACACCAGGCCGGGAAAAAGGCATACCAGATACCCGCCAGGCCAAATTTATAAATCACACCTGTCACCCACATCGGGGTATCGGTTGCCGTATGCGTTGCATAAACAGAAGAGGCGGGAAGCCACCAGGGCAGTCCCCGGCCGGCCAGAAAAAAATCGGATTCAGATCTTTTTCCCATCCGGTAAAATAATACACCTGATCCAACCATGATCAATAAAAAAACAGTAAGCCAAATCCAGTCCAGAACTTCAAAGTTGACCAAACATTCTCCTGCTTTTTGAGATCCGGATCCCTTGTCCAATCTGAATTTGAAAACAATTCAGCCCTTGAATCTCTCCATGATTTCTATCCAATTTGTAAAGATTACCTGTTCATCTTGCAAAAAGCGGATCAATTGTGGATCTGAAAACATCTGCGCCTCCCAGACCCGCTGCTGCCATGAATTCGTTATCGATTTTAGATTCTCCGTTTCCAGCGAGGGGTGAAAAATAATTTCAGTCAGGCCGGGTTTGAGTGATTTAACCAGGCCGGTAAAGTTGTTAATTTTCTCTTCATAAGTTGAAGCGCCGGGTATAGAATAGAAATCATCAAGCTGCGGCATAGGATAGTCAGCCAATAAGGCACGTGTATCTTCATTGAGCGGATACCCCTCTTTCTGGAAGCGTTCGAAAACTTCATCGTCGGCCAGATTGATCACCATGGCCGGAACATTATATGCCTGCGCTACCTTCAGATACACTTGTGTATAATCAAACCGGCCGAACATGGTACCCATATGGGTATCGATATGGTCAACTTTCATACCCAGTGAGACAGCTTTTTCAATTTGTGCCCGGATTTCAATCTCAATTTCCGCCGCTGAAGCATGGGTGGCCACCTGAGGGACCTCATGCCAGAGAAAACCGTCAGGATCAATCAGACCGGGTACCTTTGCCGGATCAGACACCGGCCCCCAACGATAGGTGTTCCATTCACTGGTAAGGGTCAGATGTACACCCGTATCTTTTTCCGGATTTGCTGCTGCCCAGGCGGCAAATTCATCAAAAAATTTACAGGGAGGCATAGCAGCTGTAGATTGAATATAATTTTGTCCCAGATATGCAAACACAGCCTGATTAGCCTCATCACACATTCCGGCATCATCCGCATGAAGAATAATTACTTTTCGGTTCTTTGCAAAGCCAAGTTTTTCTGCCCAGGTCAAACCGCTTCCTTCAACTGTTGTTGTTTGTTGTGATTCGGCACAGGAGAACATGACCGGCGCCACTGCACAAAAAAAAACACAACGAAAAATGAGATAATTTTTTTTCATATGCATCCCTGTTATTACCGGGTACAAACCAGACCGGTGTGACACCGACGGCTGACCGGATAGTTAATTGACATGATCAGGTAAATCTGAAGGCCGGCCGGATTTATCCGAAGAGCAGTTCGACCAGTTTACCGGTCTGGGAAAAATCAGGGATCACCGCATGCGCCCCGGCTCTGATCAGACGTGTTCGCTTTTCTACATTCAGTCCGTGTCTGCGGATTTCATCACTGGCAATACCGATCGATGTACCACCTACTTTTCGGCATTCCCTTAGTTCAACTGGTCCATCACCAAGGGTAACCAGTTCCGAACCATGCAGATCGTTCTCTTTAATTATATTATTGAGGACAATTTTTTTTGAATACTTCTGGACATCACCAATTGCCCCGTATATGCCGCCGGTAAAAAGCGCCGCATACCCCATCGCTTCTGCTTCCCTTACAACATCCTCACGGTCTGTACCACTGGCCAGATAAAGACGTATTCCCCGGTCATATAATTTCTGTAAAAAGGGTACTGCGCCTTTAATTGCATAGTCATTCACATCTAATTCACCACTCTCCAGTTTACATAGTCGGCGGTTGACCATCTGCATCAGGGCATCATTGTAGATCTCTTTATATCCGAATTTATCCAGGATCTTGTCAGCCAGTACCAGACCGAACTCCTGTACCATCTCAACAAGTCCCTCCATTTGGATAACTGTCTGAATCCCTGTTGATTTATCAATAAAATCTCTCACCCGCTCGACCACTCTCAAATACAGGCTTTCATCCGCGGTTTCATAATAATCCCCTAAAATCGCTTTGATCATGACCGGTTCCATTACCTTTTCCCAGCCTTCACGCAGGGCGCTCACCGTCCCGTCATGATCGAATACCGCATGTTTGAAACGGCCCCGGTCTATTGTCTCCAACGGGTAACATAATTCTATTTCACTTTCCTCAAAATAGACAGCCTGACGGATATCTTTTGCCAGTTCCGGCTGAAATATATAATCCGGATCAACGGCAATACGCAGGATCTCCCCGGCATTTGCCGTCCCCGTCTGGAACAGTTTCTGTACAGTCACTCCGGCAGCAAAGTTTGCAAAATGGATGGCTTCCGTCAGCGTTGCGCCGGCGGCCAGAGAACAGGCCAGGGCACTCATTACCGTGTCACCGGCACCCACTGTATCCAGTTTTTTGAGAAACTGCAAACCGGCGACTTCTTGAATACCGTTCGCATCACAGGCAATCATTCCCCGATCGCCGCGGCTGACTATAACCGGTTTATTGTTTTTTTGATAAAGATTTTTGGCAAAGCGGATCACATCACTCACCGGGATCAGGTCATCGATGCCTGCTTCCACCTCATTAAGGCGGGCAGCTTCCGCCTCATTTGTTTTGAGAACGACATTTTTGAATTTCTCAGACATATGCCTGGAATCAAGAATGAATAGCTTTTCGGAGAACCTTCTTATCAGTTCATTCAAACCATCGATAAAGGCTTCATTGGTAATACTTCCCGGTACCTGCTGATTGAGGATGATGACATCCACTGAGGGTATTGTTTCTGCCAGTTTTTCCAGAATTAATTGATCCGTTTCAGGGGTGCGCTGATTATAGGTGCCAAAATCAAACCGCGCCAGTTCATCCCCTTCCGAAATGCGCTTACAAAAAACATAGGTGAAAAAATTTTCCTGAATAAGCAGACCATCAGTATTCACACCCAGACTGTGCAGTTGACTGGTCATCTCCCGACCATAAATGTCATCCCCCCGCACACCGAATATTTTTATTTCCACCGGTTTCAGAGCAGCCAGATTAGCAACTACATTTGAGGCACCGCCTAAAGAATAACTGTGTTTTGCCACGGCCTTCGCCTGTAATCCCGTTTCCACGGAGACTTCAGATTTGCGTGGATCCATCGTCCAATAAGCATCAAGGCAGAAATCTCCATAGACGGCAACTTTGATCTCGTTAATTTTTTTCAATAAGCGTTCTACCGAATCCGTATTCATTTTTACTCTTTCTCGTATCAGCCGGCAAATTGAGGCTGTTTTTTATCACTAACACCTTTGTCAAGATTTAGTTTTTTATGCCATAGGTCAGAGGCTTGTTGTAATTCCTTCAGCTTGTTCAATTCCTGGGCCGTAAATTTTTCCTTTTCGATACGTGTAGTCGTATTACCGATAACACCAAGTGACAGCATATATTCTTTCGCAGATAATGGATATTTTATATCAATGATCTGCCGTCCCCAGACAAAGAACTCCTGCAGTTCCCTGGCAAGCACAGGCTCATTTTTCCAATTTTTGCACATCCATGAATAAAGACCGGGGTAATAATTCGAGTCTATCCCCGTAAAGCCGAGCACACCGGCCTGAAGACTCTCCAGCAATGAACCTGTATGTGCATTGTACAGACTCAGATGAGTACCTTTTGTCACTTTCAGTTTTTCTCTTATCTGATCGATATTTTCAGATGTGTCTTTCGACCAGAAAAACCGGCCGGTGGACTTTGCCCATACCATCGTTTCAACGGGAATCAGACGTTTATAGGGATATGGGCATTCGTACAGGCCCAAAGGAATATCACCTGTACCGGTCAGTAATTTTTCAACATTTTTTATCCAGACAGATTCCGGTTCACCAGCCTTGGCAAAAAGATTTGTCAGGAGGATCACCGTATCCACACCTGTATCGGAAATTTTTTTTACCATTTCTGCCTGGTTTGCACTAGTCTCCGGAAACGTACCGGTAGCAATAACCGGTATTTTTCCCTTGACACGATCCACCACGTATTTGGCCAGGGCGATACGTTCCTCAGTGGAAAGATTAAACATTTCACTCGATTGGCAGACAGCGAACAGACCTGATATCTCCCCACCGAGATACCACTCTATCAATCCGTCCAGACTTTTCCAGTCTATTGATTTATCATCCTTAAAGGGTGTGATCATGACGGGCCAGTTTCCCCCCGCCGCTGTTGCCTTGATGTTATTCATCCTATTCTCCCGTAAGTATTCTTCGTTAATTTTAATGAAACCATAGAGTTCACGGAGCATCCGTCCAAAATTAAATCGCGATAGATATTCGTAAGAATTAAACTAATTTTCCGCATTCTCTTTGGTTATGGCTCGTATTTATATAAGGTTCAACGGTAAAGCGGGCCGAAATTTCTGCAAGCCCTGAAATCAGCGCTTTCCCGGTCTGCTGTGCCAAACGTATTCCATGCCGCCGGACGGAAAATCTGTTCGTCCGGGACGTTATGCATATAGACAGGTATCCTCAGGACGGATGCCAATGCAATCAGATCCGCACCAATATGACCGTAGCTGATCGCCCCATGATTAGCACCCCAGTTATTCATCACGCTATATACATCCCGGAATGCCCCTTCCCCATGTACACGAGGAGCAAACCAGGTAGTGGGCCAGGTGGGATTGGTACGCTCATCCAACGACAGATGCACGCCGTCGGGCAGATCTATCGTATGGCCCTCTGCAATCTGCAAAGCAGGACCCAATCCTTTAACTAAATTCAGTCTGGACATTGTTACCGGCATCCCGCCAAGGGTCTTGAAGCGTGTGGAATATCCACCCCCGCGGAAATAGCCCAGATCGGAAGCATGCCAGCTGGTTGCTTTAAGACACTTTCCAACTTCCTCATCAGTAATATCCCAAAAGGGCTTCATGGCCGGCTGCCCGTTCACCGACTGCCGGCCGGTGCCGTCCAGAGTTGTCGGTCCTGAATTGATCAGATGTAGAAAACCACCCGCTGCCAGTCCCTCCGGCGTAAAACCGGTCACACGCCTGACTGCCTGCGGACTCCAGTAAGTACGTACATCTGAAAAGATTTGCGCCGAATTGGTCAGCAGATAGCCAAATAGCATACTGACACCATTTAAGGAATCATTTTCGGTAGCCATAATATAGGGAGGGCGCTTACCATTCCAATCAAATGAGGTATTCAGAATCGCCTCCATAAAATCGCCATTTGGCAGATGATCTGTCCATTGTCTCTGTCCCTGAAAGCCGGCGGCGATGGCATTATGTCCAAGCGCCTCTTCTCCAAATCCCATCTTTCTGAGTTTATCGCTCCCCACCATCAGGTCGCGGGCAATCAGGGCCATTTTAACTGAAAACGACCAATCATTTTCTTTTTGCTGGGCGCTGCGCTGTTGGGAAGGATCGTTATAATCCTTGCCTTCCGGACAATTCTTTTTTACCCAGCTGAGAGCTTTTTCAAATTCAGATTCATCGAAGATTTTCCTCTCAATGCGACGGATAATTTCGGACATGTCTATAGTCTCAACCCGCATACCAAGGTATTCCTCTAAAAAATCATGGTCAACGATCGATCCGGCAATGCCCATAGACACTCCGCCCATCGCCAGGTAAGACTTGCCACGCATGATGGCGGCAGATAAACCCGCTTTCGCAAAACGTAGCAGTTTTTCCTGAACATCGGGAGGAATACTGTCGTCGCCCTGATCCTGAACATCTCTGCCATAAATACCAAATGCAGGCACACCTTTTTGGTTATGGGCAGCCAGCGTCGCGGCAAGATAGACAGCACCCGGTCGTTCTGTTCCGTTAAAACCCCAGATCGCCTTGGGAATCAACGGATCCATATCCATTGTTTCAGATCCATAACACCAGCAGGGTGTAACAGTCAAAGAGATACCGACGTTTTGCTGCCTGAATTTTTCTGCAGTTTTTGCCGCTTCGGCAACCCCCCCAATGCAGGAATCGGCAATGACACAGACCACAGGCGCCCCATTCGGATAACGCAGGTTTGCTGTCAAAAATCTCTCTACTGTTTTTGCCATGCCCATTGTCTGTGCTTCAAGTGATTCCCGAACCCCTCCAAGCCTGCCGTCGATGGTAGGTCTGATGCCAATTTTAGGCAAATTAGATGCAGAAAAAATGGACGGAGAGGTCTGCTTTACCGCTGTCATTTCATTCATTGGTTGACTCCGTGTGAACAATGTTTTGGTTCCAAAAATTGAGGGGCAAACGTTTGTTTAAAACAATCGTAACCCATTGCCATTGCAAAGTAAGACTGGTTGCTCTATTCTAGAGACAAAGACCGCTACAGGTGATCAGAATAAAAAAAGGCATATTTTAAAGTCATTTCACAAACAATAACCCGCCTAAAGACTGATTATACCTGCACGCTCTTGCCAGAATACGATACGATAATTGGCAGGAATTCAATACTATGGCTCTTGAGCGGTAGATATTCGCGTAGAAAGACGCCAGAACAAACGTTTGCCTATAACTTAAATTAATCTTAAATTAATTGCAACAAGTAAGAAACAATTAAATCAAAAAAATCTGTTCGTCCATTCATCAAACGTCATTTTCCCCATAACATTTATCATAATCAAAGGAAGAACTAATCCATGGTTCAAGATGATCAACATGTTCACCTACACCACCGGCTCGATGCCGGATGGCTCATACAATCTTTGCAAAACGTAAACCAGAATGGTTCTGAAATATCTTCCCGTCCTTCAAGTCTGGAAGACTGGTATCCGGCGACTGTACCCGGCACTGTCTTTAATACATTGATCAGGAATCAGGTATACAAGGAAGTATTTCTGGGGGATAATTTGAAGCGGATTGACCGCGCACCCTTTGAAACCAGCTGGTGGTTTGTCAATATTTTTGAACTTTCGGGACCGGAAGCAGAGAAATCTGCCGTTTTGGATTTTGACGGCATCAATTATAAAGCCTCAGTCTGGTTAAACGGACATTTGATTGCTGATGAACAACACCTGGAAGGACCGTTCCGGCGATTTCACTTCAATGTCAGTGAACAAATTCGGCCTGGACGAAACATCCTGGCCGTTGAAGTCTTTCCGCCCCGGCCGGGTCAGTTTTCAATTGGTTTTGTTGATTGGAATCCCCGTCCCCCCGACCGTAACATGGGTATTTTCCGCCCGGTCACACTTCATCTTTTTGATAAGGTGCATATTGAAAATCTTTTTATCGAAACAAAACTGGATACTCAAACCCTGGCCGTGGCCGGTTTGATCGTCAGTGTCGAATGTCAGAATTACAGCGACCGGCAAATTGAAGGCAAACTGCGGGGAAAAATCGAGAATATCTACTTTGAACAGGTGGTTTCACTAAGCGGCGGAGAGAAAAAACTAATCACCTTTACGCCCGATAAATTTCCCCGTTTAATAATTCAAAATCCCCGTGTATGGTGGCCAAACCACATGGGTCATGCAGAGATGTATGAAGCAGTGTTTGAATTTGACCACAACCATATACTCAGCGATTCCCTTACACAGGCTTTCGGGATCCGTACCGTGAGTGATTTTCTTAATGAGGAAGGACACCGCGGCTTTATCATTAACGGACGAAAAATATTAATTAAAGGAGCCGGCTGGACCGATGAAATTTTTCTTGGTGATACGGGAGTTTCCATTGAAACCCAGATGGCCCATGTAAAACACATGAATCTGAATTGTATACGGCTGGAGGGTTTTTGGGGGAAGGACCAGACACTCTATGATCTTTGTGACAGGCTGGGTATCCTGATAATGGCCGGTTGGAGCTGTCACTGGGAACATGAATTGCATCTCGGCAAACCTGTTCATCCCCGCTACGGCGGAATCACAGAGCCCGATGACATAGACCTGATTGCCCGTTCGTGGCAGGATCAGGTGATCTGGCTTAGAAATCATCCCAGCATTTTTGTGTGGTCAGTAGCCAGCGATATGGTACCCCACCCCGATCTTGAAAAACGTTATATGGAAACATTTGCCCGCTATGACCATACCCGTGCTTACCTGAACTCTACCGGAGGGGTGGGTAGCGATCAGAATATAATTACCAAAACAGAAATTATCAGTGATCTGAGCGGTTCTTCCGGAGTAAAAATGCTTGGTCCCTATGATCATACACCGCCTGCCTA
>Ga0307424_1001828_pt1 | contig 10896 bp, 16 predicted proteins | sample SalMarWE160320MG_FD_202157 | JGI IMG/M metagenome (GOLD analysis project Ga0307424, IMG submission 202157) | Salt marsh sediment microbial communities from the Plum Island Ecosystem LTER, Massachusetts, United States - WE1603-20 | ecosystem: Environmental > Aquatic > Marine > Intertidal zone >...
TTCTTAAGAGCATCAAAGACGGCAAATGCGAAGGATGGAACAGTTCTCGTGGAACCATAGCTGTTGGTCCAGCAATCCTTTACACCCGCCAATCCCAAAATAACCTTAGCTGCCTCGCTTGCAACAAGACCCAGACCTCTCGGTCCCGGAATCAGAACAACTTCAACTCCGCCGCATTCGCCGCTGACCTGGAATGGAAGAGAGTGATGTTGTCCACATCCACATTCCCAGCATCCGCAGCCTCTGCGTACAGGGGTGATTTTGAGGCGTGCATCCACAGCAGCTTTCTCGATGGCTGAGCGCACCTGTCTTGCCTTTCCTGAGCCTAAACCTACGTAGCCGTCACGGTTTCCCACAACTACGACAGCCCTGAACTGTGATTTCTCTCCAGCGTCAGTCTGTTTCTGCACTAATCCTATGTTTATTACTTCTTCCTGTAGGTCGGGAAGAAGAACATCCACTATCTCGGACTCCCTTATCTTGAGTCCTTCCATGAACAGCTCTTCTATGGAGGAGATTTTCCCCTCAAGAACCATTTTCCCCAGCTTTGTACGGGGAACCCAAGTTTCAAATTTATCGTTACTGGCTCTCATGTTTCATCCTTCTGTGTTTTCACCTTTTTCTCAAACGAAGAAGTGATCTTGTCCTTCACTGCAGAAAAGTGATCAGTTAGCCCTTCTGGCCGTGAACCCTTCTTAATAGACAGGGAAAACCTTTGCCGATAGGCCTCAGGCTCTGAAGCCAGCTGACTTCCATAGTCTGCAATGTGTTGTCCGCTTATCCTGCTTTCGTCAGGAAGTATGTCTTCACTGTGGGGAACTTCAACGCCAGCGTCAACTACACCCTTTAGGGCAGCGAAAACTCGCGTTCCCTTAGAGGGGATATTCAAGCCAATGTCCAAGAACGCTTTTTCTACGCCATTAGCCTTCGCCTTGAAGCCGCAAAGTAGGCCAGTTAGGTATGCGGATGGAATGTTTCCGCCGTTGCTTAGCCAACCGTAGGTTTTTGCTAATTCGCGTGAATGAGCTGAAACAACAACTTTGTCTCCGATGGCTTCAGCTTCAATTATCTGAATAAGCATATGCTTCAGGGAGAGGCGTACTACTAGACGTGGAACCTTTGACAGAACAAGGGCTCTGCGTCTGCGGTAGTTTGTTTTTCCTTCTCTGCGTCTGCGGAAAGGAACTCGGTATCTTGGTCCAGTTGCCATCATCGTCTCCTCCATAAACCATGGGCTCGGATGTAACGCTCTAAATCAGCCTTTGATTCAAAGGCTCCGCTTTCTGACATGTCATACATTTTACGGTAAACATTTTCTGTGATGGCGCGGCTGTCCTTCAATTCGCGCAGTCTCCTTCTCACGGGTCTAATCCTGTTCATCCAAACCTGTTTCTTGGAAATCTTTGACCGAGCACTACCGCTCTTTCCTCCAGGTCCCCGCCTTAAGCCTTTCTTCCGTTTTTCTGCAAAAACTCTGGCTCGGGCGCGGCTGATGCCTTTCTCGGGAATGGATTGGACGACTTTTTCGTGAATCAACTTTTTGATTTCTTCTCGGGTAATGGCTGACTCAACGTAATCTATCCTTTCAGGGTCTATCCAAACCCTGTTTTCACCGATCTTCAAGATTTCGGCAGCTAACCGACGCTGACTTTTTAGACTCAAAGTTACTTCTCTCCCTTAGACAGTTTTTCTGTCTCTTCTGTTTCCTCGCCTTCCTCGACTGCTTCAGGCTCCCGTAGCCGTCTTGGATTCAAAACGTGGATTCCTTTTTCCTCAGCTGAGGCAATGATTTCAACTCTTTTTCTGCCTCCGACAGTGCGAGCTATCCGTATAGCCTGCAACTCAGGGTCTATTCCACCCAAATCTGCAACGGACTGAACTCGAGTCTCTACGAATCCTGACGGATGGAGACCTCTTGTCTTCTTGGGGCTTCGGTAACCGGTGGTTGGAGAGACGGGCCAGCCCTTAACCTTTTTCCGCATTTTACTGTCTATGCCATGAGGCTTTCTCCATCTGTCTCCCACGCGCTTATATCTCCAGCTTTCTTGGCGCCTAAATCGGGGTTTCTTGTGTCTACCCGCAGTTGGTTTCGGGAACTGCTTTTCTGTAACTGTTTCATGCTCGTCCGTTGTCATTCTTGGAATCCCTCATGTTTTTCGAAAACGTAGATGCCGTCCAGGAACACCCGCGGATCTTTTTTTCTAATCTTTGTTGCGTTCTGGATGTTCGCCGCAGTTTGGCTGACGTCCTCAAGGTTGATTCCCTGCACGATAATGTCGTCTCCCTTGATTGTGACTTTGGTGTCGCCCATTATCTTGGCTTTGCGCGGGCTTCGTTCGCCAGTGAAGTTCTGGATGGTCAAAGTTTTCCCCTGAACTTTCACGGTTATCGGGAAGTGGGAGAAAACGATTTTCAGTTTGTAGGTGAATCCTGTTGTTACTCCCTTTATCATGTTTTGGATGTGAGAGCGGACAGTTCCCACAAGTGCAGCTTCCTTTTTGCGGGGCCAACTAGCCTGAACTGTCACTGTTTTGTCATCCAAGCTAATGTTTATGGGCGCATGAGAAAAGTCTCTGACTAATTCTCCGTTTTTGCCTTTAATTGTGACGACTCTACCGTCAAGCGTGCCCTCTACGCCTTCAGGAATTTCGACAGTTGTCACAGCTTCAATTGCACGCATTTTCCGCTTCTCCTAATAAACAAACGCCAAAAGACGCCCACCAATCTTTTTGGCTTTAACCTCTTTATGGGACAGAACCCCTTGGGAGGTGGAAACAACGAGTACGCCTATGTCTCTGCTGGGGAGAAACTGTTTTTCCCATTCTTCTAGCTCTTTGGAGCTTACGGGAATCCGGGGTTTTATGGCGCCACATTTGTTTACTCTGCCAAGAAGTTGGACTCTGAACTTTCCGGAGCGTCCGTCATCAATGAATTCGAACTCTCCGATGTAGCCGTTAAGCTGCATTACTCGCAAGACACGCCCCAAAAGTTTGGATGCTTGACCGATTATGCACTCACGTTTTCTGCGCATCTCATTGTTAATTATGGTGGTTAAACCGTTTGCGAGCGTATCCATCATAGGCAAACCTGATACATCTCCTTTACTCATACTTCCTGAAACCTAGGTCTTCAGCAATCTCCCTGAAACATTGACGGCACAGATTCAAATCGTACCTACGGATAAGCGAACCGTAGGAACCGCAACGCCTACAGGGTCGACTACCTTTACCAGATTCATGCACTTTCTTAGATTGCTGTTTCACCATGGTTTCACCAATTTTACGTTATTTCAACATCAAACTCGTCTTTAATAAATAGTATCGCTTCCTCGGCACTCAGCAGATGGTCTTTTCCAACATCAGACCTGACGCGGTGTCTCCGCTTAACGCGATATCCTGCTCTGCCAAGCGAAACTGAGACATCCATGCCGTGGATGCCGAGCTCAGGCATGTACTTGGTGCCGGGAATGTCTATGTGCTCCTTGATTCCAAAGGAGAAATTGCCTTGGCGATCAAAACAGTATTTTGAAAGCTTTTTGTCAACAGCATAGAAAGCCTTCCGAAGAAATTCTTGAGCTTTTTCATCTCGAAGAGTAACTAGGCACGCTATGGATTCGCCTTTTCTGATGCCGAATTCGCGTACGGTCTTTTTGGCTTGTCTCTTGGAGGGCTTCTGTCCAGTTAGCTGCTTAAGAATATTCACTGCCTGTTCCAAGGGTGCCCCTGACTTTCCAACAGCCATGTTAACAGTCACCTTCTCTATTCTGGGCTTAAGCATGGGGTTTCCAGTCCACTCTTTGTGAGGTGGTTTAGCCACTTTAGGCTCCACATTCTCCTTGGCTGCCACCTTTTTAGCTGCCTTCTTCTTTTCTTTGGCAGGACTAACCTCGGCTTCAGCCACAGGCTCTTCAACTACAGCCTTTTCTTCAACAGGAGCAACCTCAGGCTCAGCAACTTTCTCTTCTACAGCAGTGCCTGCTTTTTCTTCTGCCAAGTTAAGCTGCCTCCGGTAGGGATATGGAAGGTCCCGTGTCGCCTAGGATGAATACGAAGTCGAGGATGGTCTGGAACTGACCTCCATTTGTGTCTTCGATGGTGACGATGAGGTCTCTACGTTTTTGGTTTGGCTTCTTTTCGATGGTGGTGACCTTGCCGCTCTTGCCTATGTTTTTGCCGCCGATTACTATTGCGGGCGCTCCCACAGCGAGTTTTGTGTGCCCAAGAAGTTCCCGATCAGGGACGCTGAGCTTCAGCACATCAAGAGTTTCATAAACATCCTCTTCAGGTGACTGGGGGTTGCCCACTTTAATCAGGGAGCTTGTTCCGTCATGAAGATCAAGATTCACATGTCCGCCCTTTACAACGGTTTTGTCTTCTATGCGGTAGAGCTTGAAAGCCGCCTCATCTGATTTGATTGGATAAAGAAAGAGACCTTTCCCAGAGGGCAGGACTCGATAAGATTTCTTCGCGTCAACTATTGAGACGACATCCATCAAACCGACGAGAAAACGCTCGTCTCGTCTGACTTTTCCGTCAACCATTATTTTTCCTTGAGAAATTATGCTCTTGGCTTCCTTACCCGTCTTGGCGAATCCAAGCATGTCCCGCACAATAAGGGCAAGCGGCAAAGAACGTGAAAGTGAATGAGGTCCAGGTTTGGGCAATACTGTCCAAACTGCCTCCTTTCGGTGAATAGGCCACATCTTCGGCGCAGGTTTCCTCTTTAAATGTCCGCTTTCGCCTTTTCTTCCCAATTATGTTCCCTCAGATTTTTTGGTTGTTTTACTGGTTTTAGTTTTCTTTTTTGCCTCTTTTTTCTTAGGCTTCTCTTCGGCGACTTCAGGTTTCTCGGGCATAACCTTTCTTTCCATGATCTTTTTGCGCCATTTGTCATCAAGATTCAGACGTGTAATCATCACCTTTGATGGATGAATAGGAACAGGAATGTTGGTTCCATCCACTTTTTCCCGAGTCGCACCCTCAACGAATATCCGGTAATTTTTCCGGTCAATCTGGATGACCTTCCCTTCGGAATTCTTACGGTCTCCCCTCATAATCATGACGGTGTCGCCCTTTCTCACCGGAACCGAGCTGGTGCCATGAGACTCCTTTAGCTTAGATGAAAGGGGCGCAGAGAATCTTTTGTAACGCTCATTGGCAGTAGCTTGATACAGCCGCTTTCTCTGCTTAGTAGGTTTTGTTGTCTTCATCTCTTAAATCTCCTATAAGATGATGCTGGCGGCGCTGGCTATTCTAGGCCACTTCTCAGCCGCCTCCTTTGCAATGGGTCCCCGAATTTCTGAGCCCCGCATTTCCCCCTCTGGAGTCATTATGACTGCTGCGTTGTCTTCGAATTGAACCCACATTCCGTCAATACGGCGGAACGGTTTTTTCTGCCGAACCACGACGGCGTGAAAGATCTTTTTTCTCATGTCAGGTGTCCCTTTTCTAACCGAGACAGTGACCAGGTCGCCCACAGAAGCTGATGGAACACGACATAATCGTCCCTTGTATCCCACAACTTGAATTAGCCTTATTTCTCGAGCGCCAGAGTTGTCTGCGCACTTCACAATGGCTCCGTTTGGGAGTCCTCGGGAAATTTTTGGTTTCTGACCGACGACGCCTTTTGCCATGAAAGCACGCGATTTAGCTCTTGCTGCCACTTGATCCATCCTCCAGTTTTTCTATGGCAACGAATGAGACGGTTTTGCTTATGGGACGGCATTCTGCTAGCTTCACCTTGTCTCCTGCTTTGATTTCTAGGCATGGAGGGCTGTGAGCAGCTACGTTGCTGCGTCTCCGTTCGTATCTTCTGAATTTGGGCACGTAGTTCAGGTAGTCACGGCGGACAATGATGGTTTTTTCCATCTTGTTGCTGACTACGATTCCTTCCAGTGTGTGTCCCCTTAGGGCTAGTGTCCCGTGAAAGGGACAGTCAACATCGTCACATGTTTTCTTTGGTTTTTTTGCAGTAATTGCTGACATTTACCATAACCTCCTAGGTCGTCTCTTAATTCGTTCTTCAGGTCGTCCTATGAGAACTTTGCCGTCTATCTCTACAACTGTTCCGTCCGGCATGACAAAATCGAAAACAGCCGTATCCTTGACGACAACTTTTTGCTTATCGTCATGTAATACTGTGAACGTGTTTCGGGTTTCATCAACTACCTTACCCGACATACCCACCACGCTTGGGTTTGAGCTTTTAACCACCTTGGTCTCGAGGCCGATGAATTCATGTTGAACTATGCTGGGTGTGACCTGCATCATTTCGTTTCAGTCCCCCTTTTTTCTTCGGCTTCGATTGTGATTAGGCGGGCAATGGTTTTGCGGAGAGCCCGTATTCTGGTTGGGTTGTCGATGGAACCTCCCGCTTCAATCATTGTTCTTAATCTTGACAGTTCTGTTCGAAACTCGTTTATCTTCTCTTGCCGCTTCTCAGAAGGCATCTCGCGAATTTCTTTTAACCGTAAAATTGCCATCTTAGTTTTCAGCCTCTTTCTTTTCTTCAGTTGAAGCCGCCTTTGGTTTGGCTACTTTCTTTTTTGATACCTTCTTTTTCTCAGCAACTGCTGGCTTAGCCACTTTAGGCTCCACCTTCATCTTGGCTGCCGCCTTTTTAGCTGCCTTCTTCTTTTCTTTGGCAGGACTAACCTCGGGTTCAGCCACAGGCTCCTCAGCTACAGCCTTTTCTTCAACAGGAGCAACCTCAGGTTCAATAATCGTCTCTTTGGTTACAGCTTCTGTCTCCACAGGAGGAGCTGGCGTTTCTTCCACAGCAACGGGCTCTTCGGGCGGAAGAACTTCGGGTTCCTGTAGTTCCTCTTCCGCAATTACCGTTTCTTCCATGATTTCTGTTGCTGTTTCCGGCTCCATTTCTTTCTCAATTATATGCACTTTCACCTGATCGGGGAACACTGCATCAGGAGGAAGAAGCCGAACTTTGACGCCTAAAATTCCAGGTTTCATCTGAACATGCAGCTCGGCTTTTCTCATGTACTTTCTTGGAGGCTCACCGCTCTTGGGCAGGTAGCCTGTCCTGAATTTTTCGTATCGAGCCCTGTCAGTCCGTAACTTGCCGCTGATGATAACCTCTGCGCCCATTGCCCCTGCTTCCATAGCCTGAGTTAGACCCCAGAAGCCAGCTCTTCGATAGTGAACACCCCGCTTCAATGCTGAGGCAATCCGTGACGCCACAACATACGCGTTGAGTTCAGGGATTTCGATTTCAGCCACAGAAATCTGGGGGCTGGGAAGCTGAAACTTTTCTTCAAGAACGGTTGCGAGCGCTCTTATGGTTTCTCCGCCTCTTCCGATGACGAGACCAGGGCGCATGGTGTAGATTACTAGGTGGGTTCCCAGAGGGGTTTTTGTGATGCTTACGCCACCGTATCCTGCGCGTTCGAATTCGTTCTGCAAAAATTCGTCAATCTCTGTCTTCTTTATTGAATCTTCTATGAAGTGTTTAACTACAGACATTAAGTTGCCTCCAACTCTTCCAAAACAAGCTCTACGTGAGAAAGGGTGTTAAATCGCGGTGATGACCGCCCAAAGGCTCGGGAAATAAACCGTTTAATCTTCATTCCAGGATAGGCTGAAGCATGAATTATTCGAAGCCGCTCCATGTCAAGACCCTTATACTCTGCATTCGCCTCAGCGCCTTGAAGCACCTTCAAAATCTGCTGTGCAGCATTAACAGGGTATCTGCCGGCGAAGGCTTTCTCTAAGCCGTGGCGATGCCCAACTTTTTTGTTGAATCTACGGAATGGAACTGGTTTCTTCTTTAGGATAACCTGATGGAGGTAGTCTTTTGCTTGGTCTAGCTTCATCCCTTTTATTGTCTTGCATACTTCTCTTGCGTGTTTGTGGGATATCCGCAATTCGCGTCCGCTAGCTTTAACCATCTTCTCAGGTTCCATGTCCGTTATTGAGTAGCCCCATTTTGGCATATCTATCGTCAAGTCAGTAACAAGCAGCATATTTAAGGGTTTATGGCGAAAAGAAAAGCGCGCGACATCAAGACGGTTACATAATGAATATAGAAGAACTGATTTGAATGCAGTTAGGCAGTTCGCTGAAGTTTTGGCTGACGCAGAAGGAATGCTGAAGACAGGAAGATTAGACAGAAACTGTCTGCTTCGACAACAAAATCAATATTGAAGACTTGGTCAATAGAATGTGCAAGCGTGAAAGAGTAGGCTGGGAGAGAGTTTGACGGAACAGAGGCAGATTGTAGATGCTTTAATGAAGCCTGAAGCCTATGACGAAGAAGTGGAACAAATTGAACTCAAACAGACCCACATATCCTTCGTCTTCTTGACTGGAAAATTTGTCTACAAAGTGAAAAAGGCGGTGAACTTCGGGTTCCTGGATTTTTCAACCCTTGAGAGGAGACGTCTCTTCTGCGAGAAAGAACTGGAACTCAACAAGCGGTTATGTGGGGACATGTACCTTGAGGTTGTTCCAATCACCAAATCGGACGTTATCAAAATAGGCGGCGAAGGAAAAGCCGTTGAATACGCCGTGAAGATGAAGAGGATTCCTGAAGACAAAATCATGACACGGCTTCTTGAGGAAGGAAAAGTTGACAAAAAACTTGTTGACAGAATGGCAAATATCATAGCCGAATTCCACATGAAAGCCGGAACAGGCAAGCGAATAGGCGAATTCGGATCCTTGCCGATGATAGAAACAAATTGGAGAGAAAACTTTGAGCAAAGCAGAGAATTCATCGGCGAAACTATAAATCCAGAAAGTTACAGGCTAATCCACGAGAAAGTGGATGGTTTCATGAAGAGAAACGCGGCTCTTTTTGCGAAAAGAGTAGCCGAGAACCGGATCAGAGAGTGCCACGGCGACATTCATTCGGGCAACATTTTTGTTGCGGACAGGATTTACATTTTCGATGCGATAGAATTTAACGAAAGGTTCAGGTATTGTGATGTTGCCTCTGACGTTGCTTTCTTGGCAATGGACCTAGACTTTAAAGACAGGAGTGACTTGTCCAGCTTTTTTGTCGATAGATACATCGAGTATTCGGGAGACAAGGAGCTGAAGAAACTTCTGGGGTTCTACAAGTGCTACAGGGCTTATGTACGAGGCAAAGTTGTCAGCTTTAGATTAAACGACCCAAGCGTAGACGAAAAAGAAAAAGCTGCAGCAAAGAAAGAGGCGAAGGCGTACTTTGAGTTGGCTACAGACTACGCGAAAGAGCTGTGACCAGAAAGGTGTTCTACTTGATGAATTGCCGTGCCACATAGTCGGGGACTTTGACTGTTCCCATGATGATGGGTTTCTGGTGGCAGTCGCTTCCTCCAGTCATTTTTAGTCCATGTTTTTTTGCAAAGTTTACGTAGTGGCTGGTTGTTTCGGCGGTGTTTCTGGAGTGCCAGCATTCTATGCCATCAAGGTGACCCAGCATAGAATCTTTGATTATGCCCGTCTGTTCCTGCAGCGATTTGGTTAACTTTGCTAATGAGGTTCCGTGAGGGTCGTTGGGGTGCGCCAGCACAACTATGCCGCCAGCGTTTCTCAGCAGACCTGAAGCCTCTTCAAGGTAGAGGGGATACTTGGGAACGTCACATTTTACAAGATATTTGTCGAAGGCTTCTTGGCGGTCTCTGACAACTTTTTTTCTGACCAGATAGTCTGCTATGTGGGGTCTCCCCAGTGTGCCATCAGCGGAGGCTTGAATCTCGGTTAGGTCAGTTGTTGTTAATTTTGTGAGTCCTTCTTTTTCGAATTCTGTGTTGAGTTTGTCCATGATTTTTGCGGCGCGTTCTTCTCGGTATTCCGCGATTTCTCTTAGTTTGCTTGTTAAGGCTTCGTTGTTTACGTCGAACTGGTAGCCTAGAAGGTCCAGGGACACGGGTTTGCCGTTGTGGAAGTCTGGGTGAGAAAAGGTTATGTTTAGTTCAACGCCGCGGATGTAGTGGATTCCGTTTTTTTGTGCATAAGCTTTGGCTTGTTTTTGGCAGCCGATTGCGTCATGGTCGGTGATTGACATTAACTGGATGTTTCTGGATTTGGCTTCTTCAATGATTTCTTCAACAGACAGGTTTCCGTCCGAGCAAGTTTTTGAGTGGATATGCAAATCGATTATCATGAAGCTGAACCCATTATCTGACTTCTTTTCCGATTATGTACCAGTCTTCCGGGTTGTCACGTTCAGTGTCAACTGTCAAATGTACAACTTCTAGATGGGGGTATCTCTGTTTCAGGTCATCCAAGTCAACGGCTTCAAACTTCTTCTTGTTGGCAATGTAGGCTTCCTTGGTTAAGGCGTTCGATTCGTAATTCTCTTTGCTTCTCCGCAAAATCCTTGCAAGGGACGCGTCCTCAGAGCAGCTGGTCTGAAGGATAACGAAGGGTATCCCAGTTTTTGCGGCAATCTCAGCGGCGCGTCTCCGCAGATTCTGGGTCACAAAAGTGGCATCCAATATTACGCCTTTGCCTTTTCTTGCAAGAGTTTCTGCTTGCCTGAACATTTCGTCGTAGACAAGCTCCCGCTTGTTCATGTTTCCCGCAACTTTTGCGTCGAAGATGTCCTCGTTTTTGAGAACTTCCAATCTGATCAGGTCGGTTCTGAGAATTGGGTACCCCTTGATTTTCGAGATTTCCTGTGAGGTTTCCGTTTTCCATGTTCCCGGAAGCCCACAGGTTATCAGCAGGATATCGGGGTTTAGCTGGGTTTCAACAAATTCGGCGAAAGGTTCCCTCAATTGTTTGCACCCCTGTTTCGTGGAATAGTTGAGGCGAGAAAAACATAAACCTTTGCATGAAGCAACAAGAGAGTGCCAGCCGTTTTTGTTCTGTACTTTATGGCTTTGCTTGGTTTTTTGGAACAACTGCATATATAAATTGGACGCAGAGAATTCACTTTGAAGAAACATGCAGA
>Ga0307424_1001830_pt1 | contig 10891 bp, 9 predicted proteins | sample SalMarWE160320MG_FD_202157 | JGI IMG/M metagenome (GOLD analysis project Ga0307424, IMG submission 202157) | Salt marsh sediment microbial communities from the Plum Island Ecosystem LTER, Massachusetts, United States - WE1603-20 | ecosystem: Environmental > Aquatic > Marine > Intertidal zone >...
TCTTTCGGCGTGCTGAATACCGCCTCGACCAGCTTTGCCGGTAAGAAACCGCCCGACTTGCCGCGCTGCAGGTCGGCTTGCTTTTGAACTTGGAGCCCGGCATCGGTTGCAAGCTGCGCCAGCGTGCCGCCGCTTTTCAGCTTGCCGACCATCTCGTCGGACTTGGCTTTCAGCCGCTTGGCGATCTCAGCATCGCGCCACTGCTGCGCGACCTGATCCTTCACCTCGTCGAGGGTGCGCTCACGCGAAGGCGTGATGCCGGTGACGTTGTAATAGAGGACCCCGCCGCCCGGCAATTGCAGCGCGTCGTTGTCGACGCCGACGTCGCTGGCGAAGGCAGACGCCACCAGGTTCGGTTGCTGCGGCAGGTCGGGGATCGGTTTGCCGTCCGGGGCGCGGCCGGAACGGTCGACGGCGTCGATGACGCGGGCCTTGAGGCCGAGCTTGGCACCGGCTTCGGCAAGCGTAGAGCCGGCCGCGCGCTCGTCTTCGATCTTGTCGCGCAGATCGTCAATTTGGGTCTTGGCGTGGCTCTCGGCGATCTGCGTCTTGATCTGCGGCGCCACCTCCTCATAGCTTTTCTGCGCGCCGGGCTCGATCTTGCCCGCCGTCACCAGCACGGTGCCGAAGGCGCCCTTGATCGGCTGGCTGACCTCATTGGGCTTGAGCGCGAAGGCGGCATCGGCGATGGCCGCATCGATGATCGCGCTCTTGGTCACCATGCCGAGATCGGTGTCGGAAGCTTTAAGGCCGCGCTGTTTAGCCAGATCGGCGAAGCTCTTGCCCTTGTCGATCTGCTCGCGCGCGGCTTTCGCTGCTTCCGCGTTGGGAAACACGATCTGCTTGATCTCGCGCTTCTCCGGCTTGCCAAACGCGCTCTTGTGCTGCTCATAATATTTCTTGCCGTCGGCGTCGCTGACCGCATCCGTCTTGGCGAGCGCCGCCGGCGACAGCGCGAGCAGGGTGACCTTGCGGTATTCCGGCGCACGGAACAGCACTTTGTATTTCTGGTAATATGCGTCGAGTTCGGCCGAGGTTGGCGCCGGGATGTCGCCGGCCTGTGCCGCGCCCAGCGCCAGGTATTCGATGCTGCGTTTCTCGTTGCGGAACTGATTGATGGCCGTCATCGCCGCGAGCGGAATGTGCAGATCGCCGGCAAAGCTTTGCGCGATCTGCCGGCGCAAGATCACCTTGCGTTGCGTCTCCACGAAGCGGCCCTCGCTGTAGCCGGCCTCGCGGATCAGCTCCTCAAAGCGCGCGCGGTCGAACTGGCCGTTGGGCCCGCGGAAGTTCGGATCGCTGGTGATGCGCTCGGCGATTTCGGCGTTGCTGATACCGAGCCCCATGACCTTGGCCTGGTGATCGAGCGTGGTTTCCGCCACCAGGCGGCCGATGATTTGCCGGTCGAGGCCAAGCGCGCGGACCTGGTCGGGCGTGATCGCCCGGCCGGCGCGGCGACTGAGCTGGCGCAGTTGGTCGGTGTAGTATTCGCGGAACTGCTCGAGCGAAATCTCGGTGCCAGCGACCGTGATCGCCGAATTCTGGCCGAAGCCGCGGAAGATGTCGCCGATGCCCCAGATCGCGAAGCTGATGACCAGGAATCCCATGATGACCGCAAGGACGCCCTTGCCGAGCCAGGTCGAGGAGGCCTTGTGGATACCGCGGAGCATGCTCAGCGCTTTTCCCGGATCAGACGTTAACTGGATGAATGGTTGATGGCGCCCTTATAGGGAGCGAGCCAACTCCTTGCAACTCAAGAAGGATCGCCTGCCACGCGGGCCATACTGGCGCTGCCCCTGCGGGTCTGTTAACCGCACGCGGAAAGGGACTTCACGATGGCGGGCGCCGCTCCCCGCCCGCTGGTGGCGGGCAATTGGAAGATGAACGGGCTTGCCGCCTCTGAGGCCGAGCTCGCCAAAATCATTGCCGGCGCCCGCGGTCTGACTTGCGATCTGATGATTTGCCCGCCGGCCACTCTGATCGTCGAGTTTGCCGCTGCGGCGCGCGGTTCCAGCGTGACGATCGGCGCGCAGGATTGCCATCCTGAGGCCTCCGGCGCCCATACCGGCGACATCGCCGCCGAGATGTTGGCCGATGCCGGCGCCCGCGCCGTGATTGTCGGCCATTCCGAGCGGCGCGCCGACCATCACGAAACCGACCAGATCGTGCACGCCAAGGCATTAGCCGCCTGGCGGGCAAGGTTGACGGCGATCGTCTGCGTCGGGGAACAGAAGGCCGAACGCGAGGCCGGCAACACGCTTGCCATCGTCGGCCGCCAGCTCGACGGCTCACTTCCCGACGGTACCACCGCCGCTAAACTGGTCGTCGCTTACGAGCCGGTCTGGGCGATCGGCACCGGCCTGACCCCCACGCCGGCGGACGTAGGCGAGGTCCATGGTTTCATTCGCCAACGGCTGGGCGAGCGCTTCGGGTCTGAGGGCCCTGGCATCCGCATCCTCTATGGCGGCTCGGTGAAGCCTTCGAACGCCAAAGAGTTGCTTACCGTCGCCGAAGTGAACGGCGCCCTGGTTGGCGGCGCCAGCCTGAAAGCCGACGATTTCCTAGGAATTGCCGCGGTTTACCGCTAATTGCGGGCAGGGTGGAAAAGCCTGAAACGATCGTGTAGAGACCGCCGCGAACTCCTATATAGGCGCCTGATGCCGCCGGGGGCGGGAAGCCCCGCTCGGCGGGCGTGAACGGATTTTGAACTGATGCAGCACGTCGTCATCGTCATCCACCTGATGCTGGTGCTCGCCATGATCGGCGTGGTGCTGCTGCAGAAGTCCGAAGGCGGCGGCCTCGGCATCGGCGGCGGCGGCGGCTTCATGACCAGCCGCGGCACTGCCAACGTGCTGACGCGCGCGACCGCGATCCTGGCCGGGCTGTTTTTCGTGACCAGCCTGGTGCTGTCGATGCTGGCCGGCATGAACCGCAAGCCGACCTCGATCCTGCAAGGCGGCCAAAGCGCGCCGACGGCGCCAGCGCCCGGCTCGGCGCCGCCGATCGGCGGCGGCAGTGGCGGCCTGCTCAAGCAATTGCAGGGCGCGCCCAGCGCGCCGCCGGCGGCGCCCGCAGCGCCTGCCGCCCCCTCCGGGCCGCAGGTGCCGCAGTCGAAGTGATGAAACCTCAACGAGGGGCCGGGAAACCGGCCCTTCGGCGTTATGGGAAGCGAGATGGAACGGCAGAGGCGAATGCAGATGAGAAAGCCGATGCAACAAACTGCCGCCGCAGGTCCTTCACAGGCTACGCACAGGCGCAGAGCCGCCTTGAGGATTTCGCGCTCGTCGAATCGAACCGGGAGGGCTAAAGCTTAGGTCCCATGGCGCGGTACATCTTTATCACCGGCGGCGTGGTCTCCTCACTTGGCAAGGGTCTGGCATCCGCGGCGCTCGGCGCGCTGTTGCAGGCGCGCGGCTACAAGGTGCGCTTACGCAAGCTCGACCCCTATCTCAACGTCGACCCCGGCACCATGTCGCCCTATCAGCACGGCGAGGTGTTCGTCACCGACGACGGCGCCGAGACCGATCTCGACCTCGGCCATTACGAGCGCTTCACCGGGCGGCCGGCGACGCGGCACGACAACATCACCACCGGCCGCATCTACCAGGACATCCTGGCGCGCGAACGGCGCGGCGATTATCTCGGCGCCACCATCCAGGTGATCCCGCACGTCACCAATGCCATCAAGGATTTCATCCGCGAGGGCAATGAAGGCTTCGATTTCGTGCTGTGCGAGATCGGCGGCACCGTCGGCGACATCGAGGGCCTGCCGTATTTCGAGGCGATCCGGCAACTGGGCAACGAGCTGCCGCGTCACCACACCGTCTATATTCATCTCACGCTGCTGCCGTTCATTCCGAGCGCCGGCGAACTCAAGACCAAACCCACGCAACATTCGGTCAAGGAGCTGCGCTCGATCGGCATCCAGCCCGACATGCTGCTGTGCCGCACCGACCGTCCGATCCCGCATGGCGAGCGACGCAAGCTCGCGCTGTTCTGCAACGTGCGCGAACACGCGGTGATCGAAGCGCGCGACGTCGACAATATATATGCCGTGCCGGAGGCCTATCACGCGGCCGGGCTCGACACCGAAGTGCTCTCGGCCTTCGGCATCGAGGGCGCCGCGCCGCCCGAGCTTGCGCGCTGGCGCACCATCAACGAGCGCGTGCGCAATCCGGAAGGCGACGTCACCATCGCCATTGTCGGCAAGTACACCGGCATGAAGGACGCTTACAAATCCCTGATCGAGGCGCTCTCGCACGGCGGCATCGCCAACAAGGTCAAGGTCAATCTCGACTGGATCGAATCCGACGTGTTCGAGAACGAGGACCCGGCGCCGTTTCTCGAGCAGGTCAACGGCATCCTGGTACCCGGCGGCTTCGGCCAGCGCGGCGCCGAAGGCAAGATCAGGGCTGCGCAATTCGCGCGGCTGCGCCACGTACCCTATTTCGGTATCTGCTTCGGCATGCAGATGGCGGTGGTGGAAGCCGCGCGCAATCTGTGCGGCATCGAGGGCGCCAATTCCACCGAGTTCGGCCCGACGCCGGAGCCGGTGGTCGGCCTAATGACGGAATGGCTCAAGGGCAACGAATTGCAACGGCGCACCGAAAGCGGCGATCTCGGCGGCACCATGCGGCTCGGCGCTTATCCCGCGGTGCTATCGCGCGGCAGCCGGGTGGCCGAAATCTACGGCAAGACCGAAATCTCCGAGCGCCACCGCCACCGCTACGAGGTCAACACCACCTACAAGGGGCGGCTCGAGCAGCGCGGCATGCGTTTCTCCGGCATGTCACCGGACGGCATCCTGCCCGAGATCATCGAATACGCCGACCATCCCTGGTTCATCGGCGTACAATTTCATCCCGAGCTGAAATCGCGCCCCTTCGAGCCGCACCCGCTGTTCGCCAGTTTCATCGGCGCCGCGGTCGAGCAGAGCCGGCTGGTCTAGCATCGGGCGCGCCTCCCGCTGCAATCAACCGTTGATTGCAATTTTCGGTTCGTCTACCGTTGCGGCCGGCATCAACCGTTCGGAGCGGGTCATGGCCAAGTGTACCGAGAGTGACCTGGCGGCGCTCAATGAGTCCGGGCCGCTGCTGCGTTTCGCGGCTGAAAACGTGAAAAATCTCGATCCCGATTTGTCGCTCGCGATCGCCGAGGCGCATGCGGCGGCGGCCGAAGCCAAGTGGAATCCACAGATCGCGCAGCGATTTTGGGGCGCATTCGCAAAGCTATGTGACCTCATCCATCCGGTGACGATGAATTGCCTTTCGGCCGCCGACCGGAAGATTGATCCGCCCGCCTTGCTTCGATTTTTCGGCGTTGGCAAGAAGTCGGTCGCGGAGCGATCGTCGGCGCGATATCTCTTATTGCTGATTGGGTTGTTGATGTTGATCGTGCCGCTTCAGCTTTATGTTTGGACATGCACCAATCTTTCTAAGAAAATTGATGACTTGCTCGCTGTCGAAAAAGTCAAATACGCAGCCTTTATCGAATCCTATGGCCAACAAGCTGCCACTGCCGCGACGAAGGCATCCGCTACGACTCAGACGGCCGGCACGCTGTCGTTCATGAAAGCGGCCGATCCCAAATTTTCCGCCGACGCCGATGCCATACATGACGACCTCGACCGGCTCGCAACGGAAGCCCATTTTTTGGAAGTGATTTCGACGGTGAATTTCAGCGTCCATGAGTTTTCCAAGTACGAGAGGCCTGGAACGGGGGCATTGGCCTCGTACCTTTACGACAAGACCAACTACCGCACGAGCGCCATGCAAAATCGCCTTCTGCAAATTCAGGAAGAGGCATTTTTGGTCGTCGGAGTCCTGGGTGCCTACATCTTGCCGATGCTATTCGGGGCGACGGGCGCCATTGCCTATGTCATCCGCACCATATCCGAGCAGATCAGGACGACGACATTTTCGACCAATTCGCCGACCCGGCACATCATGCGCGCCGCACTCGGCGGCATGGCCGGGTTGGTCGTCGGGCTGTTCGGGGATCTTTCGACCAAGTTCAGCCTGTCGCCATTGGCATTGGCGTTCTTGGCAGGCTACGGCGTCGAAGCGGTGTTCTCGATGTTCGATGCCCTTATCGCGAAGTTCAAGTCCGTCAAGGCCGGCACCTGACCGGCCAGTTTCATCGGCGCCGCGGTCGCGCAGAGCCGGCTGGTGTAGTTACACGCATTTTATTGTTTGCAGGCCGCGGCCAGTCTACGCGCAGGGGCGCGACGTTTACGCCGGCGATGCGCCGCCAGCCGAAAAAATCACGCGGCGTTTACGCCGGATGACGGGCCGCAGCGGCGTTTATGAGGTGTAAATACCTCCAATCCTGAGGACAACGCATCATGCGTCACATTCTTATTGCCGCTGCCGCGATCGCGGTCAGCGGACTCCTGGCTTCGAGTGGGGTACGCGCCGAGACTCCCTTCAACCCTGGCGGCCCGGAGAAAGCCGGCACCCAGTGCAAAGTCATCACCGATGATGGCGCCGAAATGTACGGCTACTACGCGGCCTGTCCCCCGGGTTCGCAGCCCGTCGCCCGGCAAGTCAAGAAGAAGCTGAAGAAGTCCTAAGGCAAACAAGCCCGCATTTACCCCCACGGGTGCGGGAAATTGCCGGCCGCGATCGGTGCGATTGAATCTCGCGCCGGCGCGGCCGGTTTTGTTTTTGCCGGGCGATTGCGTCATCATGCGCCGCCGGCGCCTGAGCCGGCGCCGGAGTAAGGCGGTCATGGCGCGCGGTCTCGACCATATCGTTCACGCGGTGCGCGATCTCGACGCGGCGGCCGCGCTCTATCGCAGCCTCGGCTTCACCGTCGGCGCACGCAACCGCCACCCTTGGGGCACGCATAACTACATTATCCAGTTTCCCGGCTGCTTCATCGAGCTGCTGACGCTGGCCGAACCGGAGAAACTCGGCGACGACGGCTTCTCGAAATTGTTCGGCACCTATACCGGCGATTTCCTCAAGCGCCACGAGGGGCTGTCGCTGCTGATCCTGCAATCGCAAGAAGCTGCCGCCGACGAAGCCGCATTCCGCGCCGCCGGCATTTCCGCCGCCGATGTGATGCGCTTCGAGCGCGAGGGCAAGCGCCCGGACGGGGCGGCGGTGAAAGTCGCGTTCTCGCTCGCCTTTGCCAAGGACAGACTCGCGCCCGATATCCATTTCGCCACGTGTCAGCAGCACTATCCGGAAAATTTCTGGAACCCGGCTTTCCAAACACACGCCAATAGTGTTTCGGGTATCGCTGGCGTCGTCATCGCCGCCGAAGCGCCGGCGCATCACCTCGCATTCATGCAGGCCTTTGCCGGCGCGCAGGCCGCGCGCACCGACGCCGAAGGCTTTGCCATTGCCACCCCGCGTGGGGCGATCGAGGTGGTAACGCCGGCCGCTTTCGTTGCCCGCTTCGGCGTCAAGGCGCCGGACGTTGCGCGCGGGGCGCGGCTTGCTGCGATTCGATTTGCCGTCGTCGACGCCAGCCTCCTGCAAGCCGCGCCCGAGCAGGCCGGTATGGCCGGCCTTTATGTGGGAAACGCAACGGTGATCGGCGCGGAGGACGCCATGGGTGCGGTTCTGGTGTTTGAACCCGCTCCAAAATAACGGCCGTTGACCGGGGGCTTTCCCCGTTTCATGGTCCGCCCCGCGAGGACCAAACCTTGGACCAAAGCCTGCTGCCCAATGCCGCTGTCGGGGTCGGCGCCGTCCGCTTCGGCAACGAATTGCCGCTGGCGCTGATTGCCGGACCTTGCGCGCTCGAAAGCCGCGCGCACGCATTGGAGATGGCCAGCGCGCTCAAGGAAATCGCGGCCCGCGTCGGCGTCGGCCTGGTCTACAAGACGTCCTTCGACAAGGCCAATCGCACCTCAGGCAGCAGCGCGCGTGGGCTCGGGCTTGATGCCGCGCTGCCGATCTTCGCGGAGGTTCGCGACACGCTGCAAGTGCCGGTGCTCACCGACGTGCACGAAGCCGGCCAATGCGCGCGCGTGGCTGAAAGCGTCGATGTCTTGCAAATTCCCGCGTTTCTGTGCCGGCAGACCGATCTGCTTGTCGCCGCCGCCAAGACGGGGCGCGCGGTCAACGTCAAGAAGGGCCAGTTCCTGGCGCCCTGGGACATGAAGAACGTGGTGGAGAAAATTACCGGCGCGGGCAACCGCAACGTGCTGGTGACAGAGCGCGGCGTCAGCTTCGGCTACAACACGCTGGTGTCCGACATGCGCGCGCTGCCGATCCTTAAGCGCGCGACCGGCGCCCCGGTCATCTTCGACGCCACCCATTCGGTGCAGCAGCCCGGCGGGCAGGGCGACAAGTCAGGCGGCGAGCGCGAATTCGTCTCCGTGCTGGCGCGCGCGGCGGTCGCGGTCGGCGTCGCCGGCGTGTTCATCGAGACCCATCAGCATCCCGACCAGGCGCCGTCCGACGGGCCCAACATGCTGCCGCTCAAGGACATGGAGCCGCTGTTGCGCGAGCTGGTCGAGTTCGACCGGCTGGCCAAGCGCTGATCCCAGGAAGAAGCCGTCGCCTGCGATGACTCGCACGCTCAATCTCATCGCGTTCGTGGTGTTTGCGAGCGCGTTGTTCATGCGCTCGACCGACCCGGTGATTCCGCAGATCGCAGTCGGGCTCAATGTCGAGCAGACGACCGCGGCTTTGCTGACGACCGCTTTCGCCTTGCCCTATGCGCTGGTGCAACCGCTGCTCGGCGGACTGGCGGACATGTTCAGCAAGGCTCGGCTGATGTTGCTCTGCCTCTTCGTCGTCGCCAGCGCTTCGCTGCTGTGCGGTTTCGCGCCGAACATCGAAACCCTATTTGCCGCGCGCGTCATTGCCGGGCTCGCCGCCGGCGGCGTGATCCCGATTTCGTTTGCGCTGGTCGGCGACAAGATCCCGGTGGCGGAGCGCCAGGTGGCCATGGGGCGGCTCTTGTTCGCCATCATGACCGGAAACCTGCTGGGCGCGACCTTTGCCGGAGTCATCACCGACCTGGCGAGCTGGCGCGGCGTGTTCTTTGCCACCGGCGGTTTCGGCTTGCTGGTGCTGGCGGCCGCCATTCCGGGCTTCCTCGGTATGTCCGAAGTGACCCGCCGCTTCGACCTGTCGACGCTGGTGCCGAACTACGTCTCGATCTTCCGCAATCCGCTGGCGAAGATTTGCTTCGGCGCGGTGTTTCTCGAAGCGGTGTTCATGTACGGATGCTTTCCCTACATAGCGACGATGTTGCAACAGGCCGGCGAGACCCGTGCCTCGATCGCCGGCGTTGTCATCGCCGGCTTCGGCATCGGCGGCGCGGTTTATGGCGTGTCAGTTTCGCGCGTGCTGCCTTGGCTCGGCGAGCAGCGCATGATGCGTTTGGGCGGCGTCGCCTTGGGTTTCTGCCTGCTGGTAATCGCGGCGCGCGCGCCGTGGCCGGTCGAGTTCGCCAATTTCGCGCTGCTCGGATTTGGCTTCTACATGCTGCATGCCGTCATTCAGATCTATGCCAGCGAGTTGGCGCCGGCCGCGCGCGGCTCGGCCATGGCGCTGCATTCGTGCTTTTTCTTTATCGGTCAGGCGGTGGGGCCGGTGGTCTATGGCGCCGGCCTCTCGACCATCGGTCTCAACCCGGTGCTGTGGTTCGGCGCGGCCGTGCTCCTTGCCACCGGCCTTGTCTGCGCGCAGTGGCTGCGGCGACCACAAGAGTCGCCGGTTTAACCTCTACCGCGATAGGGCGCGACGCCCTGATCGGCCGGCATCCACACGTCCTTCGGCAATTTTCCGGCCTGCCAGAACACGTCGATGGGCATGCCGCCGCGCGGGTACCAGTAGCCGCCGATGCGCAAATATTTCGGCTTGAGCAGCGCGTAAAGTCTCTTGCCGATGGCGACGGTGCAGTCCTCGTGGAAGGCGCCGTGGTTGCGGAAACTGTTGAGGTAAAGCTTGAGCGACTTCGACTCCACCAGAAAGCGCCCCGGCACGTAGTCGATCACAAGATGGGCGAAGTCGGGCTGGCCGGTGATCGGACACAGGCAGGTGAATTCCGGCGCGGTGAAACGCGCCACGTAATTGGTGCCCGGATGCGGATTGGGCACGCGGTCGAGCGTGGCCTTCGCGGGCGAAGCGGGAAGCGGGCTCGGGCGGCCCAAGTGCAGTCGTTTTCTTGCCATCAAGTCTGTCATTGCCGGGCTTGTCCCGGCAATCTCGCTTAGGAGAGCACAGCGTTTCCCTGATCGGGATGCGCGGGTCAAGCCCGCGCATGACAGGGGAGAGTATGTTGCCCCTTTGCCCGTAACCTTGTCATCCTGTAGAAGCGCCCTGCCGGAGTGCCCCCATGACCGCCATCACCGACATCATCGGCCGCGAAATCCTCGACAGCCGCGGCAATCCGACCGTCGAGGTCGACGTCATCCTCGAGGACGGCTCGAAGGGCCGCGCCGCGGTGCCCTCCGGCGCCTCCACCGGCCAGCATGAGGCAGTGGAGCTGCGCGACGGCGACAAGGCGCGCTACGGCGGCAAGGGCGTGCTTAAGGCAGTCGCGGCGGTCAACGGCGAGATTTTCGACGCGATCAGCGGCATGGACGCCGCCGCGCAGACCAAGATCGACGAGACCCTGATCGGGCTCGACGGCACCCCCAACAAGGGCCGGCTCGGCGCCAATGCGATCCTCGGCGTCTCGCTCGCCGTCGCCAAGGCGGCCGCCGCCTCCGAGGGCGCGCCGCTCTACCGTTACGTCGGCGGCACCGCCGCGCGCCTGCTGCCGGTGCCGATGATGAATATCGTCAACGGCGGCGTGCACGCCGACAACCCGATAGACTTCCAGGAATTCATGATCATGCCGGCGGGCGCGCCGACCTTCGCCGAGGCCTTGCGCGCCGGCGCGGAAATCTTCCACACGCTACGGGCGGAGCTCAAGGCGAAAA
>Ga0307424_1001832_pt1 | contig 10888 bp, 20 predicted proteins | sample SalMarWE160320MG_FD_202157 | JGI IMG/M metagenome (GOLD analysis project Ga0307424, IMG submission 202157) | Salt marsh sediment microbial communities from the Plum Island Ecosystem LTER, Massachusetts, United States - WE1603-20 | ecosystem: Environmental > Aquatic > Marine > Intertidal zone >...
TTCTTCGTGGCTCGCCGACGTGCAGGCTGGTCGGCCTGCTCGGGCGGTGGCACCGACATGTCCGCCGCGTCAGCCGCGTCAGCCGCGTCCGCTGCGTGGGCGTCGCCCGCCGCTTCCGCGGTCGGCGTCGGCTTCGTCGCCCGCTTACTGGCAGCCGGCTTCGGGGCAGGCGTTTCGTCCGGCTCCGCCTTCGGAGTTGTCGGCTTCGGGGTTGTCGGCTTCGCCACGCGTGTCCTGGCGCTGGCCGCCTTCGCCGGTTTCTCTGCGGCAGGCGTTGCGTCGGCCCCGGAGGTGCCCTCGGCTGGCTGAGCCGCTTCGGCTGGCTGAGCCGCTTCGGCTGGCTGAGCCGCTTCGGCTGGCTCCTTCTCCGGCGCCAGCACCTGGACGAAGCCGCCCGCCGCCTCGATCTTGTTCCGCGCGGCGGCGCTGAAGGCGTCCGCAGCCACGAACAGCTGCTGGCCTACCTCGCCTTCGCCGAGGACCTTCAGGGGCTTATCGGCCGAACGAACCAGGCCGGCGTTGGCGAGTATCTCGGCATTGACGGTCACCGGCTGCCCGGCCGCCTGCTTGCCGCCAGACGCCTTCTTGCTTCCGGACCCCTTGGCGGACGGCTCGACGCCGAAGCGACCGGCCGCGGCATAGTCGGAGATCTGGCCGACGTTGACGACCTGGTATACGACCTTCGACCGGTTGCGGAAGCCGTGCAGCTTGGGCACGCGGACGTGAATAGGCGTCTGGCCGCCCTCGAACCAGGCCGGAATGCTGGCTCCGGTACGAGACTTCTGGCCCTTGGTGCCGCGACCGGCGGTCTTGCCCTGGCCGGCGGCGATACCACGTCCGACCCTTGTCCTGGCCCGGCGTGAGCCCGGCGCAGGGTGCAGATCATGCAGTTTCACGGCTTCTACTTCTCCTGGGCGTGCTTCTGGCGAGCGGCCGTCTGGTCCGTGCCCACCTCCTCGGTGCGCACCAGGAACCGGATTGCGCGTGCCATGCCCCGCGTCTGCGGGTTGTCGACCACCTCGACCGTTTCGCCGATGCGGTGCAGCCCCAACGCACGCACGGTTGCCCGCGTCGCGCGAGTGTGGCTGATCGGACTCTTGACGAGGGTAACGCGCAGCTTAGCGGCCATTGCTGGTTGCCTCCCCGCGCGGAGCAGGTTCCGCAGCAGCCCGCTTGTGCTGGCCGTATGAGGCGGCGCGCACCGGCCGGCCGCGCCACTGGCTGACCTCTTCGGCACTGCGCAGGCTGCGCAGGCCTTCGAGCGTGGCACGAACCACGTTGACCGGGTTGGTCGAGCCGAGCGATTTGCTGAGCAGGTCGCGGATGCCCGCCGCCTCGACGACAGCGCGCACCGAGCCACCGGCGCTGACGCCGGTGCCCTGCGAAGCGGGCTTGAGCAGGACCCGGCTGGCGCCGTAATCCTGGATCACCTGGTGCGGGATGGTCGTGCCCACCAGCGGCACCTTGATGAGGCGCTTCTTGGCATCCTCGACGCCCTTGCGAATGGCCTCAGGCACTTCACCGGCCTTGCCCAGCCCGACACCGACGTGCCCGGCGCCATCGCCCACCACGACGATCGCGCTGAATGAGAAGCGGCGGCCGCCCTTGACCACCTTGGCCACGCGGTTGATCTGTACGACGCGTTCTTCGAGCGTCAGTCGGCTGGCATCGATCCTCGGCAAAGCGTTACTCCTCGAAACGTGGCTGCATGGTCAAAAGTCGAGCCCGGCCTCGCGGGCGGCGTCAGCGAGCGCCTGAACGCGGCCGTGGTACTGGAAACCGGCACGGTCGAAGACGACCCTGCCGACGCCAGCCTCGCGGGCGCGTTCGGCGAGCAGCCGACCAACCACCTTGGCCTGCTCGGACTTGGTCGCCTCCAGGCCGCGAACGCCCTCCTCGAGTGAGGAGGCGCTGGCCAGCGTGCGTCCGGCCATATCGTCGATGACCTGCGCGTAGATCTGGTTGAGGCTGCGGAAGACCGCCAGCCGCGGGCGCTCGGGCGTGCCCGCGAGAGTGAGCCGCAGGCGGCTGTGGCGCTTCTGGCGCGCCGCACTACGGGTGGGCGCGACTTTCACAGCTTGCCTCCGATCTTGCCCGCCTTGCCGGCCTTGCGGCGCACCTGCTCACCCGCGTAGCGGACGCCCTTGCCCTTGTAGGGCTCCGGCTTGCGCGAGCTGCGAATCCGCGCCGCCACGTGGCCCACCAGCTCCTTGTCGATGCCGACGACCGCCAGGCGGACGGGTGTCTCGAGCTCGAAGCTGATCCCCTCCGGTGGTTCGATCTCGACCGGATGGCTGTAGCCCAGATTCAGCTGGAGCTTGCTGCCGACCAGCTGCGCGCGATAGCCAACTCCGGTGATCTCCAGGCCCTTGCGGTACCCCTGGGTGACGCCGGTGACCATGTTCGCCAGCAACGTGCGCGTCAAACCGTGCAACTCGCGTGCCGTCTTGTCGTCGGACGGCCGCTCAACGCGCAGCTGTCCGTCGTCCTTGACGATGCGCAGTATTGGCGACAGGTCGCGCTCGAGCTTGCCCTTGGGCCCATCGACCGTCACGTGCTGACCGTCAATGGTGACCTCCACGCCGGCGGGAATTGGGATGGCGAGTTTGCCGATTCGCGACATGACGACCTACCAGACGTAGGCGAGGACTTCCCCGCCCAGTTGGGCCTGCCGTGCGCGGGCGCCGGTCATGATGCCGTGGCTCGTGCTCACGATGACCACACCCAGGCCACCGAGCACGCGCGGAATGTCGGTCTTGGACGAGTACACGCGCAGGCCGGGCTTGCTGACCCGCTTCAAGCCCGAGATGACGGGCACCTTGCCCACGTACTTGAGCTTGAGATGCAGCACAGCACGCGGCCCCTCGTGCGACTCCTCGAAGTCGTCGATGAAGCCCTCGTCCCGAAGAATCTCGGCGATCGCGCGCTTGGTCTTCGATGCGGGGACAATGATCTCCGTGTGCCGCGCGCGCGAACCGTTGCGCAGGCGCGTGAGCATGTCCGCGATCGGATCGGAAACGTTCATCGGCTCACCAGCTCGACTTCGTCACGCCGGGCAACTGGCCGAGCAGAGCGCGCTCCCTGAAGCAGATGCGACAGAGACCGAAGCGGCGCAGGTAGCCACGCGGACGGCCGCAGATGTAGCAGCGGTTGTAGCCCTGGACGACGAAGCGCGGCTTGCGCTTCTGCTTGGCGATCAGTGACTTCTTGGCCATTCGCTCTCCTTGTCAGCAGCGCCCTACGACGCGAAGGGCATGCCCAGCAGCTGCAGCAGCCGCTTGGACTCTTCGTCGGTGCGCGCGGTCGTGACGATGCTCACCTCCAGCCCGCGCAGGCGGTCGATCTTGTCGTAATCGATCTCGGGAAACGCGAGCTGCTCGCGCAGGCCGAGTGAGTAGTTGCCACGCCCGTCGAACGACTTGCCGGGCACGCCCCGGAAGTCACGGATGCGCGGCAGCGTGACGCGCGTCAGTCGCTCGAGGAAGTCCCACATGCGCTGCCCGCGCAGGGTCACCCTGGCCCCGATCGGGTTGCCGGTACGCACCCGGAACTGGGCAATCGAACGGCGGGCCCGGGTGATCACCGGCCTCTGCCCGGTGATCGTCGCCAGGTCGCCGACCGCCGCGTCCAGCGCCTTGGCATTGGTGAGTGCCTCGCCGAGGCCGATGTTGACGACGATCTTCGAGAGGCGCGGCACCTGCATGGCGTTGGCGTAGCCAAACTCTTTGCGCATGGCAGGAACGGCCTCGTCGAGATAGCGGCGATGGAGGCCCTCGATGGGCGCCGGGGCCGGCCGGCCGGCCTTCGTCTGGGTGGCCTCGGATGTGGCCGCGTTCACTGCTTCACCTCGCGTGCTACCGGCTCACCGCAGTTCGAGCACAGCCGCACCGAGCGACCATCACCGGCCACCCCGTGGCGGATGCGCGTTGGCTGGCCACAGTGCGGGCAGACGAGCATCACCTTGCTGACCGGGATGGGCTGCGGCACCTCGAGGATCCCGCCCTGCTGGATCTTGGGCATGCGGTCGGTGCCCCTGGCCGCCTTTTGACGTGGCTTAGTGTGGCGCTTGGCGATGTTCAACCCCTCGACCACGACTCCCACATCCGAAAGCGGGCTCATGCGGCGCCAGTCAGAGCCGTATTTGCCCACCACCTTGCGATAGCCCTGCCGGTTGCGAATGACGTGCTCGACGGTGCCGCGCTTGCCGGCCTCACGGCCCGACAGCACGAGCACCTCGTCACCACGACGAATGTCGGGCACGCGTGGCGACCGGGGCTGGATGCGCGTCTTGACCACCTAGAGCACCTCCGGGGCGAGCGAGACGATCTTCATGTAGTTGCGGTCACGCAACTCGCGCGCCACCGGGCCGAAGATGCGCGTGCCGCGCGGGTTGCCCTGGTTGTTGATGAGCACAGCCGCGTTCTCGTCGAACCGGATGTACGAACCATCGGGCCGGCCGATCTCCTTGCTGGTGCGCACGATCACGGCGCGCACGACATCGCCCTTCTTGACGGCGGCGTTGGGGATTGCCTGCTTGACACTGGCGATGATGACGTCGCCTATCGCGGCGGTCGTCTTCTGCGAACGACCCATGATGCGAATGCACTGGATCACGCGCGCGCCGGTGTTGTCGGCCACCTTGACCCGACTGTACTGCTGGATCACTGGTTGGCCGCCTCCGGCTGTGGTTCCTCGGCCGCCTGCTCACGGCCGGGATGCGCGGAGGCATGTATCGCCTCGCGGGTTGCTTCCTCTTCCTCCATGACCTTTTCGCCGGCACCTTCGCCGGCACGGGCCAGGATTTCCACCATCCGCCAGCGCTTGGCCGCCGACAGTGGCCGGGACTCGACGATGCGCACCGTGTCGCCGATCTTTGCCTCGTTGCGCTCGTCATGCGCCTTGAACTTGGTGGTCAGGCGGATCACGCGCTTGTACAGCGGGTGGCGCGAAAGACGCTCGACGGACACGACGATCGTCTTGTCCATCTTGTCGGACACGACGCGCCCGATCTTCTCCTTGCGCATGCCACGCCGCGTCGGCGCCTGGGCGCTCACTCGTCTCCTCCTCTACCGTTGGTCGCCGCGACGGGCTCGGGCTGCGCGCCGACAGGCGCTGGACGGTGATCGTCCAGGCCGCGCTCGGTCATCACCGTCAGGATGCGGGCGATCGTCCGGCGGGTCTGGGTCAGCTGGCTGTGATCGGTCAGTTGCCGCGTTGCCAGCTGGAAGCGCAGGTCATACAGATTGCGTCGCTGAGTCGTCAGTTCGGCGGCCAGCTCCGGATCGGTCAGACCGCGCACCTTATCGATGTCCATCGGCCGCCACTCCCTCCCGAACCAGGAACTTCACGTCGACGGGCAGCTTGTTGCCGGCCAGGCGCATGGCCTCCGCCGCCTCACTGACGGGCACCCCGGCCATCTCGAACAGGATCCGGCCGGGCTTGACGACGGCGACCCAGTGGTCGGGCGCGCCCTTGCCCGAGCCCATGCGCACCTCGGCAGGTTTCTTGGTCACCGGCTTGTCGGGAAAGACACGGATCCAGATCTTGCCGCCGCGCTTGACGTAGCGCGTCATGGCGCGCCGCGCGGCTTCGATCTGGCGCGCCGTGATCCACGCCGGCTCTTCGCTCATCAGGGCGTAGTCGCCGAAGGCGATGTCCGTGCCGCCCTTGGCCTGCCCGGACATGCGGCCGCGCTGAACGCGTCGGTGCTTGACCCGCTTGGGCATCAGCATGGTCAGGCCTCCGCGCCGGCCGACGCCGGCTCCGGCGGTGCAAACCGCTCAGGGATCACGTCGCCGCGATAGATCCAGACCTTGACGCCAATGCGCCCGTAGGTCGTGTGCGCATGCACCTGGCCGTAGCTGATGTCGGCACGCAGCGTGTTGAGCGGGATGCGGCCTTCCTTATCCCATTCGCGACGGGCCATCTCCGAGCCGCCGAGGCGCCCGGCGACGGCGATACGCACGCCCTTGGCGCCGGCTTTCATGGTTCGCTGGATGGACTGCTTGATGGCCTTGCGGAAGGCGATGCGCCTGCTCAGCTGCTGTGCGATGTTGGTCGCAACGAGCATCGCGTCGAGCTCAGGCTGGCGAATCTCCTTGATCTCCAGCTTCACTTTGCGCGCTGTGAGCCGACCGATCTGCTGGCGCAGCGCCTCCACGTTTGCGCCGCCCTTGCCGATAACGATGCCCGGCTTGGCGGTATGCACCGTAACGGTCACGTGGTTGATGCCGCGCTCGATGTCAACCGTGCTCACGCTGGCATTGGCCAGCCGGCGGGTGATGAGCTGGCGGATGGAGATGTCTTCCTTCAGCAGGTCCGTGTAGGACTTGTCGGCATACCACTTGGCGCTCCACGTTCGAGCGACGCCGAGGCGGAAGCCGTACGGGTGAACCTTGCGACCCATGGCTAGGCCTCCTTGCTCTCAAGTACGACAGTGATGTGGGTCATGGGCTTGTGGATGGCGAAGGCACGGCCCTGGGCGCGCGGACGGAAACGCTTCATCGTCGGACCTTCATTGGCCGTCGCCTCGACGACGACCAGGTCGTCGATGGCCAGGTCGTGGTTGTTCTCGGCATTGGCGGCGGCGCTGCCCAGGACCTTGGCCACGTCGCGGGCGGCGTCCTGGGGCATGTGGCGCAGGACGGCGGTCGCCTGCGCAACGGGCATGCCGACGATGGCACGCGTAACCAGCCGCGTCTTGCGGGTCGAGCGGCGGATGTACCTGGCGGTGGCCGATACGCGCATTGCCATCGTCTACTTCAGCGCCGTGGAGCGCTCGGTGTGCTTGCCGTGCCCGCGGAAACTGCGGGTCGGGCTGAACTCACCGAGCCGATGGCCGACCATGTTCTCGGTCACGTACACCGGAATGTGCTTCTTGCCGTTGTAGACGGCGATGGTGTGGCCGACGAAGTCGGGAAAGATGACGCTGTCACGCGACCAGGTCTTGAGGACCTTCTTCTCGTTCTTCTTGTTCATGGTCTGGACCCGGCCGAGCAGACGCGCTTCGACGTATGGGCCCTTCTTCAGTGAACGTGACACTGGCTACCTCCTCCCGGTCTAGCTCTTGCGGTGCCGGGAGCGAACGATGCTCCGCCCGGTGATCTTGTTGCGCCGCGTGCGATGGCCCATCGCCGGCTGGCCCCACGGGGTCTTGGGCGGCATGCCGGTGGGCGATTTGCCTTCGCCACCGCCGTGCGGGTGGTCGCGCGGTGTCATCGCCACGCCGCGAGTCTCCGGCCGCTGACCCATGTGCCGCGTCCGACCGGCTTTACCCATGCTCTGGTTCTCGTGATCGAGGTTGCCCACCTGGCCGATGGTCGCCATGCAACGCATGTCGACACGCCGGACCTCGCCGGACGGCATGCGCACCTGGGCGTGGTCACCCTCCTTGGCCAGCAGCTGGGCCGACGTCCCCGCCGAGCGAACCATCTGGGCCCCGCGACCGGGTACCAACTCGATGTTATGAATGGTGGTGCCCAGCGGGATACCGCGCAGCGGCAGGGCATTGCCCACACGCGCTTCGACGTGCTGGCCGGCAACGACGGTGTCGCCGACCGTCAGGCCGTTGGGTACGAGCATGTAGCGCTTGTCGCCGTCGAGGTAGTGCAGCAAACCGATGCGCGCCGACCGATTCGGGTCGTACTCGATCGTCGCCAGCTTGGCCGGCACGTCCCACTTGTCGCGCCGGAAGTCGATCCGGCGATAGTGCCGCTTCTGGCCACCGCCGCGATGGCGCACGGTGCGCCGGCCCTGGTTGTTGCGACCACTGATGCGCTGCTGCGGCTCGAGCAGTGGCTTGTGCGGCTGGTCGGTCGTGATCTCTTCGAAGGTCGACCGCGTCATGAAGCGACGACCAGGTGAGGTGGGTTTGTAACTGCGCAATGGCATTCGACTAGACCCCCTCGAAGAATTCGATCTTCTGGCCGGCCGCCAGCGTGACCACGGCCTTCTTCCAGGGCGACGTCCAGCCGATTGTCCGGCCGCGCCGCTGGTTGCGAGTCTTCTCCTTGGCCTTGGTGGTCAGCACGTTGACCTGGACCACGTCGACCTTGAAGAGCTCCTCGACGGCCTGCTTGATCTCGAGCTTGTTGGCGTCCCGGTGTACGCGGAAGGTGTACTTGCCGCGCTGGCTCTCATCCATCGATTTCTCGCTGATGACCGGCTTGATCACCACCTCGCTCGCCAGCCGGGTCATGAGTACACCTCCGCCATGGTTGAGAGTGACGGTTCGGTGATCAGCAGCGTGTCGGCATTGAGCACGTCGACCACGTTAAGCGAATCGGGGCGGATGACCTCGACCGACGGCAGATTGCGCGCCGACAGCTCGAGGTTCACGTCGGCGGCCGCCACCACGAGCACACGGCCACCGGCCTTGAGCGCCTCCAGGCACGTCAGCAGATCCCTCGTGCGCGGCTCTGCGAAGCCAAGTTCGTCGACCACGCGAACGGCGCCATCACCGTACTTCGCGGTGAGCGCTCCGTGCAGCGCGAGTCGCTTCATACGCTTGGGCAGCCGCTGCTCATGGCTGCGTGGCTGAGGGCCGAACACAACCCCGCCGCCCGCATAGTGGGGAGCCCGGCGCGAGCCCTGGCGAGCCCGACCGGTGCCCTTCTGGCGGTATGGCTTGGCGCCGCCGCCGGACACCTGGGCGCGCGTCTTGGTGCTGGCCGTGCCGATCCGGCGCGCGTTGAGCTGCGCCGTGACCGCCTGGTGGATGACCGCTTCGTTGACGGCCGCCGCGAACAACGTATCCGGCAAATCCACTGTGCCCTTCTCGGCACCCGTCTTGTCGAACAGGGTCGTGCTGGGCATCACTTCGCCTTCCTGACGACGACCATCGAGTTCGGCGCGCCGGGCAACGCGCCCCTGATCAGCAGCAGGTTCTTGTCGGCATCGGAGCGGACGACGGTCAGCTTCTTGACCGTGATCCGGTCGCTGCCCATACGCCCGGCCATGCCCGTGCCCTTCAGCACCTTGCCCGGGTACGTCCCGGCGCCGATCGAGCCTGGCTGGCGGTGCGAGTCCGAACCGTGCGTCTCCGGGCCCCGCCGGAAGCCGTGCCGCTTGACGGTGCCCGCGAAGCCACGACCCTTCGACACGCCCGACACGTCGACCTTGTCGCCTTCCGCGAACAGGGTCACGTCGAGCGTCTGGCCAACCTGGTATTCGGAGGCATCTTCGAGCCGGAATTCACGCACGTGCTTGACGCGCGGCAGGCCCATTAACTGACCCGCGCGTGGCTTGGTCAATCGACGCGCCGTGCCGGCACCCAGCTGGACGGCGGTGTAGCCATCGCGCTCGGAGGTGCGCAACGCGGTCACGGTATTCGGTTCGACCTCGACCACGGAAACCGGCACCAGCGTGCCGTCCTCCGCGAAGATCGATGTCATGCCGACCTTACGGCCGATCAAGCCGATACTCATCGCCTACCCAACTACATCTTTATTTCGATGTCGACACCAGCCGGCAGGCTGAGTCGCATCAGGGCGTCGACCGTCTTGGCCGCCGGATCGAGGATGTCGATAAGCCGCTTGTGCGTCCGGATCTCGAACTGCTCGCGGCTGTCCTTGTCGATGAACGGCGAGCGGATAACGGTGAACTTCTCGATCCGGGTGGGCAACGGCACCGGCCCGACCACGTCGGCCCCGGTGCGCTGGGCCGTCTCCACGATCTGGAGGGCGGACTGATCCAGCAACCGGTGGTCGTAAGCCTTGAGTCGGATACGAATTCGCTGCCTGGCCATCTCGCTCGCCCCGCAACCTACTCGTAGATCTCGGTGATCGCGCCGGCGCCCACGGTGTGGCCACCCTCACGGATGGCGAAGCGCTGGCCGGTCTCGAGCGCGATGGGGGTGATCAGCTCGACGTTCATGTCGACGTTGTCGCCGGGCATCACCATCTCGGCGCCGCCGGTCAGGCCGATGGACCCGGTGACGTCGGTGGTGCGCAGGTAGAACTGCGGCCGGTAGCCGTTGTAGAAGGGCGTGTGGCGGCCTCCCTCCTCCTTGGTCAGCACGTACACGCGCGCCTTGAACTTGGTGTGCGGCTTGACGCTGGCGGCCTTGGCCAGCACCTGGCCACGCTCGATCTCGTCGCGCTCGATGCCGCGCAGCAGGCAACCGATGTTGTCGCCCGCACGGCCCTCGTCGAGCAGCTTCTTGAACATCTCGACGCCGGTCACGACCACCTTGCGCGTGTCCTTGACGCCGACGATCTCGACCTCGTCGCCGACCTTGACCACGCCGCGCTCGACGCGCCCGGTGGCGACCGTGCCGCGGCCCTTGATGCCGAAGACGTCCTCGACCGGCATCAGGAACGGCTTGTCGACCGCCCGCTCGGGGGTGGGGATGTACGAGTCGACCGCGTCCATCAGCTCCTGGATGGGCGCGTAGGCGGGATCATCGGGGTTGTCGGGCGCCTCGAGCGCCTTCAACGCCGAGCCGCGGATGACCGGTACCTCGTCGCCCGGGAACTGGTAGCGCGACAGGAGCTCGCGCACCTCGAGCTCGACCAGCTCGAGCAGCTCGGGATCGTCGACCATGTCGACCTTGTTGAGGAAGACCACGATGTAGGGCACCTCCACCTGGCGGGCGAGCAGGATGTGCTCGCGCGTCTGGGGCATCGGCCCGTCGGTCGCGGCGACGACCAGGATGGCGCCGTCCATCTGCGCCGCGCCGGTGATCATGTTCTTGATGTAGTCGGCGTGGCCGGGGCAGTCGACGTGCGCGTAGTGGCGCGCGGCGGTCTCGTACTCGACGTGGGCGATGGCGATGGTGATGCCCCGCTCGCGCTCCTCGGGTGCGTTGTCGATGCTGTCAAAGGCGCGGTACTCGGCCTCGCCCTTGAGCGCCAGGTACTTGGTGATCGCCGCGGTGAGCGTCGTCTTG
>Ga0307424_1001833_pt1 | contig 10884 bp, 12 predicted proteins | sample SalMarWE160320MG_FD_202157 | JGI IMG/M metagenome (GOLD analysis project Ga0307424, IMG submission 202157) | Salt marsh sediment microbial communities from the Plum Island Ecosystem LTER, Massachusetts, United States - WE1603-20 | ecosystem: Environmental > Aquatic > Marine > Intertidal zone >...
GCAGGATCGAGCCCCCCGCCTGGACCTGCAGTGCAAGTCCGGCGGTGATGCACGCGAACAGCGTGATGAGAAGATTTTTCAGCATATTCGGACCCGGTCCTGTCAGTGGTCGCCCATGGCCATGTCGATATAGCCGGTCGGACAGACATCGGAGCAGATATGGCAACCGATGCACTTTGCATAATCGGTGTCGACGTAGCGACCGGTAGTGGCCTGGTCTTTCTTGACCCGGAATATGGCATCCTGCGGGCAGTAGATCACGCAGTTGTCACATTCGAAGCACATACCGCAGCTCATGCAGCGCTCGGCCTCGTTGACCGCCTGCTCGGTATTCAGGCCGATGCCGCGTTCCTCGAAGTGTCCGAGCACATCGTCAGCGGACGGCCCCCTGGAGGTGCGCTTGTTGCGCGGTGTGTACGGGAAGTGGCCGAGAAACAGCCGTTCCGAGGAGATAATCTCGGAGCTGGAACGGTCCTCGTAGTTATGGACTGCGTAGTTGGCGAGACTGGTACCGCGCTGATCACTTTCGTTCGCAGAGAAATGTTCCGGTGCGTGATTGGTTTCCTCCAGCTTCTTCAGCAGCTCGAAGTGGTGCACGTCGACCTTGGGACGCTTGCGCTGTTCCTCGTGCTTGAGGTAGTGATCGATGGTCTCGGAGACGATCGAGGCCTGGCCGATGGCAGTGGTCAGCAGGTGCGGGCGGATGATGTCACCGGCCGCGAAGTGCCCCTTGCGCCCCGGTACCTGGTAAAACGAGTCGGCATCGATCAGTCCGCGGCCGTTGTCCAGTGACTCCAGGCCCTGGGACAGGTCGCCGCCCTGGCCGATGGCGGACACGATCAGGTCGCACTCGACCTCGAACTCGGTACCGGCCACCGGGCTGGGCCGGCCGTCCTTCATTTCACACTTGGCCATCTTCAGCGCGGTTGCACGACCTTCGCCATTGACGATCACCTCGACCGGCATCACGCCGTTCAGGATCTTCACACCTTCGCGCAGGGCGTCCTCGACCTCGTGCTCGGTGGCGGTCATTTCTTCGCGTGCGAACAGCGAGGTCAGGGTGACATCGGCGCCCTCACGGGCAGCGGCGAACGCGGAATCGTGGGCGACGTAACCGCCGATGACCTGTTCCGGGCGGTTATCCTTGTTGATCTTGCTGATCTTGCCCAGGCGACGGGCTACGGAGACCACGTCGATGGAGGTGTCACCGCCACCCACGCAGACCACCTTGTCGGTGGTGACCTGGAGCGTGCCCCGGTTGAAGGCCTCCAGGAAGGCGACACCGGACACGCAGTTCGGCGCATCGCTGTGCGGTACCGGCAGACGCCGGCCTGACTTGCAGCCCAGCGCCCACAGGATGGCGTCGAAGTCCTTCTCCAGTTCCTCGATGCTGACGTCCTTGCCGACGCGGGTGTTCATGCGCAGGTCGATTTGGCCCATGTCAACGATGCGCTGGCACTCGTGGTTCAGGATGTCGCGCGGGGTACGGTAGCCCGGAATGCCGTAGCGCATCATGCCGCCCAGTTCGGCGTGGTCATCGAAGATGGTGCAGGCATGGCCACGGCGGCGCAGCTGGTAGGCGGCAGCCATACCGGCCGGTCCGCCACCGATGATGGCGACCTTCTTGCCGCTCATCTTTTCCGGGGCATCAAAACCGTACTTGTTCTGGTAGGCCGAGTCCCCGATATACTGCTCGACGGAGTTGATGCCGACGAAATCCTCGACGTTGTTGCGGTTGCAGCCGTCTTCACACGGGGCGGGACAGACCCGTCCCATCATGGCCGGGAACGGGTTGGCGTCGGTGGAACGGCGGAACGCGTATTCTTCCATGCTCACGCCACCGGTCGGCTTCTCGATGCCGCGCACGATCTGCAGCCAGCCGCGGATGTCCTCACCGGACGGGCAGCTGCCCTGGCACGGGGGTGTACGGTGTACGTAGGTCGGGCACTTGTGGGTATGGTCACCCTCGAAGATGTTGTCGCCCTTGCGTGCGTACTCGTGTACGCCGTCCTTAAAACGACGAAAAGAGAGTTTCCTGTTTTCCATCTCTTCTTTTGAAGTAGCCATACCGTTTCTCCTGTGTATCCGGCCGGGTCTCAACCCGGATCAGGGTTCTATTGCGTGAATTCGTGTTACTGCTTGTTCCCCATCACGATCGCGTTGCTGACCAGCTGGTGCACGCTGACGATGCTGTCCATTCCGAACCCGTAGTAGGGAAGGACCTTGGTGAACTGGCTCTTGCAGATGGCACAGATGGCGGCCATGTGCGTGACGCCGTAATTCTCGACCACGAACTTGAGGGCCTCCATGCGCGGCAGGGCACCCTTCACGCGCAGTTCCATCAGGTCGTCGGTCAGCAGGCCACCGCCGCCGCCACAGCAGTAGGTGGCGTCGTGAATGGTGTCCTGCGGCATGTCGTAGAAGTGGTTGCAGCTGGCCTTGATCACTTCGCGCGGGATAGTGAACTGGCCGCCCGGCTTCGATCCCATGCGCGAGGCGCGCGCGATGTTACAGGAATCGTGGAAGGTCAGCACCATGTCGTCGTTCGCGGATTTGTCCAGGGTAATGCCGCCGCGCTGGATCAGGTCATGGGTGAACTCGAGAATATGCTGCGGTACCGGGTACTTCGGATCGAGGAAGTCGAACGGACCGGCCAGCGTGTTGAGGAAGCTGTAGGCCACTCGCCAGGCATGCCCGCACTCGCCGAAGATGATGCGCTTGACACCGAGTTCGAGCGCGGCTTCACGGACGCGCAGCGACAGTTTGCGCATGTTCTCGTAGCTGCCGATGAACATGCCGAAGTTGGCCGCCTCGCTGGCATACGAGCTGAGTGTCCAGCTGATGCCGGCCTCGTGGAATACCTTGGCGTAGCCCATCAGGCCGTCCACGTGCGGTTCGGCGAAAAAGTCGGCCGACGGCGTGACCAGCAGCACCTCGGCGCCTTTCTGATCCAGCGGCAGCTTGACGGCGACGCCGGTGTCGTCCTCGATGTCTTCCTCCAGGCCTTCCAGTGTGTCGGCCAGCGCCGGCTCCGGCAGGCCGAGGTTGTTGCCGATCTTGTAGACCTTGCCGATGATCTCGTTGCAGTATTTCTGGCCGATGCCGACGGCGTCCATGACCTCACGCGCGGCCATCGAGATTTCCGCCGTGTCGATGCCGTACGGGCAGAACACCGAGCAGCGGCGGCATTGCGAGCACTGGTGGAAGTAGCTGTACCAGTCGTCCAGGACTTCCTTCGTCAGGTCGGTGGCGCCGACGAGCTTCGGGAAATACTTGCCGGCGAAGGTGTAGTAGCGGCGATAGACCTTGCGATACAGGTCCTGGCGCGCGACCGGCATGTTCTTCGGGTCGCTGGTGCCGAGGTAGTAATGGCACTTGTCGGTGCAGGCGCCGCACTTGACGCAGGAATCGAGGAATACCTGCAGCGAGCGGTACTTTCCGTTCAGCTCGCCCATCTTGTCGATGGCGACCTGCTGCCAGTTGTCGACCAGCTCGCCCGGGAACCCCAGTGCTCCCTGGAATTCCTGCTTGGCGACAAACGGTTTGCTGTGCGCCATCACCCCTTCATGGATCTTCGGGATGACCGGGTATTCTTTCAGCTGCGGTATTTCGAAGTCGGCCACGCGGTGCTCCTGGTCTTGAACCTTGCCGTTTATCTATCGAGTTCCGCGGCCCATGGTGCGATATGCCGGGAATCATGTGCGCGCAGGCCGGGCTCGGCGCGCGGGTTGTCGATCTGGTTGCGGGTCGGACTGAAGAACACGCCCGGCGCATGCAGCAGCTTGCTGATCGGGAAGATGATCATGAGCGTGGCAACCAGCGCGAGATGGACCAGCAGCAGCGGGTCTTCCGGCAGTGGCTGCCAGTTGAAATACATCAGTCCCAGGAAGAACGCCTTGAGCGAAACGATATCGGTATGGCTCAGGTAATCCATGCTCAAGCCGGTCATGGCAATTGCCACCAGCAGGGCCAGCATCAGGTGGTCGGACAGGACGGAGATGTAGCGTACCCGGTCCACCAGGAAACGGCGTGCCCACAGGCCGAGCAGGCCGATTACCATGAAGAAGGCGGCGTATTTCCCGAACGGCTGTACCAGGTCAACCCAGAACCAGACCGGATGGGTGAAATAGCGCAGATGCCTGGCGAGGACCAGGAACAGGCCGAAGTGGAACAGGTAGCCGAAGATCCAGATCCACTTGTTGGACCGGAACAGGCTCTCGAAAAAGGCCACTTCCCGGAACATACGCAAGACCACGCCTTGCCGGGTAACGGGTGCCGGTGTGGTGGGGATCTTCAGAGGTGCCGGTGTCTTTGCATATATGCGGATTCTATATGCCAGCCCGCCGACCAGCAGGGCGGTGGCGATATAGAACAGCAATGCATACACAATGGTCCAGAACGGCATGCTTTCCGGCCTCCTGTTACAGTGATTGGACTGGAGGCAATGCAGGGATGACCCTGCATTGCCTCGTTAACGCGTCAGACGCAGCCGGTGGGCTTGGGCAGGCCGGCGTACTTGCAGGCCTGCTTGGCCGGGCCGTAGGGGAACAGTTCATACAGGTACTTGCTGTTGCCCTTGTCCTTGCCCAGCTTCTTGCCGATTGCCTTGGTCAGCACGCGGACTGCAGGCGCGATCTGGTATTCCTCGTAGTACTCACGCAGGAAGTTGATCACTTCCCAGTGGTTCTCCGTCAGATCGCAGTCATCGAGTTTGGCCATGACTACCGCCACGTCCTTGTCCCAGGAATTCAGGTCAGCCAGGTAACCCTCTTCATCCGTTTCATACGTCTTGCCGTTCGCTTCAATACTACCCATTTGTGGTCTCCTCGTTGGATGACGCTAGTCAATTAAAAACAATAAATCAGAGCCAGGACTGTACCTGCTCGTTGGCATCGACCAGGTCGACAAAGCCGGCGTAGTCAACGATGGTCACGCCGTCCACCAGCTTGTCTTCCGGTATGCCGCGAGCGGCGAGGTCAGGTCCCAGGACCGATACATCCAGGCCTTTCAGCAATCCTGCTGCCTTGCCATTCTTCATTGCACCGTACACTCCATCCTCGATGAGCAGCAGCTTGTCGCCGCTTCTCATGATGGTGGCCGCCGTATTCAGGCCGGAGCCATCGTAGGGTGACTTGTTTACCAGGTGTAACATTGCCATTTTCAGGGGCTCCCGGGGCTAGAAATTGAACAGGACGTCCTGGTCCGCCAGGACATCCGCGAGTTCTGCGCGTGTTACCAGCCGGATGGAATCTTTCTCGGCATAGTCCTCGTCTTCGTCTTCCCAGACCAGGTGCTGCAGGTCGTCCAGCGTGAGGCCGCGCTCTTCCAGGGATTCCTTTTCCACGTAGATCTTGTTGACCTCGTAGTCACCGAGTGCGGCGTAGGTGGGCGAGAAATTCTTCATGCCGATGCCCTTGGTATCCTGCCCCTTGGTGAGCTGGTACACACCGTCATCCAGAAAGGCCATGCTGACGTCCTGCTCGAACGCGGCCCCGATCAGCACGACTTCCAGCGACTCCCAGGCGTAGATCGTGCCGTAGGGTGCCCTGCGGTTGATGTACATCATCTTCTTTGTGTCAGACATTTCGATCCCCCGCTCAGTCGCCGAAAACGACCAGGCGATCGCTCTGGACGCCGCCTTCGATCAGCTGGCCCAGTCCGGAAATGCGGAAACCGGGAGCGATGTTGGTGGCGTCCTTGCCGTTACGCTGCGCCTCACCATCGTCGACGATGCCGCGCCGCTGGGCGGCTGCCACGCACACCACCATGTCGATGTTGTGTGCCTCGGCCAGTTCCGACCAGCGCTTGACGATGTTGCGATCGTCCTGCGGCGGTGTGGTCAGGCGCGTGCCGTTGTTGACACCATCGTGATAGAAGAACACGCGGAATATCTCGTGCCCCTTTTCGATCGCCGCTTTGGTGAAGTGATAGGCCGTATCGGATGACTGGTGCTGGTACGGACCCTCGTTAACCTGGATTGTCAGCTTCATGCACAGCCCCTTCAGAACCGGATGTGAGTGGAAGCGTTCAGGCTGGCACGGGCACCACGCCAGTTATCGATGTGGTACTTGGTGAACGGCAGACCGGTCTTCTCAAAGAAGCGCGGCCAGCCGATGCGCTCGATCCAGTCGTTCATGCGTTCCCAGTCCTTTGCATCGTCCTTGTAGGTCTTGAGGATCTTCTTCACCACGGCAGTGGCTTCCGGCCAGCGCGGCGGGTTGTTCGGTATTCCCGAGGCAACCAGTTTCTGGAAGGTCGGCTTGCCACGGGCATTGGAGTGGTTACCGCCGACCCAGATGGCCAGCTTGGAATGCTCGGCGTCGTTGATCTGCATCGGCGGGCAGGGCGGGTAGCAGGCACCGCAGCAGATACACTTCTTCTCGTCGACTTCCAGGGACGGCTTGCCGTTGACCAGCGCCGGACGAATGGCCGCGACCGGGCAGCGCGCCACCACGGACGGGCGCTCGCAGATGTTGGAAACCAGGTCGTGATTGATCTTCGGCGGCTTGGTGTGCTGGACGTTGATCGCGATGTCGCCCTGGCCGCCGCAGTTGATCTGGCAGCAGGAGGTGGTCATGTGCACGCGGTTCGGCATGTTCCAGCCTTTGAACTCGTCGATCAGCTCGTCCATCATGGACTTGACCACGCCGGAGGCGTCGGTGCCCGGGATGTCGCAGTGCAGCCAGCCCTGGGTGTGCGACAGCATGGCCACGGAGTTGCGGGTGCCGCCGACGATGAAGCCGGCCCCGGTCAGGGCGTCGACCAGCGGCTGCACTTTAGCCTCGTCGGCCACCATGTACTCGATGTTGCTGCGGATCGTGAAGCGGACATAGCCCTCGCCGTACTTGTCACCGATCTCGCACAGCTTGCGCAGGGTGAAGACGTCGAGGATGCGCTGGGTGCCGGCGCGCACGGTCCAGATCTTTTCGCCATTGTGCGAAACGTGCAGCAATACGCCTGGCTGCGGGTCTTCGTGATAGGCCCACTGGCCGTAATTTCTCCGCATTACCGGGTGCATGTACTGGAATCCGTCAGGACATCCGGACTCGATCGGCGAACGCATTTCATGTGCCATGTGATTCTCCTGAAAAACCTTTCAAGTTATTGAACAAATCCCGGCGCGGTGCACCGGGATTGTCGTATCTGCAAATGTTGTCCGGATTACGCGGAAGCCTGTTCGGCCTTGCGGGCGAACCACTTCTCGGCCTCTTCATCCCAGCCGTCCATGCGGACGTAGGAGCTCTGGCGCGGGCTGCCGATCATGTTCGGATCCACCTCGACGCCGATGCCTTCCAGGAAGTTCACCAGGCCGATGCGCTCGATCATCTCGCCGCAACGCTCGTGTTCCAGACCGTTCTCCGCCCAGAAATCGATGATCTCCTCGGCCATTTCCTGCAGGCTTTCGTAGTCTTCCTCGGTTTCCAGCTTCTTGAACGGCACGACCACGGTGCCCATCAGGTCACCGATCTTCAGGGTACGCTTGCCGCCGATGAGGATGGTCACACCCTTGTCATCGCCGGGGTGCAGCGCCTTCGGCATCACGTTCAGGCAGTGCATGCAGCGCACGCAGTTGTGGTTATCGACGGTGATGGTGTCGTCGTCGTTCAGGGTGATGGCCTGGGTCGGGCAACGGGTGATGACGTTGTCGATCAGGTACTGGCGGCCCTTCTTGCCGAGGTAGTACTTGACACCTTCCTGGTCGATCTTCATGTCGTCGCGCCAGGTGCCGATGATCGCGAAGTCGGAGCGCTCGATGGCGTTCTGGCAGTCGTTCGGGCAACCGGAGACCTTGAACTTGAACTTGTAGGGCAGCGCCGGGCGGTGCACGTCGTCGGTGAAGTTGTTCACCATCCAGCGCTGGATGCCGTGCTCGTGGGCGCAGGACATTTCGCAGCGGGCGGCACCCACGCAGGACATCGCGGTACGTACACAGGGACCGGCACCGCCGAGGTCCCAGCCGTACTCGTTGATCTCGTCGAAGAAGTGCTGGGTGTTTTCCGTGGTGGCGCCGATGAACATGATGTTGCCGGTCTGGCCGTGGAAGGTCACCAGGCCGGAACCCCATTTCTCCCAGCTGTCACCGAGCTGACGCAGCATGTCGGTGGTGTAGAAATTGCCGGCCGGCGGCTGCACGCGCAGGGTGTGGAACTCCTTGGATTCCGGGAAGGCATGGCCGACCTCGGAGAAGCGCGGGATGATACCGCCGCCATAGCCATAGACACTGACGGTACCGCCCTTCCAGTAACCCTTGCGGGTTTCATAGGAGTGTTCCAGCTGCCCCAGCAGACCGTTGGCTATCGAGTTGATCCGTTCCTGCGGGTGCTCGTCACGCAGTCGCTTGATACCGCTGATGAAGCTGGGCCACGGGCCGTGCTCCAGTTCATCCAGCATGGGAGTAGGGTAGGTGTTCTTGGCCATGGCAATGATCTCCTGGAATGTGTTCTCTTACAGCATTGGTTGGTTACTGATTACAGCGCGCGTTGTCGCCGTTACCCGGCAACCAGTAAATCAGAGAGTTAACTTGGCCTGATGTCGGCATAAACTCGTGATTACCGGCATTTTAGGTAGGCGCTTGCAGCGAACATATCCTACCCATGGGGTGCCGCGTTTATCGACCTGTATCCCGAACGGGGTATTGGAAACTTTATGATTTAATTTCCGCTAGTTACACAACATGCCGGTGCAAATTAATGTGCACACAACTTTTTCTTATGTTGTCGGGTACTTAAATTGCGTCCGTCCGGTAATCCACGGGCAAAAAGGCCCGGAGCACCGTCGGAGATCAACCCTCGTAACTCATTGCCACACAGTGGCATACCCTGTTACCCGCATACCCCGTGGTGTATTAATCCGGCACGGGCCCGTACTATAGCCCCTACCCGCCCTGTAACGCCATCCCGCCTGTGCGAGCAACACCATGCCCCGCTTCCAGCCCTTCAACCCTGCCGATGACTCCGCCTACCATGCCTGGCGTGGCTGGAAGTTGCGCGCCGGTCCGTGCCTGCCGGAGGAGGTGCTGGTACCGGTCCGCGACCTGTCACGGCTTACCGACACGGAATACCAGGCCGTACTGGGCCGGGTACGCCGGTTCAACCTGGCGATTTACCAGGTTACCGGTACGCGTGCGGCCGGCAAGGCCGACATCCGTGCACTGGGTCGGCGGTTCGGGCTGGAATCGCTGGACATGAACCTGCGCGCGGACGAGGACAGCATCACCACGATTGCGGTCAAGCCGGTAGCGGACGGTACCCGGTATATCCCGTACACCGACAGGCCGCTGAACTGGCACACCGACGGGTATTACAACCGCGCGGAGGAACAGGTGCGCGGGATCATCATGCACTGTGTCGCGGCGGCGGCCAGCGGCGGTGACAACCTGTTGCTCGATCCGGAAATTGCCTATATCCGGCTGCGTGACGAGAACCCGGACTATATCCGTGCGTTGATGCGGCCGGACGTCATGACGATACCGGCCAACGTGGAACAGGGCAGCGAGCTCCGGGCCGCACAATCCGGTCCGGTCTTTTCGCTTGAAAACGGCACAGATGCCCTCCATATGCGTTATACGGCGCGTACCCGCAGTATTGAGTGGAAGGATGATGCAACGACCCGCAATGCCATCGAATTCCTGCGTGAATTGCTCGACGGCGACAACCCGTGGCTGATCCGGCATCGCCTGCAGGCGGGGCAGGGCATTATTTGCAATAATGTATTACACAGACGCGAGGCCTTTGCCGATGACCGCGACCACCGGCGAGTTCTGTACCGGGCGCGTTACCATGATCGCATCCATGCCACGGTGGCCGGCCCGGATTGTTACGGAGAGAGGAAATGCTCTGGTTGAGTGAAGTGTTGTTACAGCACCATGATGTCAATTCCTTCGAGGCCCTGAAGCAGGTCATCGCCGAACGCGCACGCGCCGGCGAGATCCACTTCCGCATGGATGTCAGGCCTCCCTTCCAGGACACGCCGGAAGACTGGGAGGACCGCCTGGAAGCCGCGTTCTACACGGTACGGACCTGATGGCCATGTACTGGAATGACGAGACAGAGAAGCAGCCGGAATACGTCGTGCCGGATGACGTGGTCGATATCGCCTTCAAGGTGGACTGTCCCACGTTGCCGCTGGACCATGCGCATGCGCTTTCCACGCAGGTATTGCGCGTGTTGCCGTGGCTGGCCGATGAACCCCATGCCGGTATCCACCTGATCCACGGCGCCGCATCCGGAAACGGCTGGTATCGTCCGGATTACAGTGCACATGAGCTGCTGCACCTGTCCCGGCGTACCCGTATGCGCCTGCGTGTCCCTGGCCACCGGCTGGATGATGCGCAGCGGCTGATCGGGCAGACCCTGGATATCGACGGCCACCCGCTTACCCCCGGCGCAGTCAGTGTGTCCAGGCTGAGCAGCCTGCCCACCCTGTTTTCACGGTATGTCATCGACGCGGGCGGTGCCGACGAAAACGCGTTCCTCGAGCAGGCCGCAGCGGGTCTGCAGGCGATCGGGATCCCGTGTCGCAAGCTGATGGCCGGCATCAGTCATACCATGCAGTTCCCGGAGGGTCCGCTACATACGCGCAGCCTGATGGTGGCGGAACTCGATCCGGAACAGTCCGTACGGCTGCAGCAGCAGGGTCTTGGGGAAGGGCGCATGTTCGGCTGCGGCCTGTTCCTGCCGCACAAGGGCATCAAGGCGGTGGACGATTCCAGGGACTGATGCGGTCTTCCTGCTGTGCGTTTGCAAGGCACAGGCATCACCGACTGCCCATATGGGATATGTTCGAGGCATGGGCAACTGGCTATAGTGACGCGCAATTCACAAGTGTTTTGAAAGAGTTACCTGTATCTGGAGACACATCATGAGTGACAAGCAGGCATTGATC
>Ga0307424_1001835_pt1 | contig 10874 bp, 11 predicted proteins | sample SalMarWE160320MG_FD_202157 | JGI IMG/M metagenome (GOLD analysis project Ga0307424, IMG submission 202157) | Salt marsh sediment microbial communities from the Plum Island Ecosystem LTER, Massachusetts, United States - WE1603-20 | ecosystem: Environmental > Aquatic > Marine > Intertidal zone >...
TGGGCGCCGGCGCGGCATCAACCACACGGTGATCGGTACTCGCACGTGAGCCCCGGCGTTCCACACCGACTGCCAGGCTGCCACCCCATGACCAGACGGAATGGCGGACGCCGGTTGAGACGGACGGGGACGAGCCACGCAGCAGGCGCCGAGCCGAGGGTGCCTCGGAGCGAGGACTAGTCCGTTTGCTGAGGCTTCGTTTGTGCCTGGTCGTGTCCCCCACCGTGGCCGATACTTCGGGCATGCCCACTCTTAGTAGTCGTACCACCACTTCACGTGGCAGCCGGGATCGGGCCGACCGCGGCGCCACGATGGTCGAGTTCGCCATCGTCTTTCCGGTGGTGATCATGGTTGTCTTGGCAATCTGCGAGTTCGGTCTCGGATTCAAGGACTGGCTCACCATCAGCCACGCCAGCCGTGAAGGCGTCCGAATCGGCGCTACGGCCGGCAATGACGTGACGGCCGACATCTCGGTGCTCCACGGCGTGGAGCGAGCACTGGCAGGACAGAACATGAACAGCCTGGTCGGGGTGACCATCGCCAATCCCGACAACCTGGGCGAGAAGACCACCTACCACTGGAGCGAATCGACGAGCTGCCATTGGACCCCCTGCCCCGACCCGGCAGAACCTGCCTACGTCCAGCCGATCTGGGATCCGACGACCCGCCGGATCTCCACTCCGACAGGGCGCATCGAAGTCTCGATCGAGTTTCGCCACGAATGGGTCACCGGGTTGTTCACGAACGGGCCTTCCGACTGGACCAAAGCGGTTGTGATGGACATCGAGCCACAGGTGTACGGATGATGAAGTTCCTTCGACGTGACAAAGGGACGAGCACCCTCGAGGCAGCGATCATCCTGCCGATCTTGCTCATCCTCGCCCTTGGGACGGTGGAGTTCGGCTTCGCCTTCGTCGACTGGCTCTCCGTCGCGAACGCCAGCCGCACGGGTGCTCGTATCGGTTCCGCTGCGGGCGTCACGGCAACCGCCGATTCCGTGATTCTCGGCGCCGTAGGACAGGCTCTGTCCGACATGGACTCGTCCGTCGTGAACGCCGTGTGGATCTACGACGCCGATGCGACGGGGAACCCGCTTGACGGGTGCACGATCGGCAGTGAGGGGACCTGCACCACCACCAATGTCTACGCGCCATCCGGCGGCAGTGGATGGAGCTGCGTCAACGGCTGCCCGTGGACGCCTGCGCTGCGAGACAACAAGCTGCCGGGGCTCGACCGTGTGGGGGTGCGAGTGATCTTCACCCACTCATGGCTCACGAGTTTCCTGCCGCTTCCTGCAGGGCCGTGGATGGATGACAGTGTGTTCCAACTCGAACCAGCTCAAGGATCAGGATCATGAAACGACTGTGCAATGACCATGGAGCCGTCCTGCCCCTCGTCGGGTTCATGCTCGCCGTTCTGCTGGGCCTCGCGGCATTCGCCACGGATCTCGGCTGGTTCTACCTCAACGCGAGCAAGGCGCAACGAGCCGCCGACGCCGCATCGCTTGCTGGCGTCATCTACATGCCCGATGGATTCGGGACGACCGCGTCCGGGACGGCAAGAGCGATCGCCGCGTCGAACGGCTTCATCGACGGCGCCGACGGGGTCGTCGTCACCCCCGAGCGAGTACAGGATGTCTCGGGAGCAGACGCCCCATACGAGTTGAAAGTGACGATCACGACCACCGTTCCGACCTTCTTCCTGAAGGTCTTCGGCAAGGACTCTCAGACCATCTCCCGGTCGGCAACAGCCGAGTTCGTCCCCCCTCTGCCCATGGGCAGCCCCGGCTCGACGTTCGGCAACGATCCCGTCAACGGCAACTGGGTCGGATTCTGGGCGAACATCCACGGCAAGTACACCGACACGCGAATGGGTGACGCGTACTCGTCGTGGTGTCCGGACGGCTCGAACAGTGGCAGACACTGCGCCTCTACACCCAACCCGTCTTGGCGTGACCGCGGGTACCTCTACGCGGTCGATGTGCCCTCGGGAACGACGTCGTTCACGGTGAACACGCTCGACCTCGCGCTGCACGTGCCTGGAAACGACCACCTCCGCACCGGCGACAACAATCAATGCACCGGGTGTGGTGGGGCCGGACACACCATCACGGCCACTCTCTACTACCCGGACCCGACACCACTCGACATTTCGGACAACGTACCCGTCCCCGGCTGCACGGTCGTCAAGGGTCCCGAGCCGGAGCAGGCGGCGAGCGATCCCTACGTCTGGGAACCACTGTGCACGGTCACCAACCCGACTGAAGGCATCTATCCACTTCAGATCGTGGTGACGACGCCCAATCCGAACAACGACGCCGGCCTCAACCGCTACTCGCTGAACGTCACCGGCACGGGTGTGACTCCGAGACTCTATGGGATCGGTGACATCTCGATCTTCAACAACATCTCCGCGAGCACATCCGATTTCTACCTGGCCCAGGTGGACTCCGCCTACCGCGGCAAGACCTTCGTCGTCGAGTTGTACGACCCTGGCGACGCTCAGAACTACGTCAGCAACATCATCTCCTTCCTCGGTCCCGATGGAAGCGCCTGGACCGAAGGGTGCAGCATCAGTACACGGGACGAAGTGACCGACAACTGGTCACCGTTGCAGACGCACTCCGCGGGCGACCCGTGCACGATCGATGCGACCCGGCCTGCACACGACTACAACGGCAAGTGGCTCCAGGTCCAGTTCGATCTGCCCGCCAGCTACTCGGGAGGGTGGTGGAAGGTCCACTACGACTATGCAGGAACGACCCAGGACACGACGACCTGGCGCGCCTACATCATCGGAAGCCCCCTGCACCTCGTTCTCGGATAGTGCGCGGAGACTAGGACGGGCGGATCTCGCCGCTCGCCCTCGCCCCTGCGCAGGACCCCCCTTGGCACGCACCACTCTGTGTGGTAGATTCCCTACTCAGAGCGGTTGAACCGGCAAGGGCAACTCGAACCGTTCGTGGGCTGCAACATGGCACTTGCGAGAAGGTCGAGACAATGCACGGTTCGAGACGAACGGGCGAGGGTGGGGCCGTCCTGATAGAAGCCGCGATCGTCATGCCCATCCTCATCATGCTGGTTCTCGGCATATGGAGTGTCGGTCGCGCCTACAACATCTATCTCACCATTGACCACGCTGCGCGCGAAGCTGCCCGGTACGGTGCGGTGGACGCCGATGACGCGTCGTGGCGGGTAGAGGTCCGGTCGAAGGCGATCGCGGAGGCTGCCCCCTCTCTCACCCTCGCCGGAGCAGACGTGTGCGCAGCGCTCGTCGACGGGCCGGCCGGCAATCCCGGCGATTGCCTCGACAGCACCGACGACCCTCGGACCGAGAAACGCGCACAGGTGGTGATCACCAAGCAGGTTCCACTCGACTTCTTGTTCTTCAACATGAACGTGATGCTGCATGCTCGCGCGGTATCCCGTTGGGAAGCCGGAACCACATGAGACTACGTCGAGACGAGGGCATCGCAGCGCTCTGGTTCGCCATCACCCTCATCTTCATCCTGGGAGTCGCCGCCCTCTCCGTCGACGCAGGCGGCTTCTTCTCTCGGGCCTACGACGAACAGAGGGCCGGTGACTTCTCCTGTCTTTCCGGAGTGGTCGAACTCCCGGCCGATCCCGCGGCCGCCAGGACCGTCGCGGCGGGATACCTGGCCACGAATCTAGATCTCCCCCAACCCACCTCCTCGAACGGCTTCGATCCATATGCGACGACCTGGGATCTTCGGCCGTACGGCCAGGCGTGGGTGTTCGAGCTGGACCCGGGTTGGGGGAGCACCACCCAGATGCGTGTCCGCGTCACCAAGTACGAGCCCACGAGATTCGGCAGGGCACTCGGAACCGACCAGGTGCGCATCGATCAGACCGCCTACTGCGAGCTGTTCGGTGCTTTGCCGGGCGGCATCTTCCCGGTGGGTGTCTCGAATGGGTTCTCCGGTGGAAAGATCAAGTTCTCTGCGAGCGACTGCACCACCGAATCCCCGTCCGGACCAGGTCAGTGCGACTTCGTCGACTTCCCGCGATTCGATGATCCGCCGGGTACGGGGGCCGGGGGTTCGGCACCCAAGCGCCTCCTGTACAACATGTGGTTGGGATCAAACCAGCCGCTCACCAGTTGGGATGGGGTCGCCGGCCATGAAGTGTTCTGCGGCGACACGCCGTCGGCGACCCCGTGCAGCGTGCTGGACATGGCAGGGGTCGCCGGCAACCGGGCATCGTACGCGTACAACGGGCTGGTGAGAGGCGACCAGAACGGCTCATCGACGAACAAGTTCCTCGGGCATCTGGAGTACGGACATCAGCCGGAGCCGGCGTCGACTCGGCCTGTGCTGCCCGCCGGGTGGACGCAAACGCACTCGAACAACACTTGGAATGTCAACCTCCTTCACAAGAGCGCGACCTGCTCGTCGCCGGCCGGGTGCGCGGGTGACGACAACCCCGATGCCGGAACCGTCTTCGTCCTCGATGAGTACGACTGCCAAGACCGGCGCTTCGTCTGGATACCGGAGGGGGACTTCGTCGGGTCGGGTGCCAACCAGAAGTTCTACATCCGCGGCTTCATCACCGCCTACCTCGTCGATCCAATCCCGACAGACACGGACAGCGACGGCGATCTCACCGATGGAGATGCCGATCCGATCTCGGGCAACGCGATTGACGAGATCTCGGCTGTCGTCGTCGACCTGAGCAACGCGACGTTCATGTACGGATCCCAGGGCTGCCCGACGAGCCCCTTCGTCGCGGAACAAGATCAGCCGGTGATCCCCAAGCTCATCGAGCCCTAGCGCCACAGGGGACTAGTCCCTCCTGGCACAAGGGATTCGCCCTTTCGCTACTCGTCGCGATCGCTCTAATATGATCGTGTCGGGTGACACGAGAACGGCAAGCTCGTTGAAGTACCCAGGGCTGGCGTACGTTCGAGCCGGTGAGACGCGGGCTCGATGAGAAGGACTGGCCGGGGACTACTGGGAGAACGGGTTGAAGCGGTTCGATCGTCGAAACCAACGCGGGGCATCTTTGATCGAGTTTGCACTCGTGATGCCGCTGCTCGTGCTGCTCATCTTGGGCATCGTCGATGCCGGTTGGGCATTCTTCCAGAACCTCGAGGTTCGCCATGGGGCGCGCGAAGCGGCGCGGCTGGCAGCGGTCGACTACGGAACGGCAGACGAGATCATCCAGGCAACGTGTGAACGAATGAGCGTTCCCCACAACAGCACCGACTTCGCCGTCGCGCTCGACAAGACCGGTTCGAACATCGGCGACAAGGCCACGGTGACGGTGTCCAAGCCCGACCATCAGAGCTTGACGGGCATCCTCCCCTTCTTCAACCACCTCAACCTTTCGACGACGGTGGAGATCCGCATCGAGCAACCGGCCGGGTGGGCGGCCATCACTAGGACGTGCAAGGCGGCGGGATGGTGAACAAGACGCCGGAGAAGGAAAAGGGAGCCAGCATCATCGTCGTCGCGATCTCGATGCTCGTCATCATGGGGTTTGCCGCTCTCGTGATCGACCTCGGAGCGGGATTCAACGAACGCGCTCAGGATCAGAGCGCGGCAGACGCCAGCGTTATGGCAGGCGCAATCGAAGTGCTCGGAAACGCCGAGGCCATGCGCGATCAGGCGCTGATCTATGCTCGACAGAACCTCGATACAACCTACACCGATGCGGAGTGGGCCTCCATATGGGAGTCCTGCTCCGACCCTGGGAAGGCATCCCTCGGTCTCAACCTGACCCCGGTTCCAGGGCCCGTGGCTGATGGCAGCTGGACAGGAGTTGCTCAGCTCGATTGCATCAGCACGGGCTCAGGTGGGTTCCTGCGAGTCCGCATCCCCGACCAACTGGTTGCCACATCATTCGGCAGAACGATAGGCGGCAGCCAGCTCGAGGCGAGTGCTGCAGCCGTTGCAAAGCTCAACCCACGTGCCGAGGGTGGAATGCTGCCATTCGGTCTCCTCGCATCGGCGGCACAAGGCGAGTTCGTATGTCTCCGCTCCAACTCGGGGGGGCAGGCAGAGCCACCGTGCGATGGTGGACACACCGGCAACTTCGGGGCCATCGAGTCACCGTGGTTCGGAACCAATCCCGCCTACGCGACCTACAACGACCCGAACTGCAATGGAAGCCCGAAAGGGGATGTCCTTGCCTACAACATCGCTGCCGGAATTGACCACACAATCGTGATCGACGAGGACGGAGCGGGGGGAAACGAAGTGCTCGACCGGTGCTCCTCTGCACCTGACTTTCCGGACACCTTGAACACCTTTCAGGGGATCGGACAAGGCACAGAAGACGGGTTAGTGGGAGACCACACGAACAGCAGCCCTGTGCCCTTCGGCGTGGAACCGCGACTGTGGCGAAGCCCGGGCTCGTGGGAGGACTCCATCTTCGGGTGGGACCTTGACAACAAGCCGCTCTGGAGTTTCATAGATGAGCCACCGGGCGATTTCCGCGATCCTGGCGATACGGGCTTCAATGCTGCGACCGACCTGCCTCGCTCTTGCGCCGGGTTCAGTCCTTCTGGCTTCGACTGGGACGGCCACGGGGGGCCGGATCCCAACCAGGATTGGGATGGTGATGGGACGGTCGACGCCAACGAGTCATGGCAACACATGAGGTCCTGTCTCCAGGACTTCGTCAGCGGCGGATACACCACGATCATGCTCTCCGATGATCTTGCGATGTCCTCGCGGTTCGCATTTGTGCCGCAGTTCTGGGAATCAACGTGGCCGCCTGGGAATAGCGATTGGCCCCACGTGATGGCTTTCCGACCTGTCTTTCTTCAGACGCTCTGGTTCGGCACCGGCGGTGGTCACGGTGGTGGTGGCGGCGGCGGCGGCGGTCAGATCCACGTGTTCAACCCGGGCGAGCCTTGTGTCGACACAGATGGATCAAGCTGCAACTACAACAACAGCAGCCCCGGCCAGCTTCGCCAGCTCGCTGCCTTCTTCATCCCCGACAACGCCCTCCCTGAGGACCTGAGAGGACAGGGACCATACAGTTCGATCAACCCCTACGCGCCCGAGCTGTACCGCTAGCGCTACCCTCCCGGCACATGAGAACACCCCCGCATCTGCTGCCCGCACTCATCACCCCGTTCGATCGGAGTGGGAACATCGATCTCACCGCCCACGGGCACAACCTGACCGTGCTCACCGAGCAGGGCGTCAGAGGATTCCTGCTCGGCGGATCGACAGGGGAAGGACCGTACCTCGAACCAGGTGAACGTCGTGCGCTCGCGGAGGCGACGCGTGGCGCTCTCGGTGGCAGGCCGTTCCTGCTTTCCGGCATCGCCGCCGAAACCACTCGAGGCGCAGTCGCCCAGGCGCAGGAGGCCAATCGAGGAGGGGCCGACGCAGTCCTCGCCATGACCCCCACGTCGCTGGCACGTGGCAACCACGAGGCGATTCGCAGCTTCTATCTCGACCTCGCCGAATCGTCGCCGCTGCCGGTCATGATCTATTCGGTTCCGGCGTACACGGCCTATGTGATCCCGGCCGACGTCGTGCTGGATCTCGCCAACCATCCGAACATCGTCGGGATGAAGGACTCGGGAGGCGATGCGGCCCGCATGGCTGCCCTCGTGCAAGGAACCGACGACTTCTTCCTGTTCACAGGCGCAACCCGCTCGATCACGCTCTGCCTGGCCGCCGGCGCCCATGGAGCGATCACCGCCTCGGCCAACTACCTCGCCCCAACGGTCATGGATGTGGTCGCCAAGGCCCGCCGATCCACTCGATCCGCTCTCGCCCCCCAGGCCGAGTTGACGAGGATCGCCTCCGCCGTCGAGGCGTACCGAGTGCCCGGCGTGAAGGCGGCGGCGGCACTGATCGGCCTCAAACCGGGCTACCCCCGCGCTCCCCTCGCCCCGCTCGGCGCACGGGACAGAAGACGCGTTGCGGCCTTCCTCGGCAGGTAGTCGGCCTTGGGTCCACCTATGGCTGCGGAGGCTGGACGAACCCTTCGGGCCACCGGGTCGAATCGTCGTAGTGAACCCCGATCATCGTGGCACCATCGAGCCGCGCACCATCGAGGTCGGCGCCGATGAGGTTCGTGATCGCGAGGTAGGCGCCGGTGAGATCTGCACGGCGCAGGACCGCGTCGCGCAGGTTCGCTCGCGTCATGTCGCTGCCGACAAGAAGCGCTTCGGAGAGGTCCGCTCCCGTCAGGTTGGCTCCGGTGAGATCGGCGTATGACAGATCGGCTCCGATCAGGCTCGCGTGGTCGAGCGACGCCCATGCCAAGTCGGCGCGGGACGCGTCGGCTCCGGAGAGGTCGGCGCTCGAGAAGTCGAAGTCCCAGAGATTGAACCCCGAGAGAACTGCATTGCGGAGTTCCGCCCCCGAGTAGTCGCCGGGCGGAGTGATCGGGTGGGACGGCACCGTGTCCGCCAAGGCCTCGTAGGAGGCCCCCATCACCAGGCCCCCGAGCATGTCCAGAGGACCCTCCGCATTGCTGAAGTTGACGGCGACGTCGTCGCCCTCGACGTTCGGCCAGGTGCGGTAGACACCGAAGTGGAGATGGGGAGTGTTCTCGAGCCCGAGTCCCGAGCTCCCCGATCTTCCGATCGGCTGCCCGGCGTTGACATGCTGGCCGATCTCGACGTCCACACCCAAGTGGGTCAGATGGGCGTACATCGCCACCGTGCCGTCGCCGTGCAGCACAAACACGTAGTTGTTGGCGCCGACCTCTCCATCCGGTGCGTCCTCGAACAGTGCCACCACTTCGCCGGCGCGCGCCGCGACGATCTCTGCACCGATCGGCATCGCGAAATCGTAGGCGAGCTGGTTGCTGTGCCCGCCATGCGCGAGGCAATAGCTCTGGCGAACCACATACCGCTCCCCGACAGGGAACGGCAGCACGTAATCGGACTCTGCCGGATCCTGAAACGCCGCCCGGCGCACACACGGCGAGTGAGCGTCCACACCACGAGGCGGAACGTCTTCGGCTGCCAGCACGACACGTTGGGTCTCGGGCGCAGGGGCACCCACGGTCGTGCTCTCGTGCGCAGCACCCCGTGGCGTGCACGCCCACACGAGCAGCACGAGCATCAGAGGTGTCGCCCTCAACCTGCCACCCCACCCTCTCATCCTGCCACGGTACACCAGTACCACCACGCCCGGAGTGCTTGCAATCGCAAGCACTGAGCCCGTTTTCCTGCTAGCCTGCATGGCAAAGAGAAAGGGATGTCATGGCATACAAGTTCCTCACGGACGAGTGGGCGAAAGCCGTGAGCGACGGGCTCGCGGCGAGCGAACCATTCACGTCCTCCGCAGCAATGAGCCTCCAGTTCGTCGTCAACGACGCACCCGAAGGCGAGGCGAAGTTCTACATGGACTCCACCGGCGAGACACCGGTGCAGGCGATGGGCGAGATGGAGAACCCCGACGTCACGATCACCTCCAGTTACGAAACGGCGTCGGCCATCTTCAAGGGCGACCTCAACACCCAGATGGCCTTCATGACCGGCAAGATCAAGGTGGCCGGCAACATGGCCAAGCTGATGACCCAGCAGGCCGCGCTCGGTCACTACGCGACCGTCGTCGCCGGCATCGACGTCGAGTACTAGCCGACCCCGACGCGACGAAGGGCCCCCGGCAGACGGGGGCCCTTCGGGCTTCTACAGAACGATGCTGTGCAGGTCGTCGATCTTGGCCTTGACCGCAATCGACGCCTCCCTCACCGCCTCCATCTCGGACTCGGTGAGCGGCAGCTCGACGATCTCCTCGACGCCCTTGGCACTCAGTTTTGCCGGAACACCCAGGTAGACGTCGCTGACGCCATACTCGCCGGACGTCCATGCACACACAGGCATGACCTCGCCGGTGTCGTTGACAACCGCCTTCACCATCTGGGCAGCGGCGGCGGACGGTGCGAAGTAGGCGCTGCCTGTCTTCAACAGGGCCACGATCTCGGAGCCGCCCTTGCGGGTACGCTCGACGATCGCATCGATCTGATCCTGCGACAGCACATCGGCAAGGGCCTTGCCTCCGACCCTGACCTGCGACGGAACCGGCACCATGGTCGGACCATGGCTCCCCAGCGTGAGTGCCTCGATGTCGAGCACGTCGACACCCGTCGCTTCCGACACGAAGTGCACGAAGCGTGCCGTGTCGAGCATTCCAGCCTGTCCGATCACCTTGTGATGTGGCAGCCCGGACACCTCTGCCGTGAGCGTCGTCATGTGGTCGAGTGGGTTCGTGACCACGATCATGATCGCCTCCGGCGAGTACCTCATGATTTGCTCGGTGACATTCTTCACGATCTTGGCGTTGACCTCCAGCAGATCCATCCTGCTCATCCCCGGCTTGCGCGGAAGCCCGGCCGTGATCACCACAACATCACTTCCAGCCGTGTCCGCGTAGTCGTTCGTGCCCACGACCAATGTCCGGTATTTCTCGATCGGGCGGGACTCGTTCATGTCCAGTGCCAGGCCCTGTGGGAGCCCCTCGACGATGTCGGTCATCACGACCTCATCGACCAGATCCATCTGCGCGATTCGCATCGCCGTCAGCGATCCGTACTTGCCCGCCCCAACTACTGTGACCTTGCTCATCTGCCGGCTCCTTGGCTCGCGTCCTCTGAGCGAAGGCTACTGCAATGGGAACCTGCCTTGGTCGAGGAGTTCGCTCCGCTCGGAGACTCCGCCTATGGGCCGTGACGTCGGCCACATTGTTGGGAACCATCCGTCTTGGGCTTCGCCTCGGCAACCTCAACACTCGCTTTGCTCGCGAGGGGAGGAAACGGCCTTCGGCCGCCGGTTCTCGGTATTCGGTCCTCGGTAGGAAGTCGTCCTGAGGTCTGTCGGTCTTCCAGGTCGCGTCGTTGCTGAGGCTGACGACGGAAGACTGAAGACTGCGTGCGCGGGTT
>Ga0307424_1001836_pt1 | contig 10872 bp, 8 predicted proteins | sample SalMarWE160320MG_FD_202157 | JGI IMG/M metagenome (GOLD analysis project Ga0307424, IMG submission 202157) | Salt marsh sediment microbial communities from the Plum Island Ecosystem LTER, Massachusetts, United States - WE1603-20 | ecosystem: Environmental > Aquatic > Marine > Intertidal zone >...
GTCGGCACCCGGATAGCCACCGAGGTCGTCAAAGGTGTGCATGTAGCAGCCCTGGAATGTCGAATCGGGCCAGCCGGGGTAGGCGACGGCTCCGTATTCTTCCACGTCGCCGCGGCCACCGCCGGTCTTGACCTCGTCGAACTGCACGGCCCAGTAGTTGCCGCCGGTGTACCAAACCCAGCCGCTGGATAAGATGCCGTCGTCCCAGTAGAACTCCCATCCCGACGGCGGACCGGGGTGGGCGTCCACGGCCGGTCCCGTGACGGACGCAGCCCGCGGTGAGGCCGCGGCGCACACCGCGAGAACGAGCACGATGCCTGATATCAATCTTCTCATGGGCTCCCTCCAAATGCTATGGGCATTATTTCAGACACGCCTCATGTTGAGCGGCTCTAGTACAGCGCCTTGATTTCGCCCCAGGTGCTGTTTGTAACCTCCGGCTTGATTTCGGTCGTAAAGCCCCAGACGATGTCGTACTGGGTTTGGTTGCCGAGCTCGTCGGCCAGACCGGCGGCCACGGTGCAGGTTATGTAATCGAGGTAGGGCAGGTCCGAGTCGGGGGTGAAGGTGCAGACTACGTCCAGCGGGTCGATGTCGTCGATGTACAGCTCCCCCGGTATCACGCCGGCCGGGGAGGAGTTGCCGGCGCTGAAGGACCGGGGTAAACCGGGGACGCCCTTCGAGGTGTTCTCCACGGTGAGCTCGAGGGTCTCCACGTCCACCCCGGAAAAGTCGTCCACCACGTGGAAGGTAATCGCCGTATCCACGGGTACGTCCCCGGCGCCGTCGGCGGGATTCATGCCGGTCACCTCGGGCGGGTTGTAGTCCGCGCCGGGCTCGTTCTCGGTCGTGAAGCCCCAGACGAAGTCGTGGTCGGTCGCATTGCCCAGCATGTCGGCCAGGCCGGCGGCCACGGTGCAGGTTATGTAGTCGAGGTAGGGCAGGTCATCGTCGGGGGTGAAGGTGCAGACGACGTCGAGGGGGTCCGATTCGTCGACGTTGAGAACCCCCGTTATCATGCCGGTCGGGGAGGGGCCGCCGACGCTGAAAGCCAGGGCGAAGCTGAGGAAGCTCTTCGAGGTGTCCTCCACGTTGAGCTCTATGGTCGCCACGTCCACCCCGGAGATGTCGTCCACCACGTGGAAAACGATGCTCGTGCCCACGGGCACGTCCCCGGCGCCGTCGGGGGGATTCAGGGCGGTCACCTCGGGCGGAAGGGTATCCGGCCCGGCCTCGTCCTCCCAGTAGCAGCGGAGCATGAAGTCGCCGAAGAGACTCGTCGGGGACCAGTACCCAAGGTAGCCGGTCCAGTTGTGCGTGCCGGCCTCGGCGTCCACGGCCACCGCGTCGCAGTACGGGTAATTGCCGATTTGTTCGAAGGCGACGTAGAACGTGCTGGTGGACAGTGCGACGGAGGTGTCGACCCACTCGAAGGAGCCGGGGTCGAGGAATTCCAGATAGGTGCGGTCGAGGTCCGCACCCGGATAGCCGCTCACGTCGTCGAAGACGTGCATGTAGCAGCCCTCGTAAGTGCTGTCGGGCCAATCGGGGTAGGTCGCGGCGCCGTAGGAGGTGACCATGCCGTCCTCGACGCCCCCCGTTTTCTCCTCGTCGAACTGGACGGCCCAGTAGTTGCCGCCGGTGTACCAGCACCAGAAATAGGCGACTATGCCGTCGTCCCAGTAGAACTCGCAGGTCGCCGGCGGGTCGGGGTGGGCGTCAATGGCCCGCTCGGAGGCGGACCCGACCATCCGCGAGGCCGAGACGGCCAGGACCGACAACAAAATGAAACTAAACAGTTTACGCATGACATTCCCCTCCTGCGGCCGGAGTCACAGTTTTTACAATATAAGCCGGAACTTTGCTATCCAAAAATATGTCGGGCGAGGCGCACCCGCATCACTCAATCAGCGGCGGTCCGACATTCGCCCCCGCCCTGCCCGTGGATGCTAGTACAGCGCCTTGATTTCGCCCCAGGTGCTGTTCTGCACCCCGGGGGCGTTCTCGGTCGTGAAATCCCAGACGATGTCGCCATGGGTTGCATTGCCCAGCATGTCGGCCAGACCGGCGGCCACGGTGCAGGTGATGGTGTCGGCGTAGGGCAGGTCCGAGTCGGGGGTGAAGGTGCAGACTACGTCCAGCGGGTCGATGTCGTCGATGTACAGCTCCCCCGATATCACGCCGGCCGGGCGCGGGCCGCCGGCGCTCAGGGCCACGGCGAAGCTGAGGACGCCCTTCGAGGTGTCCTCCACGGTGAACTCGATGGTCGACACGTCCACGCCGGAGATGTTGTCCACCACGTGGAAGAGGATTTCAGTGCCGACGGGCATGTCCACGGCGCCGTCGGCGGGGTCCATGCCGGTCACCTCGGGCGGGAGGTAGTCCTCGCCGGGTTCGTCCTCCCAGTAGCAGCGCAGCATGAAGTCGCCGTACGTGGCGGTATTGCCCCAGGCGCCCTGGTAGCCGGTCCAGTTGTGCGTGCCCGCGACCGCGTCCACTCCCACCCCGTCGGTGTCCGGGTAATCGCCGATTTGCTCGAAGGCGATGTAGAACACGCTTGTAGTCAGGCCGACGGCGGCGTCGACCCACTCGAAGGAGCCGGCATCGGCGAACTCCAGATAGGTGCGGTCGAGGTCCGCGCCGGGGTACCCCGCTGCGTCGCCGAACACGTGCATGTAGCAGCCCTGGTAGGTGTAGTCGGGCCAGTTCGGGTAGGTTACGGCCCCGTAGCCGGTCACCACGCCGTTGGCTAACCCGCCGGTCTTCTCGTCGTCGAAATCAACCGCCCAGTAGTTGCCGGCGGTGTACCAGACCCAGGCGCTGGACAGTATCCCGTCGTCCCAGTAGAACTCGGACTCGGCCGGCGGACCGGGGTGGGCGTCGATGGCCGGTCCCGTGGTGGACGCGGCCCGCCACGAGGCCGCGACGCACACGACCAGAACGATGATGAAAAGAAACACCTTACGCATCACATCCTCCTCCCGTGGTTGAACGAAAAAAATAGTCCATTTCAGGAGAATTTATAGCATATTAATTAGACACTGGCAAGATACCCCTGCAGATGCAGTCGGGGCGGTTTTACGAATCCGCCCCGGCCTGTATCAGTGAAAAAGGGCGGCCCGAAAGCCGTCCCTTGGGTAAGGTCGGACGCGCCCTCCCGACACTGGTTCGGCGCAGCCTAATCACCCCTACAAAAAGGGCGGCCCGAAAGCCGCCCCTTGGGTAAGGTCGGACGCGCCCTCCCGACACTGGTTCGGCGCAGCCTAATCACCCCTACAAAAAGGGCGGCCCGAAAGCCGCCCTCAGGAACCGGATGTGTACTAGTACAGAGCCTTGACCGCGCCCCAGGTGGTCGACTCGACGGCCGGGTCGCCATCCCAGTAGCAGCGGAGCAGGTAGTCGCCGTTGGCGGTGGTCGGAGTCCAGGAGCCCTGGTAGCCGGTCCAGTCGTGCGTCCCGGCCACCGCGTCCACGCCGATGGCGTCCGCGTTCGGGTAGTTCCCAATCTGCTGCCAGGCGATGTAGAAGACGCCACTGGTCAGCACGATTTCGGGGTCGGAATCCACCCACTCGAAGACGCCGCCCGTGACGGGCATGAACATCTCATATCCCAGGTCGGAGCCGGGGTAGCCGCCCAGGTCCCCGAAGGTGTGGAGATAGGCGCCCTGGAACGAGCCGTCCGGCCAACCCGGATAGGTCACGGCACCGTAGGTTATGACCGCGCCGAGGTCGCCGCCGGTCTTCACGTCGTCGAACTGCACCGCCCAGTAGTTGCCGCCGGTGTACCAAATCCAGCCACTGGTCATGATTCCGTCATCCCAGTAGAACTCATACACGTCGGGGGGCTGAGGATGAGTGTTGACGCTGACGCCGCTGGTCATCACGCTGTTGGCGGCGAAGGCGCAGACGGCAACAAGCAGCAATAGCACGAGCTTCTTCATAGAGTTCCTCCTGATGTCGTTTGTTCGCTAAATCATCAACCCTGCCAGAGGTGCCGACAGGAAGCACGCAGCGAATCTAGCATCCCCGCCCGGTGAATGTCAAGAACTTTTCTTATTGAAGGCCGGTCTCACCAAGTTGCGCCAGGCGCGCCTCGGCGTACGCCTTCTGGTCCTCGGGAGTCCGGGGACCGGCCAGACGGAGGAACTCCCGGTACAAAATCGCCGCGTCCGCCGCCCCCACCGGTGAGTGCTCGACGAGCCTGGCGAAGTGGAAGTAAACCTCCGGCTCGTCGGGCATGAGGGCCAGGCAGCGGTGGTACAGCTCCTCGGCCTCGGCGTAGCGGCCGGTCTCCTGGGTGCAGACGGCCTGGTTCAGGAGCGCCCCGGTCATGGAGGGGTCGGCGTGGAAGGCGTCGGCGAAGCTGGCCGCCGCGAGGTCCATCTCGCCCCTCGCCTGGTGGAGAAGCCCCATGTCGTAGCCGACCACCGCCGCCTCCGGAGCGACGCGCCGCGCGTGGACCAGCAGCCCCTCGGCCTCGTCGAGCCTGGCCCCGCCCAACAGGACGGCGGCCAGCCCGGTCAGCGCGTCGAGGTAATCGGGGTCGAGCTCCAGGGCTTGCCGGTAGGCGGTCTCCGCCTCGCCCGACCGCCCCTGACGCACGAGGTTCGCCGCCAGGTTGGAATAAACCCCGGCCTCGTCGGGCGCCCGCTCGACGAGCCACCGCCAGGCGCGCTCCGCCTCGCCGGAGTACCCCTTCGATTCGTAATACAGGGCCAGGTTCTCCCCGGCCGCGAGGGCCGACGGACCGGAGAGCTCCCGCGCCCGCTTCAGGTACTCCACGGCCTTATCATCTTCTCCCAGCTCCGCCGCCAGGGCGCCGGCGTTGGCCAGGAGGACCGCGTCGTCGGGGGCGAGCGCCACCGCCGCCTCGTAGTGGCCGAGGGCCGGACGGTCCAGCCCGAGCGCGTCGAGGGTCTCGGCCAGCCTGGCCCTCGGCTGCCACTCGTTTCCGGCGACGATATCGGCCAGGGCCAGTTGACCCGCGGCGCACCCCGGGAGACCGGCGCCGACCGCCTGGGACAACCGCGAAAGCGGGTACTGGAGCGCCAGGTTCCGCGAGGCCACGTCGGTGTAGAGACCCGGGCGCCGCTCCAGATATGGAAGCGCGACCACCGTCGCCCCCCCGACGACGGAGGGGTATCCGTACCCCAGACCGGTCGGCTGCAGTCCCCTGTCCGGCAGCCCCTCGGGCACTAACCCGACGACCGGACGGTGCGCCCGGAGCGCGGGGGGAAGGAAATCATCCCCGTACTCCGTCCGCGTCCGGCGGAGGAAGCTGAAGAGCGGCTCCACGTCTGGTCGGCGGTCGGCGGTCTCGTGCAGAGCCAGGGCGCCGAAGAGGTCGTCGGTGCGGGCCAGCAGCTGTGAATCAGGGGGGGCGGCGCGGAGGAAGTCGGCGGCGAAACCCTCCGCCAGCCGGTCCTCGGCGCGCGAATGACCGACGTGGTAGGCGATGAGCACCCCGGCCACGGCCGCGGGCAACAGCGGCACGGCTCGGCCCAGCCAGTGGTCCCTGAACCGCCGTTGGGCCCGGGCAAGGCCGAGCCCGGCCAAAAGCGCCAGGGCCGCCGCCGGACCCAGCAGGTACGCGTCCACGTCCGGCTTGGCGTACCCGGCGGTCAGCAGGAGTCCCACCGCAAGCCAGGTGACGAGGGCTACAGCCCAGCGCGGGCGCTCCAGGAAGGAGAAGATGAGCCCGAGGAGAATGGGGACCAGAATCAGCCAGCCCCGCTCCAACACCAACTGCAGGGCCAGACGGCCCAGGCGCGTCAGGTAGCCGGTGGCCGTACCGCTGAAGAGGGCCGTTCCGTAATCGCCGCCCCGCAGGTGCTCCAGGAGCGCCCCCAGCGTCCGCGGGTCGCCCCAGTCAACCGCCGAGGAGGACGCCGCCCGGAGCGGCAGGTAAAGATAGGCGGACAGGCCGAGGAGGAAGGCGGCGGCCGCCAGGGCTCCCGCTCGGGGCTCCAGTTTCCGCCACGGAACGAGGACCAGCAGGGCGGGCAGGAGGAACAGGGCCGACAGGTGGTGGGCCAGCGACAGGCCGTAGGCCAGCGCCAGGAGCGGGAAGAAGCGGGAATCGGGCTTCGCGTCCCCCTTCACCGCCCCGCGCAGCTCGAGGGCCAGGTTCAGGCACACGAGCTGGAGGGCGAGCGAGAGGGCGTACACCTCGGCGGAGAGCGCCTCGAACCAGGCCAGCCGGCCGAAAATCACCAGCACGCCGACGAACACCGCGGCGACCGCGGACCCGGTCAGACGGAGGCCGAGGCGCACCGCCAGCCCCGCGGCCAGCGCCATGGCGAGGGCCGAAAAGAGGTTGAGCCCCCACGCCCCGCCCAGGGTGAGGAACAGGAGGCCCGTCTGGAGGTACAGGGGATAGCCGGTGGGGTGGGCCACGCCGAGACTCGCCACGGCGGTCTGCAGCTCCCCGGCGTCGCCGGCGACCAGCCCGGGGGCCAGGGTGAAGAGGTAGAGAACCAGCGCGACCGACGCCGCGAGCCACGGGAGCAGCCGTTCGATGCCGCGTACGCCTTGTGTCGGAACCGCGTCGGTCGTCACGGCTATTCCGCCGTCCGCTCGCCCCGGGGTCCGACCGAGGCCCAGGCCATGCGGGGTGTGTTGAAGAGGGCCGCGAATCCGCCGTCCGGAGTAAGGACGGCCAGTCCGCCGCGGCCGCGCTCGAAACGGCCCAGCCTGTCCAGGGCGGAGCGGGCGGCCTCCTCGGGCGCGAGACCCCGGCCGAGGTCGTCCACCACCCCCTTGGCCAGGACCAGGCGCATGATTTGCTCCCCCCAACCGGTGCAGCAGCAGGCGCCGTAACGGTTGTCGGCGTAGAGACCGCAGCCGGGCAGGGCCGAATCGCCGATTCTCCCCGGGTGCTTGAAGGAGACGCCGCCCGTCGAGTTGCCCACCGCCAGGTCGCCCTTCGAGTCCAGGACCAAAGCCCCCGCCGTGTCCTTCGGCTCCTCGAACTTTTCGGCGAGGTCGAATCCCTCGGTGCGGTACCGGTTCCAGTTGCGCCGCTCGCGCTCGATGATGAGCGCCTCGGTCCCGCACTCCGGGAAGCCGCGCTCCCGGGCGAAGAGCTCGGCCCCCTCGCCGGCCAGGAGGCAGTGCTTCCCGTCCTCCAGTACGGCCCGGGCTACTCGGATGGGGTTGGCGAACCGGCGAATCCCCACCACCCCCCCGAACCGGAGGGTGGAGCCGTCCATGATTCCCGAATCCAGCTCGGGGTATCCGTCCCGTCCCAGGACCGACCCGAGCCCGGCGTCGAAGGTCGGGTCGTCCTCCAGGATGCACACCGCCGCCACCACCACGTCCATGGCGCAGCCGCCGCGGGAGAGCTCGGCGTACCCGGCCCGGGCGGCCCGCAGGCAGCCCTCGCGATGGGCCGGCCACTGTTCCGGCGGAATGCTCCAGGCGCCCCCGTGAACGACGATGAGCGGTTCCACGTCGGTTCAGCCTCGTTCGTCGTCGGGCGTGAACCCGAGGTTGCGGGCCAGGGTCCGGGCCACCGAGGCCTGCTCCTCGGTGAAAAGCACGGCGGAGCAGGACTCGCAGTTTTTCAGGCTGCCGGAGCGAATCTCGCTCTGCGCCTGGGTCGGAACCTCCATGCGGCAGGAGGAGCAGATGGCGCCGTCCACCAGGGCGCAGATGTGCGGCTGGGCGGAGAGCTTGTCGAAGATGCGCCGTCCGATTGTGTTCAGTCGCTCGACGAGGGCCTTGCGCTCCTCCTCGAGCCTGGCCCGGCGTTTCGTCAGGTTTTCCCCCTCGGCGGTGACGGCCGCCAGGGCGCCCTGCACCTCGGACACCGTCCGCTCCCTCTCGGCGCGGGCCTCCCGCACCCGGGGAAACAGCTCCTCGATGCCCTCCATCAGCTCCAGAATGCGGTCCTCCACCTCTGACTGCCGTCCCTTCTCCAGCTCGATTTCCTCCAGGAGGGTCTTGTACTCCCGGTTGTCCTTGGCGGTCAGGAGCTGCTGCTGATGGCGCGCCCGCCTCTCCTTGACGCCGTCCGCCTCCATCTCCAGGCGCTTCTGCTCGAGCTGTTTCGCCTTGAGCTCCACCTCGAGGGCGTCCAGGTCCTTCTCCATCTCCTCGAGCCGCCGCCGGAGCGACGACTCCTCCTCCGGCAGCTCCCGGAGGCGCCGGGTCGTCCGCAGGAGTTGCCGCTGGTAGAGTTCGAGCGCCCAGAGCTGTGCGCGGGTCAGGTCCACTTCCGCCTTGTCCATCGGTCATCCCCAGTCGGGCTGTAGGTGCTTGGAAGTCCCCGCGGGGGGCGTGGCGGGTGTCAAAAATGGCCGCCCGCGGGCGACCATTACGCGCTATTCATCCCCTCCGCGACCCCGGCGGAGTCCCCTCTTTCTGCGCCTGGGCGTCCGTTCGGCCGCCTCCGCCTTCAGACGGTCCACGAACTCCGTGCGCCGCAGGTAGTGGCGGCCGAGGACGAATCCGATGCCGATAAGGCCGCCGATGAAGCCGCCGATGAGCGTGTAGATAACCTTCCGCGGCCGCGCGGGTCTCGTGTCGTAGCTCGCCGCGGAGACTATGCGCGGGACGTCGCGGTTGGCCAGGGTGCGCTGCTCCTCGAGACGGGCCTGCTCGAACTGGGCCACGAGGTACTTGTATAGCTCGCCGTACCCCGAGATTTCCAGCTTGAGCTGCGTGTACTCGACGAACTTCGGCGGCTGGTTGCGCAGAAAGTCCTGGATTCTGTCTATCTCCCGCTGGAGGGACAGCTCCGTGGTGCGCAGCTCGTCGAGCTGCTTGTTCATGTTGCGCAGCCTCTTGTCCCGCAGTTCCTCCTCCGCCGTGCGCAGGGACGCCTCGGCTTCCTGAACCAGGGGATGCTCCTCGGTGTAGTGGGTCAGGAGCTGGGCCAGGTGCAACCGCAGATTGTCCACCTGGGTCTCGAGAGTGGAGGTGGCGACGTCATAGGTCGCCGCGGTTCCGGGAACGCCCAGGGCCGCCGCGGCCGCGGATTCCGCCGAGATGGAGGTGCCCGACGTCTGGGCGCTCTCCATCAGCCTCTCGGCCACCTGGCGCTGGACCTTGACCTGGAGGCGCTGCTGCTCGAGGGCCGCTATCTGCCCGATGAGGGTGCTCACCTCGACGTCGGGCGCGTAGACCATCTGCTCCACGCTGTAGGCGGCCAGGGCGCGGGCGTCGCTTTCGAGCTTGGCCCGCACCTCGTTCACCTGGTTCTCCAGGAAAGAGCGGAGCTGGCCCGTGGTGCCCGAATAGTAGGTCTCGGTGCGCTCGATGTACTTGTTGACGATGGCGGTTACCACGTTCTGCGCCATGACGGGCGTGTAGCTCTCGGCGGTGACGATGATGGTGTCGCCGGTCGAGGGTGTGACGTCTATCATGTCCCTGAGCAGGGCGGCGGCCTCCTCCGGCGTGTTTATCATCACCGTGAAGGTCTCGCCCTCCTCGGGGGAATGACAGGCCATGACGAAGTTCAGCCCCTCGGCCTCGAAGCGGTCGAAATTCCTGCCGGAGCCGATGTAGCGGCCTTTGTTGGTGTAGACGACGTAATCGCCGTCATCGGAGGTGAACTCGAAGGTGTAGTCGTTGCCGCCGGCCGTCTCGTTGGCCTTGAAATCGGAGAGGTAGGGGGTTTTGTCGTCGTTGAGCGGGACGTCGGAGTAATCGGGCAGAAGGCCGTACTCGACGACCACCTCCTCCAGCACCGACCGCGAGGCCATCAGCTCGGCCTCGAGGTCCACGGTCGTCGGCACCAGCCCGCCGATACTCATCCCCCCGAAGGCCGAAAGAAGCGAGGACATCGTCTGCGTCTTCTCCGGGAGCAGGATGGTCATCTCCGAGGAGTAGAGGGGCGTGAGGGTGAAGCAGATGACCAGCGTCACGATGCCGGTCAACAGACCGCAAAAGACGATGACCCACTTCCCCGCCCACAACAGGGCCAGGAAACGGATGAGGAAATTGTCGCCCCTGGGTTCTTCGCCCATGGGTCAGTCCGCTCCGTGAAGAAGATGAGCCCGGGTTTTCGGGACCCCGTACCGCCGAACGGCCGCTACGGGTTGAGGTCCTGGTAGTCCAGGAGGATTTGCTCGGTCCGGTCGACCAGCGACAGGGACGGGAAGATGCGGGACAGAATCTCGTTCCACTCGTAGAGGGCGGTCTTCGGCACGTAGATGATGTCCCCCGTCTGGACAGCGATGTTCTGGCTGAAATCGCCCTCACGGATGACGGCCAGGAGGTCCACCGTGATGATTTCGGGATTCGAGAGCCCGCCGCGGATGACCTTGACCGCGTCCAGCCTGGCGTCGTAGAGCTCCCCGCCGCAGCGGGCGATGCAATCCAGGACGGTGTCCCGGGTCCCGATCTGCATCTTGCGCTGCCCCACGACATACCCCAGCACGTACACGAAGCGCGGGGTGGCGGAGGTCAGCGTCACGGTGACGTCCGGGGCGACCATGTAGGGGATGAGCCTCTCCATGAAGAGCTCCCGGACCTGCTCCAGTGTCATCCCCTCGACGTGCAGGCTCCCCAGGATGTGGACCTGGATGTTGCCGTCCGGGTCCACCGCGTACGCCCCGGAGAAGGGTTTGTCGGTGCTGACGTCGGAGGTGACCTCGGCGAAGACCGACACGGCGAACTTGTCGCCGGGGGCGAGGGCAAACTGCTCCCCCGCGGCGACGGTGCAGATGAGGACCAAAACGAAAATTATCCGGCGGAACATCGCCACCTCGGGACCCGGCGTCGTCGGCGACCGTAGCTGGCCACCTATTTTACAGACAATGCCCGCGGTTGTAAACCCGGTCCACCGTGAATTCAGAGAAGAAATCGCAGCTTGGCCAGAAGCCGGGGCGAGCGGGTAACCACACTACCCAGCAGGGAGACCATCGA
>Ga0307424_1001837_pt1 | contig 10864 bp, 10 predicted proteins | sample SalMarWE160320MG_FD_202157 | JGI IMG/M metagenome (GOLD analysis project Ga0307424, IMG submission 202157) | Salt marsh sediment microbial communities from the Plum Island Ecosystem LTER, Massachusetts, United States - WE1603-20 | ecosystem: Environmental > Aquatic > Marine > Intertidal zone >...
CCGTTGGACGATGGCAACACGATGTACTGGGGCTGGCAGATCGCCGGCACGGTAGCGGGTCGCAACGGCCAGCAGGCCACCGAGACGAACGCTGCCACTGGCAGACCGGCTACGGCCGCCGCGCCCAGCGGACGCCGGGCCGGATTCGAGCATCTACCCAAAACGACGGAGTGGCTGGGCCGATGGCGCCTCAACCAGGACAAGACGAACGACTATGAAATCGATCGCGAGGCGCAGGCCCGGGGCGATACGTTCACAGGCATCCGCGGTATCCGTCAGCAGGACAAGGCAGTCGCCGAGAGCATGGGCGAGATCATGGACCGCACGCACGAGCACCTCGGCACGTCCGATTCCATGATCATCCGCACGCGCCGTAGCCTGATCCGCGCCGTGAAGGCGCTGCAGACGGAAGACGTCACGCCGCCCGGCGTCGACAATCCGGAGCTGTACCGCAGGCGTTCCGGCAGCATCATCCTGCCGAGAGATGTCGACTGGCTGGCGGCGACGCAGCAGCTGCGCCACCCCAACGTGCCGATCGGCGCCCCGGCGGTGCCGGAGCCGACAAGCTAGCGCAGCTGACACCACACTTCACGAGATCAAGGGCCTGACTCATTTGTCAGGCCCTTGAGTCATTTCGCAGCGTCGTCGCTGCTGCCCGCCGTCGCACCTCAGGTATAGCTATGCGACTTAATGAGTACATAGTGAAGCGCCGCGCCTGTATTTCAAGTGGCGGGGGTAAGTCATGCGCATCACAATTGCCGGTTACGGCTCCATTGGCCGCTACGTGGCATCCGTTTTCGGGACGAGGCACGAAATCGTGGCGCAGCAGCGCCGGCAGCCTCATGACGTGCGCGGGAAGACGAAGGGCTCGCCGCGAGCGGTGACGCCGACGCGCTGTCCGATCTCGTAGCCGGGACGCGCCAGCAGGCGCAGTCGCAGCGTCTCGCCGCTCTGCAGCTTTATGGCCACCATCTGGTCGTGCCCGTAGTAGTCGATGTCAACGACCTCCCCGGGGACGCCGTCTTCCTCGCTGATCGCAAGCGCCTCGGCGCGGAACATGACGTCGACGTCGCCGTCGAAGCCGTTGCGGGCGCCGAAGCGGCCCAGGACGCATTCGACCTGTGAGCCGGCGGCCCTGCCGGGCAGGACGTTGGCGGCGCCGACGAACTCGCCGACGTTGCGGCTGATCGGCGTGCCGTAGACCTCTGCCGGGGTGCCGACCTGGAGGATCTGACCGTTCATCATGACCGCGACCTCGCCGGCGAGGCTGAGCGCTTCTTCCTGGTCGTGGGTGACGATGATGGCGGTGATGCCGACGGAGCGCAGCAGCTGCCGCACCTCGCCTCGCACCCCTTCACGAATCGCTGGGTCGAGGTTGGAGAACGGTTCGTCCATGAGGATGAGGTCTGGCTCGGCTGCTAGCGCCCGTGCCAGCGCGACGCGCTGCTGCTGCCCGCCGGACAGCTCGTGCGGCATACGATCTTCGAGGCCGTCCAGGCGCACCAGCGCTAGCAGCTCCCGTACCCGAGCCGCCTTGTCGGCGCCCCTGGGCAGGCCGAAGGCGACGTTGGCCGCGACGTTGAGGTGGGGGAACAGCGCGAAGTCCTGGAACACCATCGCCACGCGGCGCTTCTCGGGCGGCAGGCTGTGGGAAGGGGAGCTGATCGTCGTGCCGCGCAGCAGGATCTCGCCCTCGTCTGGCGTTTCGAAGCCGGCGATCATGCGCAGCAGCGTTGTCTTGCCACAGCCGCTGGGGCCGAGCAGCGCCGTGAGGCTGCCTTCGTGCACCTCGAAGCTGGCGCCGCGCAACGCGTGCACGTCGCCGAAGCGTTTGACCAGGTTACGGCAGACGAGAATGGGCTGAGTCACGAGAGGCGCTCTCTCCGGAGCATTAGCAGTACGGCGCAGGCTGATATCAATAACAGTATAAGAGAAGGTAGCGCGGCTTTCGTGAAGAAAGCTTCGCTCGTCGCGTTCCAGATCTCGGTCGCCAGCGTGTTGAAGCCGATGGGGCTGAGCAGGATGGTGATCGGCAACTCCTTCATCGCCGTGAGGAAGACGAGCATCATGCCCGCCGACACGCCGGGAAAGGTTTGCGGCGCCGTCACCCTGGCGAACGTGCGCAGCGGGCCGGCGCCCAGGCTTCGCGCCGCTTCCTCCGTGTTCGGGTTGACCTGCAGCAAGGAGCTGCGGATGGCGCCCATCGCCTCGGGCAGGAAGCGCACTGCGTAGGCGAAGACCAGGATCCAGATCGTCTGGTAGAACGGCGTGACGTAGTTGGCGGCGAAAAAGACGAGCGCCAGCGCGATCGTGATCGCGGGTAGCGCCTGGCCCGCGTACGACGCCTTCTCGAACAGGCCCGAGGTCCAGCCGGGGTAGCGGGCGGAGAGATAGGCCACCGGCAGGCAGGCCAGCGCCGCGACGACCGCCGCCATGCCTGACGCGCGCGCCGAATTGAACGCGGCGCTGAGCAGGAAGCTCGTGGTGCCCTCCGCGGTGAGACCCTTCGCGAGCCAGTAGAGGACGACGGTGACGGGCAGGCCGAGGCCTAGCGCCGCGATCAATCCGCAGAAGGCGAAGGCGGGCCAGCGCCAGCGGCCCAGCGGCAAGAGTCGGACCGGACGCCGCTGGGCGCGGCTGTAGTACAGCGCCCGTCCCCGCGTCAGGCTGTCAATGGCGAGGATGAAGACGGCGAGGCCGATCAATGGCAGGCCGAGCACCGCGGCGGAGGCGCGGTCGAAGCTGGTGGTGTACTGGATGTAGACCAGCGGCGTCAGCGTGTCGTAGCGCAGCATGGAGACAGCGCCGAACTCGCTGACAACGTAGAGCGCGACGAGTAGCGCGCCTGCGGCGATTGCCGGGCGCATCTGGGGCAGGTTGACGCGCCGGAACGTCTCCCACGGCCCTTTGCCCAGGCTGCGCGCCGCCTCCTCCATCGAGGGGTCCATGCGCGCGAAGGAGGCTCGGACCTGGATGAAGATGTAGGGATAGCTGAAGATGCTGATGACGAACCAGGCGCCCCAGAAGCCATAGATCGACGGCAGGCGGTTGACGCCCAGCGGCTGCAGCAGGTCCTGCACCAGACCGCCCGGGCCCAGGGCGCTGACCATGACGTAGCCGCCGACGAAGGTGGGGACGGCCAGCGGCAGCGCCAGGATGATGGTCCAGAGGCCTCGCAGCGGCAGGTCGGTGCGGCCCGTCAGCCACGCCAGCGGTACCGAGAGCGCGATGCAGGTGGCGGTGACGCTGGCCGTTAGCAGGACGGTGCGCCAGAGCGCGCGCAGCGTGCTTTCGTCAGTCAGTTGGTTCCAGATCGCATTGCTCTCGCTGGCGCGCCAGACGAGGTAGACCGGCGGCAGCAGCACGGCCGCGGCGACGATGGCCGCCAGGGCCAGCAGCCCCAACGGCTGATTGTTTATCCGCCTTCGCGCCCCGGCGATTGCGATAGCCACGTTACGGAAGAATACCCGTCTCTCTCATCAACTCCAATGAGCCCTCGAGGTCGGTCAGGTCGCTGAGGTCGATCTCCGGCGGGTCGATCTGAGACAGGGGTTGCAGCTCGGGGTCGGCGTCGACGCCGGGCGTCAGGGGGTACTCGTGCGTGTTGTCGGTGAAGTACTGCTGGGCGCTGGCTGACAGCATGTATTCGATGAACCGCCGCGCGTCGTCCTGGTGTTTCGAGGAGTCGAGTACGGCGGCGCCGGAGACCAGGAAGAGGCCGCCGACATCGCCGTTGGTGAAGTAGTAGTTGCGCGCCTTGAAGCCCTCGCCCTGCTCCGCGAGGAAGCGGAACAGGTAGTAGTGGTTGAGGAACGCAACGTCGATCTCGCCGTTGGCGACGGACTGGAGGGCAACGATGTTGTTGGGGTATGAGACGGGATCGTTGGCGGCGAGGTCTGTCAGCCACTGCCGCGCGAAGTCTTCGCCCTTGAGCAGGCGCAGCGCGGTCACGAACTCCGGGAAGCCGTCGCTGCGCGGCACTATGCCGATGCGTCCCTTCCACTCCGGCGCCGTGTAGTCGAGCACCGAGGGCGGCAGCGTGGCGGGGTCGATGGCGTCCGTGTTGTAGACGATGACGCGCTGGCGGCCGGAGATGCCGACCCAGAGCCCGTCCGGCGAGCGAAACGCGGGGTCGACCGCGTTGAGGATCGAGTCTGGGAGGACGGTCAGCCTGCCCGCCGCCTTTAGGGCCCCAAGCGCGCCGACGTCCTGGCCGTAGTAGACGTCGGCGGGGCTGTTGCCGCCCTCTTCGAGAATCGCGAGCGCGAGCTCGGTGCCGTCACCATAGCGCACGTTGATCTTGATGCCGGTGTCTTTGGCGAACTGCTCCAGCAGCGGCTGCACGAGGCTCTGGGAGCGACCGGCGTAGATCGTGAGGCGCTCGCCATCACCGCCGCCGCAGGCGGTCGCAATTAGCGCCAGCAGCGGGACGATGAGTAATAGACCTGGTATTAGCAAACGCTGTCTCACGTGGATCTCCTATTCGACCGTGAAGGCCGTGCGCATGCCCAACTGGTAGTGGTTTTCGATCTCGCCGTCGTCTTCTTCGATCTCGGAGATGTTGCAGATCAGGACGTATTTGCCCGGTGTGAGGTTTACCGAGATCGAAGCGCTGGAGCCAGGCGCAAAGGGCTCGATCTCGTCGACGATTTCGACTTCGTCCTCCTCCACCTCGCCGTCCTCTGCCGGCAGGTCGCCGGGCTCCAGGTCGCTGCGGATGATGACGAACTCGTGGGCGTCCTCCGGGCCTGCGTTGTTGACCAGGAAGTAAATCTCGCCGGCCGGGACGGACTTCGTCACGGTCGAGACTTCCCACTCACGCAGCGTCACGTCCACCTCGGTCGCGCCATCGGGCTTGTCCTCGACGACGCCCGGGCTGGCCGACTCGGCGGCGCCGCCGATGACCTTGATGTCGGGGCCGTCGTCACCGCCGCAGGCGACCAGGAGCAGTCCTGAGAAGCCGATCAGGGCGGCAACGGCGAGCTTCAATCCGTTTGATAATTGCATGGGCCCCCTCGCCAGGTTCGCCGTGGCGCCGGCAAACCGCTCTAAGTACCAACTATGGCGAGATATTAGTATGTACTTATCCAAGATGCAACCCCCTGCTCAGAGTTGACCTAACTTAGCGCGGGGAAGGCAGGAATGAGGTCGGGTAAACTGGTCGCGAATGTGAAGCCCGCCGCAGCAAGAGAGGACCCAAGCAATGGCTGAGTTGATATCGGCAGAGTTTCCCTTTGAGTCGCGCTTCATCGAGGTCAACGGCTCGCGCATCCACTACGTAGAGCAGGGCAGCGGAGACCCCATCCTCTTCCTGCACGGCAACCCGACGTCGTCGTATCTCTGGCGCAACATCCTGCCTTACGCCGCAAATGCCGGCCGCGCCATCGCGATGGACCTCATCGGTATGGGGAAGTCAGACAAACCCGATCTCGAATACCGCTTCGTGGACCACGTGCCCTACGTCGAGGGTTTCATCGAGAAGATGGGGCTGACCAACCTGACACTGGTGATGCATGACTGGGGCTCCGGCCTGGGCTTCTACTACGCAAGCCGCCATGAGGCCAACATCAAGGGCATGGCCTTCATGGAGGCGATCCTGATCTCAAGGCCGGAGGGGCCGCCACCTGGCACGCCGTTCGCTAACTTCCGCACCGAGGGCATCGGTTGGGACCTCATCGTCAACCAGAACGTGTTCGTGGAGCAGATTCTGCCTGGCGCCGTGGTTCGCGGCCTGACCGAAGAGGAGATGACTCGCTACCGTGAGCCGTACCTTGACCCGCCGAGCCGTAAGCCGCTGTGGCGCTGGCCCAACGAGATACCCATGGGAGGCCAGCCGGCGGACGTCGTCGCTATCGTCGACACCTACAACGCCTGGCTGCAGGAGACGGAGCTGCCGAAGCTGCTGTTCCACGGTGACCCGGGTGCGATCATCAACGCGCCGATGGTCGAGTGGTGCAAGGCGCACCTGAAGAACCTCAAGACGGTGGACATTGGCCCCGGCCGGCACTACCTGCAGGAGGACAACCCTCATCTGATCGGCCGCGAGCTCGAGGCGTGGTATCGCGGATTGAGCTGATGGCAGCCAGCGAGCGCAGGACCAAGATCGTTGCCACAGTGGGGCCCGCCACCGACAGCGTCTCTGCGCTGCGTGGCCTGATCGACGCCGGGGCCGACGTGCTGCGGCTCAATTTCTCGCACGGCACGCGAGAGGAGAAGGCCGCCCAGATAGAGAAGATCCGCCGGGTTGCGGCGCAGGCCGGCCGTCACGTGGCGATCCTGCAAGACCTGCAGGGACCGAAGATCCGGGTTGGCAAGCTGCCGAATGACGGCATCGAGCTGCGGGAAGGTGCGTTGGTGCGGCTGCGGGGCGACGACCGCGGCGGAGGCAGCGCGGCCATCCCGGTCAGCTACCCCCGACTCGCCTCTGAGCTCAAGACCAACGATGCGGTGTTTCTCGATGACGGCAGCATGGAGCTGCGGGTCGAAGCGATCGATGGCGCGACGGTCGAGACTCGCGTGATCAGGGGTGGCCACCTCTCGACTGCCAAAGGCGTGAACTTGCCCGGCGTTGACCTCAAGACGCCCGCCGTGACCGCCCGGGACGAGGACGACCTGCGCTTCGGCCTCAAGCTCGGTGTCGACTTCGTGGCTTTGAGCTTCGTTCGCCAGGCCGGCGACGCTGAGCCGGTGCGACGCTTGATGGATGAGATGGGAGTGAGAGTGCCGCTGCTCGCCAAAATCGAGAAACGGGAAGCGGTGTCTCGGATCGATTCAATCCTGCGCGCCTTCGATGGTGTCATGGTGGCTCGGGGAGACCTCGGCGTCGAGCTCGCACCGGAAAAGGTGCCTACGGCCCAGAAGCAGATCATCGCCAAGGCCAACGCGCTGGCGCGGCCCGTGATCACTGCGACCCAGATGCTCGAATCGATGACCCACAGCGCGCGGCCCACACGCGCCGAAGCGTCCGACGTTGCCAACGCCGTGATGGATGGCAGCGATGCAATCATGCTGAGCGGCGAGACGGCAATCGGCGAGTATCCACTAGAGACGGTCCACATGATGGACCGCATCGCGAGGGAGGCGGAGTCCCAGGTGGAGCCCCCCTCTCGCGCCCGCCGGCCCCGGGCCTCGACGGCGTTTGCATTCTGCTCTGCCGGGGTTCATCTGGCGGAGGAGGTGGGAGCAGCAGGCCTCGCAGCCCTGACGCGCTCGGGTCGAACTGCCCAGACGCTGTCCAGCCTGCGTCCTTCGATGCCGGTCTTCGCCCTCTGCGAGGACGACGCCTCGGCGCGTCGCCTCTGCCTCTGGTACGGCGTGATCTCCATGGTGATGGGTTCGGCACCGGCGCTGGAGGAGGCGTGGCAGATCATGAGACGCGAGGTTCAGGAGACCGGTCTTGTCCCGGCCGGAGGCCGGATCGTCCTGATTGGTGCGGCGCCCGGCTCTCACAGGGGCCGCACGGACTTCGTCCGTCTCGTCAGCATCTAGGGCAGGTCAGGTAGCGTTCAGCTAGAGGTCATACTATGCTCGGAATTGTCGCGGAAGTCACAACACGGAGGACCTGGAATGAGCAACGCTTGCACTGAACACGACTGGAAGGCACTCACGGAAGACGAGCTCGCGGCGGTACGCAAGCAGTCGCGCCAGGGGCGGCCGAACATGGCGTGGCTGGAAGGCGTGGAGCAGTGCAGCAAATGCGGCGCCATGGAGGGCGTCGTCTCCTGGTACGGCCAGGTGCAGCGCACCGAGGTGGTTCAGGACGGCGACCAGACGCGGGTGAAGTGGCCGACGCGGGCTCCCGCGCCGGGCGGCGGCATGAGTATGGGGTAGAGACGCGGCTTATCTGGCACCTGGCAACGACGGCTTGCCGGTTGCAAGGGACCGACGGAGCGAACATGGACCTGCCGAAGTACTCTGACCTGCCGGCCTTCGAAAAGACGGGCGAGCGCCATGCCTGGGGCGCCTTTGGTCCGGATGACCAGCTCGGCACCGTGAACCTTCTGACGCCTGAGCGCGTGCTGGCGGCGTCTCGTTTGGTGAAGCAAGGGCATGTGATCAACCTGAGCCTGACGCTCGACACGCCGACCACGCTGTACCGCGGCGAGACGCGCAGCGGTTATCGCCACAACACGACGGTGAATCGCGGCGGCCGCGACGACACGCTGGACAACTTCGCGATGCAGGGCAGCAGTCAGTGGGACGGCCTGCGCCACGTGCGCTACCGCGAGTTCGGCTACTGGGGAGGGCTGCAGGACGAGGACGTCGACGGTCAGGGACGGCTCGGCATCGAGGCCTGGGCGCAGCACGGTATCGTCGGCCGCGGCGTCCTGATCGACGCGGCGCGTTATTACGAGCAGGCGGGCGCGCCTCTGGACGCGACGAAGAAGACGCCGCTGGGTGGCCCCGAGATCGAGGTGATCGCGGCGGCGCAGGGTGTCGAGCTACGAGACGGCGACATCCTGCTGCTGCGCACAGGCTGGCTGCGCTGGTTCCTGGCGCTGTCGGACCAGGAGAAAGAGGCGCTGCGGGGTCGGCTCAACCCCGGCGAGGACGGGCTAGACATGCCGGGCCTTGACCCCAGCACGTCGACGGCTGCCTGGCTCTGGGATCGCCGCATCGCCGCCATCGCCGCCGACAACCCGGCGCTGGAGGCACTCCGTGTCGACGCCGAGGTTGGGTTCCAGCACCGGCGCCTGATCGCGCTGCAAGGCATGGCGCTGGGCGAGCTGTGGGATATGGAAGCGCTGTCGCAGGACTGCGCCGCAGACGGCGTCTACGAGTTCATGCTGGTGTCGGCGCCGCTCAACGTGCCGGGCGCCGTCGGCTCGCCTGCCAACGCCTACGCGATCAAGTGATGGCGGCGCTCGACCTCAAAGACAAGGTGGCCGTCGCCGGCGTCGGCAATACGTCTTTCGGCGCGCTGTACCGCGACCTCGACGCGGAGCGCAGTCCCTACGAGATGGGCGCGCAGGCCTTCGTGGCGGCGCTGGAGGACAGCGGCCTGACCAAGGATGAGGTCGACGGCGTGCTGGTTTGCCGCATCCCGGACTACGCCCGCATGTGCGACGTGCTCGGCATCCGCTACCCGCGCTTCGTCAACGTGCTGGAGGGTGGCGGTCGCCAGGCGAGCCTCACGCTGCAGTACGCGGCGCTCGCTATCGCGGCGGGGCAGGCGGACGTCGTTGCCTGCATCTACGGCAACAACGGCCGCAGTGTGGGTGCGCGCTACGGCGGTGGCGCCGGTGGCGGCATCAACGAGACCGGCATCAGCGACGCGGCGTTTGGCATGACGTCGCCTGGGGCGTCTGTGGCCCATATGTTCCGGCGCCACCAGCACCTCTACGGCACGAAGGAGGAGACGCTGGGGCACCTGGCGATCAACAACCGCCTCAACGCTGCGCTCAACCCCAACGCCGTCATGCGCGACCCGATATCGATGGATGACTACCTCAACTCGCGCTACATCGCCGAGCCGTTGCGGCTGCTGGACTACTGCCTGATCAACGATGGCGGCGTCTGCACCATCCTCACGTCGGCGGAGCGGGCCAAGTCGCTGCGTAAGCCGCCCGTCTACCTGCACTCGATGGCGGCGGCGGGCGACTTCAACCACCAGTACACGGTGGACGACATGTTCTACACGCCGCTGCAGATGGTGGCCAAGGAGATGTTCGCGGCGTCTGACTTCGGTCGCGAGGACCTCGGCGTTGCGGAGATCTACGACAACTTCACGCCGACGCTGCTATTCACGCTGGAAGGGCTCGGCTTCTGCGGTCGCGGCGAGAGCGGCGATTGGGTGACGCCGGAGCGCATCGCGCGGGACGGCGAGCTGCCGCTGAACACGTCGGGCGGGCATACCAGCGAGAGCTATATGCAGGGCTGGGCGCTGCTGGCGGAGGCGGTGCGCCAGGTACGCGGCGAGTGTGGCGAACGCCAGGTCGCGGACTGCAAGACGGCGCTCTACGCCTGCGCCGCGCCGATCTGCAGCGGCATCCTGTTCCGGGGTGACGCGTGACCAGCGACTACGCCAAACCGCTACCGAGGCCGAATCGACTGAGCCAGCCTTTCTGGGACGGGACGAAGCGCCACGAGCTGCTGCTTCAGAAGTGCAACGATTGCGGCCACGTCTGGTTCCCGCCGTCCCAGCGTTGCCCAAAGTGCCTCTCGACCGAGTACGAGTGGTCGAAGGCGAGTGGGCGGGGCAAGGTCTGGTCCTGGATCGTGATGTGGCAGCGCTACTTCCCGGCGTTCGAGGCAGACATCCCTTACAACGTGGCCTACGTTGAGTTGGAAGAAGGCCCGCGCCTGATGACGAACATTGTCGGATGCGACAACGATGCGATTCACTGCGACATGGCGGTTGAAGTGGTGTTCGAGGATGTGACGTCGGAGATCTCTCTGCCGAAGTTCTGCCCATTGTCGTCCTGAGGACTGATAAGGACGAAGGACCCAGGCGTGCCGCCTTACTCAAACGGTGCGGTTCGTGAGGATCGGGGGCGCTCAGATGCTTCGCCTGAGGACTCAGCATGACAGCGGAGTCAGAGCAGGCGTTCTCCAGGCAGGTTGGGCCAGGCGCTCATCTCGTGGGGCAGCATGACGGGGTCTGACTTCTCGACATAAGAGGCGTCGAGCTGGGCGACGCGGGTGACGCCGAGAAGCGCCATCGCCATGCGCGTCTCCGCCTCCAGCAGCTCCAGCGTCTGCACCAGCCCGTCGACGCCGCCGGCGGCCATGCCCCAGCCCTGCAGCTTGCCGATAGAGACCGCGTCGGCGCCCAGCGCCAGCGCCTTGAGCACGTCCGTGCCGCGCAGCACGCCGCCGTCGAGGATGATCGCGGCGCGTCCGGCCACCGCATCCACGACACGCG
>Ga0307424_1001838_pt1 | contig 10863 bp, 7 predicted proteins | sample SalMarWE160320MG_FD_202157 | JGI IMG/M metagenome (GOLD analysis project Ga0307424, IMG submission 202157) | Salt marsh sediment microbial communities from the Plum Island Ecosystem LTER, Massachusetts, United States - WE1603-20 | ecosystem: Environmental > Aquatic > Marine > Intertidal zone >...
GAAGGCGTCCCACGGGACACGATCCCCCCGGCTCCGGTCACCGATCTGGCGGTACGGCTGGAGACCCCGATCTCGGTGGTTCTGTCCTGGACGGCGCCCGGGGACGACGGGCACGTGGGGATGGCCTTCTCCTACGACGTGCGCTACGCACGGGAACCGATTACGGGAGCTTCTTGGGACGTGGCGACGATGGCGGAGGTCTCTGTGGCACCAAAGGAAGCCGGTGACCACGAAGAACTGGCAATCTGGCCGCTCGACAGCCAGACGGTCTACTACTTCGCCCTCAAGACGACAGATGAGCGAGAGAACACGTCCGGGATCTCGAACGTGGCCGAGATCGAGACAGGGGAGACGCACATCTGGCGGATCCTGCCCGACGGGACCGGGGACGCGCCGACGGTCCAGGCGGGGATCGACAGCGCAGGAAACGGTGATCTGGTCCTGGTAGAGCCGGGGACGTACTACGAGAACATCAACCTGCGGGGTAAGGAGATCCATCTCAAAGGGGATGCAGGGCCTGAAGTGACCATTCTGGACGGGACGTACGGGGACTCGTCGGTTGTAGTGTGTGACTCGGGGGAGACCAACCGGACAATCATCGAGGGACTCACGATCACACACGGGAAGGGGACGACGTTGTCAAGAGGTGGGGATGGAAGGTACGGGGCAGGGATTCTTTGTGTGGGCGCAACGCCAATAATCCGCCGCAATCACATTCAAAATAACCGGGCAGAGAGTGCCCCGGGGGGAAATATGTCTTGGGCGGGTGCGGTGTTTGGTGGCGGATTCATCCTTGAGGACAACCTCATCGCGGACAACTTTGCCACAAATAATGCGGGTGGGCTCTATTTGCCTGGTCCGTGCGTGGTCCGAAGGAACGTCATCCGTGGCAATGCGACTGGGCGCGGAGATGGCGGCGCCATCTATATCATCAAGGGACCCGCAACAATTCAAGACAATCTCTTCCTAGAGAACTTAGCATCCGACCATGGCGGTGGAGTATATGTTTCAAATACTCTAGGTACTCCTGCTTCAGAAATTGAAATATCTCACAACGTGTTCATTGCCAACCGTGGATTGGGGATCGGAGGGCCTGGTGATTGCTCCGGTGGTGCCATCTGGGTGAGTGGTGGTGCACACGTGCACGAGAATACCATTGCGTTCAACGAGGCTGAAGGTGGCGACGTGTTTGAAGCTGGGGGAATCTGTCTGGCTGATCCGAATGCGGATATGCTGGTGGAAAGGAACGTTTTGTACCACAACTTGGACGGAGGACTGGTAGCCGTGGCCTTGGGAGGAACCGAGGTGACAATCAGGCGGAACCTGTTGTACGAGAACGAAGGTCAGGACATATTCAACATGTCCCCTGATCTAGTGACCCTGCATTTGGAAGAGAACCTCTTCGAGGATCCCATGTTCTGCATTCTCGGCAGTGACAGCCGCGGCGAGCTCGCCGGCATCTCCCCGGCCCTGAACCAACCCTACGGGGTGATCGGAGCGGTGGCGGAGCCGGGCTGCGGCCCCTACCCTGGGGCCTGGGGATCGATCCGGCGGCTGATGAGATCGGAGGACGGCTCAGGAGGCAGGCCGTGATCGGACGGGGGAGAACGAGCACATGAGCCGCGGCGGCTTCTCCTGGAAGCGCCTGACCGGGATCTCGGGCGCGAAGGCCCGGGCGTCGAAGAAGGTCGGGGTCCCGTTCACCAAGAGCGGCCGGGAGCGGAAGATCGGCCGGGCGGTGACCGGGGGCGGGTGCCTGCTCCAGCTCGTGCTGCTCCTGGCCCTGGTTCTCTGGCGAGCGTGGATCTAGGTCGCAAACTTCAGTTCTGAGTTGCGTTGGCGTGTTGTATTCACGACAATATAGATAGCCTCCATCCCCGGGGTTCTCCGATTCAGTGTGAAGGTTATGGCGAGATCCGGCCCGCTAGCTCTGCTTGGTATCGCACTACTAGTAGGGGCGTCCCTCGCGAGCTGCGGCGGCTCGACGAAACCCGACGCCACTCCCCCGGCCGCCGTCACCGACCTGACGGTCACCGCCGTCCGGGACACCACCGTGACCCTCACCTGGACCGCCCCCGGTGACGACGGTACCCGCGGCCGGGCCATCGCCTACGACCTGCGCTACGGGCGATTCTCGGTCCTCACCTACTGGGACATCGCTTCTCCCACTCCCACACCTGTTCCCGGCCCTCCGGGGGGCACCGACTCCGTCGTCGTTACCGGCCTGGTCCAGGACGCCGCCTACAACTTCGCGCTGCGGGCCGTGGACGAGGCCGGGAACTGGTCGGACCTGTCCAACATGGCCTCCGGGGTGCCGGCGGATCACATCGCCCCCGCCACCATCGCGGATCTGGTCGCTGAGGTCCTGGATCACCGGGCCATCCGGCTCCGCTGGACCGCTCCTGGAGACGACGGGTCCGAGGGCTTGGTCGAGGGCTACGACATCCGCTACGGCACGAGTCCGGTGACCGAGGTCGGCTGGGACACCTATCCCCAGGCGCCCTTCACCCAGATGCCCGTCGTGGGGGGCCAGGAGCAGGTCTACGACCTGGGCGGGCTGGACACGACCACGACCTACTTTGCGGCGGTGCGGGCCTACGACGAGGCGGGGAACGTGGCCGGGATGTCGAACGTCGTCATGGCCACCACCCCCCGGGACACCATCCCTCCGGGGGCGGTGACGGACCTGGCGGTGCGACTGGGGACCCCGGTAGCGGCGGTGCTCTCCTGGACGGCGCCCGGGGACGACGGGGCCGAGGGCCAGGCCGCGTCCTACGACGTCCGCTACGCCCAGACACCCATCACCGAAGCGACCTGGGGATCGGCGACCCGGGCCTATCTCACCCAGACTCCCCAGACTGCCGGGGAGCCGGAGACTTTGACGGTTGCACCCCAGGAGGGCCAGGCGAGCTACTACTTCGCCCTCAAGACGACGGACGAGGTGGGGAACACCTCGGCGCTCTCCAACGTCCCCCAGGTGGAGACGGCCCAGAGCCGGGTGTGGCGGATCCTGGCCGACGGCAGTGGGGACGCCCCGACCATCCAGGCCGGGATCGACAGCGCGGCCGCGAACGACACCGTGCTCGTGGGACCGGGGACCTACGTGGAGAACCTGAGGGTGGAGGACAAGGACTTGATCCTCCGGAGCGAAATGGGACCCGAGGCCACGACCGTGGACGGCAGCTCACAGCAGGAGACGGTTGTCTACCTGTCCGGTCTCACCCGGGCCACCGAGGTCCAGGGGTTCACGATCACGGGCGGGATCGGTCATGTGCGGGGGGCGGTCGCCGACGGGGGCGGGTTCTATCTCACCAACGGTTCATCGCCCGTTATCCGGGGGAACCACATAATCGCCAATGGGGTCCCCCAAATGACCTACTCGGGAGGTGGAGTCGCCTACACTCCGCAGGCTTCCCCGCTGATTGAGGGGAACCTGTTTGAAAGCAACACAGCCAGGCTGGGTGGGGCTCTTTACTTGACGTCCGGAAAGCTTGAGATCCGACAGAACGTGTTCCGAACGAACACGTGCACCTATGATGGCGGGGCCATCTACGCAGTTCTCTTCAACATCGTAACCGGTCACTTCACCATCGAAGACAACCAGTTCTGGGAGAACTACGCCGGGGACCATGGCGGCGCCATTCATGTCGGAACGGGAAGAAGCCTGGATGGCTTCCAGGTATTCATCCGTCGGAACCTCTTCGTTCGCAACCACGCCGACGGTACAGGGGGCGCGGACAACGGGGCGGGAGGGGCCGTTCGTTTTGATTTCGCACACGGCACTATCGTGAGTAATACATTCGTGGACAATCTAGGATTCGATGAGACGATCTGTGGAGGCGGATCTCTGGCCATTGCCGAGACACCCAGCGACCTCGAGATCTCCGGCAACATCATTGCCGGCAGCCGATCCTGCGGCATCTCCTGTCGCACCGGAATTGCCAACACCCTCGGACCCAATCTCTTCTGGATGAACACCGACGGCGACCTGGGCTCCGGAAAGGGCCTGTGCCCTTCGGATTGGACCCAGAACCAGATCTTCGCCGATCCCCTCTTCTGCAGCCTGGGCACCGACGACTACACCGTGGCCGCCGATTCCCCGGCCCTAACCGGCCCCGTGCTCATGGGCGCTTTCACGACCCCGGGGTGCGGGCTGGCCGCGGCCACCAGCCCGCGCTCCTGGGGGTTGCTCAAGTCCGGCTACCGATGACTACGGCCCCTCCTGGCACCCAAACGGATGCCTAGTAGTCCTGCCCACGGTGCCCCTGAGAGGCCCACAGGCGCGATCTGAGGCCCGATCCCCCCGGGTCAGGTCCCTGTGCTCCCGTCCAGGGATCAAAAACGGTCCCTCGGACCCCCTCCAGGGCCCGAAAAGGGGCATGCCCCGTCGTGGACATGGCGATTTAGGGGCATCGGGGTCCGGGAAACTGGCCAAAAAGGGGCATCGATTTCGGGGATTCGGGCACCGATGCCGTTTTTCGACTACGCCTGTAGATGATGTAAGCCTTTGAATCTTCGAAAGTAAGGGGAACGATCCTTCCCCTGCAGGTCCCCAGGAGGCGAAAACCTGGGCCAAATCCTGCCCATGAAATGCCCATTTGGTGCCCGGAGTCGGCCAGAATGCCCCCGAGCTGCCCCCTGGGAGCACTCGACAATGCGTCTCAGGGTCGGAAGACGAGTTGACGATTGCGGTTCATTGAGTCGTGCGCAAGTGTCTCCTTCGGCAAGTAAGCCGCTTCAACCGACCCAAGAATGTAAGGAGGCATTGTATGGCGGCACAACTCTATGAAACTACGATCTTCGACTCCGACTCCGATCTCTGTGCCACATTCATCATTGTGAGGTCCGGAGCCACCTTAGCAGACTGTCCGATTTCCGGGGGCCACCTCTTTGCGATCGTGGCAGTTCAGGCAATCAACGTTATGGTGGAAGACCCAGCGGGAAGCGAAAACTGGTTCGCAGCCAACCCGGCTCTCTTCGGGTGGAACCACTTTCAAAACAACTTCATACAGGTCGGTGCAAATGAGTTTTGGTACCTTGATGCAACCGCTACCGAGAGAAACATATACGCAAACTCACAGCCTGACGACGAGAAGGACTACAACAAATTACCTGACAGTGACAAGTTTGACTTCACCAATGAAGCGCCGGGCGAGGACCGCGTTAGAGGGTCCCCCGGGTACGTGTGGTACGATAAGCCCTGTGCGCCGGCTAGGAAGGAAGCCTCAAGGTACAATGACGCCCCGGGCCCTCTTACGAAAGCGGATGCCGACGAAATGTGGCGACGATTGAAAGATTACTATGAAGAGCGCGTAAATGTCCGATTTGAACTCTACACCTTTTTCTTTTGCGCCTCTGGTGTAGACGCGGGGATGTACTTTGGTGGATTTCACTGGGAGACCGAAATGGATGCCGACACACCTTACGAGTCCCACATCAACATGATCGATCCCCCCGACGATATCGGAATGCCCGAGTGGTTCACGGGTCTTATGGATCCGACATATGGCCCGATCGGCTATGAGAATCCACCCGACGCGGGTTCTGGCGAGCCCACTGAAGGAGGGGACTGCACGTGTCCAAAGTAGCCTTGAAGCAGCACCACCTAGCAGGTGTGGGGGCCGCACTGGCCCTGAGCGTACTTCACCCTAGTGTCACATTGGCTGTATTTAACCATGATGCCAAGATCGCTTTGCACGTTGTAGTCCCACCAGCTAAGGGGATCCCGTGTGATCTTCTCACACCGCCTCCATGCAACTATCTGGAAGAGAATCTAAGCGTACATGCGGCTGCCGGAGGTACTGATTACTTAATATACGTTTTGGTTATGGACGCGGATGCTGATGAAGGCATCAGTGGGGCAGAGTTCGGTATCACCTACAATGATTCCATCGGTCTTGGAGTGGATGTTCACAGCTGGACAGATTGTGCCTTCCAAACATACGGTGGGCCTAGCTGGCCCGGATCCAACTCGGGGGCGAGAATTGTATTCGGCAGTTGCCAGAATACGCCTGCGGAAGGAGATTTAGGGGGAAGAGTAACCGCGATTCTTGGTTATTTCTCAGTCACGGCATATGGTGACGACGTGTTTGAAGTAACAAGACGTGCCGATACCCCGCAGGAATCATTCGCAGTTACTAACTGCTCCAGTCGGACCACTAATCTAGGCTACCCATCAGCAGCGGGAAGAGCGTCCTTTGGCACTGCCACAGATTCCCAAGACCCCTGCAGAGGACCTTATATGCCGCTCACAGATTTTGAGAGCCTTCCCACCGCTGAGCTTCAGTTCCTGCAAATCAAGCTAAGCAGCATGTGGGACCGTGCGCCAGCCTTCCCTCTCGTGCTTCAGGGACCCCTGGCGGAAGAAGACCCAGGACTTTTTGATCAGTTCCAGAGGCTGGCGGTCTCGTATCCATACGATTATGTTGTCGCCGATTCCCCGTATGTCCGGGTCACTATCAGCACTCAAGAATTGCAAGATGTAATCGGTAATCTGAGTTCCACTCCAGGCTTTGAGGCTGCCGCGTCCAGCGATCACGGTAGACTCTCGGTCAAAATCATTGATCCCACCGCAGATCCTCCAAAGGCGTTTGAAGCCCTTGTTGATAGTTCACTGGGATCTGCGGCTTTTGCTGGGGTTCGGGCTGCGCTTGCTGGCAACTCAGAAGCGACCCGGAAACTCGACGCCTTCTCTTGTCTGATGGACATGATATCGGGGCCATTCGCCCAGGAAGTAACAGACGACGTCAACGTATCAATCCGAGGTTTCCGACGCCAGCATGGTACACAACTGTACTTAGGGCACCTGACTGTTACAAACAATTCACAGAGCACCTTACCGAGTCCGATCTCTGTTGCTCTCCGGCTAAAGGACGGTATCCGACCTATGGAACCTGAAATTGTTGGTTGTCTCTGTCAGCGAGGCGGAGCAGACTACTGGTACTTTGACATTGACGTTGGAGGCGGATTGGCGCCTGCCCAGAGCGTTGAGATAGGGCTGGAGATGCTGAACCCCTATTCAAAGAAGATGAGCTTGGAGCCCCGAGTGTTCTCCGGACAAGGGATAAGGATGTACTAGATATGAAATCACGGCTCCTCGGCCCCGTGATCGCGACTCTGCTGCTAACACTCGCAAATTCTGCCTCCTGTCTGACAGGAGATACTCTCCACGTCTATATTGATACATCAGATTACATAGGAGGCACTGCCAAAATTTGGTTTGAATTAATTAGCTCAGCTCAATTCAACGGCAGCGATGACAACGACTACGTTCATTTCATTCGCTACAGTTATGAACCGGGTAAGAGGATACAAGACTCGTCCTATGGTGGTCCTATACAAGCCAACATATTTGGATTCTATCCGGCGGGGCCAGGGCAAGGCTGGATAAAGTCCGACGCGGATTTTTACAACGCGAGTATTGTGTACATCGACTCCCTAGACGCAGCTCTCTCATTTGACTTTGAGGTCTACGATTTTGCTGACACTGCGGATCATCCCTCAGAGTTTAGTGTGTATTGGATGACCTACCCTGATGGGAACTCAGATCACGCCGGATACGTCTTCAATACCGATGATCCTTTGGGTGCAAACTCCTTGTTCACTGTCACGGCGTGGAACGATTCGCGTCAGCTAGCTAGAAGCCGCCCCCATCATCCGGGGTAACATCATCCAGGGCAATACCGCAGCCAGTCCCCCAGGCGGCAACTTCTCATGGGGAGGAGGCATCCTGGCCTATTCATCCACGGATGTTCTGGTTGTTGAAGACAATGTAATTGAGGACAACTTTGCAAGCACCAACGGCGGTGGACTTGTCCCCGGTCGATGGCTCTATGGATGGGACCATATGGCTGATTTCGCGTGATTGTCAAGGACCTGGAGGACTCCGCGAGATAGTGGCTGTGCGGATAAGGCACTGGAACGCTTCGAATTGGGACATTTTTCCCCATGTCGCTCCCTTGGATTGCCGCCAGGATCCGTTTCCCTCTTCTTCTATGCTTCGCAGGCTAATGACTCCGTGCAACAGACGCTTGGGCTGCGCATTTCTGCTAGATCGCGTACTTGTTTGGGGTCCGAGTCTCAAACCTCGCCACGCAGTCATCCCTCCGGCTCGTCAACGAACTAAGACCACCTTCCTAATTACCGAATGACCCGCGGTGGCCAGACGCAGAAAGTACACTCCCGAGGCGACTCGCCTTCCGGTACCATCTAACCCATCCCAGGTGATGGTTCTATCCCCGGGTTGTTCCAATCTGTCGAACAGTGTCCTTACAAGTCGCCCCTGGAAGTCGTAGATGCGTCCTACAACTTGACCGCCGGGAGGAGGGACAAGATACACGATCCGGACACGGCTGCTCGCAGGGTTTGGTGACACCGATACTAAGCGCAGTCTTTCCTCAAACGGGGGAATCTCCTCAATTCCGACGATCGTGCTATCTAGGTATAACGAAAGAGAGTCTCCGCTAACGGTCATCGGATCAAAGACTGTTAGGTCAACCGTCTGATCACCACTAAGAGACAGCGCAAATAGCGCATTTGCACCAAGCGGGTCCGCTGTCTTGAAGGGATGGAGGTTGTCTCGACCTAAGACGTAGAAGGCGAACTCGTCGACGGCGCCGGATGTCCCAGCCGTTGTGGGGGTGATTTCGACGTCAAAGCTTATCTCCGTGCCGAGGGAATCAAAATCAACTATGAGGTTATTGTAGAAAAAATCCAACGAATCGCAAACTTCGAGGCTGGCCGGGAAGTCACTTGCTTCCAAATCCGCAAGATTGTGTTGACCACCCTCGCTCGTAAAGAATCTTATCTTCCCGTCCTGATCCATGTTCTGCACAGCAACACAGTTTATGGCTCCGTTCGAATTAGTGTAGTCTAGGGCAATTCGAGCCTTAGGCCATCTCTGATTATTGATATTGATCTGAACATTGTACTGATCGGCGCTACAGTCTCTCCCGAAGGCGATGACCCCCCATATTCCCAGCCCCAAGGTGACAAGAAGTCTCGTTGTCATCTACCTAGTCCCCTCGCCGGAATATACCCACGAGTCAAACTTGATTGGATCGGATGATGGGTTGTAGAAACGAAGGGTTGTCTTGACAGACTCTCCCTGCCCAAGGCCTGTCTGCACCGGAAGTACAGCGTACGGTCCGCCTGGCTGGATTCTACAAGTAGACCCAGCTGCATTCATGAGCCTCGCCGGCGGATCTGCTCTAACAATGAGAATTAGCGGAGAGTCCACGGAGCCTGTACCGTTGTTTTTTACTGTCACAGTCGTGACAAACTGATTTGTCTCATGGTCCAGTCGAAATCCATCTGCACTGACAAGCATGTCACTCGTAACGTCAGCTGGAGTATCTGTCGGAAGACAGTCTGAGGAGCAACCGAGTCGAAGCAGTTCGCTTGTAGCTGTCTCGTTGCTACTTAGGAGGCTTAGCAACTTGCCAAAAAGATTCCGGCAATCGGGAGGTCCTATGAAAGTATCATAGCCGCGAATGGTATCGTTTACCGTATTTACCATCGAGAAGGAAAGATACCCCATATTGTCGACCGTACCTGCTGTCAGCCCTGGTGCCGTACCGATGCTATCAATGATTGCCGACAGTTCCTGTAGACTCGCTGAGGCTTGGACGGCGAACTCATCGTTGGAGTATCGGATTCTCGGTCGCTCCAAGCGACTGAACAGACTCATATCGGGCGTGTGGCCAGCGGCGGACAAGACAAGGCTTGCCTTACGCCCTTTTCCCTCGTAACCTGCGTAGGTCAGCTTGAGTTGCAGGGAATCCAGATCTGATTGAGCCATTGCTTGAAAGACTGAGTAGGGTGAGTACGGGCCCTTACATGGATCGTACCCTCCATACTTGAGACCGAAGGCTACGGAGCCGGCATTTCTTGGATAAGGTATGTAGTCAGTACCAGGGCAGCCCGACACCGCCAGTTCTGGAGGACGCTGGAGCGTCCCATTTCTTGTAATCGCAAATGTGTCTGTGCCATAGATGCTAATATAGGCGGCGCCAAGAATGGCCGTGACTCCACCTGTGTTGTCTCCTTGCGCTGCGGTCTTTTGGCATGCACTCCAAGTTACCGTGTTCCCGGCCCCCGAACCGGGCCAATCCTCGGATGGATACTCAGCTGTGGCGCAGAGGTTCCAGGTGTTTACATCCACTCCGCTTCCGGTAGCACCATCGTATTCGATACCAAATACTGCTCCGCTTATGCCGTCGGTGGAGTCCCCATCGAGAACCAAGAAGTACACATCAAAGCTACCAGAAGTAGAGTCAGAATATACTGTTAGATTGTCTTGTCCTTCGTTACAGGGCGGATAATCGGCTCTATCGCAGATGCTCGGGGCTTTCCCAGTTGGTAGAGCCTGGATGTGCAATGCGATCTTAGCGTCGAAATTAGGGCCGGAGACGGCACGCTCAGCCTTGAGAGTGACAACTGTCAGTATGATGACTATAGTCCTAAGAACGGCTCCACGGCTGGGACTGCCTATTGACATTGCCAACTCCTTCTCGCGACGTACCTGACTTCCGGCAGTGTCCAGGGAAAGTGCGGCTGCCACTTGGCTAAGGCCGCTTCCACATTTCCCGTTGGCTCAGACTTGGTCCACTGAAACAAATCCGTGGTAATCTCTCTAGTACTTGGTCCCTGGGTAAACTGCCAAAAACCCCTACCAAGCCATGTTCCCTGCCCTGGTGTAAACGTCGGTCCAAAAGTGCGGCGGGTGGCGGTCGAATAGTGCGGCACCCGGTCGCGTGATTATCCCACCCGAGGTGGGGGCGTCAACTCCTCCTTCAGGACTCCGACGGGCTCGGGGTCGGACTGCGCTTCCGCTGTTTCCTGGCGTCCCGGAGACGGTAACTT
>Ga0307424_1001839_pt1 | contig 10855 bp, 8 predicted proteins | sample SalMarWE160320MG_FD_202157 | JGI IMG/M metagenome (GOLD analysis project Ga0307424, IMG submission 202157) | Salt marsh sediment microbial communities from the Plum Island Ecosystem LTER, Massachusetts, United States - WE1603-20 | ecosystem: Environmental > Aquatic > Marine > Intertidal zone >...
GCCAACGGTATAATATCATCTCTCCGCTTTCTGAGGGGTGGTATATGTAGAGGGATCACATTCAAGCGATAAAAAAGATCTTTTCGAAATCGGCCGCTATCCAGCATATCCTCAAGGTCTTGATTGGTGGCGGCAAGCAGACGGAAATCCGCCCTGATCAAAGAGGTCCCACCCAGTCGTTCGAACTCCTTTTCCTCTAACACGCGAAGCAGTTTGGGTTGCATTTCAAGTGGCAAATCTCCAATCTCGTCAAGGAACACCGACCCATGTCGGGCTAATTCGAATTTACCCGGCTTTCCATCGGATCTGGCGCCCGTAAAGGCCCCTCTTTCATAACCGAAAAGTTCCGACTCGATGAGGTCTTTGGGAATGGCGGAGCAGTTAATCCTTACAAAGGCAAAAGGTCTTTGAGAACTGGCGTGATGAATGGCCTGGGCAAACAGTTCTTTACCGGTCCCCGATTCACCAGTAATGACAACAGGCAGATTGGTAGCAGCGGCTTTAAGGGCCTGTTCCTTAAGTCCATTGATAACCTTACTGACACCCACGATACTATCCATGGTGTAGCGTATGGAACGGAGAGAAACGAGCTCATTTTCGTAAAGGGTCAGTTTCGATTCTAAGAAAGACACTTTTTCCGCAAGCCTGCTGGCCGTAGTTGCGCTGTCAAAAAGCACGAGACCCAAGACCGCAATGACCTTTCCGTTTTCCTTGATGGGCACTCGATGCACAAGAAAACCGGTATCCTTGAACCGATGCGGGTAATTGACCTCTGCCTTCCCCGTCCGTGCGACAATGTGCAGACGGCTGTTTACCCCCAAGTCGGTGGCGTGCTTGCCGATAGAGGTTTCAGGATTCATGTTCAGAAACCTGGCATAGGTCTCATTGATGTAAATAATATAACCGTTGTGGTCCGCGACGATAACACCAATCTGCATATTGTCAACAAGCTTCTTGAACAAATCAGAGCCTTGAATCAGAGCAAGTTTCTTATTCATAGGGTCCTGCATATGAGCCATTTCACCCCTCCTTCTCAATGCGGCGACATGTCTCGATTTTGAGACATTTTTTTCTTTCTACACCTTTCTGTTTTCCCTTGGCAAGAAAAATATGTCAGCTAAGGGTTAAGTGTTTGAAAGGCCGGGAAAAACATCCTTCTTTTACCGGGTAATCGAACGGGTGAACACCCAACGGGGTCCCAGAGACGGTCTGGCACGATATTCGCAGAACATTCAAGGAAACGCGCAATCTACCCATTCAGGTCTTTCTGTCACGCCATCACGTATTTCAGGTGGATGCTTGCCAATTACCATGTTTCAGGTTTGTGGGAATGTGGCAGTGGTCGGTTTTCCCGTACAGAAGGTTTACAATATGACCTGTGGTGATGAGGATACAACCTTTGAACCTTTGAACCCGTGAACGGTTACTATACAAAGGAGGCTCAAATGAATATCGGCACACTCTTCTCCAGGCATGCCAGATACCGTCCCAACCACCTGGCCCTTGTTTTTGAGGACAAACGCCTGACGCATCTGGAATTGAATAAGGAGATTAACCGTCTGGCAAATGCCCTCCAGGCCCTGGGCGTCAGCAAAGGGGATAAAGTCGCAACGATTCTGCCAAACTGTCTTGAACTCCTTGAAACCTACTGGGCAGTGGCCAAAATAGGCGCCGTTGTGGTCCCCTTCAGCACACTTCTCCGGGGCAAGGCCATGGCCACCCTGCTGAGGGACTCAGACACGGGGATGGTCATTACGAATTCCAGCTTTGCGGAGACGATAGATGCCATCAAACCGGAACTCCCTGCCATAGCCCATGATCGCTATATCCTCACCGATAGATCAAATATGGAGGGGTACAGGGGTTATCATGCCTTGAAGGCGGCCGCAAGCGACCATGAACCGGAGGGGATCGAGGTCACCGGGGAGGATATTTTCAACATTATGTACAGCAGTGGCACCACGGGAATGCCGAAAGGGATCGTCCACACCCACGCTATTCGTCTGGCTTACGGCACATCGTTTGCGGCGGCCTATCGGATGACTCCTGAGAGTATTACCATGCACGCGGGGGCCATTGTTTTTAACGGCGCATTCGTGGACATGATGCCCACCTTTTTCGTTGGAGCCACTTATATCCTACTCAGCCAGTTTGACCCGGTGAGCTACATCGAAACCATTGCACGGGAAAAGGTAACCCACGTCATGATGGTGCCCGCGCAGATTATCGCCATGTTGAACGCCCCCAATTTCTCGCCCGATGCCCTTCAGTCGCTAGAAATGATCCTGTCTTTGGGAGCCCCCTTGCACAAGAGACATAAAGAGGAGCTCAACCGGCACTTACCGGGTAGGTTCTACGAACTCTACGGTTTGACAGAAGGCTTCGTGACCGTTCTCGACAAATACGACTATGCCGCCAAACCGGAGTCGGTGGGTGTTCCGCCTCCGTTGTTTGAGATGAAGATCTTGGATAAGAATGGTGAGGAGACAGGCCCGGGTGAAGTGGGTGAGATCTGTGGAAAAGGACCTATCCTGATGCCTGGCTATTACAAACGTCCAGATCTCACCGAACAGGCCATTGTTGATGGCTGGCTTCATTCGGGAGATCTGGGGCATGTGGACGAAGACGGCTTTCTCTACTTGGTCGACCGCAAGAAAGATATGATCATCTCGGGCGGGGTCAATGTCTACCCCCGGGATATTGAAGAGACTGTGGTTCAGCATCCGGCAGTACGCGAGGCTGCGGTGTTTGGGGTGCCCCATGAAAAATGGGGGGAAACCCCCATGGCGGCGGTGACCCTTCACGAGCCAGACGCTGTGACCGATGAGGAACTCAGTGCCTGGATTAATGAGCGCGTGGAGGCCAAGTTTCAACGTGTGTCAGGGGTAGTCATCATGGACGATTTCCCACGGAATGTGGCTGGGAAAACCCTTAAGAGAGAGATCAGAAAACCCTATTGGGAGGGGCGGGAAGAAAGAATGTGAGGAGGTGATGTGGGCAAAGGATTGTAGGATTTTGAGTAAGATACGCTTTATCTATGCGAGAAAGACCATCCAGAAAAGGAGGTAGAAAGATGAAAACCAATTTTCCAAGAATATTCATTAGTATTTTCGCTGTTCTTCTGGCGGTGGGCATGATCTCTGCTAACGAAGCAGTGGCGGCTGACACCATCAGGGTCGGCTGGACTGCAGATATGCCCGGTGTTGGGGCAACATTTTACGAGTCTCAAAAAAAGGCTCTTGATCTTTTCTTTGAGGAAACCAACGCCGCAGGAGGTGTGTTAGGCAAAAAACTGGAGTTGATCATTCGTGATTCTAAGCTCAAGCCTGACGTGGGGGCCACTGTGGCGAGGGAACTGATCCTGAGCGAGAGGTGTGAATTCCTTATCGGTCCCACAAGCAGCGGCGTGGCCTTGGCAGTAACAAAGGTAGCCAAGGAATACAAGAAGATCGTATACTTTCACACATCCAACACTGAAAAGCTGACAACCACGGATTACCAGCCTTACATGTTCCAAGTGGTGCCGAACACCGGGATCGAGGGGCGAGGCATCGCCATGTTCATCGCCAAATCGCCCTACAAACGCATCTGTTTTATCGGTCCCGATTACGCCTATGGCCATACCCAATGGAATTCATTTAAGGAATATCTCAAGAAAGTCAAACCCGATGTAAAGATCCTAAAGGCGGTCTGGCCCAAACAGGGCGAGACCAATTTTGCACCATATATCCCGGCCCTAATGGCCCAGAACCCGGAAGTGATCTATACCAACCTGTGGGGAGGGAATCTGAGCAGTTTTATCAAGCAGGCCAAGCCCTATGGTCTTTTCAAGAAGGCCTCCATTACCTCTCTTTACGACCTCGATTTACTGAGGGCTACCGGACTGGATATGCCCGAGGGGCTGTTAGGCTATTCCCGTTGTCCTTTCTATGCGGTTGATACCATTGACATGAAGACCTTCGTGAAAAAATATCATGATAAGTACGGTCAATGGCCATCCGACTGGGCCTGTATGGCCTACGACGGCATGCTCGCCCTTACGGCTGCCATAAAAAAGGCCAAGAGTGCCAAATCCGCGGATGTTGTAAAGGTCCTCCCAGGTCTCAGGTGGAATTCTCTGCGCGGGCCCAGATATATCCGTGATGTGGACCATCAGGCTGATGTGGGTATTTACGTGGGTTACACTAAGAAAGACCCCAAGTACAAGAACTTCCTCGTGTTGAAAAATGTGGTGGAGGTGCCGGCGCCAGACGTGTGGATGCCTGTAGAAAAGGTCAAGAAACTTCAGCCCAAGGATTAAAGGTCATGAGGATTCGTTCCCCGGAAGACCGGGGACGGACCCTCACATTCAATTTCTAATTCTGAGTTACCGACTCTTAGGACTGCGGTATGACCATAGAGTTCTTCTTTTTCATACTCATTAATGGCCTTAGCGAGGGCATGATCCTGTTTATCGTTGCATCCGGGCTTTCTTTGGTATTCGGGGTCCTCAGGGTGATCAATTTCGCTCACGGCTCCTTTTACATGATCGGTGCCTTCCTGGCCTTCTCCCTCAGCACTCTCCTGAGCGGAGGCTTCCTGATCTCTTTTCTTTTGTTAATGCTCCTGGTCCCGCCGGCAATTGCACTCTTGGGCCTTGGCCTGGAAATCCCCCTCTTTCGCCGCATCTACGGAAAAGAGCACCTGCTACAGTTGCTCATGACCTATGCCCTGCTTCTCATCCTTGACGATGTGTGTCGTGTCATCTGGGGAGGGGCCATCCGAAACGTGGCACGTCCTGAAATCCTCGCAGGCTCCATTGATTTCTTTGGGCAATATCTCCCAACATATAATGTTTTCATTCTGGTGATGGGGCCATTGATTGCCCTTGGACTGTGGTATTTGCTCCATCGGACAAGGGCCGGAAACCTTATCCGTGCAGCCGTGTCCCACCCGGATATGTTGGGGGCCTTAGGTGTTAATGTGGCGAAGGTCATGACAGGGACTTTCATGCTGGGCTGCTGGTTAGCCGGATTGGGTGGGGTCTTTATGTCCGCGCTGGCCAATATAGACTTAGGGATAGGAATGCAGAAGATCATCGAATGTTTCGCCGTTGTTGTTATCGGGGGCCTTGGAAGTATCGGTGGTGCCCTTTTAGGGTCTCTTATCATCGGAGTGGGAATTGCTTTCCTACAGCTCCCCCTGAGCCGCCTGGCCATTGTTTTTCCCTATATTGTCATGGCCCTTATTCTCATTATAAGACCGTGGGGACTGTTTGGTAAGCCGGAACGATGAATCTTAAAGACAAAAATACCCGGATGCTCAAATCGAAGTCTGAAAGTAAACATCGGGTGGTGGTCATAGCGTTTCTGATCTCGGTCTTCATCCTTCCCTTTGTCCTGAATCAATTAGGGAGGACCGGGGAATTCTGGATTTGGGTCACCACGGAAATGGTGATCATGGCGCTCTTCGCCACAAGCCTGAACCTTATACTCGGATTTGGAGGCATGGTGAGCTTCGGCCATGCCGCCTTCTTTGGCGTGGGTGCCTACACGGTGGCCCTGCTCATGAAAAAGGCGGGAGCCCCTCTGGGCCTCGCGCTGGTGGCCGCCCCCTGTGTTGCCGCCGTGGCTGCTGCCATCATCGGATGGTTCTGTGTTCGTCTGATCGGCCTCTATTTTGCTATTCTTACTTTAACCTTCGGTCAACTCCTATATATGCTCGCATTCCAGTGGTACACCTTCACCGGCGGCGATGATGGCATTCACGGAATCCCTAAACCCGCTTTCTTAGGACCAGTCAATTATTATCTTTTGTGCCTCATAATTTTTTTGGTTTGCCTTCTGGTCATGAGAATGATCGTCAATTCCTCTTTTGGCCTTTCCATACGAATCACAAGGGAGAATCCGGAAAGGGCCAAATTCATCGGAATCAACGTAAGGCGGTATCAGTTGATCAACTTCGTCATTGCCGGGTTCTTTGCGGGTCTTGCCGGCGGACTGTTTACCGAGCTGAACCGATTTGCTCAAACGGAATTTCTCCACTGGAGCAAATCGGGCGATGCCATCTTTGCCTGCCTGGTAGGAGGCATGTATTCTTTTATAGGACCTGCCATCGGTTCCTCTGTCTTAATTTTTCTCCACATATTCATTCAACAGATCCACCAAAGCCTGGTGGAAATCTGGGCCATTTTCCTGGGACTTATCCTTTTGGGCGTCGTCCTTTTCGCTCCGGAAGGATTGGTGGGCCTTTATGACAAGATATTCAAGAAATCACGGGCGTCATAGCTGATCAACATAACACGAAAAAAATGTCACATATCGACCTAGAAATCAGAAGTCTGTCCAAGTCGTTCAACGGCAATACGGTGATCGGCAACGTCAACTTTTCCGTGCCCCAGGGAGAGTTGAGCGCTATCATCGGGCCGAACGGGGCCGGCAAGACCACCCTTTTCAACCTGATTACCGGCAACCTGGTACCCAACAGCGGCGGCATCTTCTTTCAGGGAAAGGAGATATCAGGATTGCAGCCTTTCGACATCGTGAGACGGGGCATTGCCAGGGCCTTCCAGGTAACCAATATTTTTCCCAGGCTGTCGGTTTTGGACAACATCGTGGCCACTGTCATCACCTACCGAAAAGGCAACTTGAATCTGGTAACTCCCATCCGAAAGCTCAGCGCTGTATATGAAAAGGCCCATGAGGTGCTGGATAAGGTGGGGCTGGCGGAGATGGCCCACAAGCAAAGTGGCACCCTGGCCCACGGGAACCAGAAAAGATTGGATATTGCAGTGGCACTGGCTCTGGAACCCAAGCTCCTGCTACTGGATGAACCTACAGCAGGAATGAGTCCGGAAGAGCGTTGGCATACCGTGGATCTCATTCAGGAACTCTGGGAGAGACTGGGAATTACCATGATTTTTATTGAACATGACATGGATATTGTTTTCGGGATTTCCCAAAAGGTGCGGGTATTGTGCTATGGAACCCTTCTTGCCGAAGGGACCCCTGATGAAATATCGAGGAACGAACAGGTTATTGAGGCCTACTTGGGTGAAGAAGTGTAGTTATGGAATTAGAGATTGAAAAAATCAATTCTTTTTATGGGTTAAGCCATATCCTCTTTGACGTATCTCTTGCCGTGGATAAGGGAGAGGTGGTGGTCCTGTTAGGAAGAAACGGCGCGGGCAAGACCACAACCATGCTCAGCATCATGGGGATAAATCCCCCCAAGACGGGTGTCGTAAGGTATCAAGGGGATGATATCACCGGTTTTGCACCCTATAAAATCTCCCGCTCAGGCATCGGATTCGTACCCGAGGATCGAAAGATATTTCCGGACCTTTCTGTTTACGCCAATCTGGATGTCGGCCGAAAGTCGGCACCAGAAAAGGGCAACGCATGGACCATCGACCGGATCTATCAGCTTTTCCCCGTGCTGGAGAAATTTGCCCATAGACCGGGCGGCACCCTGAGTGGAGGGGAGCAGCAAATGCTCACGATATCCCGTACGTTAATGGGAAATCCCGGGTTTCTTCTCCTGGACGAACCATCAGAGGGCCTGGCGCCCATCGTGGTAAAATCATTGGGACAGTTCATTGATGTCATCAAGAAGGAAGGCATGACGGTTCTTTTGTCCGAACAAAATTCCAAGTTTGCTCTCAAACATGCTGACAGGACCTACATTGTGGACAACGGGTCGATTAAATACGAAGGGAGTATTGCGGAATTGGAGCAAAATGAAGAGGTGAAGAAACGTTACTTGGCCGTCTGAAATAAGTGCCAAATCCCATCGTCATGACCCGCTTCATATTTCATAGCCCTCCGTCCCGGAGCGATCCTGGTATACCCTCAAGCCAAGTGTTTCGAATGTGATTGAAGAGACTGGAAAATATATTCTTCTAATCTCCTGTGCAAGAATCGTCCGATGGCCAAGTCTTTAAGTCGTTGCGCTGGAAAATAAGAATGAGAAATCAATCCTGCGTTTCGCGGGATTAGAGTTTCAACTCTATCCGCTGTCCAATTCTTGGGTAAAGGCTGTTAGGGTGTACGCCTCATATTACGTTATGAATTGCCTGTAAAATAGGGTTATTAACATTTTTAAGTTGACATTATGTGACAAAGGTAGTATATTTTGTCACATATGGAAACAAAGGGCGTCTCATCTTCAATAATATCGGCTATTCGCGCTGGCGTAGTGGAACAACTCAGCTCCATCGCCAAGTACCCATTTGATGGTGCACGAATTCAATATGTTGAAAAACAATTCATTGAAACTCTCGGCAAATCCGGAGCGTCTGGGTTGAGTGAGTTGTTTTTGAAAAACGACGAACGGTCTAAGGCCATTATCCATGAAGGCCAGAAACACTATCGTAAATTCCTTGCGCTGGGCCGGTATTTGACCCTGTTAGGTGAAATTTCCCTTAAACGAGGCATTTACCAGAGTAACACGGCAAATCGCAGCATCTGCCCCCTTGAGGTAAAACTCAAGTTCATCAATGACTATGTAAGTTTTGCTGCTGCTGAGTACATCTGTTACAGCTTGGCCTCTATGACCCTTAGAGAATTTATTAAGCATTGTAAGAAATGGACCCTTATGAAACCCTCAGAAGGGACCGTTAAAAGGGTCCTGGAATATGTTGGCGATTTTCTGGAAACAAGTGAGTTTCTTCATACGATTCAATCTAAGCAAGCGGTTCCTAAACAGGCCGTGACCTTGGCAATGAGCATGGACTCCACATCCGTTTTAATCAGAAAGGAGAAGTGGAAACACGCCACAGCAGCCACTGTCAGCACATACGATGTCGAAGGCAACAGATTGGATACTGTGTATATCGGCCGTATGCCCGAGAAAGGAAAAACCCAGGCTAAACGCCTTCTTGAAAAAGAAGTGGAAGCCACAACCAACAAACACCAATTTAAATACATTGTATGTATTGCGGACGGCGCCCGCGATTTATGGCTATTTTTTCGTAAAAAATACCCCGATGCGATTCATGTGGTTGATTTCTTCCACGTCTGTGAGCATCTCTCAAAACTGTCCGAACTCTTTTTCAAAGATTCATCAGACGCAAAGGCCTGGTACAAAAAACACCGGACTATCCTAAAGGAAGATCCCAACGGCGCTTCCAAGGTGATTCGGGCCGTGCGATACAGACGGAGCAAAACAAAAAAGAACCCGGAAATTGAAGCAGAGCTCAAGTACCTCCAGCGTAACAAAAGGAGAATGAGTTACTTTGAATTGCAGCAGAACAAACTCCCTATCGGAAGTGGTGTCGTTGAAGCTGCGTGTAAGAATCTCATTGGTGCCCGAATGAAGAAGTCAGGCATGCGATGGTCCATTAATGGCGGTCAGACTGTTCTTACACTTCGATCTCTCGTCTTGAGCAATCGCTGGGAGCATTTCTGGACGTTTTTCATCAACCGTCATTTTCCCGAGTTTGGAACGTAATATGAGGCGTACACCCGGCTGTTAAGTAAGAGTAAGGTGGAACCGTTCACGGGAACACCCCGGATAAGAAATCTGGAGACCGGAAGGAGCATGATGATCGTTAAGACCGAATACAAAACCATTTCGCAGCCTTTTTATACGGAGTCCAGATCTGTGATACAGAACCCGGTCGTGGCTTACGAGGAATATGGGAAGCGGGAAGGACCGGTGATATTCATTACCCACGGGGGTATAAGCAGTCATCATGCTGCAGGAAAATATCATCGGGATGACCCTGTGCCGGGTTTTTGGGATGCGATCATCGGTCCCGGAAAACCGATCGATACGAACCGGTTTCGCGTTCTTTCCGCCAACTCTCTGGGTAGTATGTTCGGTTCCACGAGTCCCTTGAGCATAAATCCGGACACAGAAAAGCACTATGGCCCTGATTTTCCGAAGATCACCCTCATCGATATGGTTCGCTTTCACAGGGCTTTCTTGGATGAGATGGGAGTTCAACGCCTTTTTATGATGGCAGGCCCCTCCATGGGCGCCCTCCAGACCCTTCAGATGGCGGCCCTTTTTCCAGATTTTGTCGGTTCGGCGGTTGCTGTTGCTGTGGCAGGAAGGATGACGCCGTATGGGATGTGTATGCATCATTTTATGTGTCACGCACTGCAAATGGACCCCGGATTTAACGGCGGATGGTATGAAATAGGAGAGCCGTTATTAGCCATGCGATACATCCATCAGATGGTCAGAGTTTATTATGTGAGTGAAGGGATCGTCAAACAACTCTTCTGGGACACCGTCCCTGAGGGCAAAGATGCACAGGAACAGAGGAGCCGAAACGTTAAGCGTTATCTGCTGGATGGCCTGGAGGAACAAATCGAGGGGCGGGACCCCAATTGCTATATCACCATACTTAATGCCATTAATACCTATGACCTCGGAAGGGACTTAGCAGGGGACTACGAAAAAGGCGTCAATCGTATTCAGTGCCCGGTTCTGCTCATGAATATTTCGAGTGACGCGGAATTTCCGCCCTACTGGGGCCAGGAGGTGGCGGATGTCTTAAACAGGAAACTCACCGGCCAGGCGAAGATGACGGTTATCGATTCGCCCTGGGGCCACCTTGGCTGCGTTCAAGAAGGGGCTCTTCTTGGGCACCATATTACCCAGTTTATCAAAAAACTGGTCCAGTAACAGGGGGGGACTGTGGAAGCACGGACGCCGTTAGGCCGCCTGGGTCGGCCCCTGGGCATTGCAAACGCCTTTCTCTTTTTGGCCACGGATGAAGCGAGCTTCATCTCCGGTGGCGTGTTGCGCGTGGATGGCGGGATTGTGGGCGGGACCTCATGAGATGAACAAAAAGAATTTCTCAAGGACCCTTTCTGTCCCCCGTTTCTCTGGGATGATTTTGCGGTGACACGGACCGGTGGTCGTT
>Ga0307424_1001840_pt1 | contig 10853 bp, 8 predicted proteins | sample SalMarWE160320MG_FD_202157 | JGI IMG/M metagenome (GOLD analysis project Ga0307424, IMG submission 202157) | Salt marsh sediment microbial communities from the Plum Island Ecosystem LTER, Massachusetts, United States - WE1603-20 | ecosystem: Environmental > Aquatic > Marine > Intertidal zone >...
AGCACAGCGGTAGTCAGTGGTCCTCAAGTTCTTTGTCGATCAAGCGAAAGATGGAGTCGATCTTCGGAGCGATGGCCGCGAGTCTGCCAGATGCAATCCGGACCCGGAGCCACCGCTCGGCCACCATGTCCTCGAATGCAGGGTCAGCGAGGATCTCCTTCCACTGGCTATGATGGGGAGAAGGCCCAAACGGTACCGTACTGAACTGTCCAGCGACCCCCTTCCGGAGTCGATCGACCCGAGGTACTCGGCCTTGCAGAAAGGGCTGAATGCGTTGCTCCCAGGTGCTCCACGCTTGCTGGTCCGCAGACCGGACAAGCTCCAGCTGAGAAGCGTATTGTGCGAGTGCGATGCGCAGGCTGTCGGAGCGGATGAGTTTCGTACCTCCTGAAGCGATGACGTCATCGTAGACGGCCCTGGGAGGATCGAAGTCGATCTGCAGCGACAGGCCAGATGACCAATACAGCAGGGAGTCCGCCGGCGCCTCCGCACTTCCTTGGACTTGCCCAATCAATGCCTCGGCTACATGCACTGCCCAGGCCCGTCTCGATGCCTGGCTCTCCAGGGAATCCCGAGCCACCGAGAATTCTCGCCGCAGCGCGACAAGGTATTGGCGCTCTTGTTGCCGCGCCTGAACACCCGCCCACCAGGCGTCTAATGCAAAGGCCATCAGAATTGAAGCGACGATCACCACCGCCTCGATAACCGCCCGTCGCCACAACACCTTGCCTTCACTCAGCATGGTAGCTTCCCCAGGAGTGCCCTCTAACGACTTTAGGTTTCTGCTGCGCCACCACTATGCCGCCCCCCGGTTTCGAGGTGCAGGCCGAGTGGTCCGGGGCCTCTAGGTCTACCGCGTCAGGAGCAAACCCTTGTGAGACCGCTGCGCTACTTCGCCAAGAAGGCCCGTACAATGCCAACAAAGGACTCCGGCTGGAGAGTGACAATGTCGTGATGTCCACGAGGCACGACGAGCACCTCAGCGTTGGGGACCTCCTCGGCGAACCTAGCGCTCGCAGGAATCACAACATTCATCCACCGGGCGAACGCCTCCTCCGCTCGGCGGCGGTTCGTGGGTCCATAGGAATCGATCCCCATAAAGAAGTCGTAGATGTCCCGAGGCACGGCTCGGACCGACAACACAGGGACTTGGATAGCCGAAGCATCGATCGGACGCAGACGATCGCGGATCATGCCCGGAAACATATCTCCCACCTCGGGGTCGAGCCTCACAAGCTTGCCGGACTCGTCGAATCGATGCGTTGCCCGAATCTCACTCAACGGGAAGAGGGGACCCCAGGTCCGAGCGAAATAGTCCGCCACCGCCTGCGGAGAGGCTGAGTCTGCCGCCGTCATCGGGATCTCCGGCCACTCCCACCAGTCGTCGGCGTTGTACATCTCGAAGAAGTCCCATCCGGCATCAAGGTAGACAGCCTTGCGGACGCGGCCGGGATGTTCGATCGCGAGGTACGACAACTCCGCTCCGCCAAACGAATGAGCTATGAAGTCGGCTTTTGGGATCTCAAACGCGTCCATGACGGCGACGATATCCGAGACCAGTTCGCCTAGCCCGAACTCAGCGGCCGGCGCGTCCGAGTGCCCGACGCGCCGGCGTGTGATTCCGAGAACACGCCGCTGGTCCGTGAAGTGCGGAGCGAGCTCCTCGAATATGTGAGCGCTATGTGTGGCTCCTGCCAGCAGGATCAAGGCGGATCCTGATCCGCCCCAATCCAACACCGCCAACCGCACACCGTTATCGACTTCGACAAACGTCTCAGTAGGACCGGCGGTCGTTACGGGACGGGGATGCGCTTCCTCGGAGCAGCCGCCTACCGCGAAGACGACTGCAAGGGCCCGCAAGGCAGCGATGCGCACGCCTGTCTCCTTCGAAAGGGCCGCGGAGCAGCGATCTGACTTCCTTCTCTGCTGCAGCACCTCTCGTTGATTTGAGGCACTCGACAGCGCCGCTCGCAACCTAGCCCTCGCGCCTCGCCGCCGACAGCGCGCCAGAGTCTCGAACGTGGACAGCGAACTCCGACCTCAGGGCGCGAGCCTACGATACCTACACGGTGGCTGACAACTGTCTCGCTGCCAGCCTAGTCGCGTAGACGCTGAGTCAATTCGGCAGCGGGTGCGCCCGCCTCCATACGAGAACCTTCTGATCCCGTGTCGGGGGGTCGCCGCTTGCGCCGCTCCTTCTCAATGGTGCTAGGCAGGAGCCCCTCAACGCTCCACATCCACATTGACAGGTGGTCGCATCAATCCGACAGCCAGGTCTTCCAGGTAGAAGCGGTTCGCCCCATTGCTGTCACCGTCCAGCAAGACGTAGGACAGGCCAACGTTGCTGAGGATCAGATCGAGGGGTTCGTCAGCGTTCAGGAAGAAGTGCTCGATACCCGCGCGGAGTTGACAACTCGTAGTTGGTGGCTTGTGCCGTTGTCTCCCAAGTTGACGAGGGATGACCCGACCAGAGGTTCCCAGGAGGAGGTGCTGCCCGATGCGCTTCGAAAGGTCCTGGGCGTTCTTCCCCACGTAAAGCGGTACCGGGAGGTCAGCATCAAGTCCGAGCCACTCGCTGTCCACTTCCAGCCGTATCGTTCGCCCGCCTGGACCATGGAGGTGCATGCGTCCGTTGAATCGGCTAGATCCAAGGTCCGCCCGCCGCCCGGTCCACCAGAAGGCGTACACCCCGCCAGCTTTCGGCAGCATATTCGGGCGCAAACGTAGCCGTGCTCCGCTTCGGGCGACTGATTCCCGAAGGGTATGGTGCTTGAGTCGGCACAGTTCCTCGAACCAGCGGCCCAGTGCCCCACCGTGTACCCCACCCGCCACGGTCCTGCTCCTGTCGAACGACTTTAGGGTTCCGCAAAATGGTGGGCGATCCACTCCACCCACCTACGCCTCACGTCACGCTGGTGGACCGGGTCGGCCGGGAAATGACCCGGTACCGGGTACGCGACGAAGCTCACCTCTGTCCCGTTGTCCTTTAGTGCGTGGTAGAGCTTGTACGACTGGCTGACCGTAACACGTTCGTCCCCGGTGTCGGACAGAATTAGCGTCGGGGTCCGAATCTGGTGTGCGTACGCGATCGGTGACTGGCGCCAGTAGTTCATAGCGTTGTCGTTGAGCCACGGAGAACCACCGAGTCCGTAGCCGGCCCAGGTGTTCATGTCCGCCATGTCGTACCAGTCGAACCAGTCCGTGACGGCGGCGCCGGCCATCGCGGCTGCCCAACCGTCATAGTGGGCAGTGAGCCAGACCGTCATGTATCCGCCGTACGACCACCCGGAGGCGGCGACCCGGGTCTCATCCACGATCCCTCGCTCCTTGAGAACCTGCACGCCCGACATGACGTCTCGACCAGGGCCTTCGCCGGCGTCGTTTATGACCGCGCTCTGGAAGGCCTTCCCCTGCGTACTGCTCCCGCGGTAGTTCGGGCTGAACACCAGCCACCCGCGCGCTGCCATGATCTGGTTGAAGGTGTTGAATGCCTCGCCCGAAGCACCCATGGGACCGCCATGAATGTTGAGCACCAGCGGATACCGGCGTCCCTCCACGTACTCCGGCGGGTAAGTCAATACACCATCCTGTTCGAAGCCGTCCGGGCCGTCCCAGGTCACGGTCTCGACAGCGCCCAGGCTCAGCTTGGCCAGCGCGTCGTTGAAGTCCGTGAGGCGCCGAGGCTTCCAGTCGCCGACCCTCATGGCGTAGAGCTCTGAGGCCCGATGAGGCTCGCGACCTACGAAGACGACCGTGCCGTCCGGAGCCGCAGCCGGAACGCCCGGATGGACGTCCCCGAGATCCAGTCTCTCGGGCGCGCCCTCCAGCGGCTGGAGCCAGAGGACCTGCGCGGTCCGGTCGGTCCCGCTCAGCAGGATGGCCCGGCCGCCAGGAAGCCAGGCCATCCCATTCAGGCTGCGATCGATCTGTGAGGTCGGATCGATCGTCGGACCCCCGTCAACCGGCTTGAGGAAGACTCCGGTTGGATTGAAGTACGGTTCCGGACCACGGGACCGAGCGAACCACAGGTAGCGACCGTCGTTTGAAAAGTCCCCCACGGTGACCGCAGAATCGCTGATCAGCGCTCGCGTCTCATCCTTATCCAGCCTGATCAACTTGATCGTGCTGCGGATACCCTCCCCGCTGTGAGACAGCGGCGTGACCTCGATGGCCACGCTTACGCCGTCCGGCGAGACAGCGAACCCTGCGATGCTCTCTACGCCGTCGGTGAGCCTCTCGGCCGCTCCGCCTTCCACCGGAACCCGCCAGAGGTGTGACGGCCTCGGGGCAGCCTGGGTCAGATAGCTGTTATCTCCCACCTCGAACGACTTGTTGTGACGCTCCTCACCCTCGCGCTCTTCGGCGGCCGCACGGCTGGTGTACAGGATGTGTGTCTCATCCGGTGCCCAACGGAAGTCCACCACGCCCTCATCAGCGTGGGTCACCTGTCGGGCTTCCCCCCCTTCCATCGGAAGCACGAACACTTGTCGACCTGTTCCATCCTCGTCCGAGTCGACGAATGCGAGCCCGTCTCCTGAAGGCGACCAGCGGGGCTGTCCGACACTCGGACGATGCGGGGTCAGGTTCCGCTGCTCACCCGTCCCGACCACTACGAGAACCAGCGTCCGATCGAAGCGGTTGTCATCGTAGTTGGGTGTGCTCGTCGTCACCACGACGAGTCTGCCGTCTGGAGACAGCACGGGCGGCGCGACACCAACCTCGAGCCGGAGGTCGTCGATCTCGAGCGTACGCTCTTGCCCTTCGGTCGCCGCCGGCACACCGACGAGTACCCCACTCAATGCGAAGAGGAGACCCACACGAAGGGCAGAGCGGAAGTGTGCAACGGTCATGGCGATCTCCATGCTATTTCGGACTCCGGCACCTACGATCTCTTTGCCTTCCCGAGCCCTTCACCACGTTCTAGGAGCAGGGCCACCTGACGAATCTACCCATGGCGTTCCAGGCGCTCCCCATGGCGCCTGGTGAACCAATCGGCCAAGAACGGGCGGTACTCTCCCTGGAGTACCTCAGGCAACTCGAAGGAATCCCCCGTCACAATCCCCCGGCAACGGCCAGCGCCACAATGGCACGGCCACGAGTCACCCCCCGTTACGTTGAGACTGTAGTCACACGTGATCTCCTGGCCCACGGAGATATCTCGCCGTGCGACGATGAAGCAGGCGGCCCCATCGTACAGGATGTAGGCGTTCGGATCGCAACTATGGTTCAGGTGCCGATCGGGCGGCCCGATCAGGACTACCCGGCCGTCCGGGTAGTCGCAGTGGTCTGCCCTCTCCCCTAGATCCGGTCTCAGAGGGTGTTCGGCGGTGATTTCACGGACCACGTTGACCTTCCTGATCCTGGTACCGGCACGAAAGGGATGCACAGCGAATAGCCCGAGTCCTTCGATTGGCGACGGCCTTACTTCTACTCCTTCCATAGCCCTCTCCCTCCGGGGCTGGACGCTCGGCCGAAGTTGTTTCTCTGCCGCAGCACCTCTCCTTGATTTGGGGCACTGGACAGCGCCGCTCGCAACCTACTCCCCGCGTCTCGCCGCCGACAGCGCATCAGGGGCTCGAACGTGGAAAGCAGACTCCAACATCAGGGGCTAGCATGCGACAGCCACAAGATGGCCGACAACTGCTCGCTGGCAGCCCAGTCGCGTGGACGCTTCGTCAGTTCGGGGGCGGGCCCGCCGGGCCACTTTGCCGGGCCTCTGATCTGGTGCCAGGGGGCTGCCTCTTTGTGTCGATTGGGCCGGTTCTTGAGCCGTCTTTCGCGTCGATTGAGGCTGAACATGGCTCAGGGGGCTTTTTTCGGCTGATGAACCGGCCCCCTGGACCTGGGATCAGTTCCTGAGGCTGATCAATCGCAGTATGCCGCGGTATGGTGACACGTTCGAGATGATCCTCGAGGATGACTAGTTCCTTGCCCAAGAGCCACTGAGAGCACGGTTGCACGACGTTGGGTCTAACCTACGGGGGCAACATGCCTCCCTCGACAGCCGCAACCTAGACCGACCGCTTGAGGTTGGGCACTGTCAGCACACTCGCTATCTTGTACATGTGCAGCCGCTGCTGCACCCCAGCGATTTGTGACGATTGCAGCTGGGTAACCAACCTGCTAAACCGTCCGGGGGGTCCCGTTCGGTCTGGCCGAGCGGGACCCCCTTGGCGCTTCGGGACGCTCGAGCCGGAAGGAGCAACAACCATGGATACCAGCTCGAGCGGCAGGATCATCCTCCCTTCCGCGATCCCGGCGATGACGGTGTGTGGCGAGTGCGGGGACATCGTGGGGCCGATCGGCGGCGGTACCGACCGAGTACAGACTGGGACGTGCGACCTCCACAACGTGGTCGAGGAGGAGCGTTGGAGTCGGTACGACTTCAACCGGCACGTAGAGATTTGCCGGTGCTGCGGCACGATCCTGCTCAAAAGCGGGTCGAAGTGGTCGGTCTGGTTCTGCGACGTCTGCAAGGACGCGGCCCTCGCACTTGGACGGTGTCACGGTCGGTGCATCGTACCGATCGGGCGACACAGCCTCCACGCGGGGCTGATGCTGACCAACGAGGATGGAGACGACCCGGTCGCGCTCCACTGCTTTGTCGAGTCCTACAACGCGATCACCGATGTCATGCGCCTCGTCGAGGATTGGCGTGGTGTGGTGATCCGGCGGAACCTGGAGGCGATGGGCTTGGCGCCCGATTCCGTCGTTCCAGTGGCTCGGTACGTCGCCGGCGTGGCGGAGGTGGATCCGGCGGCGAGATTCCAGGAGATGTTGGCGTACCTGCAGGAGAGGGCGCTCGAGGCGCAGGGGAGCAACGGCGGTGCGGCGTGAACGTCCGTATAGGGGATCCTCTGGAGCTGGTGCGGTGTCACGCCGAGCAATGGGGGATATTTCGGATCGATCACGCTGTGTCTCTCCATGTGTCGATTGGGCCGGATATTGGGCCTTTTCGAGGCGGCAGATTCCGGCCGCTCAGTGTTCACCAAGTTGACAGTACCAGGCAGAGAGGAGGGAAGAGTAGCCGATGCCCTGAGCTACGCGCATGACCTCGGTAGAGCGGGATGAGGTTGAGCGTTGATAGAAGGATGAGCGTCCGACCCGACCTTCTCTTGAGGTACACACGATGACATGGGTTGAGCGAGTCCAGGAAGCGATCAGCACACGCCGCGTGTCGATCTTCTTGAAGGCGCTCGCTGTCTTCTGCCTCGTGGGCGCGCTTTCCCACCTTGCAGGCATCCTGGGCCTGGTCGGTCCGGCCCGCGTGAGCAAACCCCTTCTGTTCCGAATCGCCGATTCCGTGTTGTTACCCACGAATCTGGTTCTGGCCTGGGGTCTTTGGAGGAACCGAGCCTGGGCGGTATTCGCATGGCTGGCCGCCATGCTGTTTCTTCAGGTCATCCCAATTCTCTTCCTTCTGCTCACGGATGCCTTCGCGACCGATCCAATGCAGCAGAGGGCTTTCTACGGCCTCCTGGCAGGCAACGCCACGCTACTGGCTCTCTTCTTGCTGCTCCTCCCCCGGAAGAAGTGAGGTCGGGCATTTGACGAGGCCTTCACAACACCTGGTTCAGATCGGCCCTAGAGGTCGGTCGTGCGCGGTCCCTTCCGCGTTCGTCCCAAGCCCGCTTGGTTCTGCAACCACAAGACCATCCATCGCCTCGGGCTCAAGCAGGTGGCCTTCACCCGAGGGCCCTCACTGGGGAGGCTGGCCAGCCTGCTGGCCGATGCGGTCCGTGGCTGACGCGGCCGCCAGTCGCGGCGGAAGCTCCGTCCTGTTCCCAAACCCGGCCCGCCTCTCCCGGTGAGCTGTCTCCGGGTGCGGTCCAACCGTGAAGAACGTGAGGTCCCAAGGCGTGAAGCAGGAAGAACGTGAACGCCGACCCCACGGTGGGGCCAGGAGCTTCGCGTTCTTCCCTTTCCGGTTCCCTTTCTTCCAGGCCTGATAAGCGTGAGGTCGGTAGTTCGAGTCTACCCAGGCCCATTGGATCTCCGGAAATTCCCCGGAGGGCGCAACGAGAGGCGACGCCGCGAAATGCGGTGTCGTCTCTTGCGTACTGTGCGCATCTTCCGGGAGGACCCCTCAGCGTCCACCCGCCGCCAGCGCCCCTCCCAGATCGACCCGCCAGATCGAGCTGCTCCGGAAGATGTTCCGCGCATAGGCGATGGAGCGACCGCCCGGGGAGACATGGAAGTCCCAGGCCGTGTGGTTCGGCGGGAGATCGGCGGTGACGTCCACGGGGCGGATCCCGGGCTCCGTCGAGACGCGCCAGATTCTCCCGTCCTCCGTCTGCACGAGGAGCCCTCGGCCGTCCGGCAGCCATCGGGGCGACCACCACCAGGGACCGTCGGGGGTGTCGAGGACGGTGGGCTCGCCGATGACCTCGCCCGAGGGATCGACGTCCAGGACGAGCAGCTCCAAGCTATCAGAAGCACCGTCCGCGGACCTCTCGAAGGCGTCGACGGTCAGGTACCGGCCGTCCGGGGACCAGGTCGGCGACTCGAACACGCCCCGGATCGACAGAATGGCGTGGGACTCGCCGCTGCCGGCCCTCGCCAGGACCAGGGAGTTGCGGCGCTCGTCCGCGGAAACATCCCGGCTGAGCTTGTATGCGATCCGATCCCCGAACACGGCGATCTCCGGCGGGGGCGCGTCCTGGAATGTGCGGAGGAGCCGGGAGGCTCCGCTCGGCGGCAGCGCTCGCAGGTCGAAGCGGTCGCCGTGTTGCTCCACGTAGAGGAAGTCGTCGCCGTCCCGCCATTGGATGCCTCCCCGGCCCGTCAGCCCGAAGGTCGTGAAATCGGGCAGGAAGAAGTCGTCCGTGATCGCCCGAGCGGCTCCCGCGCCAATATCCAGGACCTTCAACGTGACCGTCCCCGAGTCCGCACCCGCAACGGTGTAGAGGAGGCGCCGGCCGTCCCGGGACAGCACGGGCGCGAAGGCGTTCAAGGGCTGCTCCGGCAAGTCGAGCTGGCGCATGGCCCCACCGTCGGTGGGGGCGAAGAAGAACAGGTCCTCCCCGTCGAGGCTCGTCTCGAAGAGGACGCGCCGTCCATCCGGGCTCCAGCCCAGCACCCGGTCGTTGGCGCCGCTGTCGTTCAACCGCCGGGGCGCGCCGCCGTCGATGGGGAGGACCTCCAGGGGGGCCGACCCCTCCGAGCGAACCACCAGGAGCTCCCCGGCCGGCGTGACCGAGAACGCGCTCCCGGTGCCGGGGGGCAGCTCGACACGACCCAGCGGGCGGCCGTCGAGAGTCGCCACCTCCCATACCGAGGGGTGGTTCCTACCCCCGTCGCCGGAGAGCAGTCGCAGCACGAACCGGCTCTCGGGAAAGCCGAAGATGTCCACCTCCCGCGGCCAGGCGAAGACCGTGTCGGGTGCGGACCCCCGTGCGGACACCCTCACCAGGATCTCGCCGGCTCCCGCAGGGGGAGGAACCGTGTAGTAGATGCTCTCACCGTCCGGGGACCAGACCGGCCGGCTCGTCGTCTCCCGAGCCACGATCCGGGAGGCTCCGCCTTCTGACGGCACCGCCATGACGGCCTTTCGGTCACCGGCCCGCCCCGAGAAGGCGATCCACTCCCCGTCCGGCGAGACGTCGAGCCAGGCGAAGCACCGATCGACGCTCACTTGGCGGGGGGCACCGACCGGCCAGCCCGTCGCGGGGTCGATGGCCAAGGTCATGATGTAGCTCCCACCGTTCCCACCCCGGGCCGGCCGGTCGGAGCGGAAGGCGATGCGGTCGCCCGATGGGAACCACAGCGGGCCGTCGTCCCAGTGCCCCTCCGTGAGTCGGATCGCCTCGCCTCCCTCCGCCGGCACCAGCCACAGCCCACCCTGGAGGTCCGTTCCCCAGGTGGAGAAGAGGATCCAGCGCCCGTCGGGCGAGAGGGAGGGGAAGCGAAGCTGCGTCGGGGCGTCCGCCGAGTAGATGCGGGTGAAGTGAGGTTCGAGGGTGGGGATGTCGGCAGCCTGACCCTGTTGCGCCGCCAGGTCGGGAGCGGTCGACGGGATCGCGATGGCGAGAATGGCCATCAGCAGGCGGATTCTCCTTGGCCGCGACATCGTACCGCAGCGCGCCGTGGGATGGGCGACGGCATCAGCGCCGGCGGGGGGGAGTGGGCTGATCATCGGATCCTCCTCGTGGTTCCCGTGACGGTTCATCCAACCTGGGACTCCTCCCGAAGCTCCCTACAGGAATGGTTCCACCGCGACAGAAAGCCGTAACTCATTTTGCCAGAATCACATAGGTCGATGATCAGCTCTACCCTGGTTGTCCTGGATCGCTACCCCGGCTGGAACGTGGTCTCGATCCGCTACCCGACCCGCAGCCCGTACGTTTCGATGAGCCGGTCGAGGCGTGTGCGCGAGATGCCGAGGATGCGGGCAGCCTGCCGCTTCACGCCGCCGGAGCGGTCGAGGACCCGCTGGACGTGGGCGGCCTCCACGGCCGCCAGCGTATCCAGCGCGGCCGCTCGCCGCCCACGGGAAAGAACTCCTGGTCCTCGAGGACCCGCAGTAGCTTCGATTGGAGCTCGGGGCTCGCGTCGCCGATCTCGTCCAGCAAGATCGTCCCGGACCCGGCGAGCTCGAAGTACCCCCGGCGGCTCTCCACCGCCCCGGTGAAGGCGCCCCGGACGTGACCGAACAGCTCCGACTCGATGAGATGCTCCGGCAGGGCGGTACAGTTCACCGCGATGAAGGGCTCCTCGGCGTGGGGCGAGCTGAAGTGGATCGCCCGGGCGATCCGTTCCTTCCCGGTGCCGGTCTCGCCGGTGACCAGGACCGCGGCCCGGTTGCCCGTCAAAACGCCGATCAGCTTGTAGATCTCGATCATCTTCGGGTCGCG
>Ga0307424_1001842_pt1 | contig 10842 bp, 6 predicted proteins | sample SalMarWE160320MG_FD_202157 | JGI IMG/M metagenome (GOLD analysis project Ga0307424, IMG submission 202157) | Salt marsh sediment microbial communities from the Plum Island Ecosystem LTER, Massachusetts, United States - WE1603-20 | ecosystem: Environmental > Aquatic > Marine > Intertidal zone >...
CTGCGTTTTGACGACGGGACCGATATCGAAGTGACGAACTCGATATTTGTGGAAACCGGTGATGTTGTCGATGCGCCGGATGCGATGGTCGCCTATTGTGACACGATGGTCACCACCGGTTTCAGTATTGACAATGCGAATGCCGTGATCGAAAATATCTATGCCGAGGATCCGGAATTTGCCGATCCCGGCAATCTGGATTTTACCGTAAGCTCCTTTTTTAAAAGCATTGCCATGGGTGATGACGGCCTGGTCGTCGGCGATCTGCGCTGGGATCCGGATTATCAGGGCAGTGGGGTGATCCAGGTATCCGCCGGATTAAATCAAATTTCGGCTGCACTTGCGCTGGCAAAAGCCGGTGATGTAATCGAACTGGTTAGTGACGGTGGCATCTATAAAGAGGAAAACACGCTGATGACCACTTTTCCGCTCACCATCCGTGCGGCTGCCGGTCTGACCACTAAACCGGTCTGGGAAGGTGCCGACCGCCATCTGATTGATCTGGGCTCCAGTCTGATGTTGTCCGGTTTCAAAATGACCGGTATGTGGAGCGACGGCGTGACCGATACCCGTGACTCTAGCAAGTACGGCATCGTCGCCAACGACAACGGTGTTGATTTTGGCTATTCACTGAAAGTGGACAATGTTGATTTTGACTCTTTTAGTTTCTTTGAAGACGGGGAAAATCAGGGCTATGTCTTCCGTCCTGAACCGCCGGCGGAATATGCCGAGGAAGTCAGTTTCAAAAACTGCACGTTTACCAATGTGGCCAGTTATGTGCTGCGCTTCAGGACGCCGACAGTATCCCCTGGCCAGTTCGGCACGCTGATACTGGAGAACTGTACAGCGGCGAATATCGGCTCGAATTTTACGCGGAACGTATTGTTGCCGGCCGACGGAGACACAGCAAAGATCAGAGTCAATCACTGCACATTCTATAACATCGGCGGTGATGTGCTGCGTTTTGACGACGGGACCGATATCGAAGTGACGAACTCGATATTTGTGGAAACCGGTGATGTTGTCGATGCGCCGGATGCGATGGTCGCCTATTGTGATACGATGGTCACCACCGGTTTCAGTATTGACAATGCGAATGCCGTGATCGAAAATATCTATGCCGAGGATCCGGAATTTGCCGATCCTGGCAATCTGGATTTTACCGTCAGTGAATTCTTTGTCGGCATCGCCATCGGCGATGACGGCAAAGTTGTCGGTGATCCGCGCTGGGATCCGACCCGCCTCTCTGTTGCTGATAATGAAAAAAATCCAAGGACCTTTGAACTTTCTCAAAATTATCCGAATCCCTTTAATCCTTCTACAGTCATAGGCTATAAACTGGCCAGATCTGTGGATGTGAAACTTTCGATTTACAATGTTCTTGGACAAGAGGTGATTCGACTGGTGGATGAAAACCAAAAAGCCGGTAATCATGAGATCGTTTGGAGTGGTCAGGACCGCAATGGAAAATTAATCAGCAGTGGTATCTACTTCTTCAGATTACAGGCAGGTGATTTTGTCAGCACCAGGAAGATGACTTTCCTTAAATAGTATCATATGATACTAAATCAGTGTGATAGCCTGTTAATAATTGTGTTTAGCAGGCTATCACTTTATATGAAGCTGCAAATTCTATGAAAAAACCGGTCAAACAAGTCATCAGACTACTATGCCGCCCCAATCTGAGTGTCAGCATAGCCCGTCTGGGCCCACCTCGGCAGTCAGGCTTTAAAATCTACCCTCGGTATCATCCACTACTGGGTCGATAACCGCCAGGCGGAAACGGCGAACTCGGCGGGAAATATGACGATGATGTGGAAATGCTGCGCTGGTGGCCGATCGCACGGCTGGCTGTCAATGACCAGACAATAATAGTGAAAATTGAATTTATTATAGAGGATCTGGACTCGCCGGCAAATGAATTTATTATTATAGCAGATCCTGCGGACAAGGTGCCGGAAATTACAGAGATTAATAATAAAATTAAGTTCTCAGCAGCTGAATATATTAAAATACTTGAACTGATTTATGTCCGAAAACTTAACAAAATAGTGTTAATCTCACTGTGTTTGAAAGGATCACACCTCATATCCTGATAACTGATGAGGAATTAAAATGGCTGCTTTCATAAGAGATTTGTATTTGCTATTCAAAAGCCACTGTCTGATTATTTGTGGTTCGCTTCTTATTGCGAATGGTTGTAACACCATTGAAAATAAGCAGAACAATGCAAAACCGAATATTCTGCTGATTATGGCTGACGATATGGGCTATTCAGACATCGGCTGCTATGGCGGTGAGGTACAGACGCCTAATATCGACAAACTGGCGGCCGGCGGCCTGCGCTTCAGACAATTTTATAATAATGCCATTTGTGTTCCTACACGTGCCACTTTACTGACTGGCCTGTACGCCCCTCAGGTTGGTGTTTTGGGAAATTCACCGGTGGAATATAAGAGTTGCATCACCCTCGGTGAATTATTGCAGTCGGCGGGATACCGGACGTTGATGACCGGCAAGTGGCATGCTCAGCAAATACCCGTGGAACGCGGTTTTGACCGCTATTTCGGCCTTTGCGACGGTTGCTGTAATTATTTTAATCCGGGTCCGCGCCGCCCGGGTGAGCCGAAGCCTGGACGCAAATTGACTTCCTATGGCTATCCGCGGCGCTGGGCCGTGGACGGTAAAGAATTTCAGCCCTATGTAATTCCGGATAAAGACTTCTATACCACAGATGCCTTCACCGATTATGCCCTGCAGTATCTGGATCAGTATAAAAATGAGGAAAGACCCTTTTTTCTGTATCTGGCCTATACCTCACCGCATTATCCGCTTCATGCCTGGCCGGAAGATATTGCTAAATACCGTGGCAAGTATATGATAGGGTGGGATGAGTTACGGCAGCGGCGCTTTGCGAGGATGAAAGAAATGGGTGTCATTGCAACGGATGTAAAGCTGGCTGAGAGAGATAAGATCGTCCCTGCCTGGTCAGATGTTGCCGATAAGGACGCCTGGGATTTGAAAATGGCCGTATATGCGGCGATGATCGATCGCATGGACCAGAATATCGGCCGCCTGCTGGCAAAGATCCGCGAAATGGGTGAAGAAGAAAACACCCTGGTGCTTTTTTTGTCCGATAACGGCGGCTGCGCCGGTGAGGCCAACTATACACCGGATATCCCACCCGGTCCGCTGGAATCTTATCGATCTGTGGATGCCCCTTGGGCCAATGCCAGTAATACCCCATTTCGTAAGTACAAAGTGTGGGATCATGAAGGCGGTATTTGCACTCCCTTCATCGCCTACTGGCCGAAGGTGATTAAACAAAAGGGCCGGTTCACGGACCAGGTTGGGCACATTATCGATATCATGCCTACCCTTGCCGACGTCAGCGGTGTCCGTTATCCTGCGCAATACGATGATCACGAGGTATTACCGATGGAAGGTAAAAGCCTGTTACCGGTATTAGAGGGAAATAAACGCAAAGGACACGACGCGATTTTCTGGCAGATTGCACCAGGTAAGAATCATGCGGTACGCCAGGGTGACTGGAAACTGGTAAGGATTTCCGATGATTCTCCCTGGGAACTCTATAACCTTCAGCAGGACCGTGTAGAAAAGGTCAATTTGGCTGGCCGCTATCCGGAAAAAGTTGCAGAACTAGACAGCCTGTACAAGGCCTGGGCAAAACGGGTTGGAATACCAGAGGCCAGTCAGGAAAACTAAAGGTAAATCTGAATAGAAAAATTCTTTATAGCACGTCATCCTGCCCGCCGCAGGCGGGTCAGGATCTCACGAACAATAGATTTAGATGCCGAAACAATCCTGGCCTGCCGCCAGACCAGGGTTCGGCATGACGAATCTGTTTAACCTGAGATTCTAAATATAGCATAAGGTTATCCATATAATTCGTGAAATTCGTCCCAATTCGTGATAATTCGTGGAAAAAAAGAAAGCTTAATTAAATGAAAAAATCAAAAAACTTTACCCGGCGGAAATTTATGAAAACCACTTCAACGGCCGTTCTTGGTGCCAATATCATCGGCTGCAGCAAGAAATCCCGTAAACCCAATCTGCTTTTTATCTGGACGGATGAACAGCGTGCCGATACGATGCGCGTCTATGGAAACCACAAGATACAGGTCCCCAGCCTCAATAAACTGGCCGGCCAGAGCGTTGTTTTCAAATACCCGTATGTCAGCCAGCCGGTCTGCACACCTTCCCGGTCAACAGTAATGACCGGACTGTGGCCGCACCAGAATGGCTGTGTCCACAATAATATTCTACTGTCCGCTGAGATTCCCTGTCTCCCTGAGATCATCTATGATACAGATTATGTAAACGGTTATTTCGGTAAGTGGCACCTGGGTGACGAGATATTCGCCCAGCACGGATTCCATGAGTGGAAGAGTATTGAAGACGGATACCGTAAATATTACAGCGAAGGGCGAAGCCGGGATCAGAAAAGTGATTACTGGCATTATCTCAGAGATCTTGGCTACCAGCCGGATACGCAAGGAAACGACTTCAGCCGCGACTTTGCCGCACGACTGCCGATCGAACATTGTAAACCTAAATTTCTGGAAAGACAGGCCCTGGAGTTTATGCAGCGTCACCATAACCAGCCTTTTATGCTCTATATCAATTTCTTGGAACCGCATATGCCTTTCTTCGGACCATTGAATGATCTTCACGATCCGGCAGAAATCGACCTGCCTGAAAACTTTGATGATCCACTGGAGGACAACGAACCGCTGCGCTACCGGTTGATGCGTCAGGCCTATCTGGAGAAGGGATTCGGCCAGCAACCATTGAAGTCGGAGACAGACTGGCGTCGTCTGATCGCCAATTACTGGGGACTGGTCTCCCAGGTCGATATGAGTGTGGGAAGCATTCTGGATACCCTGGAAAACCTAGGTCTGGCCGAAAATACCATCGTAGTCTATACCAGCGATCACGGAGATATGATGGGTGCCCACCGCCTGCTTGCCAAAACCGTAATGTACGAGGAAGCGATCAAAGTTCCCTGGCTGATACGTCTCCCTCAGTATTCAATGAAGGGAAACCTGATCGATCAACGGGTCAGCCATATTGATCTGGTGCCCACGCTCCTGGAACTGATGGCTACCAGGGAAAAATCAGATCTGCCCGGGCAGAGTCTGGTACCCCTCCTGAAAGGTGAGAAAATCCGGGAAGATCATGTCTTTATCGAATGGAATGCACCGAAAAAAAAGGACAAAGATATCGCACCCCGGTATGGATTTTCGAGTGCAGAAATCAAATCAGCCGCTTCTGCAAACGTCCGGACCGTCATCGCTCCGGATGGTTGGAAATTATGTCTCAGTGATGGTGATAAAAGCCAGCTGTTTAATCTCAATGAGGATCCTTTTGAAAAAGAAAACGTCTTTGATTCAGGCAGTTATCAGAATGTTATCAGCCGCTTGACCGCTAAAATTCACGACTGGCAAAACGCGGTTCAGGATGATCAATGTTCACTAGACAACACGGAATAGACAATATTCAAGAATGTGAAATGTCAGATATGAAACGCGGGGAATATAGGGGCGGATCCGTGATCCGCCCGGATTATTTTCGTGAAATTCGCTTAAATTAGAAGAATATGCGATTCACATTTATATCAACCCTGAAGGGTTTGAATAATTATCTCCGACGGGAAGTTTTATTATTCCCCTTCAGGGAATATGTTTCGAGATTAATACATGATCCCAGGGCGCTGCCCTGGGCTTTGCTATCGTTCCCCCTCAGGGAACTTAAAAAATTTTATTCCTATACAATTTTCGTTGATTCAAATTAATTATTATTAATAATGAAATAAAAATAAATAATTCGAGTAATTCGTGGACTGATTTGTGACATTCGCCTATATCTTTGGTCTGCTCTAAGGTGAAACATGTTCAAAAAAATTTCGTTATTCCTCGCTTCCATTTCTCCCGGTGTTTTTCTGATCGGTTATAATATCGGTACCGGCAGTGTGACCACGGCTGCTTCGACCGGGGCTTCCTATGGGATGACGCTTGTCTGGCCGCTTTTTCTTTCCTGTGTTTTTACCTATATTCTGATTATCGCTTTCGGACGTTTTACCGCCGTGACCGGGAGGACCGCCCTGTTCAGTTTCAGGAAGCATTTTGGTTTTCCGCTTGCTGCATTCGTATTGATATCTGTGGTTTTCAGCGAGTGGGTGGCTTTTATGGGGGTGATGGGTGTGGTCACGGAGTCAGTGAGGGAGTGGTCGCGTCCTTTATCGGCTTCCGGTGAAGGCATCGACATGTTATGGTCTACTATCATATTTGGTGGATTGATCTATTTCCTGTTCTGGCGCGGTCAACATCGCTTTTTTGAAAATATTCTGATGGTGTTTGTCGGTGTGATGGGTGTCAGTTTTGTGCTGACGATGATCATGGTCATACCCGATCCCTGGGAGGTGATCAAGGGGATGGTACCGCGAATCCCCCATGAATCGAATGCGGCTCTGCTCATCGCCGGTATGGTAGGTACCACCATGGGTGGGGTACTCTATCTGGTTCGCTCTGTTCTGGTTCAGGAAAAGGGCTGGGGTATTGAAGATATTCGTATCGAGCGGAGAGATGCCTTCATTTCCGCTGCGATGATGTTTATATTAACGGCGGCGGTGATGGCCTGTGCGGCAGGTACGATGTATCCGCGCGGTCTGCAGGTGAATAATGCCATCGATATGGTCAAACTGCTCGAGCCATTAGCCGGACGCTTTGCGGTATCCCTGTTTGTCACCGGAATCGTCAGCGCCGGTCTTTCTTCTCTTTTCCCGCATCTGTTATTAGCACCCTGGTTACTGGCCGATCTGTTTAACAGGCCGCGGGATATGAAATTACCGCTCAATCGTGGCATTGCCTTATTTACCGTCAGTCTTGGGCTGGTCATTCCCATATTCGGCGGCAGACCTGTCCTGACCATGATCTTTTCTCAGGTGCTGGCGGCTCTTGCAACACCTGTTATCGTATTGTTAATGTTTTTGCTCTTAAATAAAACGGAGATCATGGGGACTTACAAATCGTCCCCGACTTTTAACGTTATCCTTGTTTTCATTTTTCTGTTCACCGTCTATATGGCTATAACCGGGATTATCGGAATAGGGGGGTTGTTTTAATGGATAAATTAATCTGTTGTTATCTGTATACCATTACGAAATACGGTTATCCACCACCGGCTGAAGAGAGCCTGAAATATATAAGGGAAATGCAGCAGCTGGGATTCAGCTCGATTGAACTGGAGGGGATACGGGAGAATCATCTGAAAAAAGTATATGATCTGCGGATGCTAATAAGGGCTGAGTTGGAACGTCTTGAAATGAAGGTGCCCTATTTCTGTGCGGTTCTGCCAGGTTTGTCTTCTCCGCAAAAGGAGGAAAGGCTGAAAAATATTGAACTGTTTAAAAAGGGATGTGAAATTGCCGTTGAGCTGGGTGCTCTGGGGATTCTTGATAATGCACCAATACCCCCATACCGGTTTCCTGATCATATCCCTGTCACGCGGCATTATGACGGAGAGGTAATGATGCAGGCCCGTTTTCCAGATAATCTGGATTGGAAAACATATTGGCAAACGCTGGTAGAAACTTTCCGGCAATTATGCGATATCGCCGGAGAAAAAGGGTTGACATACCAGTTGCATCCCAGTCTGGGCGTGTTGTCCGCATCCAGTGAGGGATTTCTCTATTTATATCAGGCTGTTGATTGTCCCAATCTAAAATTTACGGTGGATACCGCCAACCAGTTTTTGATGAAGGAGAACCTTGCTCTGGCGCTGATCCGCCTGGCCGGTCATGTGGATTACATTCATATCTCCGATAACCGGGGCCTAAAAATGGAACACCTGGGACCGGGGGAGGGAAATATCCACTGGGATGATTTCTTCCAGACACTGACGCGTATCGGCTTTAAGGGGTATCTGGGGCTTGACATCGGCGGGGAAGAATCGGATGTGCCCGATCTGGATAACACCTACCGGGCAGCCCGGGACTGGGTGCAAAACAGGTGGGGGTAACCCACCCCCCATTCATCCCCTCGTTCATAAGGGAGGGAAAATGAGGTAAAGGTTATGCCCATTTTCAAGCATTAAATCACAAATAACCTATCAACAGGTAGAGACGTCCCGTTGGGACGTCTCAAAAACTAGTAAAGTATAGGATGTTTAACAAAACGATTAGTATAATAAAATCCATTTTTTCTGTATCACTCTGTGGTTTTTTTTCAATCCCAAAAGAGAGGAAGCAAAAGATGAAAATGATAGTAAGCTATCTTATTCCGGTCATGTTATTCTTGGGGATTAATCTCTATGCCAGTGAGGCAGGCATCTTTGATGTTCGGTCATTTGGTGCTAAAGGTGATGGTAAAACCCTGGATACAGGGGCCATACAGAAAGCAATAGATGAATGCAGTAAAACAGGCGGTACCGTTCATCTTCCGCCGGGCACTTATCTTTCCGGCACGCTCGTTCTAAAAAGCAATGTCATGCTCCATGTGTCGCAGGGAGCGATCCTGCTGGGAAGTACCAAAATCAGCGATTACAAAAAAATAATTCCCGGATTGCGTTCTTATACCGACCAGTACGTCAATCAAAGTCTCATATATGGAGAGGATCTGGAAAATAGCGGTATTTCCGGACTCGGCGTGATTGACGGGCAGGGGAGTGCTTTTAAGGTCACAACTAAAAAGAAACCGGACAGATACTGGAACCGGCCTTATCTTATCCGTCTTGTCAATTCGAAAAACATTCATATCGAAAATGTACGGCTTCAGAATTCCGCGATGTGGATGCAGCATTATCTGGCCTGTGACAGATTATTTGTGCGCGGCATTACTGTTTACAACCATTGTAATCAGAATAATGACATGATCGATATAGACGGTTGTTCAAATGTGCTTATTTCAGATTGTATCGGTGATTCGGATGATGATGCGCTGACTATTAAAAGTACATCAAACTATATATCGCGGAATATTACGGTAACCAATTGTGTCCTCAGCAGTCACTGTAATGCCATAAAACTGGGTACCGAATCACACGGCGGATTCGAGAATATAACGGTTAGCAACTGTGTCGTCAAACCTTCCTCGAGTCCCGATAAATTGTATGGTTTTAAAGGGGGGATCAGCGGCATCACTCTCGGCTGCGTGGACGGAGGCACACTGGACGGTGTACTGATTTCGAATATCAGGATCGACGGACCAAAGGTGCCGATTTTTCTGCGTCTGGGTGATCGTGGCAGAATATACAAAGAGGGTATGGACAGACCAGATGTAGGCAGCTATAAAAATGTAATGATCAGTAATATCATTGCCAGCGGCGCCGATACGATCGGCTGTTCGATCACTGGTCTGCCTGGTCATCCATTAGAAAATATTTCACTCAGCCAGATCAGAATAAAATTCAAAGGAGGTGCGTTGCCCATGGCCGATCCCTGGTCTGTGGAAGAAAACCGGGAAGGCTATCCGGAGAGTACGATGTTTGGGAAGCTGCCTGCTTATGGCCTTTACATTCGTCATGCCAGAAATATCCACCTGAATGACATCGAGTTAACTACCGAACAGCCGGATAAAAGGTCTTCTCTCGTTTGTGAGGATGTCGAGGAATTGGATATCAGGGATGTCCGCGCTGCCGGTGGAAGTAACGGTGTGCCGTTGATTCAATTCAGAAATATACGGCAGGCCGGTTTGTATGTATCAAAAGCCCTGCACGCGGTCCAGACATTTCTCTCCGTAAGCGGGGAGTCAAAGGGAATTTATTTAATGGGAAATGATTTCAGAAATGTACAAACGGCCGTTAAATTAACCGGGGGGCTTCCCTCGGAAACACTGATTATCGGTGAAAATTTTATGAAAGAAGATATCAGCAAATTAATCATAGAAGAATAAGAAGAATTCTTAAGAAAGGGGCAAGGCAGAGCCTGTCCCCGGCAAATTGGTAAGCAAATATCTGGATCGCTGATTTTTCAATAGCGTTTATTTCATGTTCAATGATAAAAACAGAGAAAAATTAATGCGTTTGAGAAGCATTGTCGGTTATCTCATGCTTATATCCGTTTTTCTGTGGTTTAAAGACGATATCGCCGCTGTTGTGTCTATTGTTCCCAAACCTAAAATGATTTCCTTCGGAGAAGGCTTTTTTAACATCGATCGTGATTTGGGTATTAAAATGTTTGTGGCTGATACCACATACATGACATTAGTCTCGCAGCAGCTCGGGGAGGAGATTGCCCGCAAAAATGGCAGGGAACTGATATTCGACCGGGAAATGAGTGGAATGATCCGCCTGGGAATCCCGGCCGAGGATGGTGATTTTAAGTCAATCTGCGAAACAGAAGGGCTTGGCGATGAACGGCTTGGTACACAGGGCTATGGGCTTTCGATTAAGGGTGAAGCGGTCACCATTGGTGCAAATACCAAAACAGGACTTTTCTACGGTATCCAATCCCTGAAACAGATCATACGTAATGCAGAAGAAACAGGTAAAATTCCCTGTGTTAAAATCATCGACTGGCCTGATTTACGCTATCGCGGCGTCCAGGATGATATCAGCCGTGGACCGGTGCCGACCATGGCCTTCATGAAAAGCCAGGTACGCCGACTCTCAGAACTCAAAATAAACATGCTTAGTTACTATATCGAAAATATAGTCAAAACAAAGAGTCACGGCGATTTTGCCCCTGCAGGTGCCGGTATCAGTATCGAAGAGTGGAAGGCTCTCAGTGATTATGCCCGTCAGTATCATATGGAGGTGATAGGTAATTTTCAATCACTCGGCCATTTTGAAAAAATTTTATCATACCCGCAATATGCCCCGTTA
>Ga0307424_1001843_pt1 | contig 10841 bp, 10 predicted proteins | sample SalMarWE160320MG_FD_202157 | JGI IMG/M metagenome (GOLD analysis project Ga0307424, IMG submission 202157) | Salt marsh sediment microbial communities from the Plum Island Ecosystem LTER, Massachusetts, United States - WE1603-20 | ecosystem: Environmental > Aquatic > Marine > Intertidal zone >...
AGGCTGGAGCCGGCCCTGGGGGCCACCCGGCGGGCCCTCGAGCTGCGGCCGGGACATCCGGGATTCCTGCACAACCTGGCCGCCTACCATCGGGCTCGCTTCCGGCGGAACCCCATCCGCCATGCCGGCTCCCTGTGGAGGAGCTGGCGGCTCGGGCGGCAACTGGCCGGGGCCGACCCCAAGGGATGGAAGCGGGATCTGTGGAAGCCGGAGGACGAGCCTAGGGAAGCACCACCACCCGGCGCACCGCCGAGCGCGGGAAATCCGACGTGACCGCGACCCGGAGCCGGACGAAGTAGACCCCGCCGGGGACGCGCCGTCCCGCGTCGTCCCGCAGGTTCCAGGACACCACCCGCTCGGCGCCCTCCGCAGGCAGCGGGTCGGTCTCCAGGCGCCGGATCCGGCGCCCCTGGAGGTCCAGCACGTCCAGGCGCGCGCGGCCTCCCTGCGCGCTGGGCGGGACGAAGAATCGCAGCTGGGCCGCGGTCCGGGCCGGGTTGGGATCGGGGGGACGGAACTCCAGCCGCGGCACCCCGGGGACGTCGATGCGCAGGGTGTCCAGGTCGTCCTCCAGGCCCTCGCCGTCGGCGGCCGCGATGCGGTAGACGTGCCGGCGTCCCGGCTCCACGTTGCGGTCCAGCAGCTCGAAGGCCCGGTCTCCGGTCAGCCGGACCGCCGAGAGCAGGTAGTAGGGGCCCTCGTCCGCGAATCCCTTGTAGACCCGGTAGGAGACCGGTTCCCGCTCCTTGCCCACGAACCACCGCAGGCGGACGCCCTCGCGATCGGGAACGACCTCGTCCAGGTCCAGGTCCACGATCCTCAGCACCGATTCCCCGGTCCGCATGGCCACCTCGGTGCGCCCGGTCCGGGAATCCACCAGGGGCCGCCCCCGGCGCTCCAGGCGTCTTACCGCCTGCTCGTAGGTGAGTTCGGGGTACCGCTCGAGCAGGAGCGCCACCGTGCCCGCGGCGTGCGGCGCGGCCATGCTCGTCCCCTGGTTCAGCCAGTAGAGACCGTCCGGGGTGCCGACCACGTCCAGATTCTGGACGGTCGGGGTGAAGCCGGAGGACAGGGCGGACACCACCCCGAATCCCGGAGCCAGGATCTCGGGCTTCCTGCGCCCGTCGGCGGTGGGACCGCGGGAGGAGAAGAAGGCGACCTCGCCGTAGGCCGGCGGATCGGCGTAGCAGCGTTCCTGGCCGTCCCGGCCGGTCCAGCAGGCGCGGGTGGAGATCGCCCCCACGGCGAGGATGTGCGGAGCGGCCGCCGGCGAGATGATCGTCTCGTCCGCATCCACGTAGGTCCGGAACACCGGATAGGTCCCCGGCACGTCCCCGTTCCAGCCGGCGATCCAGAAGTCGATTTCCGGGTCCTCCATCGGCTCCAGGGCCAGGACATCCACCTTCCACACCCCGCCCGCCCGGCGGAAGGAGGCGGGATCGTCCTCGATCTCCAGCATGAGATTGCCCAACCCCTGGTCCTCGGTGACCCACCCGCGCACGTATCCCTTCACGTCCTGGAAGACCCGGTCCAGGTCGCCGTACTCGAAGCTTCCCAGCGGGTCTCCCTGCGGGCTCACCACCGTGAACCGGTAGCGGTTGGAGGCCGGGAACCAGCCCTCCAGGTAGGCGAAGGTGATCCCCTCCGGGTTCTTGGTGTAGTCCGGGACCTCGATCTCCAGGGTCTGGACCCCTTCCGGGGAGGGGCGCATCTCGGCGTGGACGCCCCGGGCCCCGTCGTTGCCGGCCGCAGCCACGATCAGGTGTCCGGGTCCGACCAGATCGTCCAGGGCGCGTTCGAAGGGCGTGGTGCCCCGGTGGGGACCGAACTGGTTTCCCAGGCTGAGATTCAGCACCGCGGGCAGGCCGGCCAGGCGGGCGCGGTCGAACAGGTACTGCGCCCCCACCACCACCCCGAACTCGGTGAACTGGGTGCGCACCACGATGAGGGTGGCCTCCGGCGCCACCCCCGCGTAGCGGCTGCCCTGGCCGGGAACCAGGGAGCCCCGGCCGTTCCCGGCCGCGATGCCCAGGACGTGGGTGCCGTGCCCCTCGCGATCGATGCTCCCGGCCGCGCCGTTGTCGATGGCCGCCCGCCCGTACTCCAGCCCGAAGGGAAAATCGGCGGGGGGCGAGTTCGAGCGCGCGCGCTGATCCCAGTAGCGGAAGATGCGCGTCCGACCCGACGCGTCGTCGAAGTCGGGATGGGACCAGTCCACCCCGCTGTCCACGCTCCCGATCACCACTCCCCGGCCGGTCGCCCCGTGGAACCGTCCGGTCTCCGGGTCCTGGGTGCGGATGCGGGAGAGGCCCAGATAGGCGGCGCTCCGGTCCAGGGTGGGGTAGACCGGCCGCGACAGGCGGGCCGAGGCCAGCGTGCCGTCCTCGACGAGCTTGCGGAGCGCGGCCACCGGGAGCCGCACGGCGCGGATGCCGTCACCCAGGTCCACCGACACCGAGGCGTCGGGGATGGCCAGGGGGCCCCGGGCCTCCAGGAACACCTCGACCTGGCCGGTGCCGAGGAGCGGCTGCCCCTGGATCACCGCGGCGGGCAAGGCACCCCGCCCGGCCCCCTCGCTGGCCGTCCGGGCCAGCCCGGGAATCCGGTCGTCCGGATGGGAGAGAAGCACCCGGAGGGCCGGATCCAGGGCGGTATCGCCGCCGGACGCCGCCGCCGGGGATCCGAGCAGGAAGACGCCGAGCAGGGCGCCGTGGAGGATTCGGTTGATCATGCTGTTGGAAAGCCCGCTAACAAGGTAGCACGGGTTTCCGGGCCCGGCTACAATCCGAGGCTATGCGACCCTACGCGATCATGGGCGCGGGAGGCGTCGGCTCGGCCCTGGCCGGGTATCTGGCCCGCCGGGGGCACCGGGTGCTGGTGGCCGCCCGTCCCGGACACGTCCGGGCCATCGCGGCCCAGGGCGGCCTCAGGGTCGTCTCCAGGGAGGAGACCTTCCTGGCCCGGGTCGAGGCCGCCCCGGCCATCCCCGCCTCGCTCCCCCCCGAGGCCGTGCTCTTCCTCACCGTCCAGGCCCACGACGTGGCCCCGGCCCTGGACGCGCTGGGGGACCTGCCGGCCCTCCATCCGGTGGTCACCTGGCAGAACGGGATCCGGGCCGAGGAGACCGCGGCGCCGCGCTGCCCCCGGCTCTACGGCGGGGTGGTGCGATTCACCGCCACCCTCCTGGAACCGGGCGAGGTCCGGCTCCGGGCGCCGGGGACCCTGATCCTGGGCCGCCATCCCCAGGGCACCGACGACACCGCCGCCGGGGTGGTGGCGGATCTGGCCGCGGCCGGATTCACCGCCGCGGTCTCGGCGGACATCCGGGCCGACAAAGCGCTCAAGCTCCTGGTCAACCTGGTCAGCGGCCCTCCGGTCCTGGTACGGCGCACCGGCCGGGAACCGGTCCTGGCCGCGGTGCAGGTGGCGATCCTGGAAGAGGCCGTCCGGGTCCTGGAAGCGGCCGGGATCCGGGCCGCCCCCGCCTCGGGACTGGGGCAGCCGGTCGAGGCCCTGCTCGCCCACTTCCGGCGCGGCGGCAGCGCGCCCGACACCACCGGCGGGGTCTACAACTCGACCTGGCAGAACCTCCACCATCATCGCCCCCGGCTGGAGAACGATTTCTATCACGGGGAAATCGTGCGGCTGGGCCGGCGGTTCGGGGTCCCCACCCCGGTCAACGCGCGGGCCCTGTCCCTGCTGGAGGAGGTCCGGGCATCCGGCTCGGGACCCGAGCCCTGGGACGTGGACGCCTTTCGCGCCCGCTTCCTGGACGTGGTGTCGTTCCGGACCCCGCTTCCCCAGGACGACGCCCCCGCGGACGGCCTGGAGATCTAGTCCCCGGGTCGCCCGGTCCCCTGGTCCCGGGCCGGGACCATCCCCTCGAACAGATCGTCCACCGGGCGCCGGGGAAGCGGGGTGACCGCTTCGGCCAGCTGGAAGGACTCCAGTCCCCAGACCGGCCCGAGATCGCCCAGGGCCTGCTGCAGTTTCTGGACGAACGGCTTCTGGGTGGCGTGGGCGTCCACCGCGGCCATCTTGGCCGGCAGGTAGCGCGTCACGTCCAGGGTGGCGTCCACCGTGTCGTCGGGAACCGCCACCAGCCTCCGGGTGGTGAAGAGGGCGGCCCGGGATTCGGGGATGCAGTACATCCAGAAGCGGTCGGCGGCATGGGGTGCGCCCAGGTAGGGCCAGCACGCGCCGTCGGCGGCCAGGTCGAAGGCGGTCCGCGCCCGCGCGGTCACCGTCCGGTGGTCGGGATGGCCGCTGATGCCGCCGGTGTGGAAGGCGATCACCACCTCCGGCCGGATGCTCCGCAGGGCCCGCACGAACGGCCGGAGCAGCGTCTCCTCTTCCAGCCGGGCCAGTCCCCCGTCGGGAAAAGTGAGGTTGTGCGGCGGGCGGAGACCCAGGACCCGGCACGCCTCGCGGAGTTCCCGTTCGCGGAGGGCGGCCAGGCGGCGGCGGCCGAAGGAGGCCGAGTCGCCGATGGTGCCCGACTCGCCGCGGGTGGCGGTGACCAGGTGCACGTCGTGGCCGAGGGCGCCCAGCATGGCCATGGTTCCCCCCGGTCCGAAGGTCTCGTCGTCGGGATGGGCGAAGAAGGCCGCCACCGTACGGGGCCGCGAAGCTGTCACCGGGTCACCTCGTCCGTGTCACCGCGCGGGATCGTCGCGGCCCGGGAAGCATACCGAACCGGGGGAAGGGGGGGCAGGGGCGAATGGAGTCGCGGTTTCGCCGGGAACGCCGGCCGGGCCTAGGAATCCTCGTCGGGGGCCGGGGCGGCGTGCACCCGGGCGGGATCGCCTTCCATCTCGAAGTAGACCTGGCCGTCCTCCACCACCACCCGGTAGATCGGAACGCGGGCGTTGGCGTCGAACAGCGACGTGCCGCTGTCGAGGTCGAACACCCAGCCGTGCCAGGGGCAGATGACCTGGTTCCCGTCCAGATACCCCTCGGCCAGGGAGGCGCCCATGTGCGGGCAGGAGTCCCCCACCGCGTGCACCCGGTTTCCCCGCTTGAAGACGGCCACCGCGCAGGAACCGACCTTCACCCGGACGCCTTCCTCCTCGTTGAGATCGGCCAGGGCTCCGACGTGGACCAGAAACGGCATGCGGCACGACCTCCGGGGATGCGGGTGGGAAGCTCGCCTGGGTTATCGGTCGGGAGCGGGCGGGGTTTAGTGGGGGCGGCGGGGAAGACGGTTCACGCGCCGGGGCGGCGGTCCTTGCCCTTGTCCTTGTCCTTGGAGCGCTTGCGCTCCAGGAAAGCGGTCATGCGTCGTTCCTTCTCCTCGCTGTCGAAGAGGACGGCCTGGGCCACGCTCTCCAGGGTCTGCCCCAGATCCACGTGGTGGCGCTGCGCGTTCAGCGCGAGCTTGGCCAGGCGGACGGCGGCCGCACCCTGGCGGACGACCGCCGCGGCCAGATCCAGGGCGGCGTCCAGGATGCGGTCGTCCTCCACCACGCGATTCACCAGGCCGATGGCCAGGGCCTCGTCCGCCTCCACCAGGCGTCCGGTCAAGATCATCTCCTTGGCCCGGCCCAGCCCCACCAGCCGGGGAAGGCGGTGGGTGCCCCCCGCCCCGGGCACGATGCCCAGGCCGACCTCGGGCTGGCCGAAGCGCGCCGAGCGGCCGGCCACCCGGAGATCGGCGGCCAGGGCCAGCTCGCATCCCCCGCCCAGGGCGTAGCCGCGGACGGCGGCGATCACCGGCACCGGGAGTTCCTCGAGCCGGCGGAAGAGGGAGCCGTTCACCGAGTCCAGGGCGTCCGCGGCCCGGCGCCGGCGGAGCTGGGCGATGTCCGCCCCGGCCATGAAGTGCTCCCCCGCCCCGATCACCACCACCGCGCGGAGATCCCGGTCCGGGCCGAGCGCGTCCAGAACCTCGTGGAAACGGTCCACCAGTTCCCGGGAGAGGGCGTTCCGCTTATCCGGGCGGTTGACGGTGAGGATCTCCACCGCATCCCGTCGTTCGCGAAGCAGGAGGTCGGCCATGGAAGGGTCTCCTACCAGGGGGTGAGCACCACGCGGCCGATCGCTTCCCGGTCTTCCAGCACCCGGTGCCCCTCGGCCACCTCGGAGAGCGGGAGCACGCGGTCGATCACCGGATGCAGGAGCCCGCGCTCGACCAGGCGGAGAATCTCGTACAGCTCCGAGCGCGATCCCATGGTGGAGCCGAGCAGGGAGAGGCTCTTGAAGAACACGTGGGGGAGCGAGGTCGTCCCCTCGCGGCCGCTGGTGGTGCCGCACAGCACCAGGCGCCCCCCCTTGGCCAGGCTCTTGATGTTGCCGTCCCAGGTGTCCCCGCCGATGTGGTCCAGGATCACATCCACCCCGCGCTTTCCGGTCAGTTCCCGGACGGCCCGGGTCCAGTCTCCGGTGCGATAGTTAATGCCGGCCTCGGCGCCCAGTTCCTCGGCCTTTTCCAGTTTGGCGTCGTTCCCGGCCGTGGCCAGGATGCGCGCGCCCAGGAGGTCGGCGATCTGGATGCCCGCGGTGGAGACGCCGCTCCCCGCGGCGTGGATGAGAACGGTCTCCCCGGGACGGAGCCGGGCCCGTTCCATGAGCATGTGCCAGGCGGTGAGAAAGGGCAGGGGTACCGCGGCCGCCTCCTCGAAGGAGAGCGACTCCGGCTTGGGCAGCACGTTCGCCGCCGACACCACGATGAAGTCGGCGCAGGTGCCGTCCCGGTGCTCCCCGAGAATCCCGTAGTGGCGGCAGAGGGGATCCTCCCCCCGGGCGCAGGCCTCGCAGCGGCCGCAGGAGGTTCCCGGGGCCAGGACCACCGGGGTCCCGGGCGCGGGGCCGTCCACCCCGGAACCGAGGGCGTCCACCAGCCCGGCCCCGTCGCAGCCCGGAATCAGGGGGAGCGGATAGCGCACCCCCGGGACCCCCTTGCGCACCCAGAGATCCAGGTGGTTCAGGGCCACGGCCCGGATGCGGACGCGGATCTCCCCCGGGCCGGGCTCGGGGTCCGGCCGCTCCACGATCCGGAGCGCTTCGGGCCCTCCGTGGGTTTCGATGACCACTGCTCGCAAACGAACCTCCCGGCACCCTGCCCCCTGGAACTCCTCCGGAGGGCTGCGGGCCGCCCCGGATTGTGCCAGACCCGGGCGCCCCCTGCACCCCCTCGAACCCGAGCCGCTCGGCCTAGAGACAGCTTTCTCCTGGAACTCCCCTACCGATCCTCTTATGCTCAGTGCCATGACGTTCGGCCGATCCCCGGAGAAGACGCGCCCGCGCCGCTGGGTGGATGGCGTCCGCTTCGGCGCCACCCTCCTCTTCGTCCTGGCCACCCTCTTCGCCTCGGGCATCGAGATCACCGGCATCCATCATCACGATGCCACCGGGTCCCACCCCAACTGCGTGATCTGCCGCGTCGTTTCCGGGCCGGTCGATTCCGTGGCCCAGGACACGGTGCCCATCGGCCGGGACCTCCCGGAAGCTCCGGGAGAGCTCGCTCCGGTCGTCCAGCCGCAGGGGCCCGGCCCGCATCTCGTCCACATCCGTCTCCGCGCACCTCCCACCGCCATCTGACCTCCCCACCCATCACCGCCGGACTCTCGTAGTCGACGAGCGTCCGGAAATTTCCGCGTGCGCACGCTCGGTCTCCGTTGATGAGACGAGCGGGGAGACGAAACATGAAGACCCGATTCCTGGGTCTGCTCCTGGGGATGGCCGTCCTGTTACCGGCCCCCTCCAGAGCCCAGACCTCGACCACCGCCACCGGCGTGTCCAACGCCCTGAACCCGGCCATCAGCATGAACGGCCTCTTCGAGGGAACCTGGAGGGATCCCCGGGGCGAGGCGGACGGCCTCACCATCCGCGAGGTGGAGATGGCCATGACCTCCATCGTGGACCCCTACTTCAAGGCCAACGTGTCCGTGGGCTACGAACCGGACCGCACGGGGCCTGGGGCCGAGGTGGCGCTGGAGGAGGCCTACGCCACGGTATTGACCTCCCTCCCCTCCGGGGTCGGCCTCCGGGTGGGGCGGATGCTCATGCCCTTCGGCCGCCAGAACCAGCTCCACACCCATGCCTTCCCCTTCATCGAGGCGCCCCTGGCCAGCCGGGAGACCATCGGGCCGGAAAGCGCCGGAGATGTTGCTCTGGAAGGCACTTACAACCCGGACTTTCCGTGGTACATGAATCTCCGTACCTGGCTCGGGGATGGCGCGGTGGAAGGGGTGTACGACGGGGCCAGCCGGGACTTGGCCGAGGGGGCCCGGCTCGAGAACCTGTGGGACCTTTCCGAGGCCACCAGCCTGGAGGGGGCGGCCTCGTTCTGGGGCGGGCCGGGCCTGACCGGGGAACGCCGTCGGTTCTACGGCGCCGACCTTCGGGTGAAGTATCGCGATCCCCGGAAGACCTACGGCCGGGCGGCGGAGGCCAGCGCCGAGCTGATCGTGGACACCGGGGATGGGCGCGAGGACCGGGTCGGTCTCTCCACCCTGGCCCGCACGCGCGTGGGCCGCCGCTGGTGGGTGGGCGGCGGCTACAGCCTCTTGTCCTCCATCCCCGAGGGGACCACCGATCGCGTCAGCGCCCACGAGGTCCGGGGGCAGGTGGCCTTCGTCCCTAGCGAGTTCAGCGCCCTCCGCCTGGAGCTGGTCTGGCTGGATCCCGTGGTCTCCGACACCGAGCTGTCGCTGCATGCCCAGATGAACTTCACCATCGGACCCCACCCCGCCCACGCCTATTGACCCGTCGGAAAGGAGACACGTCATGAACCGCAATCACAACACGACCGGCCGGGCCTGGGGCCTCATCGCCGTCCTCGTCCTGGCCCTCGTCCCCGGCGCGGCCCGGGCCGCCACCCTCAAGGTGGTGACCACGGTCACCGACCTGGCCTGGGTGGTGCAATCGATCGGAGGCGACCGGGTCCAGGTGACCGCGCTGTGCAAGGGATACCAGGACCCACACTACCTGCAGGCCAAGCCGTCCTACGCCAAGGACCTGAAGAAGGCGGACCTGCTCGTGTTCACCGGTCTGGAGCTGGAGGTGGCCTGGCTGCCGCGGCTCCTGGATACCGCGCGCAATCCGAAGCTCCGACCGGGGTCGTCGGACCTGGTGGATGCCTCGGCCGCGGTGGACGGCATCCTGGAGATCCCCACCGGGCCCACCGACCGGTCCCAGGGCGATATCCATCCGCTGGGGAATCCGCACTACGTGCTCGATCCGCGGAAGCTGATCCCGATCGGCGAGGCGGTGAGTCGGGCCCTGGCCGACGCGGACCCCGACGGGGCCGAGGCCTATGCCGCGGGGTACGACCGCTTCAAGACCGATCTCACCGCGAAGATCGCGGCCTGGGAGACCCGGGCCGAACCGCTCCGGGGCAAGCCGATCGTGGCCTTCCACAAGCAGTGGGAGTACCTGGCCGACTGGCTGGGGCTCGACATCCTCGACTACATCGAGAACCGTCCCGGGGTACCCCCGTCCCCGCGCCACGTGAGCGAACTCATCGACGCCATGAAGGCCAAGAAGGCGCAGCTGGTGATCTGCGCCCCTTTCGTGGACGTGCACGCCGCGGAGGAGGTGGCCCGCCGCGGCGGGGCCCGGCAGGTCGTCCTCCCCTCCTCGACCGGCGGGGTGGACGGCACCGACACCTATCCCCAACTCATCGACACCATCCTCGGGCGGCTGCTCGGGGACGGTTCCTAGGAACGGGAGGAACCCGCGATGGATCTCTTGCATTTCATGGCCGCACCGGTCCTCATGTGTTTCCTGCTGGTGGGGCTCCACGTCACCCTGGGGCTTCACGTGGTGCGCCGGGGGGTGATCTTCGTGGACATCGCCCTGGCCCAGACCTCGGCCCTGGGGGCGGGGATCGGGGTGGCCCTGGGCATCGAGGTGGGCACCATGCACTCCGGCCTCATGGGCCTGGGCCTGGCCCTGGTCGCGGCCTGGCTGATCTCGCTCACCCGGGCCCACAGCGACAAGGTCCCCCAGGAGGCGTTCATCGGGATCACCTACGTGTTCGCGGCCGCGGCCACCATCCTGGTCCTGGCCCGGCTGCCCCACGGGGGCGAGGACATCGAGCGGCTCCTGGTGGGCCAGATCCTCTGGGTCAACTGGCGGAGCGTACTGCACACCGCGGTGCTCTACGCCGCCCTGGGCGGGCTCTTCCACCTGGTGCGCGGTCCGATCACCCTCCTCACCGACGATCCGGCCCGGGCCCGGGCCGAGGGGCTGCGCACCGCCTGGTGGGACTTCGTGTTCTACGCCATTCTGGGAGTGGTGGTCACCTGGTCGGTCCAGATCGCCGGGGTGTTCCTGGTGTTCACCTTCCTGGTGGTGCCGGCGGTGATGGCCACCCTGCTCTCGACCACCCACCGCCTGCTCCTGGGATGGATCCTGGGTGCGGTGATCGCGGCGGCCGGAGCGGGCATCTCCTACGCCTTCGACCTGCCCACCGGGGCCACCATCGTCTGCGCGTTCGGGGTGTGCCTGGCCGTGCTCGCTGCGTTTTCCGCCCTGTGGACGAAGAAAACGGCCGGGTGATATAATTCCGCCCGAGCGAGGTCCGGGGGCGGGAAGCCCGCCCTCGGTCCACCCTCGTGCTCCTGTCCGTTCCTCTGAATCCTCCCGCCTTTCCCCGGGCTCCGGGGCGCCGTCGGGTTGCGCCTCGTCCGCAACGGCAGCGGGCGGATCCCTGCCGTCCAATGAACTGTGTGACCGCCACCGCGATCGGCGATCACCGTCGCTCGCGGGTTGGCAAGGGAGGTCTGCATGAGAATCCGGTACCTGACGCTTTGTCTCCTGGTCCTTCCCGCGGCGGCTGCGGCCGGACCCCACGACTTCGCCCGGTTCGCGCTGGAGGCCAAGGATCCCTTCAGCCC
>Ga0307424_1001844_pt1 | contig 10829 bp, 6 predicted proteins | sample SalMarWE160320MG_FD_202157 | JGI IMG/M metagenome (GOLD analysis project Ga0307424, IMG submission 202157) | Salt marsh sediment microbial communities from the Plum Island Ecosystem LTER, Massachusetts, United States - WE1603-20 | ecosystem: Environmental > Aquatic > Marine > Intertidal zone >...
TCCCCTTGCCGGGATACGGCTCGGTCACGACGACATCTTCGGCCGGGAATCCCGCGGCGCGGAATCGGGCGGCCATCTTCTCGGCGGCGTCGATCGTGCTGCCGGTCGAGTGGGTCGTGTTGGTCTCGATCAGCTCCTTGTAGATCTCGCGCGCGCGCGCGCGGTCGGCGGCGGGTGGGCCGGTCTGTGCGGCCGCAACGTAGGGGACGACGAGCGCCGCGACGGCAAGAGACATTGGGAGGGAGGACCAACGGCTACGCATGGAGGCTCCAGTTTCTGTTAACGTCCGTCGGGGGAAGATGACCCGCCCGGCGGAAATCGGCGGCATGCAGCTGCCGCTCGGCTCCGCCGGATGAACCGGCGGCTTTGCGCTCCTCTTACTCCTGCCACCCGTCGTTCCGGACGATCCGCCCGCCCACCATCACAAAGGTCACGCGTCGCACCGCCGTGATGTCCGCGCTGGGGTCGCCATCGGTGGCGATGAGGTCGGCCGCAAGGCCCGGCGCGATGGCGCCGATGCGGTCGCCCAGACCCATGGCCTCCGCGTTCAGCGAGCTGATGGAGACCAGCGCATGCATCGGCGCCTCGCCCGCGCTCTGCACCCGGCAGACGAGGTCCTCGGCGTTGCGGCCGTGCGCGCCGGCCACCGCGTCGGTGCCGTAGACGATCTCGAGCCCCGCCGTGGCGAGCGCCTTCCGGATGCCCTCGGCGGCGAGCGGGATGGCGCGCTCCATGGCCGCGAAGCCTTCCTCGTTGTAGTTGCCGATCCCCTCGTACTTGGCACGGTTGTCGAGGTAGTTCTGGAAGATCAGGGAGCACTGCGGGTCGAAATAGACACCCCGCGCGGCCATGAGGTCGAGCGCTTCCTGGTCCACGAAGATGCCGTGCTCGATTTGCGTGCAGCCGGCGCGCACCGCTGCCTTGATGGACGCGGCGCTGTGCGCGTGCACCAGCGTGCGGAGCCCGACGGCTTTGGCCTCGCCGCACACGGCCTCGAGCTGCGCGTCGGTCATGGTCTGCGCGCCCCCGTCCCGGATGCTCGCGGAAGCGAAGATCTTGATGAGGTCCGCGCCCTGTTCCTTTCGCTCGCGTACCAGCTTGCGGAGCGTCTCGGGGTCGCCACTTCGCTCCGTGAGCGGCTCGAGTGACGTGAGGATGCGGGGTCCCGGGAGACCGCCATTGGCGATCCAGTCACGGAGGTCGCCGTCTTCCGCGGAGCCCACACTCTGGATGGTCGTGAAGCCCGCACGCAACGTCGCGTAGGCGTTCGCGGCGGCGGAGAGCGTGGACTGGACGGGCGTGTCGCCGTCGCGCGCCGTGTGCAGCTTGCCCTGGCGATTGAAGTACCACGCGGGGTGGGTGTGGGCGTCGATCAGGCCCGGAAGCACCGTGCGGCCGCCGAGGTCCACGAGACGCGCGCCGGGGGGCAGGGCACCGTGCGGGCCCACCCGCTCGATGCGACCGTTTTGGACCACGATGTCGACTTCGTTCAAGACGCCACCGCGTCCGTCGAGTGCGCGGGTGGCGCGCACCACGATCGGACCTTCCTGCGCCGCCAGCTGCGTGGCGGACAGGGCGAGTAACGCGAGCGCGCGCATCATCAGTGTCCTCCGGTGGAGGTGGGCCGCTCGAAGGCCGTGGCGGGGAGCATGCCGACACGACGCAGCAGCAGCGCGGCGCGCTCGGTCTGCATCGGCAGCGTGGAAAGGTTCACCCGCTCGCCCGGAGAGTGGGAGCCGCTCCCCAGCGCACCCAACCCATCCAGGCCATCGATGAACGGGGCCACGAACGAGATGTCGCCCGCGCCACGCCGGCCCGGATCGAGCGCGGTCACCGGACCATAGCCGAGCGCGCGGCTCAGCGTGTCGTAGACGGCCAGCAGCCGGTCATTCCCCGGTGTAGGCGCCATGGCGGGGTAGTAGTCCTCGAAGACGATCTCGGCGTCCGTGCCCGGGAGGTGTTGGGACACGATCTCCCGCATCGTGACGCGGGCCCGCTCCTTCTGCTCCTCGGAGATGAAGCGGAGGTCGCCGTACGCGATGGCCGTTCGCGGCACGATGTTGAGCTTGCTGGCGATGGTCCCACTGTGCGCGATGGAGTCGTAGGTGACGTCGGTGCCGCCGACGATCGTGGCGACGTTCAGCGTGAGATACTGGTCGTTGGAGAGCTGCTGGCGGAAGCCGTCGATGATGCGGGCCAGCTCGTAGATGGCGCCGAACCCGACGCCCCGTCCGAACACGCCGGCCGAATGCGCCTGGCGTCCCGTGGCGGTCACGTGCCAGCTGGAGGATCCGCGGCGGGCGACAGTCACGTCGCCGCGGTTGCCGCCCTCAAACGCGAGCGCCACGTCGGTGCGGCTGGCCGCGTCGATCAAGTCGCGCCGAGTGACGCTGAGCGGATCGCCGGGGTGCTCTTCGTCGCCGGTGAAGATGACCGTGAGATTGAGGTCTTTCAGGGCGCCCGCCGCCTGCAACGCTTTCAAGGCGTACAGGATGATCACGTCGCCGCCCTTCATGTCGCCGCCGCCGACACCGCGCGCCACCGAATCCTCGCGCACGAAGGTGGGGCCATCGGGCTCGACCACGGTGTCCAGGTGCCCGATCAGGAGCATCCGGACGGTGCCGGCCTTCCCCTTGTGCTCGGCCACCAGATGGCCGGCCCGGTGTACCGAGTCCGGCATCGGGATCCACGTGGTGGTGAAACCGAGCGAGTCGAGCGACGCGGCGAACACCGCCCCGACTCGGCGCACGCCGTCCAGGTTCAGCGTGCTGCTCGGCATGTCGACCACCCGTTGGAGATAGGCGATCGCCTGGTCGGCGCTGGCGGCGACGGCCTGGCGGATGCGGCGTTCCTGGGACGTCAACGACGTTTGCGCGGCGAGCGGCGCGGCCAGGATGGTCATGGACAAGACGAGTCGACGCGTGAGGCGGGCGTTCATGGCGGCGTGTCCTCCGGCCTGAGGTCGTGGCTTAGCCAATCGAACCGCGGGCCGGTCGGTGGTCAAGGCCGAGGGAGGGGCGGGCGATTAGATTCGCAGGCGCCCACTCGCGGAGCTTCCCGATGCGCCGTCTCGTCTTGGTCTTGTCGCTGGTTGCCTCACCCGCCTTCGCCCAGGGCACCCAGGGCGACTACCTGATCCCGAATTTCCGGTTCACGACCGGCGAGTCGCTCGACACGCTCCGTATCCACTACACGACGCTCGGCGCGCCGCGGCGGGACGCGCAGGGGATCGTCCGGAACGCGGTGATGGTGTTGCATGGCACGGGCGGGAGCGGACGCGGGTTTCTCTCGCGCAATTTCGCCGGCGTGCTGTTCGGGCCCGGCCAGCTGCTGGATACGGCGAGCTATTTCATCGTGCTGCCCGACGGCATCGGGCATGGCGGGTCGAGCAAGCCGAGCGACGGCCTGCATGCCCGGTTTCCGCACTACACGTACGACGACATGGTGCGGGCGCAGTATCTCCTGCTCACCGAGCACCTGGGTGTGAACCACCTCCGCCTGATCATGGGCACGTCCATGGGGTGCATGCATTCGTGGGTGTGGGGCTACACGTATCCGACGTTCGTGGACGGGCTCGTGCCGCTGGCGTGCGCGCCCACGCAGATCGCCGGGCGAAACCGGATGATGCGGACCATGATCATGGACGCGATCCGGAACGATCCAGCCTGGCAGGGCGGGGAGTACACCGAGGAGCCGGTACAGGGGCTCACGACGGCGGAGTACGTGCTCTACATCATGGGGTCGTCGCCGCTGCTGCAGCAGCGGCTGGCGCCCACGCGGGATGCGGCGGACTCCGTGATCCGAGGCTACGTGGCGCAACGCGTGCCGCGGACCGACGCCAATGACTTGCTGTACGCGTTCAATGCGTCGCGCGACTACGACCCGTCGTCCCACATGGCCGAGATCACCACACCGGCACTCGCCATCAACTCGGCCGATGATCTGATCAACCCACCGGAGTTACGGCTCGTGGAGCCGCTCGTGGCCAAGGCGACGAGCGTGAAGTTCATCATTCTGCCGGTCGGGCCGGAGATGCATGGGCACGGGACGCATTCGTGGCCGGCGATTTGGGGGCACTACTTGCGAGATTTTCTTGCGGGGTTGGCGGAGAGGTAGGGGCAGCGGGGCAGAGAAGCAGAGAAGAGGGGCAGAGGGGCAGAGAAGAGCAGCGGGGGCAGTGGGGCAGCGCGGCAGTTGGTTCGCTGCGGAGTCTAGATGACTGCTGCTAGTCGGATGGACAGGTTGGGCAGGACGTCTTCTCCGTCCAGGGCGTCGTGTTCCGTGAGCAGTGCCTCGCTGCCGTCGGCTCGGTACACGCGGGCTTGCCGGCGGATGGGATCTACGACCCACACGAGTTGGCATCCGGCCTCCAACCAATCGGCGACCTTGGCGAGGACCTCCCCAGGCCGATCGTTAGGGGAGAGGACCTCGGCTGCCAGGTCCGGCGCCATCGTGGCAAAGCCCGGGGGCGGCGGGTCGGGAGTCACGGGCCACAAGGTAGAGCTCGTGCGAGCAAGTGCATAACCAAAACGACGCACGGTCCCGGGCGCGGCGCGGCGGTCACGGTCGTCCGAAGGTCTCCACCGTCTTTACCATCGCCACCACAAACATCACGGCACCGGTTGGACGCTTCGGATCAGCGCGCGCGCGACAGTTCCGCCAACTGGATGGCGCGTTCGTCTTGGGTCTCGTTTACAAGACGGCGGCTGTATCGGGAGCGGCGTCCCCGATCCCAAGAGGCTGCGACCGCATGACCGCGGCTCGTCCCTGCCGGACCGAGTGTTCAGTCTCACGGGCGTTGACACTCTGGACAGGGATCGTGGCCTGGTCCATTATGGGTATGCGAAGGCCTGCTTGGGCGGCTTCCCCCGCCAGCCGCCCGGGAGAATCATGCTGCATGACCTCGGGAGGTGGGCATGCGTAGCGTAATACTCCTTGTCATCATCGGGACCGCCGCGTGCACGTTCCGTCTGACTGCACAGGACGTCAGCGGAAGCATGCAAGGCAAGATCCTCAACTCGTCAGGGCAACCGCAGCCCGGCGTGCTGGTCAGCGTATCCGGGCAGCACTTGATGGGTACGCGGACCACGACGACTGACGGGAGTGGCGGATTTCAGTTGCTGGCGCTTCCGCCGGGGGAATACGCCGTGCGTATCCGAGCGATCGGCATGCGTCCGGTTACGGTCGAGCATGTGGTCGTGGAGCTCGGCCGCACGACGTTGGTTCAACCCGTGACCCTCGAGTCGCAGCCGGTGGAGCTTACTCCCATCAACATTGTCGCTCCCATGCAGTCGGTTGATCCTGTCCACACGGACGCCGGGGGTCGGCTCACGTCGGCGGAATACGACGCGTTGCCCGGAGAACGTGACTACAAGGCGATCATGACGATTCTCCCGAACGTCAACGAGAGTTCGCGCGGCGACCCGGCGAACGTCAATGGCGCTACCGGTCTGGAGAACATGTACTTCATCGATGGTGTGAATGTCACTTCGGGCCTTCGGGCGCAAACCGGCACGAGCCTGCCGTACAACTTCGTGCGGGCGGTCGAGGTCAAGACCGGTGGGTACGAAGCCCAGTACGGTAAAGCGCTAGGGGCGGTGGTGAACGCGGTCACCTATTCGGGCACCAACGACTTCGAAGTGAACGTTTTCGCGTTTGGGACGAGTAGCGCGTTCGAGGCGACGCCGAAGGTGCTGCCCACGTTGCGCGAAACCGGAGGGCGAAGCTATGACGTGGGGGTGCGGGTGAGTGGGCCGGTGGTGCGCGACCGACTGTGGTACTCCGCGGCCTACAATCCGCGGCTGGAACACGTCGACCGAGAGATCCAGGGCCTGGGCGTGTTCCCTGACAACCAGACCGCACAGGTCTTCGCAGGGAAGCTCACGTGGCAGGCGACGCGCGCGACGCACGTTGAGTTCTCCGTCTTTGGCGATCCCACGGTGCACGACGCCGTGGTGCGTGTCCCGACCGTACCCGCTAGCTATGTGCCGCTCAACGCGGACCCCTTCTTAAGACGTTTCGAGACCGGCGGGGTGATAGGATCGGCCCGGTTCACCGCCGCGGTCGGTGACCACGTGCTCCTTGAAGGCTCGCTGAGCCGGTCCAGCGGGCGTGATAACGTCCTCCCGGCGACGGAGGTGGGACGTACGGAGCCGTTCTTGCAGGACAACGTGGATGCGACCGTGTCAGGTGGTACACCGCTGCAGCTGACGTCCGATATCCGACGCTCGAGCGCGACCGTGCATGCGACCGCAACGTTGGCTCGTCACACTGCGGTCATCGGTGTGGAGTACGAAGACGTCGGCGTGACGAACGAAAATTCGCATCCCGGCGGCTACTCGATCCTGCGGTTGGATTCGGCGACCTACCAGACGACGACTGAGGGTGCTCCCAGCAAGAATCACAACCGCATCCCGACGGCGTACGTCCAGGACACCTGGCAGCTGACGGACCGGCTCACGTTCAATGCGGGAGTCCGATGGTCATCGCAGACGCTCACCGGCACGAGCGGCAAGGTCGCACAGCGCTTCGCGGATGAGTGGCAGCCGCGGCTGGGACTGATCTGGCAGTTGGGTAGGCCAGGCACGCAGCGCGTCTTTGCCTCCTACGGTCGCTTCTATCAGCAGGAGCCGCTCAATCTGTCCGCGCTCTGGTTTGTGGACTACCCGTTTGTCATTTCGCACTACTCCGTGGATCCCAGGCAGCCTGGTGCCATGCCTACGTCGGTCGCCGATTACACGACATACGAAGCTGATTGGGACAAGAACATCCCCGACCTGCAAGTCGAAAACTCCTACGAGTTCACGCTTGGGTACGAGCGTACGATCGGCTCGTCCACGAAGCTCACCCTCAGAGGCATCCGGCGTCAGCTGCACTCGAGCTTCCAGTGGGGCATCGACCCGAACAACCCGGCGTTTTGGGTGCTGGGCACGCCAGGCAAGGGGGACTTTGCCTTCCTCCCGAAGCCACTTCGCCAGTATACCGCGTTGGAATTGGAAGCGGTGGGCCAGTGGCACGGGGTGGCATATCGCGGTTCGTACGTACTCTCGCGCAGTTGGGGTAACTACCCCGGCCTCTATATGTCGGACTACGGCGCGGCGAATCCGGGCGGTGATTGGACGTTCTTTGCTCCGCATCAGGCAGTGAACAGCACGGGTCTACTACCCAATGACCATACGCATGTGTTGAAGCTGGCGGTACGATACCAAGCTCATTTCGGCCTCACCGCGGGTGCGGTCGTCAGCTGGGAGTCGGGGGTCCCACGGAACGAATTCGCTCCAGGACCACCTGGAACGCTGTACTACACCTGGGCCTTCGTGGTGCCACGTGGCTCCGTCGGCCGAACGCCGTCGGTTTGGGATCTGAACCTGCGGCTGGGATACGACATGCGATGGTGGCATGGCCCGCGATCCCGCATCTTTCTCGACGCGCTCCACGTCGGGAATCCCCAAAGGCCAGTCTGGCTGGAGGAGCAGCGCTACCTCCAGAACGACGGCACGACGTTCTCGGGAGACAACCCCAGTTATGGAGGGCCGCTCGCCTACCAGCCGCCGAGGATGGCGCGACTCGGGCTTGAGGTGGAGTTCTGACGCGAGACCTTGCGCAGTGACGCGACGCGGCGGCTACGGTCGCCGGCAATCGTCCGGAGCGTCGAGCCGGGAGGGTAATGCCGGAGTTACTGGATGACCTGAACGCCGCCCTGGAGGGGCGTTACACCCTCGAGCGGCTGCTCGGGGAGGGCGGGATGGCCACGGTGTATCTCGCCCACGACCCCCGGCACAACCGGAACGTGGCGGTCAAGGTGCTGCGGCCCGAGTTGGCGGCCGCGCTCGGCCCCGAGCGCTTCTTGCGCGAGATCGAGATCGCCGCTGGCCTCACCCACCCGCACATCGTTCCCGTGTTCGATTCCGGCCAGGCGGGCGAACACCTCTATTACGTGATGCCGTACGTGGAAGGTGAGTCGCTGCGTGACCGCCTGAAGCGGGAGCGGCAGCTGCCCATTGACGAGGCCCTCCAGCTGACGCGGGAAGTGGCGGACGCGCTCGGGGCGGCGCACAGCCGGGGCTTCGTGCACCGAGATATCAAGCCCGAGAACATTCTCCTGCAGGGTGGGCACGCGATGGTGACGGACTTCGGGATCGCCCGGGCCCTGACGTCGGCGGGAGGAGGCCGGCTGACCGAGACGGGCATCGCGATTGGGACGCCGGCGTACATGAGTCCGGAGCAGGCGGTGGGCGACCGGGACGTCGATGGGCGGAGCGATGTGTACAGCTTGGCGTGTGTGACGTACGAGATGTTGATCGGGCACCCGCCCTTCTCGGGGGTGTCGGCGGTCGAGGTGCTGGCGCGCCACACGGCCGATCCGGTGCCGCCGTTGCGGACGGTGCGCGAGACCATTCCCGAGCCGATCGAGCGCGCGATCGCGCGGGCGTTGGCGAAGGTGCCGGCCGATCGGTATGCGACGTCGGGCGAGTTCGCGGCGGCGCTAAGTGGGGTTGCGGAGCCGGTACGCGCCGGGTCGCGGCGCGGTGCCCGCCGTCGATGGCTCATCGGTGGGTTGGGGGCTATTGCTGTCGTGGCGCTCGCGGCTGCCGCGGTGCTGCGTCTGGCGCGGCACGGTCCGGGAGTACCACAGATGCCGACGGTGGTGGTACTCCCGTTTCAGCCTCTCGAGGCATCCGGCGATCCCTGGTTTGCACAGGGCATCACCGAGGAAGTCAGCAGTCGTCTGACGCAGGTGTCGGGGCTGCGGGTGATCGCTCCTCGGAGCGCCGCGCAGTTCGCGGTCTCGGGGCGTTCGCTACGAGAGTTTGGGCACGAGGTGGGAGCGCAGTACGCGCTGGAAGCGAACATCGCATACGATCAGGGCGTGACAGGGCCACGGCGCGTGCGGGTGTCGCCGCAACTGATTCGTGTGTCCGATGGCCAGCTGATATGGGGCGACCGGTATACTGACACCTTGACTAGTGGGCAGATCTTTGACGTCCAGGCGGACATCGCGGAGCACGTCGCCCAGGCCCTGGACGTGGAGCTGCTGGCGGGCGAGCGCCGAGACGTACAGGTCAGGCCGACCGACAACCCAGACGCCTACGACGCGTATCTCCGGGGAAATCAGGACGCTCACGGCGGCTACATCAAGGACTACGTACCCAGCAGTCGGCGCGCGGCGATCGAGGAATACACGCGGGCGGTGACGCTCGACACGGGGTTCGCGGAAGCGCACGCGCGGCTCGCCTTCCAGCAATCCGTTGCAGCAACGGCGGACTCGGACCTCGTGCCGGCCCGGCAGCACGCCGAGCGCGCGCTGGCCCTGCGACCCGATCTCGCCTGGACCCACCTCGCCCTCGCAACTTGTGCGTTCTACGGTGGCGAATGGGATCGGTTTCGGTCCGAGGCGGCCCTTGCGGAAGAGCTCGGGCAGAATTCCGCAGAAGTCCTGGAAGCGACAGCAACGCTCTACTGGTGGGGCAACCTGTTCGAGGGGATGCAGCGCAACTACGAGCGTGCTGCTGTGCTCGATCCCTTGAGTTGGGAGACGGCGCTCGATTTGGGCATTGCGTATTTCGGGCTTCGCCGCCATGCCGACGCGGAGCGGAGCCTCGACCGAGCGATTGCGCTGGATTCCACCCGGCAGGATCCGTACGTGTACAAGGCCTGGCTCTACCTTGCGTGGCACGGGGACGTGGCGGCGGCGAGTCGCGTGCTGCAGACAGCGGTTCGGCGGCTGGGTTCGGAGCGGGGATTCGCCACCGGCTTCCTGAATAGTCACTGGTGGGCATCTCGGCTGCTCGCGCGGGATCCCTGGTATCGTGGGATGCTGGCACAGGCGTCGGTAGGCGCCCCCAACCTCGATAGTGTGGCCTACTATGAGCACAAAGCGGCCCTGTACGAAGGGCTCTCGCAGGCCGCGCGGGCGCGGGCGTATTGGGATTCGGTCGCGGCAGTTGCGGGACGCAGACTGGCCCACCACTTGCTGTGGCGCGCGGAAGCCGTCGCGCGGGCCGATCTGGCGTGGGCGTACGCGGGCATGGGGGATCGGGGCAAGGCGCTCGATCAGGCACATCAGTATGCCGAGCTGGAGCATCGCGACAACAGGCGGCCAATAACACTAGCCTTGATTCACGCGGCGCTGGGTGATGCGGACGAGGCCGCGGCGCAGTTCGAGCGAACCCTGGACGTGCCGGATTTCGTCACGCTCACATTTCTGTCCCTTGATCCCACCTTCCAGCGGCTCCGCAGTAACCCGCGGTTCCGGCACCTGTTGGACACCAAGTGATCAGCCGTCCGGCCTGCAACCGTTTCCACCGGCGATAGCGCAAGCTTCCCCTGGTGGTACACGGTCGACGCACCGTTTGGCCTTCACGGCGCCCACGGCGGCGGGGGCGGTGTGTGGCGGGGAGCGCCGGGCCTGCGGAACCTCGAGGGTAAGAGCCTCATGGGCCCACGCACGGCCCTCGCGGCCGATGTTCCATGGCGGGTCTGGAGTCACGGGCCACAAGGTAGGGCTCGTGCGAGCAAGTGCATAACCAAAACGACGCACTCTTGTCGGTGCCGCGCGGCGGTCACGGTCGTCCGATCGTCGCTCCCGTCGCTCCCGTCCTTCCCGTCGTTCCCGTCGATTGCCGAATCACCGCACCGGCTGCGGATTCGCGTACTTCACGAGCAGCGCTTGGAACCGCGGGTCGTCGCGGATCCGGTCGTAGCGCGGGTCGAGGCGGAGAATGTGAACGCTTAGATCATACGCTGGTCCGACCAGCAGCCGCTCGATCTGAGCAAGTGCTGCATCGGCGTTACCGATCCCTGCCAGAATGCGCGCCCGGGCCTCCGCG
>Ga0307424_1001846_pt1 | contig 10818 bp, 8 predicted proteins | sample SalMarWE160320MG_FD_202157 | JGI IMG/M metagenome (GOLD analysis project Ga0307424, IMG submission 202157) | Salt marsh sediment microbial communities from the Plum Island Ecosystem LTER, Massachusetts, United States - WE1603-20 | ecosystem: Environmental > Aquatic > Marine > Intertidal zone >...
ACCAGAGTGTGTCGGAGGCAATCAGCATCCTCGGTAGGGTACAGGGACGCCGGAGATCGTTCTACGGAGTGCACCCCGGTGCATCCGCGGGTACCTCGCGCCAGATACGCGGTTGAGGGATGAACTGGTCGGCTGCGGCGGGATCGAACGAGAACACGCCCTGGATCGAGTCGTTCATCGGCCGGAAGTGCACATAGGACCGCTGACCCTGGTTGCCGCCCTCCCCGTAGATGGTCCCGTAGACCACCGAGTTGTTTTCCGTCGCTACGGTTCCCGCCGAGTACCCGAGGAAGTGGATGTCTTCGGTGCCGGTCATCGTGAACCCCTGGGCGAGAGACAGCGAGTTGACGGACCCGGCCACCACCACGGCCACCGACACGGGCGTGTCGGTGGAGTCGGTGGTGACGTTCAGCCACTTGGTGATGTCGGCGTCCCCATCGGGAACGTAGATGATGACGTCGCCGTGGAATTCGGTCTTGCTGAAATCGATCGAGACGTCGCCGTCTGGCATCCGGTAGCTCGTGGTCTGACCGGCGTATCCCAGCTCGGACGGGTTCCAATCGCTATCCGGCACCGCCTCTTTGTGTGGGGAAGCGCTCCACTCGAACGTCGGCAACAGCAGGGGAGCCACCGGCGTCCAGTCCACTCCTGTGAGCACTTCGTTGACACTGCCGAGGTCGCCTCCGGGCGGGGAGGGGTCGCGCATGTTCAGGCTGCCGACGATCGTCGGCTCCTTCAGATAGCTCGAAGATCCTCCGATCGAGACGTCCGACTGGTAGAGGGTGTTCTTCTTGTCGTCGGTGATGTCCCCGTTCACCCTCACCGGGCCCGAGAAGCTACTCGCCGCGTTCTTGCTGATGGTCATGTCACCGACCACGCTGACGGCTCCTGTTCCGGGCCAGGGGATGTCGTTTGGGAGAACGGTCGTGGAGTTGTCGACTGCGAAATCGGCGGCACTGTACACGTCACCCCAGATCTTCTTGTTGTTGCCACCTGTGTACCCGGCAGTTCCGGTGAACACTGCGAAGTCGAACCCACCTCCGTAGGGACGAAGTTCGATCTCGAAATCGATCTTCTTCTGTGAAGAGAGACTCACGTCGTGTCTCGGAGCCCACCCCCAGGCCTCGATCCGGTAGCGCAGGTCGAACCCGGGGGTCTTGGTCGCTCTGACCCAGTACTCCCCAAGGCGATCCGATGCCGTGCCGGAGGAGTCCAGCTCCGTGTAGACGCACGCGCTCCCTTCGGGACTCGTCGAGTAGACAGCACCAGAGGTTTCCAGCGAGTCGCGAATCGTCGCGTCGTTGGCGAGCAGGTACATCATCTCTCGTGCGCCGGCCTCTGCGGCGTTGATTGCGGCCGTCGACACGCGATCCTGCGTCGCTTGATTGAGTTCGTGCGTACTGATCCCGTACCAGAGGGCGGCAAGGATGAACACGACGAACGAGATCATCAGAGCCGTGATCAGCCCGAATCCGTCCTCACGTTCGAATCTCATCAGCAGCTGCCTCCCGGGCTGGGTGTCCAGATGTTCCTCCCCGACACCTCGGTTTCGGCGAGGCGGGGACCGATCCGGTCAGTCGGATCGGCGTCCGACCAGATGCTGATGGTCACGACCTTGCCCTCACTCGGAGTTCCGCCGGTCGACCCTTGCGTCTGAAAGAGCGGCTGAGACGACGCGTTGACAACGTCGTCGATCACGGTTCGCCACGTCGAGCCTCCGTCATCCGAGCGCTGGAGTGCCCCATCCACCAGCGTGTACACGATGTGTTGCTGGGTCTTCTCGGATCCGACATATGCCCTGGTGTCGAAGTCCAGGGTGTTGGACGTGTTGCATGGCAGTGGTTCATAGATCTGGTCCGCCGACCGGAGCTCGCGCGTGATCTGCTTGAGGACGAGTCGCGAGCTGTCGTTGGACGCTGCGTTGCCCTGGAAGTCCTTCGTCACAGTGAAGCTCGTTGACAACGCAGTCCCAAACACCGCAGCCGCTATCAGCATCAGCGCCATGGCGATCAGCAGTTCAACGATGCTGATCCCTCGCTCGTTCATGACAGCTCCGGATTGATATAGACGGCGGTGGCTTGCACGCCGCCGGCTGAGAATGTCAACGTCAGGTCATACAGCACCGACTTCACCTCACTACCCGGCGTCGTCTCACCAAACTCAGCGGCAGCAATCTTGTCGACGACCCGGTAGCTGATCGAGCCAATCACGATGCTCTTCGCGGACACGGTGTTCGAGCGAACTTCACCGCTGGTGTACTGCTGGGTCGATCCGACACACATTCCGTTGACGGTGACGTTTCCCTTCACCGTGTAGTCGAGCTGTGGCAGCCCAACCGTCGACGTCGTGAAGTCCTCGTCGATGACGAGCGGCTCGGAATCGCAGTTGGCGATACTCTCGTAGTCTTCGAAGATCCGTGTGTAGGAGTTTCCGTCCCACACGTCGATCGTCACATCCCCAGTCTTCACGTCAATACCCGGGGTGAGCGCCGCATAGTACTCGCCTGCCTCGAGCGGCGCGACCGAACCCTCGTTGGAGATCCCGGGCAGTCCGACCACCACCCAACCTCTGAATTTTGGTGTGAGGCTGCCGATCACGTTGTCATCGAGGAGGTCGACCTCCTCACCTTTCCAGTCGAACTGGGCGGTCGCCTTGCGCAGACCGGTCGCTGAGACATCCTGACGGTCGACCTGGCCGCTCATCAGCATCGCTGACGCCTGGTCATGGTCTCCGTACCGGTAGAACGTGAACTCGTAGGCCGTTGTGCCGAGAGGCGAAGCTTGGTCGATGTAGGCCTGTGCCGGATCCCCCGCCCAGTCTTCGACACGAGTCATCGCGGTCCTCCCGGCCCCTTCGACCTCCATCGAGGCATGGGGCAGGTCATCGGTACTGTCGAGCGCGGCGGCCCCGCCCGGAGTGAGAATCCTCGTGTGGTTCTTCAGCGTGGCACCACCCGACGACTCGGCAATGGTGACGCCGTCCTCAGTCGTGTTGAGCTGAGTCAGATCGATCTGAGCACTGATCGGATAGTTGACAGGAGCCGAAGACGTACCGTCATCGTCGGCCAGCAGATCGGTCACTTGAGGATCAAGCGTGGCAAGCCGCACATCGTCGGTGCTGCTCGACCCGAGGACCCCATCGGGTCCCGCCCCGGTCCAGTAGCCAGATGTTCCTTCGAGCCGCGCCTCACCGACCGACACGTAGTCCGAGGTTGCGGTCAGCCGCACGGAGGGCATCGACAGAAGGATCGACTCGTCTTGCGTAGTGTTGTAGTCCATGCCCCAGCCTCCGATGCCTGTGATACGGCCCTGGATCTGACCGAAACCTCCGTCGAGGTTCACCTCTGCCGAGATGAACGGCTGTGACGGTTCCGTGAAGGGGCTCACATAGGAGCTGAGACGGACTTCTCTGCGATATCCGCTGGGTGCGTTCCAGCGCACCACTGCGGTGATGCGCCGGTACTTCTCCGTCGCGGGGTCGCTGTTGTCGGTGCGAACCGACGTGATGAACAGATACCGGTCGAAGACCGTCTTGTCCCTGACCACCTGCTGATGAAACGACAGGAAAGGATCAAACGTGCTTCCCGTGGCGAACACTACGGGTTCACCGCCAAACTCGTACCCGCCGCTGATGGCGGTGATTTCGGATGGGAAGTCGGCGGTGAACGAAGAACAGCCGACACCCTGTGGCGGGTCGGCAGGACTAGAAGGTTCCGTGCAGTTCGCGCTGTTCGCGTCGACGGTCAAGCCCATGTTCGACCACTCCAACGACCGTGCGCGTTCCATCAGCTCGGATGCGAACGCGGAGCCCGCAGACTGGCGCTTGGTCTCGGACAGCACTCTCGAACCCGAGTCGATGCTTCGCAACATGACAAGCACGGCCCCAAAAATGATGACCAGTGCAACGATCGCCTCGGTGATCGTGAATCCATCTTCGCGCGAAAGCCGCATGCCATAGCTATCGGCTCCGACAGCCAAACCACTTAGCCATAAAGTGAGGTGGTCTCGATGGCTCCCGAAGTGTCTAGTCCTCAGCGCGGCACGAGCCGATATGCGTCGTAGACACCTTCGATACCTCTGAGACCAACAACCAGGCGATCGAGCTGACCGGGGTCCGACAGCTCGACCTCGTAGCGGAGTAATGCGGTCCGATCACTGCTCGTCGTCGACGACGATGCGCGGACGTCACCCCCGACCTCCGAGATCCATTCGGTGACGTCCCGAAGCATCCGCGGGCGGTCCAGCGCTTCGATCTGAATCCACACCGAGAACCGTCCTACCCTGTCCGGCGCCCACGCTACGTCGATCATTCGCTCCTCACCCAGTGCGTGGATGTTCGTGCAATCCGAACGATGCACCGAGACTCCACGCCCGACCGTCACGAACCCGACGATGTCGTCGCCAGGAACGGGGGCACAGCATCGGGCGATACGCACCCAGACGTCCTCCAGACCTTCGACGATGATGCCGACTCCGCCGTCGGAGCGCGGCTGGACCGGCGGCAGCTCAGGCAGAACGGCCTCGGCCGCCTCCTCTTCTTCCGGCCTGGCAAGACGCACGAGCCGGGCGACAACAGTGGAACCGGCGACGCCGCCTTCCCCGACAGCGATGAACAGCGAGTCGATGTCCCGTTGGCCCATTCGCCCGGCGACCTCTCTCAGAAGCTCGTCGCGCCGGTTCGCGTGTAGTCCGAGGCCTTCCTTGCGGAGGAGCGCCAGAACCGTCTCTCGTCCTTTCTCGAGCGCGGCAACCCGGCGCTCCTTTCCAAACCACTGCCTGATCTTCGCCCTCGCTCTCGAGGTCCGAACGTACGCCAGCCAGTCTCTGCTGGGACCGGCGTCCTGTGCCTTGGAAGTGACCACCTCGACGATGTCTCCGGACTCCAGTCTCGTATCGAGCGGGACCAACCGGCCGTTGACCTTCGCACCGATACACCGGTGTCCCACTTCGGTGTGGACGCTGTACGCGAAGTCGACAGGCGTGGCCCCCCTTGGAAGCGTCTTCACCTCACCTTTCGGTGTGAGAATGAACACCTCGTCCTGGTAGAGATCAAGCTTCAGGCCCGCCAGGAACTCCGTCGGATCCTCGTACTCGTCTCTGAGAAAACGCATGTCCGCGATCCACGGAAGCGACTCGGCCGCCTCGCCCTCCTTGTATCGCCAGTGTGCGGCGATTCCGAACTCGGCACGTTCGTGCATGTCCCTCGTGCGGATCTGAACCTCCAGCGGGCCTCCACCCGGCCCGATCACCGTCGTGTGCAAGCTCTGGTACAGGTTGAACTTGGGCATCGCGATGTAGTCCTTGAACCGTCCATGTACAGGGGGCCACGTGGAGTGGATCACTCCGAGTACCGCGTAGCAGTCCCGAACGTCTTCGACAATCACCCTGATCCCGATGAGATCATGGATGTCCTCGAACGGAAGGCCGCTGGCCACCATCTTGCGGTAGATCGAGTATTGATGCTTCGGTCGACCACTCACATCACCCTTGATACCGGCAGAGTCGAGGAGTTCCCGCACATGGTCGATGACATCTCGCAGAAATGCTTCTCGCATCGGTGCGCGCTGCTCGAGAAGAGCGTTGATCTCGGCGTTCCTCCTCGGATACATGATGGCGAAACACCTGTCCTCCATCTCGTGCTTGATCTCCTGGACTCCGAGCCGGTGTGCCAGCGGGGCGTATACCTCGAGGCTCTCGCGGGCGATCCGCTGTTGTTTCTCCTCGGGGAACGGCCAGATCGTACGCAAATTGTGCAAACGGTCCGCGAGCTTGATCAGCAACACCCGAACGTCCTTCGCGAGGGCGACGACGAGCTTCCTGATCGTCGCGGCCTGCGCCTCTTCCCGCGATCCGAACTTGATCAAGTCGAGTTTCGTGACGCCGTCGATGAGTTCGGCGACGTGACCACCGAATTGCGCGGCCACCTGGTCGAGTGTCAGGTCGGTGTCCTCGACCGTATCGTGGAGCAGTGCTGCGCACAGCGTCTCGGCATCGAGGCCGTAGTCGGCGAGGATCGCTGTCACCGCGACAGGGTGCGTGATGTAGGGATCGCCCGTTTGCCGCATCTGTCCCTCGTGGCGATCCCTGGCGAGCAGATAGGCCTCGGACAGCAGCGAGGTGTCGGCGGTGGGATGGTGGGCGCGAAACGAGTCGAGAACCTTCTCCATCCCCTCTTGCGAGAGGTCAGCCATACGTCACGAGCGCGTGCAGGTCGGCACCATTCAGAGAAGCTCTGCCGCCGAGAAACGCCAACTCGATGAACACCGCGACGCCGATCACCTCGGCGTCCAGTCGTTCGACCAACCTGATAGCCGCTGCCGCGGTTCCGCCGGTTGCGAGCACATCATCGACGACCAGCACCCTGTCGCCCCGGCGAAGTGCGTCCTTGTGCATCTCGAGTGCGTCGGTCCCATACTCCAGCTCGTATGTCTCCCGAATGACGTCAGCAGGCAGCTTGCCCGGCTTGCGAATCGGCACGAATCCTGCACCGAGCTGCTCGGCGACCGGGGTCGCGAGAATGAATCCACGAGCCTCGATACCGACGACCTTCGTGACGGACCCTCGTTCGTAGGGAGCACAGAGCTGGTCGATCAAGGCGGAGAATGCATCTGGATCGGCGAGGACTGGTGTGATGTCCTTGAAGACGACACCCGGCTTCGGGAAATCCGGGACGTCACGAATCAGATCGGCGTACTCGAACACCGGTTGATTGTACCTCGCTCAGCGCTTGCGGCCCTTCTTGGGAGGCCTAGGCGCGGCACCACTCTTGCGTGACGGCGCCTGCGTGGTCACGGCCGCACTCTTTGGTGTCTCGCTGTCGGAACTCCGACCGCGGTCCCGGCGACGCCTGACACGAGCCCACTCGTCTTCGTGTTCCTTCCATGATGCAAGGATCGGCGACGCGACGGCGATCGATGAGTATGTACCCGCTGCGATGCCCACGAACAGTGCCAACGCGAAGTCGCGGAGCGTCTGTGCTCCGAGCAGGAATGAACCCACGAAGAGCAGGCTCCCGACCGGAAGGAGACTCGTCAGCGACGTGTTGATCGAACGCATCAGCACCTGATTCATCGATCGATTGACGAGCTCGGTGATCGTCATTCGGTCCGTGTGAAGTTCCTCGACGTTCTCCTTGACCTTGTCGAACACGACCACCGTGTCGTAGAGGGAGTAGCCGAGGATGGTCAGGACCCCGATCACGGTCGCCGGTGTGACTTCGAACCTCGTCACTGCATACACGCCGGTCGTGATGATCAGGTCGTGGAACAACGCGGTGATACCTGCCATCGCCATCTTCCACTCGAGTCGCCAGGACATGAACAAGACGACCGCCGCCAGGAACACGACGAGGGCTGTAGCGGCCCGTTTCGTGATCTGGGCCCCGAAGGTGGGCCCTACCTGGTTGAGCGAAAGCTCGTTGAGCGTCGTCCCGGTTGCGTCGGCTACCGCCTGCTGGAACTGCTCAGACTCGGTCGACGTCAACGAGCCGACCTGAACCCGAATGTCGGCCCCGCCGGCGAGTTCCTGGATCTTTGCCTCCTGCAACCCGAGCGGGGCGAGAGCCGATCGTATGTCTGCCACGCTGGCACCGGCCGGATTCGCGGTCTCGACGGCGACACCACCCCTGAAATCGAGGCTGAGGTTGAGTCCGAAGATGATGAGCGCGAGAAGCGAGACCAGGATCAGAGCGCTCGAGATGGTCAGCCAGATTCTCCTCGATCCAACAAAGTCGAAAGAGGTCTCTCCTCTGTAGAGGCGTGTGATGAGATTCATGATGCCTCCTGCACTCCACCCGCTGCTGCTCTGATACTGAATCGCCCTCCTTCGCCGAGGCCACTATGCGCGATCGCACCCACCGCATTCCGCGTAAAGAAGTAGGCAACGAGGATGTCGAGGAAGGTGGCGATGCCCAATGTGAGTGCGAAACCTTTCACCGGGCCGACGGCGAGCAGCCAGAGCAGGACCGCAGCCAGAATCGACACCGTGTCGGCCGTGAGAATCGTGTGGAACGCCCGCGAGAACCCTTCGTCCACCGCTGCCTTCATTGTTCGACCGCGGTGGAGTTCCTCTTTGATCCTCTCATAGAACACGATGTACGAGTCTGCCGTGATGCCGACCGACACGACGATTCCGGTCACGCCGGCAAGGGTCAGGGTGAGACCCGAAGTCGCACTCAGGAGCCCGAGCACGATCAACATCAACGACCCGAACACGCTCAGACCAACGATCGTCACCACTCCGAGGGACCGGTAGTAGAGCAACATGTAGATGGCGACCAGGATCAGACCCGCGAGCCCGGCGATGAGCCCGGACCGCAGCGAGTCCGACCCGAGCGTCGCTGACACACTCTGAACCTGATCCTGCTCGAAACTCACCGGGAGTGAACCGTAGCGGAGGACCACTGCGAGGTCCTGTGCTTCGGACTGCTGGTTGCCACCGGTGCCCAGCGTGATGACGGCGCTGCCGCCTGCAATGCCGGTGTTGGAATCGACGTTCGACGACACCTGCGGGGCTGAGATGATCTTCCCGTCGAGCACGATCGCGATCTGGCGCTGTGGGTCGCCCGTGGAGAACTGTGCAGCGGCACGGGTGAGCTCCTGGAACTTGCGAGCCCCGTCGTCATTGAGTTTGAGGTCGACCTGCCACTGGCCGGTGGTCTGGCTGAAGGTGGCGAGAGCTTCGGTGATATCGGAGCCTGTCAACGGATCGGGAGTGCCGTTGGTAGGAGCGCCATCACTCCCTTTCTGGCATGTCGCGAGCGTCGTTCCGTCATTGCACAGCGTTCCCACTTCGTAGCCGGCGACGAGCTGGCCGTTCGCGTCGTACTCGGGCACCCATGAATCCAGCAGGTCGGGGCTGTCATTGATCATGAAGCCGGTCGTAGGATCCACGCCGGCCGGGAGCGAGGTCGTGGTGGTCGCGGTCGTCGTGGTGGTCGACTCCGTCGTCGTGCTGCCGGCCGCCGTGGTGGTCGTCTCCCCCGCCGACGTAGTGGTGGTCTCCGGCACCGTTGTTGTGGTGGTCGTGTCGAAGATCGGGCTCTGGAACGAGGCAGCGAATACCGGCCGGAACGACAGGACGCCGGTCTGACCGATCGCCTGGAGTGCCCGCTCCCTGTCGGTCACACCTGGAAGCTGAACGAGGACGGCGTTGTTTCCGCTGATCGCAATCTCAGGCTCCTGCACTCCGAACGCCTCGATACGACCTCGCATGATTTCAACGGCCTTCGCCAGCACGGCAGGATCGGTGCCGTCGGGAGCCCGGAGAATCACGGATGTTCCACCCTTGAGGTCGAGGCCCAGCTTGGGTGTGCTGTGGGTGGCGACCACCGCTGCTACGCCCCCATAGGCGAGCGCAAGCACGATCACGAGCGTGGTGATCCGTCGCGACATCACTTCTCCTGTTTCCCGGCGATCGCCCGCCGGGAGATGCGCATGCGTCCTTCTTCGAGGCCGAGCACGACGGAATCGTCATCGAGGCCGACCACGACGCCATACACACCGCCGTAGGTCCGAACCTTGTCGCCGATCTCCAGAGCCGCTGCGAGCTGTTGCTGTTGTTTCGACCTGACCCGTTGCGGTCGGATCAATAGGAAGTAGAACATCCCGATGAGCAATGCCAGAAAGATCAGCGAGGTCCAGAGACTTCCACCTGTGGCATCTGTTTGGGCAAGCACGCGTTACCTTCTTTGTGACGAGTGGAGGCTCACGACCAGCGAGCCGGCGGTCATGCTAGCGACTTGCCGGAGACTGCTGAAACTCTTCGTTCGATCGTCGAGGCGATGAACGGCTCGAAGCGTCCCTCTGTGATGGCGCTCCGCATGCCGCGCATGAGGTTGAAGGTGTAGCTGAGGTTGTGCATCGTCAGGAGTCGCAAGCCGGTCGGTTCGCCGGTCTGGAGGAGATGGCGAAGGTACCCCCGGCTGTACGATCTACACGTCGTACAGCCGCACGAGGAGTCGAGCGGACCCGTCGAACGGGCGTGCTCTGCTCGTCGAAGACTGTAGTCGCCGTCGGGGGTCAGGACCTTCCCGTGCCTGGCGAGGCGCGTGGGAAGAACACAATCGAAGAGGTCGATCCCACGAGCGACCGCATGCAGCATCCCTTCGGTGTCACCCAACCCCATCGTGTAGCGCACCCGGTCTTCCGGCAACTCGCCAACGACGACCTCGATGGCCTTGTCGCGTTCCGCGTCGGACTCTCCGACCGACAATCCCCCGACGGCGTACCCGTCAAATCCGAGTTCGGCAGTCTTGGATGCGCTCTCCGCGCGTAGTGACGCATCGGTGCCGCCTTGGACGATCCCGAACATCGACTGGTTCTGTCGGCGTCTCGCCTGCATGGAGCGGGCGGCCCATCGAAGCGTCCGCCGCATGGCCGCCTCGACGACCGGTCGTGAAGCCGGGAGCCCCACCAGCACATCGAGTGCGACTGCGACATCTGAGCCCAGATCCTCCTGAACGGCCACTGCCCGCTCAGGGGTGAGTTCTACGCGAGATCCGTCGTAGGTCGACCGGAACGCGACGCCATCCTCGCTCACCTTCGCGTCGAGGGAGAACACCTGGTAGCCGCCCGAGTCGGTGAGGATCGGTCCACGCCAATTCATGAACTCGTGCAAACCTCCCAGGTCGCGCACGACGTCGGAGCCGGGACGCAGCATCAGATGGTATGTGTTCGACAGCACCATTTGCGCGCCGAGACTCTCGAGATCGTCCCCGTCGAGCGTCTTCACGGTTCCGCGGGTACCCACAGGCATGAATGCCGGTGTGGCGACCGCTCCGTGGGGAGTATGAAACACCCCGGAGCGAGCCATGCCATCC
>Ga0307424_1001847_pt1 | contig 10816 bp, 8 predicted proteins | sample SalMarWE160320MG_FD_202157 | JGI IMG/M metagenome (GOLD analysis project Ga0307424, IMG submission 202157) | Salt marsh sediment microbial communities from the Plum Island Ecosystem LTER, Massachusetts, United States - WE1603-20 | ecosystem: Environmental > Aquatic > Marine > Intertidal zone >...
CGGCCGAGGATCCGTGGGCGTTCGGCGTGGCCGCGGTGGAGGAGGGGGTCGCGCTGCGCGCGATGGGCGTCACCCGTCCGGTCATCGTCTTCAGCCCCGCGCCGCCGGGCTCCGTGCGCGCGGCGCTCGGGGCCGACCTCACGCTCTCGGTCTCCAGCGCGGGCGCCCTGGACCGGCTCCGCGACGAGGCCGGGGGGCGGCCCGCGGCGTTCCACCTGGAGATCGACACGGGGATGGGCCGGGCCGGCTTCGACTGGCGGCAGGTCGACGCGTGGGCGCCCCTGGCCCACGAGGCGCACCGAGCCGGGGTACGCTGGGAAGCGAGCTACACGCACCTGCACTCCGCCGACGAATCCGGCGACACCGTGGCCGAGCAGTGGGAGCGTCTGCAGGAGACGCTGTCCCGCGCCGCCCCGCCCGCGGGCGCCCTCGTGCACGTCCTGAACAGCGCGGGAGCCCTGCGCTGTCCGCAGTACGCGGCCGACGCGGTGCGCCCGGGGATCTTCCTCTACGGCGGGCGCGTCGGCGCCGGGCTGCCCGCTCCGGAGGAGGTCGCGTCCGTGCGGGCCCGGGTCGTGCACGTGCGCGAGGCGCCGGCCGGCACGACGGTGGGCTACGGCGCCACGTACCGCAGCGAGCGCGACGAGCGGTGGGCCACGCTGGGCATCGGCTACGGCGACGGGCTGCCCCGCGCCCTCGGAAACCGGGGCTCCGCGCTGCTGCGCGGAACGCGCGTCCCGATGGTCGGACGGATCTCCATGGACGTCACGGTGGTAGACATCACCGACGTGCCGGGGGTGGAAGCGGGCGAGGTGGCAACGCTCGTGGGTGCCGACGGCGGAGCGCACATCACCGTGGACGAGGTGGCGGAGCTGGCGGGAACCATCAGCTACGAGATTCTGACCGGCTTCACCGCGAGGGTTCCTCGCGTCTGGCAGGACGGCGGGCTTGGATCCTGACGCGCTGCTCGCGCGGGCCCGTTCGACGCGGGAGAGGGCGCACGCTCCGTACTCGGGATTCCGCGTGGGGGCGGCACTGCTGGCCGAGGACGGCACCGTGCACGTCGGGTGCAACGTCGAGAACGTCTCGTACGGTCTTACCCAGTGCGCCGAGCGCGCGGCGGTGTGCGCGGCGGTGGCGGCGGGAGCGCGTCGCTTCGAGGCCATCGCGATCGTGACCGACGGCGCCCAGGCGGTGGCGCCCTGCGGCGCGTGCCGGCAGGTTCTGGCCGAGTTCGCGCCGGAGCTGAGCATCGTGTCGGAGGCGGATGGGGATCGAAGGGAGTGGACGCTGGGCGAGCTGCTCCCGGCGCCGTTCCGGGAACTGCCGTGAGAGCGGCGCGCAACGAAGACCCGAGTACGTGAGGGACCGTGCCGAACCTGAGGTGTAGGGCGTGATCCGGAACCGAACGGCCGCATTCCTGGGGCTCGTCGTCCTCGGGAGCGCCGCGTGCAAGGAAGTCTCGCCCACCGGGGTGGACCAGACGCTCCTGCCGGACGAACCCGTCACGGTGGAGGTACGCCTTCCCTGGAGCGAGTGGGGCTCGAACCTGGCGGTCTTCGGCGGGTTCGGCACCACCGACGAGCTCGGTCTCGGCATCGTGGCGCACGCCTACGGCGACTCGCTGGAGGCCCACACGCTCCTCACGCTCCAGAACGTGCCGACCAGCGCCACCGTGCGCGACACCACCGGGACACAGCGTACGGATACGCTCCTCCAGGTGCTGGGGGGGCGGATCATCGCCGTCGTCGACACCGTGGGCTCTGCCGCCGACGGTCCCGTGTCTCTCGAGATCGGGATGTTCGGTCAGACGTGGGACCCACCGACCGCCACGTGGGACCTGGCCGTGGACAGCCTCGGTCACGAAGAGCCGTGGGAGGAGCCCGGCGCGGGCCCCGTATTCAACGCGGTGACCACCGTCTGGGAGCGCTCACAGGGCGACTCGGCGGTCTTCCAGCTCGACTCCGCGCAGGTGGCGGCCTGGTCGGACACGACCTCGGCGAACCAGGGCACGCGCCTGGTGGCGCTCACGGGGGGAGTCCGCCTGCAGGTCAGGAACGTCCTGCTGCAGGTCGACGCCCGGCCGTCCAGCAACCCCGACACCACCGTGGTATTGGTGGCCAACCGCCTGCAGATGACGTTCGTCTATACGCCCTCCGCTCCGGCACCGGACGACGAGCTACGGGCGGGGGGAACGCCCTCCTGGCGATCGGTCTTCGACGTCACGGTCCCGCAGTCCCTGAGCGAGCCCAAGTTGTGCGCGGCCGTCACGTGCCCCCTCGAGCTCACCGCGCAACGGGTGAACTACGCGTCGCTGGTGCTGCGCACGCGGAGGACGACGCCGTCGTTCGCGCCCACCGACACCGTGAACCTGGACGTGCGTCCGGTCTTCGACCGCTCGACGCTCCCCAAGTCGCCTCTGGGCACGTCGCTCCTGACGACCAGCATCGGGAAGCGCTTCGCGGCGGACCTCTTCACGGACGAGGCGGACAGCGAGATCGAGATCCCGATCACGCAGTTCGTGCGCTCCCTCCTGTCACCGGATACGACGGCGGCGCTACCGCCGCCGCACACGCTCGCGCTCCTGTCGACGTTCGAGCCGGTGTCGATCGCGTTCGCGTCGTTCTACGGCCCGGCCACGTTGGACGCACCGGTGCTGAAGCTCGTGATCACCGCGGGCCGATCGGTGGAGCTGCCATGACGCGGCGTCCCTGGTTCGTCGCCCTTCTGGCCCTGGCCGCCCTGCCGGCGGCCGCGTCGGCCCAATCGCTCCTCAACGCGGCGGGTCTCGGCGTCCCCGCCGACCCGATCGACGCCCGCAGCCGGGCACTGGGCGGCGTCGGCATCGGGCTGCAGGGCGCGGCCCTGCTGGCCTCCGATCCGGCCGCCGCCGTGGGCTTCGCGCTCCCCACCGTGGTCATCACGGCCCAGCCTTCCTGGGTGGACGTGCAGCCCGCGGACGCCGCGGTCGTGTCCACGTTCCAGGGAACCCGCTTCCCGAGCATGGGCATCGCCTACCCCACGCCCAAGCTGGGTGTGGTGACGCTCAGCTTCGAGTCGGTGTTCGACCAGCGCTACGAGGCGCAGCGACCGGTCACCGTCGACCTCGTGAACGGCCCGGTGGACGCCACGGACCACTTCACCTCGAACGGCGGCGTGTCCCAGGTGCGTCTGGGCGTCGCGCGCCGCGTCGGCAACCGTGCTTCCGTGGGCATCTCCGCTGCGCGCTACACGGGGTCGGTCGTACGTCGGCTCGTGCGCGACTTCGTGATACCCGCTGGGCAGGAGCCCGTGGAGCCCTATCAGGCGGGAGGCCTTTGGACCTACTCGGGCGCGTCCCTGACGGGGGGAGTCTACGCGAACATCGGCTCGTTCGGGCATGTGGCGGGGAGCCTCACCTGGTCGTCCGGGCTCGAAGCTTCGCCGTCGTCGGACACCGAGGGAGCGGCGCAGTCCTTCGACATTCCGCTGCAGCTTCGCGTGGGTGGGACCGCGGTCCTCGCGCCCGGGTTGTCGCTGTCGGCGGGGCTGACGCGAGCCGACTGGTCGGGTATCGACGGCCAATTGACCCAGGGGACGTCGGTCGGCACGACGACGTCCTACGGGGTGGGGCTGGAGCTCAGCCGGGCGAGCATCTTCGGGCGTCAGGCGCCGCTGCGCTTCGGCTACCGCAAGAGCGACCTGCCGTTCGTGCTGAACCAGGGCACGCCGACGGAGTCCGTGTGGGCCGGCGGGCTCGGTCTCCATCTGAGCCGGTCCGGGGATTTCGTGCGCGCCGCGCTGGACCTGGCGCTGGAGAAGGGCACCCGGGAGGACGCCGTCCTCTCCGAGTCCTTCTGGCGCGGGACGATCTCCGTGCGCGTGTCCGGATTCTAGCGGCTCCGTCGCTCCGTGCGGGTCTACTTCCACACCTTCGGCTGCAAGGCCAACCAGTACGACACGGAGCGCATGCGCCAGGAGGCAGAGGCGCGCGGCGCCCGGGCCGTTCCTTCCTGGTCGGAAGCGGACGCCTGCGTCGTCAACACCTGCACGGTCACCAACCAGGCCGACGCCGAGGCCCGACGCTTCCTGCGCCGCCTCGCTCGCGAGCGCCCCGGCCTCCGCCTCGTGGTCGCGGGGTGCTCGGCGGCGCTGAGGGCGGCCGAATACCACGGCATGGACGAGGTGGCGGGGGTGGTCGAGGGTCACGACCCGGTCGCCGTCGCCGGGGCGCTCGCACCCGACGGACCGGTCCAGATCGAGTTGCGCGTGCCGCTCGACCGCATCGACAGCGAGCCCATCGGGGGGGAGCTCCTCCGCCGACGGCTAGGCGCCACCCGCGGATGGCTCAAGGTCCAGGACGGGTGCGACCGGAAGTGCTCGTTCTGCGCGACCCGCCTGGCCCGTGGCGCGTCCCGCTCCCGGCCGCCCGAGAAGATCGTGGCGGAGGCCCGCGCCCTCGCGCATGTCCACCCCGAGCTGGTCGTCACGGGGATCCACATCGGACACTACGGCCGCGATCTCGATCCGCGCTGGTCGCTGGCGCGGCTCGTCGGCCTTCTGCTCGAGCGCGTGCCCGACGTCCGCTTCCGTCTCGGCAGCGTGGAGGCCACGGAGGTCGACGACGACCTCCTCGGGCTCCTCGCCACCAGCGGGGGTCGTCTGGCACCCCACCTGCACATGCCGCTCCAGAGCGGGGCCGACGCCGTCCTGCACCGCATGCGCCGGTGGCATACGCGCGAGCAATACCGACGCCGGGCGTGCGAGATCGCGAGTAGGATCGGGGACCTGGGGCTCGGAGCCGACGTCATCGCCGGCTTTCCGGGCGAGACCGAACGAGACCACGGCGACACGGTCGATCTCGTCGGCGAGCTCCCCTTCACCTACCTGCACGTCTTCCCCTACTCCCCGCGGGAGGGGACCGCGGCCGTCGACCTCGCCGACCCGGTCCCGCAGCGCGTCGCGGGGGAGCGCGGCCGCGAGCTCCGCACCCTGGCACAGGAGAAGGGGCGGGCCTACCGTGCCGCGCGCCTGGGCGGAGAAGCCAGCGTGGTGCTGGAGGGCCGGGGAGGGACGGCGCTGACGGGCGACTACCTCCGCGTCGCGGCACCGGAGGCGCCACCGTCCCCCGAGGGGCTGCTGAACGGAGTCCTTCGAGGCACGGCGGACCATCTGTATATTGCGTGGCCCCTCGCGAATCCTACGATGTGACCACATGAGCACGACCGGACGCACCCGGCGCGCGTACGTCGAGACGTACGGCTGCCAGATGAACATCTCCGACGGCGAGCTGATGGAGGGCATCCTCGCCGCGCGCGGCTACGAGATCGTCGGCACCCCCGAGGAGGCCGACGTCGTGCTCGTGAACACCTGCGCCGTGCGGGAGCACGCGGAGCGGCGGGTGCTCGGCCGGGTCGGCCAGCTGAGCGCGCTGAGGCGCGAGCGCCCCGGCCTGGTGCTCGGCGTGACCGGGTGCATGGCGCAGCGCCTGGGCGAGACGCTGCTCGACCGGGGTGGCCAGGTGGACCTGGTGATGGGCCCCGACGGATACCGCGGCCTCCCCGACGCGCTCGACGAGCTCGGAGCGGGCGCGCGCACCGGCGGCGCGGCGAGCTCCGCCGGGACCAACGGCCGCCGGCGGAGGCAGCTGGCCGTCCTGGACCTGAACCTCGGCGAGAACTACCAGGGGCTCGAGCAGCGCCGGAAGGAAGGTGCGTCCGCCTGGATCCCGATCCAGCGGGGGTGCGACCACCGGTGCACGTTCTGCATCGTCCCGTACGTGCGCGGGCCGGAGAAGGACCGGGGCGCCAAGGAGATCCTCGCCGAAGTGCGCGGGCTCGCGGAAGCGGGCGTGAGCGACGTGACGCTCCTGGGCCAGACCGTGAACTCCTGGGTCGACGGGGTGTGGGACTTCCCCCGGCTGCTCGCCGCGGTCGCCCGGGTGGACGGAATCCGGCGGGTGTGGTTCACCTCCCCGCACCCGAACGACGTCACGCCGGAGCTCGTCGAGGTCATGGCCACCGAGCCCGCCGTATGCGAGATGCTGCACCTCCCCGCCCAGTCGGGCTCGAACCGGACGCTGAAGCGCATGCTCCGCCGCTACACCGTCGAGAGCTACCTCGAGAAGGTGGACATGGTGCGCCGCGGGATCCCCGACGTCGCGCTCACCACGGACCTCATCGTGGGATTCCCCGGCGAGACCCAGGAGGAGTTCGATCGGACGCTGGAACTGGTACGCACGGTCCGCTTCCACGATGCCTTCACGTACAAGTACTCGCCGCGCGAGGGTACCCCGGCCACGCGGCTTCCGCCGGAGGACTTCCTCCCCACGGAGGTCGCGCAGACTCGCCTGGAGACGCTGATCGAGGTGAGCCGGGGTATCCAGGCCGACATCAACGCCGGCGAAGTGGGACGCGTGGAGGAGGTCCTGGTGGAGAAGGAGGCCCGCAGCCCGGGGCACGTGCTCGGCCGCACGCGGCGCAACAAGGTGGTTGCATTTCCCGGGACGCTCTCCCTGGTGGGGCGGTACGTTCCGGTGGTGCTCGAGCATACCACGGGTGCCACCTTCGTCGGTGCGCGGGCGGAAGAGCCGGTAGGGGCGGGGCGACCGTGAGCCGTCTGGCAGGCGCCCTCGGCGTGGTCGTCGTGCTCGCCCTCGCGGTGGGCTTCGCGTCGCTGAACGGCGGACAGCACGTCACGCTCCGCCTGGGCATCGCGACGTTCTACGCGGTGCCGCTCACCGTCGTGGCGTTCGGCGGGCTCGTCGTGGGGATGCTGATCATGCTGGGCGCCGGCATCCACACCGACCTCAAGGTGCGTCGGATCCTGCGCGCGCGCCTGACCGAGGAAGGTCGCCACGAGGGGCAGATGTTCGTGGATCGGAGCCAGCAGGACCTCTTCACGGGAGAGCGCGACACGGAGTGATCCCCGACCTCCTCCACCCGGGGGCGCCGCCACCCTGATCGACGGCCTCCCCCCGGTGGCGCGCCTGGCCCTCGCCTTCGCAGCCGGCGCCGCCCTCGCCCCCCACCTCGGGCGCCTCGTCCCCGCGCTCCTCCTTCCTCTCCTCATCGTCCCGCCCATCGCGGCAAGGCTCCGTCGCGAAGGCACATCCCGGATCGCTCTCCTCGCCGCCCTGGTGGCCGGCGCCCTCGCGTCCCTCGCGGCCCACCACTCCGGCGCCTGCCCGGCCGCGGGACCGGACGGGGCTCGGGGCGCCCTCACCGGCCACTTCGTCGCGCGTGCCGCCGGCGGCAGGTCCGCGCCGTTCGCGCGGGAGGACCGCGGGTGCGGGGGGACGACGTACGTGTTGGCGTCGGGGGAGGTCGAGGCGGGTGTTGGCGTCCGCGTCACGGGCCGGTGGCGCGAGGGCCCAGTGGGGTGGATGCTGGTCGCGGACTCCGTGACGCCGATCGCGCATCCCCGTCCGTCGGCGCCCAGGGCGCTGGCGCGCTGGCGCGGGCACCTCGTCCGGCGCCTGGAAGCGATGTACGGGCCCCGGGCACCCTTGGTCGCTGCACTTACCCTCGCCCGCAAGGAGGGGCTCGATCCCGAGCTCCGCGAGGCGTTCGCACGCAGCGGAATCGCGCACCTGCTGGCCATCTCCGGCTTCCACGTCGGCGTCGTGGCGCTCATACTGCTCACGCTCTTCCGACGCGTGCGGTTCCGTCCGAGGCGAGCCGCGCTGGGTGCGGCTCTGGGTACGTGGGCGTATGTGGCGCTCCTCGGCTTCCCCGACGCCGCGTGCCGGGCGGCGGTGATCCTCACGGCCGTGGCGGCCTCCCGGATGCGGGGTCGCCCTCCGGCCCGTTGGGGCCCTCTCGGGGCCGCGCTGGTCGTGCTTCTCGCGATGGACCCCCGCCGCATCGCCGCCCCCGGGTTCCAGCTCTCCTTCGCCGGAGCCGCCGGACTGACCGCCTGGGCGCCGGGGGTGCGCGCGCGCCTCAGCGGGGGACGCCTGCGGTTGCCGGGAAGCGTCGCTTCCGCCGTCGCCGCAGGGGTCGCGGCGACGATCGCGACGCTCCCCGTGGTGGCGTGGCATTTCGAGCGGGTCTCGCTCGTGGGGATTCCGGCTACGCTCGTGGCCTCGCCGCTCGTGGCGCTCTCCCTCCCCGGCGCCCTCGCCTCGCTGGCGGCCGACGCCGTGCACCCGGCCGTCGGGCGCTTCCTGGCGGGTGGGGTGGACGTCGTCCTGTCGGCGCTGGAAGCCACGACGCGTATGTGCGCCGCGCTTTCGTGGGCGAGCCTGTGGGTGCCGCGCAGCTGGGTTCCGGTTGCCGTGGCGGGTGCCCTCTTCGCCGCGCTGATTACACGCGGGCGTCGCGTCCGGGCGCGTGCGCGCCGACGGGTCGCCGCCCTGGGCGCCGTGGCGGCGATCACGGCGTGGCCGGCCCTCGTCACGGTGCAGGCCAGGGGGACGCTGGAGATCCTGGCCATCGACGTGGGGCAGGGGGACGCCATCGCGCTGCGCACGCCCGGAGGTCGTTGGGCCCTGGTCGACGCCGGCCCTCCGCGGCCGGGAGATCCGGGAGGCGCGCCTGTGGTCCGCGAGCTCCGGCGCCGCGGCGTACGGCGCCTCGAGCTCCTCGTCCTCACGCACCCGGACCTCGATCACGTGGGAGGCGCAGAGGCGGTGCTCGCGTCCCTCGAGGTCGGTGCCGTCCTCGAGCCCTCGCGTCCCACCGGGAAGGACGCGTACGTCGCGCTCCTCGAGGCCGCCCAAGCCCGCGGTGTGCCGTGGCGCATGGCGCGTGCGGGGCAGCGGTTCGAGATCGACGGTGTCTCCCTCGAGGTGCTCAGCCCTCCGGGGCCCGAGGTCGCGGCCGCGGAGGACGCCACAGAGTCGAACGCGGTCTCCATCGTGCTGGCCGTCCGCTACGGCGAGCTCGACGCCCTCCTCACAGGGGACGCCCCGAAGTCCGTGGAGCGCGCCGTGAGCGCGGAGGTGGGTCCGAGCCTGGAGATCCTCAAGGTGGGGCACCACGGCAGCGCCACGTCCACGGATTCCGTCCTCCTCGCCACCACCCACCCGCGCCTCGCCCTGGTCTCGGTGGGGCGCGGGAACCGCTTCGGTCATCCGGCTCCGGAGGTCCTCGCACGCCTGCGGCGCTTCGGCGTCGAGATCCACCGGACCGACCGGGAGGGGACGCTCCGTGTGCTCGGGAGGCGGGACGGCTCGTTCGTCGTGCGCGGAGCTCGCAGGGGCGGAGCGTCCGACCGCCGTTGACCCCGGGTGCATGGCCGGTCCAACTTCGGGGATCTCAGCCGCTCCCCGCGCGCCCTCCCGATCCATGCCCGAAACCCACGTCGTCACGATCTCCCGCTTCCTCCTCGAGCAGGAGAGACTCCACCCGGAAGCCACCGGGGCGTTCACGAACATCCTGCACGACATCGCCCTCGCGGCAAAGGTCATCTCCCGCGAGGTGAACAAGGCCGGCCTCGTGGACATCCTCGGCCGCACCGGCGAGGAGAACGTCCACGGGGAGGAGGTGCAGAAGCTCGACCTCTTCGCGAACGACGTGCTCTACCGGGCGCTCGACCACACCGGCCACATCGCCGTGCTCGCTTCCGAGGAGAGCGAGGACCCCATCCCCATCCCGGAGCGATTCCCGGCCGGCCCCTACGTGGTGATGTACGACCCTCTCGACGGCTCGTCGAACATCGACGTGAACGTCTCCATCGGGACGATCTTCTCCATCCACCGGAAGATCTCTGAGGGGGAGCGCGGCACGCTGGAGGACTGTCTGCAGCCCGGCTCCCGGCAGCTCGCCGCGGGCTACGTGGTCTACGGCTCCTCGACGATGCTCGTCTACACGACGGGCGCGGGCGTGCACGGCTTCACGCTGGACCCCTCCATCGGGGAGTTCCTCCTCAGCCACCCGAACCTGCGCATCCCCGACCCGCCGGCGAAGGTCTACTCGATCAACGAGGCCTACTTCGATCGGTGGTCGGCCGGCCAGCAGCGGCTCGTGAGCCACATGAAGCGCGAGGGGGGCTTCGGCTCCCGCTACATCGGCTCGTTGGTGGCGGACATCCACCGCACCCTCCTCCAGGGCGGTCTGTTCATGTACCCGGCGGACCGCAAGAGCCCTTCTGGAAAGCTCCGTCTCCTGTACGAGGCGGCGCCGATGGCGATGGTCGTCGAGCAGGCCGGGGGGCGGGCCAGCGACGGCCGCCGGCGCATCCTGGACATCCATCCGGAGCGCCTGCACGAGCGCACGCCGGTGTACGTCGGATCGGCCGCGTTCGTGGACATGGCGGAGCGATTTCTGGCCGAGGACTCGGAAATCTGAGGATTCGCGGTTTTTCGAGGGGTGCGGACAAGTTGTCTGATCCGATAAGTCACTGTCATCAAATGCTTTAAACCCATGTGTAGCGTGGCATTGAACTTGCTCACAAGCAGTCCGGTTATATCTGCCCACGGGGCAGCCATCCACTCTTCATGGGGACTGGTGACATGAAGCGAATCAAGTACTTGGCCTTGGCCGCACTGGTCGGCGTATGGGCCTGTAGCTCGGACAACACGTCTGCGCCCGAGATTACAGGCACCATCTCCGGCACGGTGTCGATCGAGGGCGCTGGCGCGGACGGCATCAGCGTGGCGCTGTCGTCCGGCGCCTCGACGACGACCGCCGGAGGCGGCGCGTACTCCTTTACGGGAGTTCCTGGCGGCGCCTACACGGTGACGATCAGCGACTATCCCACCGACGTGACGTTCTCGTCGACGTCGAAGGCCGCGGCGATCCAGACGGCCGGACAGTCGGTGCCGGTGGACTTCAGCGGCTCCTACATCCGGACCGCTTCGATCATCGGCTCGGTCACCGCGGGTGGCACCGGC
>Ga0307424_1001850_pt1 | contig 10813 bp, 9 predicted proteins | sample SalMarWE160320MG_FD_202157 | JGI IMG/M metagenome (GOLD analysis project Ga0307424, IMG submission 202157) | Salt marsh sediment microbial communities from the Plum Island Ecosystem LTER, Massachusetts, United States - WE1603-20 | ecosystem: Environmental > Aquatic > Marine > Intertidal zone >...
GCCGTCCCAGAACTGGGAGGAATTGAAGGCGGAGTTCCACACCGTCGGCGCGCTGCGCCCGCCCGTCTTGCCCTGCACGCCCATGGAAACCGGCCGGTTGTCTTCACCGCCCAGCATGATGTTGTGGCAGGAATTGCACGACACGGTCCCGGTCTGGGAAAAACGCGGGTCCAGGAACAGCATACGGCCCAGCTCCACCCTGGCCGGCGTGGTGGGATTGTCCGCCGGGGCCGGGGCCTGGTCCGGAAGTGCCTGCCAGTCGGCGGCCAGGACCGGCGCAACCGGCAGGGCAAGTGCGGCGATAAGGAATCCTTGTCGAATGCAACGTATAAAACCTCCATGAACGGCGATATCGAAAACCAGCAAGCGAAATTCTAGCGAACGGCCGCGCACCTGGCCATGGCTCAATACACTGGCCGTTCGTACAGGTTGACGTGCAACATCTCGACGCGGGTCGGCGGGACCGCGACGTTCACGGACCGTGCCGGCTGCCGGCGCAGCGGCCAGCACGGGCGCTAGTTGCCGGCGCGGACCAGCCCGCCCAGCCCGCCCAGCTCCAGCACGTTGTTGTACATCGCACGGATAGCGCGCGGTTCCTCCAGCTCCAGCGCCTGCGCCAGCAGATCAACCGCCTCGCTCTGGGCGAAGCTGCGGATGACCCACTTGACCCGGGGCAGATTGCTGATGCTCATACTGAGGCTGTTGACACGCAGGCCGAGCAGCGCCAGTGCAGCAGCGGGATCGCCGGCCATCTCGCCGCAGACACTGACCGGCTTGCCGTGACGGCCTGCCTGTTCGACCACCTGCTGGATGGCGCGCAATACGGCCGGGTGCAGGCACTGGTACAGCCCCGCCACGCGCGAGTTGTTACGGTCCACGGCCAGCAGGTACTGCGTGAGATCGTTGGTGCCGATGGAAAAGAAATCGACACGCCGGGCCATGGCCTCGATCTGGTAGACGGCCGAAGGCACCTCGATCATGATGCCGATGCCCGGCCGCATCACCGGCATGCCGTCCTCCAGCAGTTCTCCGTGTGCCTGGGAGATCAGCGTCAATGCGATATCGAGTTCCGACACCGAGGACACCATCGGCAGCATGATGTGCAGGTTGTTCAGGCCCAGGCTGGCGCGCAGCATGGCGCGCACCTGCACCAGGAAGATTTCCGGATGGTCGAGCGAGATGCGGATACCGCGCCAGCCCAGGAACGGGTTGTCCTCGTACACGGGGAAATACGGCAGCATCTTGTCACCGCCCACGTCCAGCGTGCGCAGGTTCACCGGCCGCGGTGCAAACGCCTCCAGCGCGCTGCGGTAGATGCGTGCCTGCTCTTCCTCGGACGGAAAGCGTGCCTGCATCAGGAACGGCACCTCGGTACGGTACAGGCCGACGCCGTCGCCTTCGCTGTGGACCTCGGTACCGGCCCCCGATACCAGGCCGATGTTGAGATAGAGCGGCACTTCCACGCCGTCCGGCGTGACCGACGGCCGGCCGGCGACCTCACGCAACAGTTCGGTGAGCTCGGTCTCCTGCGATTGCAGCAGCGCGTATTCCTGGCGCACCAGTGACGTCGGGTTTACGTACACGTCACCGCGGTAACCGTCGGCGATGATGGTCTTGCCGTCGAGCCGGCTCACCGGCGTGTCCTTGACGCCCATCACGGCAGGGATGCCCATGGCCTGCGCCAGGATCGCCACGTGGGAAGAACTGGAACCACTGGCGCAGACAATGCCGGCAAGCCGCTCCAGCGGGACCTCCGCGAGCTGGCTGGCGCTGATGTCCTCGCCGACCAGCACCGTCCGCTCGCTGAACTCGATCTGCGGTGCCGGCACGCTTTGCAGGTGCTTGAGGATGCGGCGCCCCAGGTCGTGAATGTCGCTGGCGCGCTCGCGCAGGTAGCTGTCCTCCATCGCCTCGAACACCCGCACGTGCTGCGTGATGGTCTCGCGCAGGGCGCCCGGCGCCCAGTTGCCCCGGCGGATGTTCTGCACGGTCTCGCGCACCAGGGTGTCACCGTCGAGCATCAGCAGCAGCGCATCGAACAGTGCCAGTTCCGCCGACGGCAGCAAGGCGGACATGCGGTTGGCGTAATCACGCAGGTCATCCCGGACCGCGGCCACGGCCGCCTCGAACAGCGCCACCTCGGCCTCCGGGTCACCGACGGCACGGTCCGGGATCGCCACCAGGTTGGCGGGTGGATAGACCACCAGCGCCTGGCCGATGGCCACGCCGGGCGAACCCGGCAACCCGCGCAGGCACACCGACGTGACCTCGTCCTGCGTCAGTGCGATGGTGATCTCGCCGCTGGCACCGGCGTGGATGATGGCACCGGCCAGCTGTGCCGCCAGGGTGACCAGAAACGCCTCCTCGTCATCACGGAACTTGCGGGTCTCGCGCTGGCGCACGACGAGCACGCCGAGCACCTTGCCATGCTGGATGATCGGCACCCCGAGAAACCCGTGGTAGGGATTCTCGCCGGTCTCGCTGATAAACCGGTAACGCGGGTGGCTCGGCGCATCCTCGATGTTGACCGGTTCCTCGCGCTCGCACACCATGCCGACCAGTCCTTCGTGGTAACCCAGCCGCACCTTGCCGATCGCGTCCTTGCGCAGACCCTCGGTGGCCCGCAGCACGAAGTCCCGGGTCGCCGCGTCCAGCAGGTAAACCGATGCGACATCCACGTCGACCGAGGTCTTCACCCGCACCACGATGATATTCAGCGCGCTCTGCAGGTCAGGCGCGCCGTTCACTTCCTGGACGATTCTTCTCAGTGTATCGAGCATGGCATGAGGTGTCGGAATTTCCATTGCAGACCGCGGTCAGGGCCGGGCAGGCTGCCGGCAGCGCCGGTATTCAGCACCCGGCATCCGGAACCCCGTCGGGAAACAGCAGGGGTGCAAGTTCGTTCAGGGCCTGGCGATAGACGTTGCGTTTGAAAGAGACCACGTTGCGAAGGGGGTACCAGTAGTCGACCCAGCACCAGCGATCGAACTCCGGGTGTTCGGAATGGCTGAGGCAGACCTGGCGATCGGGGCACAGCATGCGCAACAGGAACCAGACCTGTTTCTGCCCGACGCACAGCGGCGTGCTCCCGCGGCGGATGTACTGCTTCGGCAGACGATAGCGCAGCCAGCCTCGGGTCGACCCGATCACCTCGACCTGTTCCGGGCGCAGACCGACTTCCTCGGCAAGTTCGCGGTACATGGCTTCGGCCGGGGTTTCATCCGTGTGCATCCCCCCCTGCGGGAACTGCCAGGCATCCTGACCAACGCGCCGGGCCCACAGCAGCTGCCCGATGCGATTCGACAGTATGATCCCGACGTTGGGCCTAAATCCATCCGGATCAATCACTTGATGAACCTGCCTGGAAACCTTCCGATATGCCCGATTCTCCCATAGCCACCGCAGGCTGGCAAATACCGCCCGTCCCGTTGCGCATCCGCGCGCACCCAATCGTGTATGCTTGGCGCGCATTTTTTTCGGTTGCGGAGCCTCCACGTGGGAATCGCCCTGTTCGACCTCGACAATACCCTGATCGCCGGAGACAGTGACTTCCTGTGGGGGGAATTCCTGTCCGAACAGGGCATCGTCGATGCTGCGCACTACGCGCGCGAGAACCAGCGCTTCTACGACCAGTACCGGGCCGGCCTGCTCGACATCCACGAATTCCTGCGCTTTTCCCTGCAGGTGCTGGCGGCCCATGCCCCGGCCCGGCTGCAGCAGTGGCGCGACCAGTACATCGAGGAAAAGATTCGTCCCATCCTGCTGCCAAAGGCCCGTGCCCTGATCGAGCGACACCGCACACGCGGCGACATCCCGGTCATCATTACCGCGACCAACCGCTTCGTTACCGAACCCATCGCCGCCCTCTACGGCATCGCGCACCTGCTGGCGACCGAGCCAGAGCAGGTCGAGGGATATTACACGGGAGAGGTTTCCGGTACCCCCTGTTTCCAGCAGGGGAAGGTCAAGGTACTGGAGGCCTGGCTGGCGGCGCACGAGCTGTCACTGGAGGACAGTTCGTTCTACAGCGACTCGCACAATGACCTGCCGCTGCTGCAGCGCGTCACCCGCCCCACGGCCGTCGACCCGGACGAGATCCTGGCGTCGCACGCACAACAGCACCACTGGCCGGTGATCAGCCTGCGCTAGCCGCGCCCCCGGAAACCCGGCCGCATCGATCGACATGGCAAGCCATACCCGACGCTCCGGCACCGTGCCGGGTACTCGCCCACGACCGGGTCCGGACGCCGGCACCGGCACCGCCGTGCACCGGACCTGCGCCGGGCAGGACCCGCGCACGCCGCCACGCATGCGGCAGGCGCTGCCGTGAACCCGCTGCACACGGCGCTGCTGTTTGCCATCCTGGTGCTGCTCGCCGTGGCCAGTGTACTGGCAGGCCTGCTGAGCGGCAGCATCGACACGGGCTGGCACGACCTGTTCGCCGCACTTTCCGGGGTGCACGACACCACCAGCATGGTGTTGCTGCAACTGCGCTGGCCGCGGGTTGCGGCCGCGTTCGTCAGCGGCGCCCTGCTCGCCACCGCCGGCGCCCTGATGCAGGTCCTGCTGCGCAATCCGCTCGCCGACCCGTACGTGCTGGGTATCTCCGGGGGCGCCGCGAGTGGCGCCCTGCTGGCCATGCTGCTCGGCCTGGGCAGTGTCTGGCTGCACGGGGCGGCGCTGGGGGGCGCACTGCTGTCGATGCTGCTGGTATTCGGCCTGGCGCACGGCAGCGGCAGCTGGTCGGCGCAGCGCCTGTTGCTGACCGGCGTGGTGATTGCCGCCGGCTGGGGCGCCCTGATCGGCTTCCTGCTGGCGCTGGCCCCGGAGCGTCACCTGCGCGGCATGCTGTTCTGGCTGATGGGCGACCTGTCCGACGCCCCCGTCCCGCTTGCCGGCAGCCTGGTCCTGGTGGCGGGCCTGCTCGTCAGCAGCGGGCTCGGCCGCGCACTCAACCTGCTGGCGCACGGCGAGCAGGTGGCCAGTGCGCTCGGCGTGGGGGTGACGGCGTTGCGCCGGCTGCTCTACCTGCTCGGGTCCGTGCTGACCGCCGCCGCGGTACTGCTGGCCGGCAGCGTCGGCTTCGTCGGACTGATCGTGCCCCACCTGCTGCGGCTGGCCGGGCTGCGTGATCACCGCCTGCTGTTGCCGGCCACGGCCTTGCTGGGCGGCAGCCTGCTGGTGCTGGCCGACACGCTGGCGCGGACCCTGCTCGCACCGCGGCAGTTACCGGTCGGGGTAGTGACGGCCTTGCTGGGCGTGCCCCTGTTCCTGCTGCTGCTCTGGCGCAACCGCCCGGCCCCCGGGGAGGGTGACTGACATGCCGCTGTTCACCGCGCAGGGACTCAGCGTGTCGATTGCCGGACACCCGGTGTGCCACCAGCTCGACCTGCGGATCGAAGCGGGCGAGCGCTGGTGCCTGCTGGGACGCAACGGTGCCGGAAAGACGACGCTGTTGCACACCCTCGCCGGCCTGCGGCGGCCGGACACCGGCCGGCTGACCGTGCAGGGGGAAGTCCTCGGACACCTGTCACATCGAAACCGGGCCCGCCACATCGGGGTACTGGCCCAGGAGCACCGGGATGTCTTTCCCGCCAGCGTGCTGGAAACCGCACTGACCGGACGCCACCCCTGGCTGGGGCCCTGGCAGTGGGAAGGCGCCGCGGACCGGCGCATCGCGCAGGAAGCGCTGGCCGCGGTGGGCCTCGCCGGTTTCGAGACCCGCAGCACCGCCACGCTGTCCGGGGGGGAGCGCCGCCGGCTCGGGATCGCCACCCTGCTCACCCAGCGGGCCCCGCTGAAGCTCCTCGACGAACCGCTCAATCACCTCGATATCCACCAGCAGGTGCGCATGCTGGAGTTGCTCATGCACCAGGACCCTGACGCAGGCGGCGCCGTGCTGCTGGTCCTGCACGACCTCAACCTTGCCGCAAGATATTGCGGCAAGTTCCTGATGTTGTTCGGTGATGGCACCCATGCTCAGGGATCACACGAGATACTCGACGCAACTCACCTGAACCGCCTGTACGGGCATCCGCTGCAGCGTATCGAGACCCGGCGGGGCCCGGTGTGGATACCGGACTGAGGTAACGTGCCTCCTGACGAAGGGCACGCAAGTGACGAGCCACCAAGGGATCGCGCACCGGTTCCCGCAACGGCCGCCGGCGATTGAGTGCGGCAGCGGGGAACGCCGCCGCTGCGGGTCAAGGGCCGTGCTTGACTGTCCCGCACCCCGGCCGTACAGTGGCCGCGCTTTGTTGCAGGTGTCCCGCGGGTACCCCCCGGGATGAAACGGGAAGCCGGTGCGTTCCTCCGAACCAGTCCGGCGCTGCCCCCGCAACGGTAAGCGAGTCAAGGCGAGCCACTCGGCCACTGCGCACGGCGCGGGAAGGCGGCCCGCCGGGAACACCCCGCTCGCAAGCCCGGAGACCGGCCTGCAATCCCTGTAACGTGTCGCGGAGGGCGATACCAACTGGATGCCACCCCCGGTCCCGTTGCGTTGCTCCCCGACCCTGACTGCGCGGGTGAGCGCTCGGGAGCCACCATGTCACCCTGTTATCGATACCGCTCCGGCCTGCTGGCCGCCAGCCTGTGGTCCGTCCTGCCCGCCGCCGTGCTGGCGCAGGAGGACGCCCCCATCGTCGTCACCGCCACGCGCCTGGCCCAGGCCGCCGACGAGACGCTCTCCTCGGTCACGGTCATCACGCGCGCGGACATCGAGCGCAGCCAGGCCGCTTCCCTGCCCGAACTGCTGCAGGGCCAGGCCGGGATCAACATCGCCAGCCAGGGCGGGGACGGCAAGCTGACCGCGCTGTACCTGCGCGGCACCAATCCCGGGCATGTCACCGTGCTGGTCGACGGCATCCGCATGGGCTCGGCGACCGCCGGCACGGTCGCCTGGGAATTCCTGCCGCTGGAGCAGATCGAGCGCATCGAGATCGCCCGGGGCCCGAATTCCGCGTTGTACGGCTCGGAGGCCATCGGGGGCGTGATCCAGATCTTCACCCGCCGTGGCGGCGGCCCGTTGCGCTGGGGTGCCAGCGCCGGTATCGGGCGCTATCACACCCGCAACCTCGCACTGGATGCCAGCGGCGGCAGGGACGACAACTGGTTCTCGGCACGCGTGGCTCGGGATACCACGGACGGCTTCAATGCGCGCCAGCCCACCGTGGAATTTTCCACGCTGATCGACGAACCCGACAAGGACGGCTACGGCAACACCTCGGCCAGCCTGCGCCTCGGTCACCGTTTCCGGGACGGTTCCGAGCTGGAACTGCACGGACTGCAAGCCTCGGGCCATACCCGGTATGACTCCGCCTTCCCCTATGCCGACGAGGACGACTTCGTCCAGCAGTCGGCCGGCCTGACCCTGCGCACCTCATTGCGCGAGTCCTCCGACCTCACATTCACGCTGGGCCGCAGTCTCGACCGGCGCAGGAGTTTCCGCGCCGGGCAACCGGATCAGACCTACCGCTTCCACACCGAACGGCGCGTGATCTCGGTGCAGGACGACCTCTACCTGACCGGGACGGATACCGTCTCGGCCGGTCTCGACTACCACGACGACCGCGTCGACAGTACCACGGTGTACAAACAGACCGCGCGCGCCACCGGCGCCGTGTTCGCGCAGTACCAGCGCCAGGCACAACGCTGGTCCCTGCTCGCCCGCCTGCGGCCGCTGCACGACGACCAGTTCGGCTACTACACCACGGGCAACCTGGCACTGGGCTACCACTTCGTGCCGCAAATCGACGTCTCGCTCTCGTACGGCACGGCCTACCGCGCACCGACCTTCAATGACCTCTACTACCCGGACTTCCTCGGCTACCCCACCAGCAACCCGAACCTGCAACCGGAAACCTCCGATACGCTCGAACTCGGCCTGGCCGGCACACAGCACGCCCTGGACTGGGATGTGCGGGTGTATCGCACCCGGATCGACCAGCTGATCGTGCTGGACAGCAATTACCTTCCGGCCAACCTCGCCCAGGCCCGCATCGACGGCGTCGAGACCAGCCTGGCGGTTCACTGGCTGGGCTGGGACAGCAAGCTCGCGGCCACCTGGCTGGATGCCGAGGACAGCCGTACCCACCTGGCCCTGCCACGCCGGGCACGTCGCACCCTGCGTCTCGACACCGACCGGCAAGCCGGCCGTGCCGGGTTCGGCGCAACCCTGATCGCACAGAGCGCACGCTACGACGACGCCGGCCACAGCAGGCGGGTCGCCGGTTACGGAGTGCTCAACCTGCGCGCCTCCTGGCGACTGGGCCGCAAGCTGCTGCTGCAGGGGCGTCTCGACAACGCGCTCGACCAGCGCTACCAGCTCGTGGACACCTACAACACGGCCGGCCGCAGCCTGTTCGTGACCCTGCGCTATGAGTCGGGCACCTGAGGCCATGAAGCGCTTCCTGCCGGCCTCGCTGCTGCTGCACGCCCTGCTGCTGGGCGCACTGGCCGCGTGGGCACCGCCCCACCCGACGCTGGTGCTGCGCACGCTGGCGCTCGAACTGCCGTCCGCGCGCTCGGCAGCACATCCCGTGCAGCCGGCCACAGCCCCACCCGTGGCCGCTGCCCGCCCTGCCGCCGGCGGGGAACCGCCGGCGCAGCAGCCGGCCCGGTACCGATCGCACCGGGAGGCGCCGGTGCAAACGGCACGCATGGCAAGGACGGGCCCCGCTGCAGAGCCGCACCCACGGCCGGCACAGCCCCCCAGCGCCGCCACCCCGACCGCGTCGCCCGGAGCGGCCGCGACCGGTCCGTCACAACCTGCGAGCCGGCACGAGGACACCGCGACGAGCCAGGTGCGCGCGGCACTGTATGCCGCGTTGCGGGCCCGTTTCGTGTACCCGCGCCGGGCGCGCCTGCGGGGCTGGCAGGGCACCGTGCGGGTCGGCGTGCGGGTCAGTGCCGCCGGGCGGATCCTGCAGCTGCGCATCGTGGAGTCGAGCCATCACGCCGTGCTCGACCGGGCCGCCCTCGACTGCCTCGACCGCATCCGGCAGGTGCCCGGCGCGGTCGCCTGGCTCGACGGCCGCGCCCGCGATATCGTGGTACCGATCGAATACCGCCTGACCGACGGCTGACATGGGTAACCGGCTTACGAAAATCTATACCCGCACCGGCGACGACGGCAGCACCGGGCTGGGCGACGGCGCACGCGTGGCGAAGGACGCTGCGCGCATCGAGGCCATCGGCGCGGTCGACGAACTCAATTGCGTGATCGGGCTGGTCCTGTGCGCGGACCTGCCGGCGGAGCGCCGTGCCGGACTGCTCGACATACAGCACCGGCTGTTCGATCTCGGGGGCGAGCTGAGCATCCCCGGCCACCGGCTGCTGGAAGAAACGCATGTGAGCGGACTGGAGCAGACACTGGATGCGCTGAACGCCGGGCTCGAGCCGCTGCGGGACTTCATCCTGCCGGGTGGCAGCCTGGCGGCGGCGCGCTGTCACCATGCCCGTGCCGTGTGCCGGCGCGCCGAACGCCGCGTCGTCACGCTGGGCAGATCCGCACCCGTCAACCCTGCCGGCCTGCACTACCTCAACCGCCTCTCCGACCTGCTGTTCGTGCTGGCGCGCCACCTCAACCGGGCGGCCGGCAACCCGGACGTGCTATGGCAACACGAGCGCCCGGGCACACCACGCAAGCCCGGGTCCTGAACAGCGCTGCAGGCGGCGGCGCCGACCGAAACCTCTTGACCTTGCCCTTTCAGTCCCGGGCACCGCGTACCCGGTCCAGCTGCGCACACACCTGCTCCACACCGTCGAGCAAGCGCGGGGTCATGCGCACCAGCAGGTCGCGCGGTACGCTGAGGACGTGCCCGTCGCGGACCGCCTGCAGTTGCGGCCAGCGGCTCCAGCGGGCGGTGAGCGGACCGGCATCCGCGCTGCCCGCCCCGATGAGGATGACCTGCGGATCTCGCGCCAGCACTGCCTCGGTCGAGACCGGTGGCGCCAGTCCCGGCTGCTCGGCAAAGATGTTCACCCCGCCGCACAGCGCCAGCACGTCGCTGATGATGTGGGCACCGTTCACGGTCATCAGCGGCCGGTCCCAGGCCTGGTAGAACACACGCAGCGCGCTGCGCCCGGCATAGCGCGCGCGCAGCGCGCGCAGGCGCTGGTTGAATGCCGTGGCGGCACGGTCGGCAGTGTCCCGGGTGCCGGCCAGCCGGCCGAAGCGCTGCAGGGTACGCGGAATATCTTCGAGACTGCGCGGCTCGGACTCGAACACCGTCAGGCCCAGTGCACGCAGGCGCCGCACCTGCGCAGCGGGATTGCCGCTCGCCCAGGCGATCACCAGGTCCGGTTGCAGCGCGACGACCGCCTCCAGGTCGATGCCGCTGCCGCCACCGACCCGCGGCAGGTGCCGCGCCGGTTCCGGGTAATCGCTGAACGCGCTCGCCCCGACCACGGCGTCGCCGGCACCGGCGTCAAACAGCAGCTCGGTGATGTGCGGGGCGAGGCTGACGATGCGCTGCGCCGGCCGCGCCAGGACGATGCGCTGACCGAGGTCGTCCGTAACACGGACCGCGGCCTGCAGTGCCAGCGGCAGCAGCACGAGGGCCAGGGCATACAGGCAGCGGATACCCGCAGTGCGTCGATACCGGAACGGGTTCGTGAAAGGGAACATGAAAGCGGCTGTGCGGATGGAGTCCGGTGACCCTGCAGGAAACATCCATCATGGCGCCGGCCCATGACGGCTGCAAGCCGGGGTTTCCGGTCCGAGCCGGCGCGCTCCCGGGCGGCAGCCATCGTCGAGGCGGTGGCCGTGACTGCCAGGTGCGGGTACGGACCGGTATAATGACGCCTTTCCCTG
>Ga0307424_1001852_pt1 | contig 10806 bp, 8 predicted proteins | sample SalMarWE160320MG_FD_202157 | JGI IMG/M metagenome (GOLD analysis project Ga0307424, IMG submission 202157) | Salt marsh sediment microbial communities from the Plum Island Ecosystem LTER, Massachusetts, United States - WE1603-20 | ecosystem: Environmental > Aquatic > Marine > Intertidal zone >...
ACTTGCGGCCCTCGACGATCTCCGGCTCGTTGCTGCCGCGCTCGTCATCGATATTGCGCGTGTAGTCGCACTCCGGGTAGCCGCTGCAGCCGATGAAGCGACCGCGCCTGCCGAGCCGGATATTCAGTGGCTTGCCGCATTTCGGGCAGACCTCGTCGGTGGGCTCGGTGGTAACGTCCTCGCGCTTGATTTTTTCCTTTTCGGTAACCAGTGCCTTGAACGGTTCCCAGAATGCCTGCATCACCGGCACCCAGTCCTTCTCGCCGCGCGCCACGGCGTCCAGTTCATCTTCGAGCCTGGCGGTAAAGTCGTAGTCGACATAGCGCGTGAAATGCTCGGTCAGGAACTTGCTGACCACGCGGCCGACGTCGGTGGGATAGAAACGCTTGCTTTCCAGCACCACGTATTCGCGCGCCTGCAGGGTGGAGATGATGGTCGCGTAGGTCGACGGGCGGCCGATGCCGTATTCTTCCAGTGCCTTGACCAGGCTGGCTTCCGAGAAACGCGGTGGTGGCTCGGTGAAGTGCTGGTCGGCACGGATTTCCTTCAGCTTGCAGACGTCACCCTTCTCCAGCGGGGGCAGCATCCTGTCCTCGCCATCCGCCTGCTTGTCGTCCACGCCCTCCTGGTAGACCGCCATGAAGCCGGGGTCCACCACCACCGAGCCGGTGGCGCGGAAGCGGTGATCCTTGCCACAGGCGAAATCGACACTCACCGTGTTGATGGTGGCGTGGATCATCTGGCAGGCGATGGTGCGCTTCCAGATCAGATCGTACAGCTTCAGCTGTTCGGCGTTGAGGTACTGCCTGATGTCTTCCGATGTGTTGCGAATGGAAGTCGGCCGGATGGCCTCGTGTGCTTCCTGTGCGTTCTTGGCCTTGGTCTTGAATACGCGCGCCTCTTTCGGCAGGGCGTGTTCACCATAGCGTTCCGGTATATAGGCACGGATCTCGTCGAGTGCATCCTGCGCCAGGTTCACCGAGTCGGTACGCATGTAGGTGATCAGGCCGACGGTATCGCCACCGATGTCCATGCCTTCGTACAGCTGCTGTGCCACGCGCATGGTGCGGCTGGCGGTGAAGCCCAGCTTGCGCGAGGCCTCCTGCTGCAGCGTGGAGGTGGTGAACGGGGCGGCCGGATTGCGCCTGCGCTGTTTCTTCTCGACCTCGTCGACGACCAGTTTGCCGCCGGCCGCCTGCAGCAGTTCGTCGCGCGCCCGGTTGGCCGCCTTGCCGTTGTTGATGGTGAACTGCCTGAGTTTCTCACCATGCAGGTGGGTCAGGCGTGCAATGAATTCCTGGCCGTCCTTGCCGAGGTCACCCTCCAGCGTCCAGTATTCGCGCGGCTTGAAGTTCTCGATCTCGATCTCGCGTTCCACGATCATACGCAGTGCCGGGCTTTGCACGCGCCCGGCGGACAGACCGCGTCGTATTTTTTTCCATAGCAGCGGCGACAGGTTGAAACCGACCAGGTAGTCGAGTGCGCGGCGTGCCTGCTGGGCGTTCACCAGCTCGGTGGAAAGGTCGCGCGCATGCTCGATGGCCTCGTTCACGGCGCGTTTGGTGATCTCGTTGAATACGACACGATGCACTTCCTTGTCCTTGAGCGCATTGCGTTGCGTAAGCAGTTCACACAGGTGCCAGGAGATGGCCTCGCCTTCACGGTCCGGGTCAGTGGCCAGGTACAGGGCATCCGACTTTTTCATCGCCTTGATGATGCTGTCGACGTGTTTCGAGTTGCGCTCGATGAGCTGGTACTTCATGGCGAAGTCGTGTTCGGTGTCGACCGCACCTTCCTTCGGGACCAGGTCGCGGACATGACCGTAGGAGGCCATGACTTCAAATCCCTTGCCGAGGTACTTCTTGATGGTCTTGCACTTGGCCGGTGATTCGACGATGACGAGGTTCTTGCTCATTGCAATCGGTGGTCGGTGGCCTGGCAGCTGGCCACGGCTCGGGTTTGATTTTCAGTGCAGGTTGTGTGGCGCGCTTTCGAATACCAGGTCTTCGACCCAGGCGTAGGCTTCCTGCTTGCCGGGCTGGTTGAACAGCACCATCAGGATGACCCACTTCAACTGGTCCAGGTCGAAGTCCTCGGTATCCAGCGCCATGGCGCGGTCGATGGCAAGTTCCCGGGACTCCGGGCTCAGTACACCCATCTGCTCCAGGAACAGCAGAAAGCCGCGGCACTCGGTGTCCAGCCGGTCGAGTTCCGCCCCGGCGTAGTGCCGGATGGAATGCTCGGCCTGGACCGACGGCCGGCACTGGTCGTCCATGAGACCATCCATCCAGGTAAAGGCACGGTCGATTTCGCGGGTGGGGAAGCCGGCCTGGCTGAGCTCCTGCTGGACGATCTCGCGGTCCGGCGCGGGCGTACTGTCGTCATCCATATAATAGTTTTCGAACAGGTACATCAATACGTCGAAGACGTTCTCTTTCATTTAAAGCCCTTCTATTTCAGCCGGTTATAATGTCCGCCGGGACTGGAGGCAACGTAGCCGGCCAGTTCGAGTTGCAGCAGCATGGAGGAAACTTCCGCCGGCGTCAATCCACTTCTGTCGACCAGCCGATCGACAGGAATGTCCTCAAATCCCATAAATTCAAGAAGTTGCAGGTATTCCTCGGCCGGTTGCCAGGACGCCTCGGTGTAGGCGTCCGCCCGGGGCCGGGTCTGTGTGCAGCTGGCGGCAAGCGGCCCCAGTTCGTCGATGATGTCCTGGGCGGTCTCCACCAGCTTGGCGCCCTGCCGGATGAGGGCGTGGCAGCCGCGGGCCAGGGTGTTATGGATGGAGCCCGGGATGGCAAATACCTCGCGGCCCTGTTCCGTGGCGAGCCGGGCGCTGATCAGTGAGCCGGAGCGCAGGGCGGCCTCCACCACCAGTGTGCCCAGACTGAGTCCGCTGATGATGCGGTTTCGCCGCGGAAAGTTTTCCGCCAGGGGCGGGGTGCCGACCGGGAATTCCGAAACCAGCGCACCCTGTTCGGCAATCCGCCTGGCCAGTGAGCGGTTGGCGGCAGGATAGACCCGGTCCAGGCCGGTTCCCATCACGGCGATGGTCGGGCCGTCCGCGTCCAGTGCGCCCTGGTGGCTGGCGGTATCGATGCCCAGCGCCAGTCCGCTGGTGATGACCAGACCGGCAGCGGACAGGTGGCGGGCGAAGTCGGTGGCGGTCCCGCGTCCGGAGGGTGTCGGGTTGCGGCTGCCCACCATGGCAAGCTGGGGTACCGTCAGCAGGGCCGGGTCGCCGTGTACGTAGAGCAGGGGCGGCGCATCGGGTAATTGGGACAGCAGGACGGGATAGTCCGGATCCGTACAGGGGATGAGGTGATTGCCGGGTTGTCCGAGCCATTCCAGGTCCCGGTCCAGGGTGGCCTGGTCCGGGTGGCGCAGCGCATGGATGTCCTGCTGTGACAGCCCCAGCTGGCGCAGCGTCCCGGTGTCGGCGGCCAGCACGGCGGCGGGATCGCCAAGGTGGCGCAGTAACCGGTGAAAGGAGACGACACCAATGCCGTCAGCGTGGTACAGGACCAGCCATTGCTCGAGGGAGCCGGGTGCGTGCGTTGCCATGTTCCGGCAACTATAACGCAACCGCGGCCGGTGGTTTGTCGGCGTTATGCCGGCACCGGCCGCAGTGGTGTCTTACGGTGTGTCAGGGTGTGCGGACGTAATCGTTGACGTGAATCGCGCGTGTCGCGGACATGATCAGGCCGTAACTGACCTTCTCGAAGGTCTTGAATACCATGACGATGCCGGCCTCTTCATCGGGCAGCCGGACCTTGTCGCCGGACTTGCCGCTGACCGTGTCACGAACCACCTTGCCGTGCTGGAAGACGCGCAGGACACTGCCGACCTCCATGCCGTTCCGTTCGCCGAGATCCAGTGCAACCACGTTGAACTGGCCGATCTCGGTCACGCCGTCGACGACCGATATGATGTGGCCATCCGAGCCGGGTGGCGCGGCGTGCGGCTGGAAGTGGGTCTGGACCTCACTGCGGTCGGTCGGGCGCAACCGGTCGCCGATGCGGGCCTCGCGCGCGGTCTTGAGCAGTTTGATTGTGGCGGGGTCGCCGTAATGCTGGACCGGACCGGTACCGACGTACAGGGCCTCGTAGCCCAGCACTTCCCCGGTGTCCGGGTTGACCAGCGGGCCGCCGGGCTCGTAGACATCGTACAGGGCGTAGTCACGGTTGTTGATACCGCGGACGTAGACCCGGTCACCGGCGCCGGTAACCACGTGTTCATCCGCGCTCTCGACGATATAGGGGGCATCATCCAGTTCGCCTTTCTGTACCACGATGGCGCGCGTGAGGAATTGCTTGATGGCGTCCACGGGAATGGTGGGTATGGCGTTCTCGAGGCTTTCCGTTCGCACCTGTGGTGACAGGTGGACGGTGCCGTCATCGGCACGCCGGATCTGCGGCTTGCCGTCCACGTACACCAGGTTGAGTGTGTCACCCGGGTAGATCAGGTGCGGATTGGCCACTTGCGGGTTGACGTACCAGACCTCGGGCCACAGCCAGGGATCGCGCAGGAATCGGGCGGATATGTCCCACAGGGTGTCGCCCTTGACGACCGTGTAGCTATCCGGGTGATTTGGGTTGAGCACCACGTCGGCTGCGAACAGCACGCCGGTCAGCAGGGCTGCGCAGACCACGGTGAGCAATTTCTTGATTGACATAGGCGTCCCTTGATGTCGAGTTACAATGGGTTATTCCGGTATCCGGTACCAGCGCAAACTGTAGACGGGCGGCAGCAAGTCAGCGGCGAGTCTAGCTGAAAATCCACATGGAACAAAACCTTTTGAGGATTCCCGGGAATTGCCACCGGCGCTCTTTTCATACAGTATATTGGATACATATCTCCTGAATCGTGACGGCAATCACATGACTACCCTCAATATTCTGCACTTCCCCGACCCGCGGCTGCGCAACGTTGCCAAGCCGGTGAAACGGGTGGATGACGCGATTCGTCAGCTGGCCGAAGACATGCTGGAAACCATGTATGCGGCGCCTGGTATCGGCCTTGCCGCCACGCAGGTCAATGTCGATAAACGCATCGTCGTGATCGATATATCGGAAGAAAAGAACCAGCCTTTATGCCTGATTAACCCGGAGATCCTGGAACTGGACGGAGTCGAGGAAATGGAAGAGGGCTGCCTGTCCGTGCCGGGCTTCTACGAACGGGTGCAGCGGGCCGAACGGGTGCGTATCCGGGCGCTGGACCGTGAGGGCCAGTCATTCGAACTGGAGACAGACGGGCTGCTGGCGGTCTGCATCCAGCACGAGATCGATCACCTCGACGGAAAGCTGTTCGTGGACTACCTCTCCCAGCTCAAGCGTACCCGGATCCGGAAAAAACTCGAAAAAGAGCAGCGCCAGGGTCCGGAAGACCCGGATGCCGACATCAGCAAGCGCGTCATCTGACCGCTGATGTGGCCGGTACGGGTGCATGGCCGGCCAGGCGCGGGTTGCCGCATGCAGGCCCCGCCGCGCAGCAGCCGGGTCCTGATCCGGTGAGAATCGTATTCGCCGGCACCCCGGAGTTTGCCGTTCCGCCGCTGCAGGCCCTGTTGCAGGGCGGGCATGACCCGGTTGCCGTGTATACCCAGCCGGACCGCCCCGCCGGCCGCGGCCGGCGGACGTCCGCCAGCCCGGTCAAGCAGCTTGCACTGCAGCACAACCTGCCCGTATACCAGCCGCTCACGCTGAAAACCTCCGAGGCGCAGGCCGAACTGGCCGCCCTGCGACCGGAGCTGCTGGTTGTCGTTGCCTACGGCCTGATATTGCCGGAGGAAATCCTCTCGATCCCGCGCCTGGGCTGTATCAATATCCACGCCTCCCTGTTGCCGCGCTGGCGCGGTGCGGCGCCGATCCAGCGCGCCATCATGGCCGGTGATATCGAGACCGGTGTATGCCTGATGCAGATGGAGGCAGGACTGGATACCGGCCCGGTGCTGGCCCGTGTGCGCACTGCAATCGGTGATACGGAAACCGGCAGTCAGCTGCATGACCGGCTGGCGCAGCTGGGGGCGCAATTACTGTCGGACAACCTGGATGCCGTGCTGCGACAGCAACTGGCCGCACGGCCGCAGGACGCTGCGCTGGCAACCTATGCACACAAGCTCGACAAGCGCGAAGCAGTGCTGGACTGGCGACAGGATGCGCCGGCACTGGCACGCAAGGTCCGCGCCTTCAATGCCTGGCCGGTGGCGGAAACCCGCTATGCGGGCAGGCAGCTGCGCATCTGGATGGCGTGCGCACGGAATGTGGACAGCGGGCAACCACCCGGAACGGTGTTGTCCGGCACGCGTGCGGGTGTGGATGTGGCCTGTGGTTCCGGTGTGCTGCGGCTGCAGCAGCTGCAATTGCCTGGTGGGCGTGCGATGGCGGCGGTGGACTTCATCAATGCCCACGCACTGGCTGGCAAACGGCTTGGTGAGGCCTGATCCTCCGGTGATCCCGCGCATGCTGTCTGATCCACGTGCGCTGGCCGCCAGCGTGGTCGCGCAGGTGCTCGATGGACATTCGCTGTCCGAGGTGCTGCCGCCGGCGCAGGCCGGGTGTGCGGACGACCGGGACGCCGCCCTGGTGCAGGAACTGGTGTTTGGTACGGTGCGCTGGTTTATCCGCCTGGATGCGTTGCTCGTGCAATTGCTGCGCAAGCCCTTGAAGGCGCGTGATGCCGACCTGCGCTGCCTGCTGCTGGTCGGCCTCTACCAGCTGGACCGGCTTGCACTGCCGGAGCGTGTTGCGGTCCATGAAACGGTGCAGGCGGTACGTGCCCTGGGCAAGGACTGGGCCAGCGGGCTGGCCAACGCAGTGTTGCGCGGCTTTCAGCGCCGTCGCAGTGAACTGGCGCAGGCCGTCACGACCAGTCCGGGGCTGCGCCACGCGTATCCGGACTGGCTGGCGGAGCTGCTGCAGGCGGACTGGCCGGACCGGTATGAACAGATCCTGGAAGCCGGCAACCAGCGGCCGCCACTTGCCCTGCGGGTCAATCGACGCAGGATGACGCGTTGCGAGTATCTCGACCTGCTGCAGCTGCAGGGGATCGGTGCGGTACCCGTCCCGGGCACCGGGGAAGGTATCCGTCTGGACACCCCGCTGGCGGTTGCACGCCTGCCGGGATTTTTCGCCGGGGACGTGTCGGTGCAGGATGGTGCCGCGCAACTGGCCGCGGGACTGCTCGACGTGCATTCCGGCATGCGGGTGCTCGATGCCTGTGCGGCGCCGGGCGGCAAGACGGCACACCTGCTGGAACGCTACCCGGATCTTGCACTGACCGCGCTGGATATCGATGCGCAGCGCTTGCTGCGGGTACGGGAAAACCTGGACCGGCTCGGCCTGGAGGCCGGCCTGCAGGTTGCCGATGCCGGCCAGCCCGGGCAGTGGTGGGACGGCCGGACGTTCGACCGTATCCTGCTGGATGCGCCCTGTACCGGAACCGGAGTGATACGGCGACATCCCGACATCAAGTTGCTGCGTCGGGCGACGGATATCGCTGCACTGGTGCAACGTCAGGCGGAACTGCTAAATGCATTGTGGCCCTTGCTGTCGCCAGGCGGTATGCTGCTATATTGCACGTGCTCGGTACTCAAGGCGGAAAACAGCCGGCAGATAACGGGCTTTCTCGGGACACACACCGATGCCGCCGAGAGTCCGGTCACTTCAGGCCCGACCGGTGGCAATGAGACTGGCAGGCAGATAATGCCGGGCGAAAACGGGATGGACGGGTTTTACTACGCATGCTTACACAAGGCCGTCTAGCCGGGAATTCATATGCTCCTGCGTCGGGCGGCACGATCCTGTGGCGCTGGCTTGCCCTGTTGTTGTCCCTGCTATGCGCCATGGCGGCGTATGCCGATGATGCCGGCAAATTCTCCGTGCTCGATGCGCACAGCCGCTCGATCGGCGGTGTGCAGCTGCTGGACGCCCGCTTTGCCATCCGGCTCAGTCACGGTGCCAGCGAGGCACTCGATAACGGTGTGCCGCTGACCTTCGAGTTCCAGGTACAGCTGGTCAAGCAGCACAAGTGGCTGTGGGACGTGGTCGAGACCGAACATGTCGTGGTCCGTCAGCTGCAGTATCACGCCCTCAGCCGCAGCTACCTGGTCCGGACCACGGGCGGTACCGGCACCCAGGGAAGCTACAGCCAGCTGCAGGATGCACTGACGGCGGTCGGCAGTATCGACAGGTTGCTGGTCACCAGTCAGCCGCTGGAGGCCGGTCTCAAATACTACATCCGCCTGCGCGGCAGCCTGGACATCGAGGAACTGCCCACCCCGGTTCGCCTGCTCGCCTATGTGTCCTCTGACTGGGATATGGACAGCGAGTGGTACACATGGCCGATCGACCGGTAAAGCGTATCGGGTTTGGCATGTTGCCCATGCTGGGGCTGTTCGCGCTCCTGCTCGTTTCGCTCTCGTTCATGAGCGATGCCACCCACAACTCGGACCGTTTCGGCGAGATGTATTCCATCCTGCTGGTGGTCAATGCGGCCGGACTGCTGGTACTCGGCGTCCTGGTGGTGGTGAACATCATCCGGCTGATCCGGCAACAGCGTCTCAAGGTACCCGGCGCGCGCATGACCAGTCGCCTGGTCGTCATGTTCGTGATCCTGTCGGTGGTGCCGGTCTCGGTGGTCTACTATTTCTCGCTGCAGTTCCTGCAACGCGGTATCGACAGCTGGTTCGATGTGCGTATCGAGCAGGGACTCAATGACGCACTGGAGCTCAGCCGTGCCGCGCTCGATGTACGTCTGCGCGACGTACTGCAGCTGACGGTGCGCATGGCGGACGAGCTTTCGGATGCCGAACCGGCGACCCTGTCACTGACGCTGTACGACCTGCGCGTGCGCAGCGGGGCGGCCGAGCTGACCCTGATCGGCAGTGACGGGCGTATCGTCGCATCCAGCAGTTCGGAGGTTTCGAAGCTGATACCCACCCAGCCGCCCAGCGAAATCCTGCTGCTGTTGCAGAACCGCCGCCATTATATCGGACTGGACCCGGTCGGAGACGCCGGTCTGTTTGCGCGGGCGCTGGTGCCGGTGCTGTCGGCCCGGGCCGATGGCGAGGTCTATACCCTGCAGGCATTATTCGAGGTATCGGAGCGCTTCAGCACGCTGGCGGACAGCGTGCAGGAATCCTTCACCCACTACCGTGAACTCAAATACCTGCGTACCCCGCTCAAGTTCAGCTATACGCTGACCCTGTCGATCGTGCTGGTGCTGAGCCTGCTGGCGGCGATCTGGGCCGCCTTTCACTCGGCACGTCGCCTGGTAGCGCCGGTGCGCGACCTGGCTGAGGCCACCCACGCCGTCGCCGAGGGTGATTACAGCAAGCGCCTGTCGGTTGCCAGTGACGATGAACTCGGTTTCCTGGTGCGTTCCTTCAATGACATGACGCGGCGTCTGGCCAAGTCGCGTGAACAGGCGAATCGCGGGCAGCGGCTGATCGAAGGGCAGCGCGCCTACCTGGAGGCGGTGCTGGCCACGCTGTCCTCCGGCGTGATCAGCCTGGGCATGGACGGTGTCATTCGCGCGGTCAACCGTACCGCCACGCAATGCCTGGGTATCGAGATCAAGGACTATCTGGGCAAGGACATCGGCACGGTTGCCGCTGATCATGCCTTTCTGGAGCCGTTCGTCGAGGCCGTCAGCCGGCATCGCGTGAGCAACAGCCAGTCGTGGCAGGAAGAGGTCGCGTTGTTCGGTGAGCACGGGCGACAGGTGCTGATCTGCCGCGGGGCGCAGCTGCATAGTTCCGGCCGGCGTGGCGGCGGCATGGTGATCGTGATCGATGACGTGACGGTCCTGCTGCAGGCACAGCGCAATGCCGCCTGGGGTGAGGTCGCGCGCCGCCTGGCACACGAAATCAAGAACCCGCTGACACCGATACAGCTCTCTGCCGAGCGCCTGCGCCGGCGTTACCTGAACGTCATGCCGGCGGAAGACGCCGAAATCCTGGACCGGTCGACGCGTACCATCGTGAACCAGGTCGAGGCCATGAAGAAAATGGTCAATGCCTTCAGTGAGTATGCGCGTGTACCGCAGATCAGCCTGGAACCCATGGATCTGCATCAGTTGATCCAGGAGGTGCTGGACCTGTACCGCAGCAACGACCCGTCGGTGGAACTGGTAGAGCACCTGGAGGCAAGGCAGTCCGTGATCGACGGCGATGCGGGGCGATTGCGCCAGTTATTGCATAACCTGCTGAAAAATTCTCTCGAGGCCTGCAGGGACACGGAGCATGTACGCATTGTCGTGGCCACGCGCAACGAGGATGGTTCCGGTCACGAACACGTGGTATTGACCATTACCGATAATGGTCCCGGTTTTGCACCCGGCATCATGGAAGACCTGTTTGAGCCCTACGTTTCCACAAAGCCGCGCGGCAGCGGTCTCGGTCTGGCCATTGTCAAGAAGATTGTCGAGGAACACTCGGGCACCATCGGTGCGGATACGCTTGAGTCCGGTGGCGCGCAGATCACGATACGGTGGCTGCAGTCCACGGGCCATCCGGTGCGCGGCCCAGGCAGCGCGAAGATTACGGAACCGGCCGCCGGTAGTGGGCTATAATCACTCCCCCGGAACCGGCGTGCAGGATATCTGCCCCGGCAGGCAGGTACACGTACACAATGGTACGGAACAGCACGAATGGCAGGCCGACACATTCTGGTAGTAGACGACGAGCCCGATATCCGCAACCTGGTGCGTGATATCCTGGAGGACGAAGGCTATTCGGTCACCACCGCCGAGAGCGGTGACGCGGCACGCGAGGCTCGTCGCGCCCGGCGCCCCGACCTGATC
>Ga0307424_1001854_pt1 | contig 10797 bp, 8 predicted proteins | sample SalMarWE160320MG_FD_202157 | JGI IMG/M metagenome (GOLD analysis project Ga0307424, IMG submission 202157) | Salt marsh sediment microbial communities from the Plum Island Ecosystem LTER, Massachusetts, United States - WE1603-20 | ecosystem: Environmental > Aquatic > Marine > Intertidal zone >...
GAGGCTGGAGGGACACAGCGGGCACTGACGGCGGGCAGCGGGTGGCGCGGGCGCTCCCCGCGACCATCCCGTTCATCCCACGAGCCGCTCCGGCACGAACGCGTCCGACACCGGCAGCCGCACCCCACCCCCCACCCGCGAGTCCTCGGCGAGAAACGCCAGCACGTGGCTCAAGACGGACGTCTGGAGCGAGCTCATGATCTCCGCGTGCGTTCCGTCGGCCAGATGCTCACTCAGCGCGCGCAGGAGGCCGAGATCGCCGCCGCCGTGCCGATCCTCCACCTCCGGTAGATCCACCTCCCGCTCGTCCAGTTCGTAGGGCACACCCGTGAACGGCGAGATGCGCAGCCGCCGACGATAGAGATCGCCGGTGATCTCCGCATCGTCGAGCAGCACGGTCACCTTGCGCGTGTTGTCCGCCGTGAGCGCGTGCAGGCCGAGCGTGGCGTGGATGCCGGACGCGAACTCCAGCAGCACGGTCTGGTTGTCACACACGTCGTTGTCACTGCGCCACACGCACCGGCCGTACGGTCCCGTGGCAATGGCCTCGCGGCGGGCGTCGAGGGAATCGGGGGGCGGCACGATGGTCTCGTACGGCCAGCCAGCTTCGTCGCGCAGGTAGAACCGAGTGGCGCTGTAGCGGCAGGTGTCGCGGAGCGCGCACTCGACGCAGCGCTCCGCCGCGCCGTCGGGCGCGTTCTCCGAGCGAAAGAACGCCAGGGACCCCACCGACGAGACGGCCGTCACCCGGTCGTCCACGAGCCAAGGAATGATGTCCAGGTCGTGCGAGCACTTGGTGAGGATGATGGGCGCGCAGAGATCCGCCCGGCGCCAGTTACCGCGCACGTAGCTGTGCGCGAAGTGCCAGTGCCCCACGTTCTCCATGATGGCCACGTGGCGAACCGCGCCGTACTCGCGGGAGGACACCAGCGCCTTGATCCGGCGGATGAACGGTGCGTACCGCAGCACGTGCGCCACGAAAATCCGGTTGCGGCACTGACGCTCCGCTTCGAGCAGGGCGAGGCAGTCCGGCAGCGTCGTGGCGATCGGCTTCTCGAGCAGCACGTCGTACCCCGCTTCGGACACGGCGGCACAGATCTCGTAGTGGGTCGGGTCGAGCGTGCAGATGAACACGATATCGGCGAACCTCGGCGTGGCCAGGAATTCCGCCAGGGACGCAAAGGCCCGCTCGGGTGGGACGCCGTACTGCACCTGGAAGGCGCTCCGCCGCACCTCCAGCGGCTCCACCACGCCGGCGATGGCGAAGCCGGTATCGTAGCGGGAAATGAGATCGGCGAACACGCGGTTCCCGCGGGCCCCCGCTCCCACGATGACGACGCGGATCATGTTGTGGCGAGGTGCGCGCGCGACCGGCGCGTACACCACAGCGTGAGCCATGCCCCGACCCCACCGAAGACCAACAACCACACCCCCCAGAAGACGTGCCCGAACAGGACGTATCCGGTGCCGAACGTCAGCCCGAACATCGACAAATTCCCCAACAACCACGCCACCCCCAACCAGCGCCAGTTGGCGCTGCGGCCGGGCTCGGCAAGGCGCCCCCACCAGCCGGGCGGCTGTACTCGCCGCACGAACGCCCGCAGGTGGTCTTCCGGCTCGGGACGCGTGAGAAACGTGGCGATGAGCGCGGCCGGCATGGAGACCCCCACGATGCCCACCAAGATGTACTCGTCTCGCGCACCGGGAAACACCAGGTAGAGTACCGCCGCCGTGGCGATGGCGGTGATCATTCCCACGATCTCCGTGTACGCGTTCACGCGCCACCACACCCAGCGCAGCATACTTGGCAGCCCCAGCCCGGCGCCGAGCGCCACGAACAGCTTCCACGCCTTCTCGACGCTCGTGATCTGGCTCGCGACCAAGATGGCGAGCAGGGCGATCCCCACCACCGTGAGACGCGAGACGTTCACCAACTCACGCTCGGAGGCACTGGGGCGGAGGAAGCGCTGGTACACGTCGTTCACCATGTAGCTGGCGCCCCAGTTGATATGCGTGTCCACCGTGCTCATGAAAGCCGCCAAGAGACTGGCGAACATGAGCCCGAGCAGTCCCGCCGGGAGGAGCGTAGCCATGAGCACGGGATACGCCATTTCCCGATCCGCCGAGACGATGTCCGCTCCCGCCCCACCCATCCCGCCACTCGCAGCCAGCGGGAAGACGACGAGTCCGACCAATCCGATCAGCACCCACGGCCACGTCCGCAGCCCGTAATTCGCCACGCAGAACCACAGTGCGCCGCCTTCGGCGTGGGCGTCCGAGCGCGCGGTGCTGAGTCGTTGCGCCAGATACCCGCTGCCGTCGGCGAAGTACTGCGCCCACCACTGAACCGCGAGATAGATGAAGAACACCTGGAGGGGCAGCCAGGCCGAGCCCGACCGCGGGACGAACGCCAGGATCTGGTGCGCGTCGGGATAGCGGCTGCGCAAGCCGTCGAGCAGCCCACCCATTCCACCGACGGCACGGACCGCGAGCACGGCGAAGATGACGCTCGCCACGATCGCGAGCAGGAACTGCATCAGGTCGGTGAGGATCACGCCCCGGATGCCGCCCATGCTTGAGTACAGCGTGATCAGGCCGAACAGCACCAGCACGGTGAGGGTGTCGCCGAGCGTGCCGAACAGCAGCCACTGCGGCCAGACGCTCTGGAGCCGGGCGAACAGGTCGGGGCCGAGCCACGTCTCCCAGTGCACGAACGGGGCCGAGATCTTGGACATGGCGCGAATCACCCAGCCGAGCACGATGCCGTTGATGACGATCGCGAAGAAGATGGCCTTGAAGCCCCGCAGCACCGTGGCAGGGCGGCCCGCGTACCGCAGCTCGAGCAGCTCCGCGTCCGTCACCACGTGGGCCCGACGCCACAGCGACGCGTAGAACACGGCCATGGTGACGTGCGCGATGCCCCAGGACCACCAGAACCAGTTCCCGGCGATCCCGTAGTTGGCGACCAGGCCGGACACAACGAGCGGCGTGTCGGCGGCGAACGTCGTCGCCACCATGGACGTGCCGAGCCACCACCAGGGCAGGTTGCGGCCGGCCACGAAGTAATCTTCCATGGAACGGCCGGCGCGCCGAGACACGAGCACGCCGGCCGCCACCGTCAGCACCAGATAGCCCCCGACGATCGCCCAGTCGAGGGCGGCAAGCTCCCGCACGCCTCAGGCGGCGGTGGGGGTGGGGCGGGTGCGACCGCGGACGACGGCCTGCGCGTCGCGCAGGAACGACCGGGACCAATGGTGCACGTCTGACGCGCGCACCCGTTCGCGGAGCCTCCGCATTCGCGCCTGGCGCTCCTGACGCGGCATCTCTATCGCGGTCGCGAGCGCCCGGTCCATGTCGTCCGGGCTGTAGGGATTGGTGAGGACCGCGCCGTCCAGCTCGGTGGCCGCGCCCGCAAACTCCGACAGCACGAGCACGCCGTCCTCGTCCAGCTGACAGGCCACGTACTCCTTGGCCACCAGATTCAGACCGTCACGGAGCGGCGTCACCCACGCGACGTCCGCCGCGCGATAGAAGCCCACCAACTCCTCCAAGGGGAAGGACTGGTAGAAGAAATGCACCGGCCGCCACTCGAGAGTCCCAAAGCGACCGTTGATCCGGCCGACCGCTTCCTCGGTCCGGCGGCGCATCTCCTGGAACTCGTCCATGCCGGTTCGCGTGGGCACGCCGATTTGCACGAACCCGACATCCCCATGCCGCCCGGAGTGCGCCTCCAGGTAGCGCTCGAAGCACTCCAACCGCTCCAGGAATCCCTTCACGTAGTCCAGGCGCTCGGCGCTCAAAATGACGTGCTCGCACCGCATGCTCCGCCGGATGCGCGCCGCATCCGCCAGGATCCGCGGCTCCGACGCTAGTCCTTCGAAGCGTTCCACATCCACGCCCACCGGATACGCGCCCAGCCGCACCCGGTGGCGGCCGAGGCGGACCGACCGCGGGTAGCGCGAGACGGCCACGGCCGGCCGAGGTTGGTGCCCGTCCACGGTCGTCACGTTCCCCGCGCGCGCACCCATGAAGCGTTCGACCGTGTTGGCGAAATTGAGCGCGTACGACGGGATATGGAACCCGATCAGGTCCAGGTGGAGCAGCCCGTCGAGCAGCTCCTCGCGCCAGGGAATCACGCCAAACGTGTCGGGTGGTGGGAACGCCGTGTGGAGGAACAGCACCTGCGTGAGATCCGGACGCCGGTCGTGAAGCAGGCGGGGTACCAACATCAGGTGGAAGTCGTTGATCCAGACCAGCGCGCCCTCCGCCGCTTCCTCGCACACCGCGTCCGCGAACAGCTCGTTGACCCGCCGGTACGTCTCCCACGCCGCGGTGGTGAAGCGGGCACGATCGAGCATCGAGAACAGCACCGGCCAGATGGCCGTGGACGTGAAGTCGTAGTAGAACCGGTCGGCCTCCTCGGTCCCGAGCGGAATGCGCCGAATCTGGTAGCTCGACCCGTCCTCGCCCGTCGGCGCCCGCACCCGGGCGGCCCACTCGCCCGCATCCCGCGCGCGCCAGGCGATCCACGTACCCGCCTGCTCGCGCAGCACCGCGTCGAGCGTCCGAAACACACCGTTGGTCTTGAGCAGCCAGCGCACACCGTCGTCCGTCTGCCGCTCGGCGTACGGCTCTCGATGGGCCAGGACCACCAGGTTGGTGCTCACGACCGCGCCCCGGCGCGACGGCGGACGACGACGGACGCTGTGCGTGGCGCGTACCGCAAACGTCTCACGGCTTCCGGCTCACGGCTCACGTTCCAGAAAGCCGAAGTGGCGCAGTCCTTCGTGCACCCCGCCCGCGCCCGCGCCGCGTGCGCAGTACACGTGGGCCGCGCCGCCAACGGTCTCGCGAAGCGCCGGCTCGGCATTGCCCACCACGATGCCCTTGAACCCCGTCTCGAACATCGCGAGGTCGTTGAGCGAATCCCCCGCCACCACCACCGCGTCGCGGTCGACGCCGAGCCACTCGACCACGCGCTGGAGCGTCGAGCCCTTGTTCACGCCGCCCGGCAATACGTCGACGTAGGTCCCCGCCGAGCCCACCACCTCGACGTCGAGGTCGGCCAAGACGTCTTTTGCCTTCGCCAACGCGTCGGCGACGACGTAGCCGTCGCGCACGAAATACGCCAGCCGGCGATCCGTGGGCAGCGGTTGCGGTTCGAGCATCGCGGCGAGGAGGGTGAGCCGGCGCTCGATGGCCTCGCCCCCCGGCCAACGGGCCATCAGTTCGTGATCGGGGAAGTCGAGCGTCCGCTCGCGCTCCCCCGCGGCCACGGTAGCCCCGACATCGGCGATGAAGATGTCCGGCGCCGGTAGGTGAAACACGTCCTGCAGCGCACGAGCGCTCTCCAGGTGGCGGCCGGTGGCGTAGCAGAGCGAACAGTGAGGTCGTCGGGCGAGGGACGCGTACAACGTGTAGCGGTCCTGATCCGTCCCCCCGGCAAAGGTGCCGTCCAGATCGGTGGCGAGCAGCAACGGTGGTAACGACGTACGGATCTTCGTGGAGGTCACGATGCTCCTTTCCTGACAATTGGGTAACATCTGAACGTACATTGAGTTAGCCTATGCCGACACCCCCGGATTTCGGCGCGGTTCCCACCCGCCGAGACGACGCCCCCGCGTGGGCGCGCGAGCATCCTCCGGGCACCGACCGGACGGCGCTATGCGGTGGAGCGACGAGCATCCCCATCCGTCCACTCCCGACTTCTCCGTAATCTCCCGTGCTTGACTGGGGGAGCGGGGACCTTACGTTCACCCCCAATCCCGCGTCCCCATGGCCCACTCGGCGCACGCCGGAGGCCCAGCCCCGGGGTCCTCGACTCCGTTGGTCACGCCGGTTCTCCGACGCCTCTCAGATTGCACGACCACCGAGGCGCGGACGCGGGATGACCACCGTCAGCCGCGTGGCCCAGTCATCCACACGGCGCGGTCAAAACCGTCACAAGAGAAAACCGGAACCGCGGCAGCCCGCCGTCGTTCCCCCACTCGTTGCAGTCGGGAGGTACCATGTATTTCGCAGCAACCCCGTTTGTCCGATTGGCGCGCACCGGCGTACCGCTCGCGGTCCTGGCGCTGTGGGCCGCAGCGTGTGCCAAGGAACAGGCCGTCCCCGAAGAGCAGGTGGTCCAGGGTGCATGCCAGCCCGTTTTCGGCGCGGACGTCTGCGCCTGGGATCGGATGTCGGGGACCACGCTGACCGCGTTCGGGGCCACGGTGCCGATGCGCACGATCGACAGCGCGCCGGCAGAAGCGCCAATGGTGTGGCCACCGGTCGCCGAGGCAACCATCCCGCTTTCCGCGGCGGCGCGCTCCGCGACCGGCTTCGATAACATCACCGTGTATTGGGAGGCGCACGGACATCCGCCGGCTCCCTATCTGGTGCCGCACTTCGACTTCCACTTCAACACCATCGGAACGGCCGACATCGCCGCCATCGACTGCGCCGACTCGACCAAGCCGACCCAGCCGCCGGCGGGCTACGAGTTGCCGGACGTCGCCGTCCCCGACATGGGCACCCTGATCGGTCTGTGCGTCCCGCACATGGGGATGCATGCCCTGCCCACGTCGGAGCTGCAATCGACGACGCCGTTCGAGAAGACGATGATCGTGGGCTACTATGAGGCGCGGCCGATCTTCCTCGAGCCGATGATCACCCGCGCGACGCTCGACGCTCGGCGCGACTTCTCGCTCACCATTCCGGCGGTGCCGAACGCGCCGGCGACCGTGCACTACCCAACCAGCTTCACGGCCCAATACGACAGCACCGCGCAGGCATACCGCTTCGTCTTCTCCGGATTCGGGACAACCGGCACGCCATAACGCCCGGCGGGGAGACCGTGTCCCGAGCCCTCACCCCCCTGCCCCCCTCTCCGCGACGCGGAGAGGGGGGAGGGCCTCTCACGTAGCTCAGCTTTCTCTTCTCCGGAGCCCGCCCGTATGCGCCCGCTCGCCTCGCTGCCTCTTCTCGGTGTCCTTCTCGTGCTCGCGCCGGCGGTGCGCGCCCAACAGCCACCCACGCCGCCGAGCGAGACGCCGGCCACGTTCACGCCGGTCACGTCGAGCTTCGACTACGAGCGGCGTGACGTGATGATCCCGATGCGCGACGGGGTGAAGCTCCATACCATGATCCTCGTGCCCAACGGCACGGCGCGCGCGCCGATCCTGCTCACCCGCACGCCCTATGACGCCACGGCCACCACGTCGTACGCGGCGAGCGCGCACCTCGCACCAGCGCTCGCGGGCTACGACAACGCGCTGGAGGTGATCATCCCCGGTGGGTACATCCGGGTGGTCCAGGACATCCGCGGCAAGTATGGCTCGGAGGGCGACTACGTGATGAACCGCCCGCTGCGCGGCCCGCTCAACTCGACCGCGACGGACGAATCCACCGACGCCTACGACACGATCGACTGGTTGGTGAAGCACGTCCCGGAGTCCAACGGGAAGGTCGGCATCCTGGGAATCTCGTACGACGGGTTCGAGCCGCTGATGGCGCTCGTGAACCCCCATCCCGCGCTCAAGGTCTCCGTCCCCATGAACCCGATGGTGGACGGCTGGATGGGCGACGACTGGTTTCACCACGGCGCGTTCCGCCAGCAGAACATGCCCTATGTCTACGAGCAGGAAGCGTCGCGGACCAACGCGTTCAAGTGGTGGACGGACCACTTCGACGACTACGACCAGTACATGACGGCGGGCTCGGCCGGCGGGCTGGGGCGCACGCACGGCCTCGAGCAGGTGGGGTTCTGGCGCAAGATCCTCGCGCATCCCGCGTACGACGCGTGGTGGAGCCAGCAGGCGATGGACAAGGTTCTCGGCGCGCAGCCGCTCACGATCCCCGTGATGCTGGTCCACAGCCTGTGGGACCAGGAGGACATCTACGGCGACATCGCGGTGTACCAGGCCATCGAGCCCAAGGACACGAACAACGACAAGGTGTTCCTGGTCATAGGCCCCTGGCACCACGGCCAGGAGATCGCCGACGGCAGCGCGCTCGGCGCGATCAAGTTCAACGCCAACACGTCGCTCGAGTTCCAGCGGACCATCCTGCGCCCGTTCCTCGACTACTACTTGCAAGACGGCGCGCCGCCGCACGGGGTCGCGCCGGTGAGCGCGTTCCTCACCGGGGCCAATCGCTGGGAGCGGCTGAACGCGTGGCCTTCCGGCTGCGCGAGCGGCTGCCCGGTCCGACCGACGCCGTTGTATCTGCGCGCGGGGTTCAAGGCGGGATTCACGGCGCCGGTGGCCGGCGATTCGGCGTTCGACGAGTACGTCTCCGATCCCGCGAAGCCGGTGCCGTTCCGCGCGCGGCCGATTCAACCCGTGGGCTACGAAGCGCCGCTCACGTGGGTCCAATGGTTGGTGGACGATCAGCGCGAGGCGTCGGGGCGCCCCGACGTGTTGGCGTACCTGTCGGATGCACTCACTGAGCCCTTGCGGATCAGCGGGCAACCCACGGTGCATCTGGTCGCGTCCACCACCGGCACCGACGCCGACTGGGTGGTGAAGCTGATCGACGTATATCCCGACGAGGTGGCGGGCGATCCGGGCATGGGCGGCTACCAGCTCGCCGTAGCGATGGACATCTTCCGCGGCCGGTACCGAGAACGTTACTCAGCACCGAAGGCGATCACCCCAGGCCAGCCGCTGGTGTATCGGTTCCCGCTCCCCACCGCGAATCACGTCTTCCTGCCCGGACACCGCATCATGGTGCAGGTCCAGTCCAGCTGGTTCCCGCTCTACGACCGGAACCCGCAGACCTTCGTGCCGAACATCTTCTGGGCGAAGCCGGGGGACTACCGCAAGGCCACACAACGGATCCATCATGCGCCCGGTGCGGCGAGCTACGTCGAGCTGCCGGTGGTGAGCGGGGGTGGGGAGCGCCAAGAGAAGCGAAGGGGATAGACGGGATGGCGGCAGGCGCGGGATGCGCGGGACCGCCTAGCCGCCTGACCGGCTAGCCGCCTGATAGACCACCAGCACGATCCAACCACGGGAGGCACATCGTGCGCAAAGTCGTGAAATGGATGGGCGTGGGACTCGGTACGCTCATCGGTCTCATCGTCATCGCGGCGATCGTCTTGAGTCTCAAAGGCAACGCCCGGCTCAAGCGGACGGTCACCGTCGAGGTCGAGTCCGTTCCGATTCCCACCGATTCGGTGGCCCTGGCGCGGGGCGGACACCTGGTGCACCTGATCTGCGCCGACTGTCACGGCACCGACCTCACCGGCGCGGCGCTCATGGACAGCTCGGCGCTCGGGACGATCTATGCCGCCAACATCACCGGGATGGCCGAAATGCGTACCGACACCGACCTCGTGCGCGCCATCCGGCACGCGGTGGCCCCGGACGGCCGCGCGCTGGCCATCATGCCGTCCGCCTCGCTCATGTACCTGAGCCAGGAGGATTTGGGCGCGATCATCGCCTATCTCAAGACCATCCCGCGGTCGGGCGCGCCCAAGCCCCTGCCGCACTTCACGTTACTCGCGAAGGCGCTGCTCGGCGCGGGGATGTTCAAGGTATTCCCCGCGTCGTACATCGATCACCACATGCCGTTCCCGCCCATGCCCGAGATCGGCGCGAACGTCGCCACGGGCGAGTACTACTCCCGCCTGTGCTACGAGTGTCATGGGACGGATCTCGCCGGGGGGCAACCTCCCGATCCCTCGTCACCGCCCGCGCCGAGCTTGGCGATCGTCCGGCGATGGTCGGAGAGCGACTTCCAGACGCTGGCGCAAACTGGCAAGACGCCCGAGGGCCGGCAGCTCGATCCGCAGTACATGCCGTGGGCGATCTTCCAGAAGCTGTCACCCGACGAGCTGAAGGGGTTGTATCTGTACCTGCATTCCCGGCCGTAGCGGCAGCAGCCGGAGCCTGCGGTGCGGCGCGAGGGACGATCAGCCCTCGCGCCGCCCGTCGCGATAGGTTTCCACCCCGTCCTTCACGCCGTAGAGGAGGAGACGGGCGTCGCGGTTGCCGTAACACCGCATCACATCCTGCATCATCGGCTCCTCGCCGCTCCAGGGAAACGCGAAGACGAGGTCGAAGTCTTCCAGCGGATGCCCCAGCTCGGCGTAGCCCGGAACACCCTCGCCGATGGTACCGAGACGGCCGTCGCCGGAGCGCGGCTTCCACTCGTAGCCGCCAGGAAGGAAGCTGCCGACCGCGAAGCGCGCGCGGGACTCGTACCGCGCGGCCAGGCTCCGCGCGACGCGGACGAGTGACGAATCCAGCTCGATGCCGTACGCCTCGAAACCGAGCAAGTCGGCCATGATGGTGATGACGCCGGGCGCCGAGCCCCATTCGAGGAATCGCAAGCCCGGCGCCCGCAGCGCGAGCAGCGTCTGCAACACGCGCTCGTAGTCGGCGGCGACGAACGGGTGCCACTCGTGGCTGCGCACGTCGGTATCGAACCGGCTCCAGATCTCCCAGCCCTCATCGCAGAGCGCCGCCAAGCGCGCGCGGAGGGCGGGCTCGGCATCGAGTCCCTGCGGGGGAGCTTGGTGGTCCATTGGTCCTTGGCCTCGGGTGCGATCAGTCGCCAGCAGCGAGCTCCGGACGGAGGCGGCCGTGGACTGATTCCCAATCTTAACGCATCGGGTGACGATCACCGAGCCTCGACGCGGGGTTCGATCGAGTGCAGTGGCTCGATCGGCTGCGACGAAGGACGGGATCGACGGTCCGACCGGATCGCGTGCATGAATCCTGGGCTGAAGCGCGGGACCTCTCCGCGGCCTGATCTCCCGTCCCGAGTCCCTCCCACGGTCCCTGAGTCCCCCGTTTGCCCTTCCTCACC
>Ga0307424_1001856_pt1 | contig 10792 bp, 11 predicted proteins | sample SalMarWE160320MG_FD_202157 | JGI IMG/M metagenome (GOLD analysis project Ga0307424, IMG submission 202157) | Salt marsh sediment microbial communities from the Plum Island Ecosystem LTER, Massachusetts, United States - WE1603-20 | ecosystem: Environmental > Aquatic > Marine > Intertidal zone >...
GATGTAGACCTTGGTTCGTGCGGTTATCTCTATTTTCGGTGGTCCCGCTGCCCTTTTTTCGGTTGACGTGTTCTGCATAATCTCAACATTCCAGAACGTGACTGAGCAATGTGTTCTTTTTCGTAACTTTTAAGCTTATTCTGGCTGGCTGTCACAAAATTCAAGTATCCACGCCGCTATACATTGTGGTTGTAAGTTTTTGTTGGGGGTGCTAGTTGTGGCTGTTTTCAAGTTGCCGAAAATGACTAAACAGGAAATGTGGAAGCTGATTCGGAGGCAGCGTCTCTGCCGTATCGCCTTCAAGGGAGACGAGTACCCGTACATGGCTCCATTCCAATACGTCGTATTGGATGGCACACTCTATTTTCATTTCACCGACTACGGCACCAAGATGAAGTTAATCGAAGCTGACAGGCGCGTCTGCGTCGAAATCGAAGAATACAAGGAAGACCTGAGCGAATACAGCTTCATCGTTCTACGGGGCACCCTCAAAGTCGTCACTGACCCCAAGGAACGAGCCAAAGCACTGCAGACACTTGCGGAAGAAGGAGAACAGAAGCTTTCGCCAAACTTCCTTCCTGCCCACGGCTTCAAGAAAGAGGACGGCTGGAACTCACTAACTCCCAACAACGCTTCGTTAGTTGCCATCAAACTTGAGAACATAACACAGGAAATTGGACTAAAGTCTCCCTGATCAAAGTTTGCATTAAAAAAAGGAGGGGGGTGCTTCAGTTTCCTGAAGCTTGTGTTTTGTTAGAAGGGTGCGAAGACTCCGGCGAATACTAGCCACGCTAGGATTGTTTTGGCTACGAAGCTGAGTATGATGTAGATTCTTTCTCCGTACAGGTAGTCTTTCCAGCGTCCAACGCCCTTGTATTGCAGGACCATGTTTATGGCGAAGATGTTGAACATGAAGAAGTAGATGAGAAGTATCATGTAAACGAAAGTCGGTACTTCCAAGTTAACAGAGTTGATGGCTGCTATGAAGTATGCGTAGAGCACAACCCACGGTGTGAAGCCCGAAATGCTTCCCAGAATAAAGGCTGACCAGCTAGTCTTCTCCGTCTTCTGGTTAACCACTTCCATCAGGTAACCGAACATTATCATCATGGCATTCAGCACGAAAATCATGACCAGCGACCAGAAGTCCCAGATGCCCAAAAACAATGCAATCAGCACAATCATTATCGAGCTTGAGAAAGTGTACTCGTACCATCGGTATGGGTTCATGCCTTTTTTCAGGTAATCGTTGTAGCTCCTGTTCTTTGGGTAAGCAATCACAAAATGTGCAATAGCCGAGATCAGCGGAAACGCGGCGAGAATTGCTCCCAAGTAGCTGATGCTGAAGAAAACTTGTGGGTCAGGCACTGCTGTAAACAGTGGCGTTGCATCTGTGCTGGTGATGTTCAGTTTCATGTAGAAAGTATAGATGTCTCTTGACCACTCAAGCTGAAGCCCCAAAACCAGCATTATTACTCCCTGTACCAGATGCAGGATGCCGGCGGCGGTGTTGAAACGCTTCAAATACTTGAAAGAGATGGGAGACTTTGCAATGATCTTTTTTCTTTCCTCAGAATTCATAATAACTAGTATACTGGAAAAAATTTTTAAATTTTTCCTATCCCTCTAGTAGCTCCCATCGCTTCCACACATGCACCAGGCGATAGTGTGTAAATCTGAATTCTGTATTAACAAAACATTACTTTCAGTAACGGCACACTCCAAAGCGTTTACCATCCGAAGCAGGTGTGCTGTTCACGTGTCCGCGCCTCTAATCGAAGCGTCTGAGCTTACTAAACAGTTTGGCTCAGTCAAAGCCTTGGCAGGCTTAAGTTTCAGGGTTATGCCCGGAGAAATCTATGGTCTGCTGGGTCCAAACGGCGCAGGCAAAACCACAGCCATCAAAATCATCACAGGTCTGATGGAGCCCACCTCCGGGTCTGTCAAGGTTGAAGGCTTTGACCCCATAGAAAACTCCCTCGAGGTCAAGTCAAGAATAGGCTACGTAGCGGAAAAGCCGATACTTTACGAGTCTCTTTCCTCCCGCGACTTTCTGGAGTTCGTGGCATCTATACGAAAACTCGACCAGAACGCAGCCAACCGCATGGTAACTCAGTTGGCGGACGCCTTCGGCATGGCAAAATATTTTGATGCACCCATAGCCACTTTGTCGATGGGACTGAAGCAGAAGGTGGCACTGATTGCTTCTCTGGTTCATCAGCCTCCTGTTCTTCTTCTGGACGAGCCCCTGAGCGGACTAGACGCCAAAAGCAGCCGCATAGTCAAGGACCTGCTTTCGTTGCATACACAGAAGGGCGGAGCTGTACTGTTCTCCACCCACATAATGGAGGTGGCTGAGCACCTCTGCACAAGAATCGGAATAATCTATCAAGGCAAAATAGTCGCTGAGGGAACGCTTGACCAGCTGAAAAGCAAAACCGGAAACAAAAGCGAAACTCTGGAAAGCCTCTTCTTGAAGTTGACTAACGAAGAGACTGAAGTTGCTGACAAGACCCGCCTCTTGGGGGATGTTTTCTTCAAGAATGAAGCTGCTTGAAGCTTGGCATCTGAGCCGCCTGCCCTACAAGGAGGTCGTTTACAGGTCCATAGCTGAGGAAAGAGGTCGCATGTGGTGGGGCGGCTTCGGCAGAGGACGCGTCGGCGGAGACGCACAGAACGATTATGAGCTGACAAAGAAGGCATTGCGGATAGCAAAGTTCGACAAGTCGCTGGTGGCAATATTTAATGTCTTAGCTGCGGTTATGCCCTTCACGGCGCAGCTTTTCGGTTCCCCAACACTCGGCTTGACAAGCGCCATCGCCTTGAGTTTAGCAGTCACCTTCGGCTTCACGGCATTGTATGCAATTCAGACGCTTTCATCCTTTGTCAGCGCCGAATCCTCAGCCCTGCTGTCCACTCTGCCGCTGGAACAGAATGACTTCTCCATGATTACCCTGTTCTCTTTTGTCAGGTCCGTGGATTACATGGTTGTGGGCGCCATAATTAGTCAGGTTCTGATGGTGGCTTACTACACGTTGTCGCCTGTTGCGGTTCTGGCTATGCTCGTGGCTTCTGTGATGAATGCAGTGCTTGCTGTTGCAGTGGCTCTCTGGTTTTCTAGAGTGTTCACGAAGAATCTGTCTCGTGGAGGACGATCCAGAGGCGGCACCGTTTTGCGTCTGTTTTTCATTCTGATGTGGGGGTCACTGCTGATGGGCGTAAGCCTCCTCATCAGTCTGCCATGGTACATAGTGCCCTCTCTCGAAATGACGCTTCTCAGCCCCAACCAACTCTCCACAATGCTCCTCTGTTTTCTGCATCCCTTCTCAGCTGGAATAACAGTCACCAACATCAGTCAATCCGTTACCGCAGGCTCCACACCGTTAATTGCAGCCGTCTCCATGCTGGGGTACGTGGTAGTTGCTGGGTTTGCAGGAAAGTGGATGCTGACGACTGTAAAGCGCATATCCCATGGAACCGACGTTAGGGCTTCGGTAGTGACGGCAACAGATTTCTCGATAAAAACACACAAGCCACTGTTTGGTTATGTCCTAAAGGACTTGAAGGTCGCCTCTCGGAATCCTGCCACTGCCTTCTTTTTTGCTCTTCCTGTCCTAGAGACTGTTATTGTTTCGTTTATGATTGCAAACTTTGAGGTGCTGCGGGCTTCCACGCTGCTTGTTTCGACGTTTATGGGCGGAGTCTTTGTTTTGCTTATGCCTCTTGCCCTGTTGAGTGCAGAGGGAACTGGGCTGGAATACACAAAAACGTTGCCCATGAACGTTAACCAGATAATAACCTCCAAGACGCTGATATCCACTTTGACCTATGTTCCGGTGCCCCTTGTTCTGCTTGTGATGGCGCTGGTGAAGCCGCTGTCCTCGCCCCTCACACTGTTCATTCCCTTCTTTGTCGTATTGGCGGTGGCTTCGGCAAGCATCTTTGAGATTCAGCTGTTCCTGAGTTCTGTAACCAAAGGAAAAATCGCTGCATTACTTTATGATCTAAAAAAGCTGGTCGTCGGCGTCACAACCCTGTTTATCCCCTTAGCAGTCTACTCTTTGACCTATCTGGTCTCCTTCAATCACATTCTAGCAATCTTAACTATGGGCGGGTCATCAGCTTCAGAACTGGCTCTGGCTGTCCATCTGCTCAAACGCAACAAAAAATAGGCAACCTGTTTTTCCGTAATCTACGAACTTAAATGCACTCCCCACTCATTATTTTTGGGAGCAACAGTGCCCGAAGCAACATGCCTAAAGGTTCCAAAAAAGCTGGGAGAACAAGCCATTCGCCTAGTCCGAGAGCTTAACCTCTTCAACAGCGAATTGGCTGTTCAGCAAGTCGAAGACTTTCTGTGCATCCCTTTAACCTGTGACCTCTCGCCTGTTGCCCTAAAGAAGCTCGAGACTGAACTGCACGAATATGAGCTGTCCGTCCAAGAATTTGCTGAGCATAAGAAGCGCCATTTCACGCACCTTGGCCTGCTCGCGGACAAGCTTCCCTCAAATCTCTTGGCTGTGGTTCCCCGAGCCATCGACTTCATAGGAGACATCGCCATAGTCGAAATTCCGCCAGAAGTTGAGGATCACAAAAAGGCAATCGGAGAAGCGTTGCTGAGGGCGCACAAGCAGACGAAGACTGTTTTAGCCAAGTCGGGTGCTGTTGAAGGAGTTTACCGCCTAAGAGACTTCGAGGTTATAGCTGGAGCCCACAAAACCGCCACCGTCTACCATGAGTATGGCTGCGTGTATCATGTTGACGTTGCCAAAGCCTACTTCTCTCCAAGACTCTCCAGCGAACACAACCGAGTCGCATCACAGGTACAAGAGGGAGAAACGGTTGTTGACCTCTTCGCCGGAGTTGGACCCTTCGCTATCCAAATCGCAAAAAAACACCAAAACGTGCGCGTCTACGCAGTTGACGTGAACCCAGATGCAGTAGCTTTGCTGAAAAGAAATGTTGCAGTGAACCGTGCAGAAAAGCAGGTTGTTCCCGTTCTCGGCGACGCCCGCCAAGTAGTCAAAGAACAGCTGCTTGGAAAGGCTGACCGGGTGATTATGAATCTGCCGGAAACTGCCTATGATTTTGTTGATGTGGCATGCGCGGCGCTCAAAGCGGAGGGCGGGTTTATTCATTATTATGATTTCATGAAAGCTTCAGACCCGCTGGAAGCAGCAAAGGTTCGGTTAACCGAAGCAGTGAACCGTAACAGCCGAAAAGTAAAGAAAACGTTGTTGGCGAAAGCTGTTCGCGAGGTTGCTCCCTACACTTGGCAGGTGGTTGTGGACGCTGAAATTCAATGATTTTCCACAGTCAACGTGACTTTGACTTGTTGGTTTGGGGCTTTCAGTTTTTCAACAAGCTCTCTCGCGAAGTCGATGGCAGCCTTGTCTGCCCTTATCGCCAAGGTTCGACCGCACACGTAATCGCTCTTTCTGACCACCAAATCTGTGGGGTGCGTAAACTCTAGCTGCGGGCTTCCCTCTGCCTTGACCGTTTCTTTCAGTTCGCCTGCCTCAACCGTTACTGTTATTTGTGCTCCCTCTTTTTTTGCGGCTTCCTTGAATTCAAGCGGCAGATCCGCTGCAGCTTTAGTTGATTCCAAGGCTACTACGCAGTCTCCCCTTTTCGTAAGTGTCGTCTCTTTTGTGAACTCGAATGTTGTTTTGTGGGTTGATTGCACATTCTTGTGTCCACGTGCAGAAAACACCACAGTTACCGTGTCCATTCTTGACAAACTGCATGACCTCCACATTATGAAACAGTGGTTACTCGAGAACTTCTATGGAGTCAACCTTTCCATCGCCGTCAAGGTCAAATCCTTGAATTACAACCGCAAATTTTTCGTCACCAAAATTCTTCAGCGTCTTCTTCCAGAACTTGGTGATAGCCAAGACACAGGCTTTGGTTCCAACTGCCTTGTTGCCCGCGAGGACAATCACTCGTTTGTTTCTGTTCCATGGGTTTTCTATTCTGGCAATTAGTCCCACGTTGTCGGCGGTGTAGACTTTCTCGGTTTTTTCTGAAACCAGCCCTCCCAAAAGGAAGCCGTGTTCAGAGGGCATCATGTTGAAGCGTATGGGCAAAAACTCGTTGAACTCTTGGGTGATCAGGTTTGTTCCCGGTCCACCCACCAAGATGAGGTTGTTGCTTTCCTCCTTCTCTGCCTTCACGTCAACATCCAGCTTTATCAGAAAGTCCTCAGGCAAGTCCACAAATTGCCCCAGAAAAAGGGTTAGGTACGCGGCGTAGTGTCCGTCTCTGGCTTTAGCCTTGAAGGGACCATGAGAGTCAGGGCTTCCCACAACAATTTTTCCATCAAAAACGCCGTCTTCAATGATGGGGCTCAGGAACATCTTCATTTTCTCGTCTATGCTGGTGGCTGCGAACCCGCTTATCTTTTGGTAACCGAAGGGAAGTTCTATTCCCATGGCTGGAAACGTGGCTTTGTAGTATTTTGCGATAGCCCCCTTCTTTTCTTCCTCTCTGACAACCTTTATCGCGCCAGCCTTCGTCAGCTTTCTGATGTGGTAATAGACCTTCTGTTCGTGCAGCTTCAGTTTCTTGGCGACCTCCATGGGATACATTTCCTGCTCGCTGAGGAGTTGGAGAATCTTCCAGCTGAGTTTGTTCAAGACGGATTTGAGTTTTTCAGGGTCTTGGAAAACCGCTATCTCCTTAACCATTAATTGTGTGTCTTCGCCGCTGAGCAACCGTTTTTTCTTCATGCCCTCAACTGTGCCGATTGTTTTATAAATATTTTTTTAATGGTTGCTGACTACGGTTTTTTGGCTGTGTGCAGTAGATTTTGTGTAGTTTAATCCATCTACGTTTTTTCCCTTTTTTTGTATACATCTTCATAAAATTATCATTTATTCGTTTCTTTGGTTTTTTGGTTTCTAAACTAAAACTCTGTCCTAATCTGCCTTTCATTGCGGCTTAGATATTGAACGATAAATCCATAAAAGAATCCTGTCTTTTTCGTTTATGAACTAATAAGAAATTGATTAAATTATGAATGCGCGTCTTCAATAGCGATGCTGCTTCACACAGTTTAATTAACGGTTAATTTTATTAGATGCATCGAACGTAAAGAAAAATGGAATGCTGACCCTGACACTTAACGAATCGTTTACCGCCATCCTTTTTCAGCTCGCCCTAGGCGGCATCGGCGGATTCTTGATAGGTTACGCCCTAAGAAAAGTCTTCAAAGTTGCCTTGATTATCGGGGTGGTTATTTTTTCTCTAATAATCCTAGCTTACACAAATGTAATTAATGTAGATTACAGCGGGCTATCTGAATCGGCGTCAAGCATAGTCAACGCAATCAATCCGGCGTTAGACATGCTCACTCCCCTGTTTGCTCACATCCCCTTCATTGCCAGCCTTATCTGTGGTCTCTTTCTTGGGTTCAGAAGGGACTAATCTCTATCCTGCTGTTTTCTGTTCCTCAAGGATGTGTCTGCTCCTTCAGGTCGGCGGGTCTTTTCTGATGTATTTCTGCATTTCTTGCCATATGGCTTTTATGTCCGACACCTTTCCCACTATCGGATCCATTTTTTTGCTATACGTTTCGATGCGCAAGACGCCTCTCCTTCGAAATACCCCCACTTCGCCGTAATGCATTGTCCTGATGTCCTCGATTCTCTCTGCGATGATTCTGTCTTTTTTGACTAGAACTCCCCGTCGTCTGTGAAGCAGTATTCGCTGGTCAGTTATGTAAAAGAAAAAATTGTCGTCAAGGCTTTCAATCTTGCCGCTCTGGAATACTATTGATTCGTCGGGGTAAAGGAAGTCTGTGAGAACCAAGCTGCTCTCCTTCTTTTTTGTTTAGTTTCTGGACTCATATTTTTTGTGGTAAAGGTGTGTGGGGTGTGGTGTCTTGTGCTGATTGTTGAACCGCTATAAACGAGGCTATAACGGTACCTATACTGTAGGGGTACCGTAACAATAAACCCCTAAAAATTTTCTTATAATTCTAAAACATGAATCCTAAAAATGTTTATAGACGCTCATTCACTTTAACTAAAGCCGATACAACCCAAATTACCGTATCCCTGTTAAAATGTAAGCTCAAAAAAATGAGGAATTGATTATGTGTGGAATATTCGGATGCGTCCTAAGAACCGGCGAAGCCGCATCGACAATACATAAAGGCTTAAAGAAACTCGAGTATCGAGGCTACGACTCCGTCGGAATCGCAACCCTCCAAGGAAACAAGCTGTTCATAAAAAAGGATAGAGGAAAAATCGACAACGTTCACGCAATACACAACCTCGATGCTCTACCCGGAAGAATAGGAATAGGTCACACCAGATGGGCAACACACGGCGCACCCTACCAAGTTAACGCACATCCGCACACAGACTGCAACAACAAAATTGCTGTTGTTCACAACGGAATCATCGAAAACTTTGCTGAACTCAAAACCGAACTTGAAGAGTTAGGGCATACTTTCAGGTCAAAAACTGACACCGAGGTCATCGCGCACCTTGTTGAAGAAAAGTTGAAGGGAGACATGTCTCTTGTCGATGCTGTTCGCGAGACTGTGAAACAGTTAGACGGCTCTTACGCCCTCGCTGTTATCGCCGTTAAAGAACCTGACAAAATTGTTTGCGCCCGAAAAGAGAGCCCGCTTGTTCTTGGAGTAGCCGAAGACGGTCTCTACGTTGCATCTGACATTCCAGCCTTTCTCTCGGAGACAAACAAGTCTGTCGTCATTCACGACGGAGAGATTGTTGTTTTAAGCTATTCAGGATACGAAATCCGAAACATCGCTGACTGGAAAGTGGTCACCAGAGAACCTGAAACTATAGATTGGGCTCCAGAAATGGCTGAGAAACAGGGCTATCCACACTTCATGCTGAAGGAGATTCATGAGCAGCCTTTACGGTTAAAAAACACCCTCCGACTGCAGGACAAATACTTGGAGCTTATGACCACCTTCCTTGACCGTGCAGGAGAAGTTTTCTTGGTGGCATGCGGAACCTCATATCATGCGTGCTTGGCAGCGTCCTACATGTTCTCCAAGCTGTCCTTCTTGGCAACCCATCCTGTCATAGCCTCAGAGTTTGTTGAACAACACGGCAAATCAGTGAACATAGACAGCACCCTACTTGTAGTCAGCCAGTCCGGAGAGACCGCCGACACCTTAGACGCGGTTGAAAGCGCTAGGCTACGCGCAGCCACGGTTCTGGGACTCACAAACATTGTCGGCTCCACCTTGACCCGTGTGGCAAGAGTGTATATCTGTCAGCAGTCAGGTCCAGAGATAGGCGTGGCAGCGACCAAAACCTTCACTTCTCAGCTCTCTGTGCTCTCTCAACTTGCCATACGGCTCGCCAAGAAGAGAGGAAAGATTTCACATGTGGAGATTGAGGAAATCGAGGAGAAGCTTGAGCAGATACCAGACATCGTTGAGCGCGTTATACAAAGTCAAGAAGAAAAGGTGAAACAGTTAGCCAAGAAATACCGTGGCAAGCAAGCCTTCTTCTTCTTAGGACGGGGAATAAGTTCGTCTGTCGCCCTTGAGGGTAGACTGAAGCTCATGGAAATCGCCTACATTCCTTCAATGGCATATCCTGCAGGAGAAAGCAAGCACGGTCCCATCAGTCTAGTTGAGCCTGGGTTCCCTGTGATTTTCGTTTGCCCCAAAGATGGCACGCACAAAATGATAATCAGCAACATTATGGAGATGAAGGCTCGCGGAGCCTCCATAATCGTGATCATCGAGAAGGGCGATGAGGAGATAAAGAAGCTGGCTGACGATTACATAGAGATAGACACAGAGTTGCCTGAAGTCCTGTCTCCAATACCTTTTGTCACTCCGCTGCAGCTCTTCGCCTACTACATGGCAATCGAATGCAAACGCGACCCAGACATGCCCCGGAACTTGGCCAAATCCGTTACTGTGAAGTAGAGGATCAGCTCAAAAGAGTATGCCTTGGTTCATTCACGCAGGTCTTAAATAGCTCTTCGTGGTTCATTGGAGAAGTCTGTGGAGGCTGTTGATTCGTGAAGGCTGTTGGTCTCTTTTCTGGCGGCAAAGATTCGCTTTACGCTGTACATCTCGTCGAAAAGCAGGGCGTCACTGTTGACCATCTGCTAACTCTGCTTCCCAATCTTCCTTGGCCCTCCCCTCATGCGGAAAACATTGAAGCCCTAAAGATACTTGCGGAATCAATGGGGAAACAGTTGACAATTGTTGATTTTCAGAAAGAAGGCGCCTTCATTGATGCTCTCAAAAGCCTTGAAGTTGACGCATTGGTGGCTGGTGACATCAATGTTGAGGCGCATCTTGCTGGTCTCAAGGATGTTTGCAGCAAAACGGGTTTGGAGCTGCTTGAGCCAATCTATGGCAGAGACACGTCAGAGCTTTTCCATGAAATCTTCGGTTTAGGCTTCAAGGCGTTGATTACGGGTGTAAACCTGAAGGACTTGGGGGAGGAGTGGCTGGGCTTCACCATCAGCAAAGAGACGAGCAGCGAGTTTCTGTCAAAGATTGGAAGTGCTGACCCTTTGGGTGAAAACGGTGAGTTTCATACGTTGGTTCTTGAATGCCCCCTCTACTCGAAGCCGTTCAGGGTAAAGTCTGTGGAGAGGAAGGCTGCGAGGGGTATGGCTTATCTTCGTGTGTCGATTGTGTAAGTTTTTCTTTTGTTATTGTTTTTTGTGTGTTTTTTGGTTGTTTGGGTTGTTTTTGTAGGAACCCTTATATAGGTATAGGATGGATTATCCATCCTAGAAAAGGTGTGTACAAATGGATAAAACTCTCACATACATCATAGCA
>Ga0307424_1001858_pt1 | contig 10783 bp, 9 predicted proteins | sample SalMarWE160320MG_FD_202157 | JGI IMG/M metagenome (GOLD analysis project Ga0307424, IMG submission 202157) | Salt marsh sediment microbial communities from the Plum Island Ecosystem LTER, Massachusetts, United States - WE1603-20 | ecosystem: Environmental > Aquatic > Marine > Intertidal zone >...
AATCAATTTAGTATAGTTGACGATGGTAAAAAAAACAGCTGTTGTGCCTACAAAGAGGCCCTTTTCCATTTCCTGCGGCAAAAGGTAAATGTTCACGGGAGGTCCTCCCGCGTGAACGCCAAAACTGGTAAAACCGGCCACGGATCCCCAGAAAACACCGCGTGGAACCGTCGCTTTGCCTTTCCGGCCCACTCCCTTCTTGAGAAAAAAAATCATTCCGAAGGCTATCGCAATAACACCGACCAGGATGCGAACTTGTGCTTCCGACAGATATCTGAAAAACTGCGCTCCCACGAAAACACCGAAAATCCCCGACGGTAAGAGAATAGTGAGATTCCTTTTGTCCCAGGTTTTCCTGTAATGCCATAGGGTGAACAGATCCATGATACAGAGCAGGGGTAACAGAATCCCGGCGGCTTGTACCGGGGGAATAATCAATGCCATCATTGGTACAGCCAGGACTCCCAGCCCCGAGCCGAAACCACTTTTCGATATCCCGAAGATAAGAATCGCTGCGGCTGCAATGGGATAAAAAGCATAATTTTCAATCATCGTTTATCGTCCACTAAGCTCTATACATCATAGGGGTTTTCGGTTTCTTGCTCAACATTCGCACTCCTGAAACGGCTGCCGCACATCTCACTGGTCAGCCCCGACGCAGCTCCGGCAGGACCTCTTGGGCGAAATATTCCGCATCTTCCGGATCAAGAAAGATACATATCAATCGGTTGAGACCCACTTTTTCATATTCTTTGATCCTGTCAAGGCATTGTTGCGGATTGCCTGAAATGCGGTTGTTGAGTTCGTGTCTTATGCCCGCCATCTGGAAACGCTCCCAGACTGCCGGGGAGATCATTTTTTTCATCTTGATGGTGGCAGCATCCGGGCTGGATCCCATGATGACAAATGCAGCCAGGCCCAGGCCGTATCCTTCGGCCTTGCGCCCTAACAGGGGCTTTATGCCTTGGAACATCTTGCTTATTTCATGGGGCTGGTGGCCATGCACCAACCATCCATCTCCCAGATCTGCTGCCAGTTTCATGGAACGTTTGGAATCACCTCCGATCCAGATGGGTGGCGCAGGTTTTTGCAGGGGCTTGGGCGTTACTTCAGCGTCGTCCAGTCGGTAATATTTGCCTTCGACACTCACGCGTGGCTCGGTCCACAAGGACCTGATGATCCCGACCGCCTCCCTCTCCCTTTCCACACGCTCCTTGTGGCCTTCCCAGGGAAAGTCAAACGCCCTGAATTCACGCTCGAACCAGCCGGCGCCTACGGTGAGATCCATCCTTCCCCCGGAAAACTGATCCAGCGTGGCACCCATCTTGGCAATCAATCCGGGACCCCGGAAAGTTGTGACCAGGACCATGTGGCTGACGCTAATCCTGCTGGTAGCGCCGGCCACGTAGGTCATGGCGGTCCAGGCTTCGTGAATGCCGTATTCTTGCTCATCCACACTAAAGGGATAGATCATGTGATCATCACACGTGATGAAGTCGTAGCCCGTCTCCTCGGCGCGCAAAGCCATCTTGATGAATTCTTCCGGCGGAGTGGGGGGAATAAAAAAACCCAGTTCTAAACTCATGGCTTTCCTCCTCTATCTGTGAAATGGTATAATTGACTTCCAGTGTCAAAACTCACAATGAGTAACGCATAGCGCCAAAATAGCATCTTGCTGATAACCAAAAAAGATTGACCTCACAAAAAGGGCATATTGATTTTATGCTGACACCCCACTCGATGAAATTCCTTTCAAGAGCAGGCAGGAAAGGGATGTCAACAATCCGAGAATCAGGAAGCCTACATTGAAATTCCAGGCATCCGCCATCGCGCCCAGGGCGGCTGGAGTCAGGCCGGATCCGAATACGGCTCCGATCGCGGCAGTCGCCCCCATGAATGCGCTTAGCTCATTGGAATCCGTCATCCTGGAAATAGCTAGCAGTGCCACAGGGAAAAAGCTCGTCGAAATGGTGGCCTGAATGATGAGAATGGTGATCAATGGTGTTAACGGTGGTGCTAAAGCCAGAGCCGCTGTTGAAAGTCCGGTAATCAGCAAAACCAAAAATAGGACCTTCTTCACACCGAACCTGTCAGCCAAGAAACCCGCCAGCATTGCTACAAAAAAGCCTCCAATCCTTGATAGGCCCAAAATGGTGTTTGCTGTCTTCAGGGGTATCTGATTCCCTTTCACCAGGAACAGTGGGATGATGTTGTAGATGCCAATCGTGCAGGCCGACGCAAAAATCCAGAGGGTTGACATTATCCAGAAGTCCCTGCGTCGTATGATGAAGAGCAACCCGGTGGATTTTCTTTCGGCAGATTTTACGTCGGGAGCCAGGAAAAGTAAACATATGAGCCCCAGGAGAGCTGCCGTGCCCAGAACAGAAAAGAGACTCCTCCATTGAAGAAATTGCAGGGCAAAGGCCACGAAAAGGGGAACCGAGAGGATGCTCAAGGAAGCAGCGGTATCGTGAAATGCAATAACTTTTCCCCAGTTATTTCGGTCAAAAGTGTCCGTCAAGAGGGGAATAGCGCAAGGAAGATAGACCCCTGCGCCCAAACCAATGAGAAAAGAGATGATGGCAAGTGATTGGTAACCCGGGGCGTAATGGACGCCGAAGAGCGATAGGCTCAGGACGGTAAGCCCAACTGCTATAGAACGTTTATAGCCTATACGTGAGGAAAGCACGCTTGAAAGAAGCAGGCTTGCGGTATAGCCAATCGACATGAAGGAAAACAGGCTCCCGGCAAGGCCGTGATCGATTGAAAGCGCGTCTTCTATGAGGGGCAGGATCGGGGAGAGAATCGTTCTGCTCGAAAAGTTGATGTACCAGAGACTCCAGAAGAAAAAGAGAAACAGCAGTTTCATATTTCAACCTAGATTTCCATTGCCGGTTCCGGTTTTTTTCCGGATAGCGCATTTGAGCGCCTGGTGTGCCTTTCCTCTTTGATAAACAGGCCTGACAGAACGGCGCTTGCCGCCATGACCATTGATATGAGAAAAATCGACTGGTAGCCTCCTGTCCTGTCAAAAGATAAGCCACCCAGATACGCCCACGCTCCGCCCCCAAGGTGGTGAATAGTGGTTATAAAACCCGAAATAAGTCCCACATTCGAATATCCGAAAAGGCGGCCCACCAGTATTGTGGCTATGGGAGCGGTAATGAGCAGTGTGAATCCGAAACCAAGAGAGAACACATAAAATGATAGGACATTCTTGAAATTGAGGATAATCAGGAAAAGCGCTACCCTAATCAGGAACGTTATTGAAATGGGGATCTTGGCTCCCATCAAGTCCGTGGCGGGACCGGCAAAAATGACCCCTACCAGACTCATAAGGCCAAACCACGCGAACATATTCCCTGCTGCTACGGGAGACACCCCGTGGTCTGTCAAGAAGGGAACCAGGTGCATTGAAACGAAAAAATCGCCGCTTCCGCACACCAGCATGACGAATGTGAAAAGCCAGAATGACCCGGTCTTCATGGCCTCAAACAGGCCCAGATCTTCTTCCGATTCCAAGGCCCCACCATCTGGTGCAGGGTTGGATCCCATAGCTTTGCTGCCGGGTTTGCCGAAAGGCGTACATCCGAGATCATCCGGGTCACCCTTTAGGATGAAAAAAGCCAGGGAAATATTGATGACAAGCACTATCGTACCAAGAAGAAAAAAGGATACCCTCCACCCCTGAAGAGCCACAAGCGTGGTGACCAATGGAACAATAATAAACTGACCGATCCCTGTATTTTTCGAACCATTTACTCAATATCGCCGCAAAAATAGGCACGGTAATGCCTCCCATACCCGCAGCGGAAACGACGCCATACAAAGCCAAGTACTGCCAGAACGCGCTGATAAAAAAGACACCTATAAATCCGCTTGAAAAAAGGATGGAAGAGATAACAATCAACCATTTGGGCCCGTAACGGTCATATACCTTCCCGGCTATTATCAGCGAAAGGGCATATACGGCCATGTTGAGAAAAAAGGCAATTGAAAACGTCCCTCTGCTCCAGCCCAACTCGCTGATTACCGGCTTGAACATCACGCCAACCGAAAATATCGCCCCGGAACCAAAAAAGAGAATGATGAAGGATGCAGTGAGGATGTACCACCCGTAAAAAATACGGCTTTGCGATCGGGTTTTGAGATCACTGTCTACGGAAATCATACCAAAGGCCTTCATGAAATCCTCCCCAGGCTTTGCGAGCAGACAATCCTATGGGCCAAGAGGGATTTCTTCTAAGTTTTGATCTTGTTTCACCTACCTGCCATTTTTTCCATGAGCGTGACCAGGCCGAAGAAATCCATGTTCCCCTTTCCCTGGGCCATCATCATGGTCAGGTACTGACGAACCATTGAAGTGATCGGCATATGGGCACTGACAGCCTTTCCCGTGTCAAGGGCGATATCCAGGTCCTTCGCCATCTGAGCGGTGGTGAATGCAGGAGTGAAATCGCGATCCTTCAGTATCTGGGCCTTGAATCCGATCTGGGGGGCGGCCACGGCACTGTTGTTGATCACATCGATCATTTGTTTCCAATCCATTCCACCAAGCTCGCCAAAGGCAAGGGCCTCTCCGATCATGATGGATGTGGTGGCCACCATCATGTTGAGCAGAAGCTTCAAATATCGGGACTCTTCGCCCGACCCCACATAAATAACTTTTTCACCCATGACCTTAAACAATTCCAGGCAACGGTCATAGGCCTCCTTCTGACCCGAAGCGAGAATAGTCAGTTTTCCTGTCTGCGCAAAAAGGGTGCTTCCGGATACAGGTGCACGCAGGTACAAGATTCCTCTCCTGTGGGCATCATCTGCGACTTCACTCGAGGCAACGGGGGAGACCGTGCTCATATCCACGAATATGGTTCCCTCCCTTGCCCCCTGACATAATCCCATGGGACCGAGTGCCACGTCTTTCAACGCCCCGTCATCCGGTATCATGGAAAAGATGACGTCTGAATCAGCGGCCAGTGACATGGGAGATCGGGCAAAACCTTTGGCTTCATCTTGGAGAGGCTTATAGCTCTCCTCAATGATGTCATAAGCCGTGACAGGATACCCCGCCCTGATCAGGTTTTTCGACATGGGGACTCCCATTTTGCCCAGACCAATCCATCCGATTTTCAAGGTTTCATTCATAATGGTAACCAATCCTTTTCTTTTTCTTCTGAGCCAGTTTCAAAACGCCCCCTTTTGCCCGATCTCTGCGACAGACGACAATTCTAATCCTCGAAATATCCAACATATTCCTGTGGTTAAAATTTTCGCCTTTCTTGGCCTCGAACAAAATTGAACGTTTTGAAACTGGCTCTTCTTACAGAATTATTTCAGGAATTTCCCTATGTCCACTTTCATAAAGGGCGATCTTTTGAACCGGTTTTTCATATGAAAGGGAACCGTACAATCAAAAATGGTCTTGCAAGATATGCTGTGCCCCTTGAGGTTGGGATTGAATTCCGGAGACTGCGTCGGATCGAGGGGATGGCAATGGACCCCCGGGATAAAGACCGTGCTCACATCTCCCTGATAACGGGTAGTCATAGCCCAGAGGACCTCATTGCTGTCATAGATATTGACATCTTCATCCACCAGAACGACATGCTTTAACTCCGGAAATGCCGTAAAAGCCGCTATTGCAGCTTGTCTCTGCCGGCCCTCATCGGAGGGGAGTGCCTTTTCAAATTGGATAATGACGAGGAGTTTGCCTCCTCCTGCGGGATGTGAATAAACATTCTTTACCCGCCCGGGCATGCTGTCTTCTATGAGACGCAGGATACTGGCCTCGGTCGGGATGCCGGTCAGGTTGCAGTGTTCCTCTCCGGGTCCCACAATGGTCTGCAAGATCGGATTTTGACGATGGGTAATAGCCTTTATTTTCAAAACCGGTAGACTCGGATTGGCCGCACCCATGTAACCGGTAAATTCAGGCATGGCATAGCCCGTATTCGTATGTATATCCTCTCTCATACGCTGATCCGGGAGCAATTCTCCCTCTATGACTATTTCCGCATTGGCAATAGCCCTGGCCTTGACGGAAAGGCAATCCACCAGTTCGACCGGACGCTGACGTAGGGCTCCCGCTATGCTCACCTCATCAAAGCCTAAGGGTGTCGTAGGGGGTTCAAAACAGGCGGCCAGGTATACCGCCGGGTCCAAACCCATATTTACCGACACAGGCAATGATTGACCTTTTTTTTCCGCCTTGAGGCGAAATGCATCAATGTGGCGGCCCGGGGTGAACCAGACCGTCATTGCATCCGGGCCCTGGACACAAAGGCGATGGATCGTGACATCGGCCTGTCCTGTTTCAGGGTCCTCTGCACGCAGCAATCCCATGGTGAAATAAGGTCCGGCATCAAGTTCCGTGTTTGTCGGTGCCGGCAACAACTCGCGGACATCCAGGGGAGCCCTGTGAACGACTTCCTGGCAAGGCGGGCTGTCCCCGGAATAGGTTACGGGCGGGATAGGATTTTTCAAGGCATCCAGCAGGATGCGAGGCAGCCGTTCCGGAGTACTCCCCATTAGAAGTGCTGTTCGCTCCCTGCTCGCCAGTACGCCGGCGATTACCTGGATCCCGTCATAACCTTTGATTCGTTCAAAGAGCATGGCCGGACCCGTTTTTGTTGGAGGAACCGTAGGGGTACCGGCTCCAACAAGCTTATAGACACCAGCAAGTTCGGCCCTGGGGTCCACCGGTTCGTCCGTAGTGATAATCTGCCCTGGGGTGTCTTCCAGCAAACGGATTGCCGATCGCAGGTCCACTACTTCGCCAGCCCTTTCCTCTTCATTCTCCCTGTTCGACATGTCGTTGCCTCCTGGCTCCTGGTTTTTTACTGATGTCGGCCGCTTTATGGAGTTTGGATGATCCGCATCCGCCTGGAAAGGCCCCCGGATCAAGACTTCAAAAAGTTATACCTAGCTGACCGGCATTTAAAGAATACATCTTATTCTTATCTTCATCATTGATAGGCAGGCTTTCAAGGAACTGCAGGCATTCATCAGAATCTTCATAAGGATAATCCGTAGACAATAGGATCCTGTCTATACCCAACGTCTCATAGGTGCACATAAATGCAGGCTGCAGGTAATTACCACTGGTGGTTACGAATACATTTTCTTTCAGATATTCACTCGGCTTTTTCTTAAGGTTGGGCCGTGCCGCAGGCTCAAACCAAGGCCGAACATAGGCAAAATCGATTCGTTGCAGAACGAAAGGCAAGCCTTCCCCCAGATGCCCTAACACAATTTTCAACCGGGGACATTTGTCAAATATTCCGCTGTAGATGAGTCGCATCATACATATGGCCGTTTCTATCCCAAACCCGAAAGGCGCCCCTGCCAGCGCAAAGCCGTATTTTCTCAAAGGAGGAATGGCCGGCACCGCAGGATGGAGATAAATCGGCACATCCAGCTCTTCGGCCTTTTCAAGAATAGGCCAGTATTCCTTGTCGTCGAGGTAGGTCCCTCCGTAATTGGAATGGGTTTTCCAGCCCTTGAAACCCAGTTCTTTCACCGATCTTTCAAGCTCCTTGACGGCCCCTTCCGGGTTTTTAGGTGCGAGTGCGGCATAACCCTCAAACCGGGTCGGATAATTCTGGACGATGCTGTAAAGCTCATCATTGATCCCTGCCGCAAGCTCCGTGCCCATTGACGGTTCAAACTGTTCAACACCCGGTGATGTCAGGCTCAGGACCTGTACATCGACCCCTGCCTTATCCATGTCTTTCAGCCTTTCTTCTCCCACATCGAGAAGCTTGTTGAGAAGAAGATCCCCCAGCGGTTCCCCCACATCATCGGTATAATACAGACGGCGATTCTTGGTCTGTTCGTCGACGACATAACGAGGATAGCCCTTTTGCTGTTCCATGGCCCTGACATAATCCCGAGTGACAAAATGGGCTTCAAAGTCAATTTTTTTCATCTGTTTCCTCCGTTTCCCCGATTCGTGGGGTTTGTGTTTCTGCCGTTCAAATTGCAAACTTCACCATGGCTTTTGATTGCCGGAAACCATTTTTTCCTAAACGATGTCCAAGAAGGTTAAACAGGTCCATCCGGAGATGCTATCTTCCGGATGGACACTGCTTGATCAGAGATAGTTCATGGGTTTAAGAGAGCCGGTGAGAGGAATGGATTCTTGCCCTTTGTCAAAGACGATGTTCTGTACCCATTTCCACTTTTTTCCCTTAGTCCATTGACCACCGACGAGTGGCGTTCTGCCGTAATTTTGCGCATTGTATTTGACCGGTCCGACAATGGTCTTCAGATTGGTGCCGGCAATGGCACTCCGCACCATTTCCTTATCCAGTGAGCCGGCCCTGGTTAACACGTCCTTGATCAATTCCCAGCCCGAGTGCTCATAGCCGATGGGCGGCGTCCATTGCCTGCCGGTAGTTTTTTCCCAGGCATTGCAAAATTGCCTTGCTGTCTCGCCTGTCAATGAGGATTTAAAGGGATGATATGGGCTCCACCAGATTTCCATCGTTAGGCCCTCTCCCAAATCAGAACCGAGCGCTGCGACAGCAGACGGGAAAAGGATAGCCTTGCCCATGGTAATGATTTTGGGTTTAAATCCTGTCTGATGGAATTGCCGTATGACCGTGGCAAAATCGGGAGGAATCAGCACGCCTGTAACGATTTCCACATTTGCTTCTTTAAAGGCGTTGATCTGGGCACCAAAATCCTTCATGAAAAAAGGAAACCGCCCCTGATCTATGATTTTATAGCCTCTCTTGGGACCCTGTTCTGCAAAAAACTTCGCCCATGAAGTGCCGTCAGGATCGTTCGGCCACAATCCCCCGACAACCTTGTTCGTGTCCAGTTGATCCCACATTCCCATGTAGACATGGGTAATATCGTGCTGAGCACTCCAAAAATGGAGAAATGACCAGTGGTAAGGTCCTCCCATCAGCCAGTCCTCTATGGGCGCATCTATACAGATACAGGGGACTTTGAAGCGTTCTGCAATTGCTGACACCGGATTGACCGTATCCGGCGTATGGGCCGGCATCAGGATATCCACTTTATCTTTCATGACCAGTTTTGATGCAAGTTCCGCTGCCTTGGTGGGGCTACTTTCTGAATCAAGCAGCTTATATTTGAGTGGGAATTTCTTGCCATACTCTTTGAGATAGATGCCTCCATGAGCATTGATCTGTTTCACTGCTCTATCAGCAACCCAAGGGCCTGGTGCACCAAATGCGGCAAGAGGGCCGGTCACTGGATAGATAGCTCCAATCAGAATATAATCCCGCTTGGCTTCAGAAGCCAGGGCTGACTTGGCCAATAACGGAGCGATCACAGTTGCCACGCCGGCCCCTGCAGCCCCTTTGCCCACTTTCTTGATAAAGTCACGTCTGCTCATACTCTTCGGGCCTTGCTTCGTCTTGTCCATTTTCGTCCTCCTCATCCATGCTATTGGGTTAAAAGAATGATTTCTGTCCTCCCTCCTTTCTTATCATTGTGATTGTTTGCCCGCTCTCCGACTATTTCAGTCGGTTGCGCAAAGCGCTTGGAGAACTCTCTTTCGGAAATTCCACTCTGCCGAACACCAGGCCCATACCTCTTGAGGGAAGACCCTCCGGGGACAATCTGTCAGGTGAGCGCATTTTTCGGAAGGCCAGGCTAGTTGAGTGAAAGAGGCACGGTGCAAAAAGGGCACTGGGCCCAAACCTAATAACGAATGCATTCCTGCGAATAAAAATGAGCATCTTAGCGCAGGGCCCATTGAGCAGGGTGGCATAAACCGGCTTCCAGCGAGGTCGTCTTATTCACCGGAGCGCAGGAGGAGGAGAGCCTGAAAAAGAATATCTGGTTCTCCCCCCGTTCGTTGCTCAGAGGCTGCTGCTTGCGGCATAAACCAGCTTCTTACGAAGTCATTAAAAAGATAGTGCCTAGATTCACACTTTTCGTTAGGTTTATGGCTAACGCCTTCTTTTTATAACCGGAATATTCAAATTCGACCTTATATTCGCCGCTATTTTCAGGAAGATTATCTAGCTTGAAATCACCATAGTTATTGGTCTCCACCGACCCAAGGGCCTTGGCACCCTTGCGAAGGACGACCTTGGCACATTCCGCGCATTCATCCGTGTCCTGCAGGGCCACGTTTCCCGAGATAAAGCATTTTTCATATCGGTACAAATTCCTGTAATAGACTCGCGATTTGGTCTTGAGTTCAGGATTCAGTACATTGAGTTTTTCCGCTTTCACCATCTTCTGCATCTCGGCATCCTCAACCTGGAAGAACTCAATCGCATTGGTCGGACAGGCCTGAACACAGCGGGGCTTGTCCCAACCGCCCTCTAATAGGTGGACGCAGAAGGTACACTTCTGGGGGAGTGCTTTGTCTGCGTTCCACCAAATAGCACCATAGGGACAGGAATCTACAAGATCCTTCTGTCCTTGGGCCTTTTCCGGATCAATGATGACGATCCCGTCCTTTCTCTTTGTAACAGCCCCGTTCTTCGCCGCCTTGATACATGGAGCATCGTCGCAGTGCATGCAGGGGGTGGGACGGAAGGCGACATCCGCCAAAGGATACTGGCCTCTTTCTTTGCGCATGATATTCATCCAACGGTGACCATGCCAAGGTTGGGCCAGGGAATAGGGCAGCCAATCATTATCGACGTATTCATCCTTACAAGATAGAAAACAATTGTTACAGTCGTGGCATTTGGCTACATCAATGATCATGTTATATTTCTTCATGGCAGCTCCCTCCTTTCTAGTATTTTTCTATCTGCACAAGGCATGAGTTGGGAGCCATACCGGCAGAATT
>Ga0307424_1001860_pt1 | contig 10754 bp, 6 predicted proteins | sample SalMarWE160320MG_FD_202157 | JGI IMG/M metagenome (GOLD analysis project Ga0307424, IMG submission 202157) | Salt marsh sediment microbial communities from the Plum Island Ecosystem LTER, Massachusetts, United States - WE1603-20 | ecosystem: Environmental > Aquatic > Marine > Intertidal zone >...
CCACCTCGGTCCGGATCTCCCCCTGGCCCGAGGCGTCGAAGGAGACCACGTCCCAGGAGGTCTCCGGGTTCCGGTAGGTCCCCACGATCGTCTTCCCGTCCCGTGACCAGTCGGTGGGGATGAGCTGCCCCTGGCTCGCCTGGAGCTTGGTCGCATCCCCGGTGCCGTCGGCGTTCCGTACGAAGACCCCCCCCTCCCGGTCCCGGTCCGAGCCGAAGACGATCCGGGAACCGTCCGGCGACCACAGCCCACAGTAGTCGGGATTGGGATCGAAGGTGAGGCGGGTGGGCACCCCGCGCTTGAGATCCAGGACCCAGAGGTCGGTGTTGTCGGCCCCCGGCGTCCCCACCTCCTCCACCAGGCGCTGCCCGTCCGGCGAGAGGAGGGGGTCGAAATACCGCCCCGGATCCCCCACCCGTCCCAGCACCTTGCCCGTCCGGTCGAGCCAGGCCAACTGCACGGCGGAGGACGTTCCCGAGGTGTAGATCAGGGTGCCGTTCTGGGCCCCGGAGAAATGAGCCAGGCCCACGTCTCCGGTCCCGATCCCCTCGGCCAGGGGGAAGGGGTCGCCGGCCAGCTTCCCCGCCCCGGCGTCGAAGGGCTGGGCCAGGAGCGTCCCTCCCCGCTCGAAGATGAGGTACCCCGGCGGCACGTACTCCACCCGCGAGTCCCCCTCGGTGAGGCGGCTGGATTCGCGGGAGCCGAGTTCGCCCAGGCGGATCTCACCCGGGCCGTCGCCCTTGAAGGCGATGTAGACGAAATGCTTGCCGTCGGGGAGGAAGAAGGGCCAGCCGTGGCCGACCTCCCCCTCGGCGCGGTGGACGAAGGTCGCCCCGGCCGGGATCCCGCCCCCTTCGGGCACGACCTGGACCGAGTCCCCGGTCCGCCCGTCGAAGAGGATCTGACCCTCTTTCCCCCAGGAACCGTCCGAACCGTTCCCGAACTCGCAGACGGTGAAGGGCGGCCCCCCCGCCACCGGAATCCGCTTGAGCTTCCCTCCGGAGAAGAACCCGATGAACCGGCTGTCCGGCGACCAGAAGGGGCGGTTGGTCCCCTCGGTGCCGGGAAGCGGGTAGGCCTCGAGCGCGTTCAGGGGACGGACCCAGATCCTGGAGGTTCCGGTCGAATCCTGCCCGTTGAAGGCGATGAACCGGCCGTCGGGGGAGATGCGCGGGGAGCCGAAGGAGATGAGCCCGGCAGGGACCTCGATGTTGAACCGAACCGAGGTGGGAGCCGGCGGCTTGGGGGCCAGGAACATCCGGGCACCGAGAGCGGCCGCCGCCAGTCCCAGCACCGCCGCGGTGATCCAGGCGGTTCGCTCCCGGCTCCGCCGGCGTGCGGCCAGGGGGCGCGGCACCCCCACCGCCGAGCCCCCCTCGGCGATCCACTTGAGCTGAAGCGCCACGTCGTGGGCGGTCTGCCAGCGGCTCTCCGGGTCCTTCTGGAGACAGGTCTGCACCACCCGGTCCAGGGCGGGCGGGGTCATGGGTTGGATGGAGGACATCGCCTGCGGCTGGGACGACATGATGGAGGCGATCAGGCTGGCCTGGCTCTTCCCCTCGAAGGCCCGCCGCCCGGTGGCCATCTCGTAGAGCACGGCGCCCAGGGAGAAGATGTCGCTCCGCGAGTCCGCCTCCTGCCCCTCCAGCTGCTCGGGGGCCATGTACTGGAAGGTGCCGAGCACGGTGCCGGCCGCGGTCAGGGGCTCACTGCTGTCGTGGGTGGCGGTGAGCATGTCGGTCATGGCCGAGCCCGCCGGGGTCCCCGCGGCCGCGGTCTTGGCCAGGCCGAAATCCAGGAGCTTGACCCCGGCCCGGGTGAGCATGATGTTCCCGGGCTTGAGGTCCCGGTGCACCACACCCCGCTTGTGGGCGGCCTCCAGGGCCTCGGTCACCTGCACCCCGATCCCCAGGAGTTCCTCCGGCGGCAGGGGGCCTTCCTTCAGCCGGTCGGCCAGGGTCTTCCCCTCCAGGTACTCCATGACCAGGAAGTCCACGCCGTTCTCGTGCCCCACGTCGAACAGCGCGCAGATGTTGGGGTGCTGGAGGCTGGAGATGGTCTTGGCCTCGCGGTCCAACCGCTGGCGGAGGTCGACCCGGTCCGAGAGGTGGGCGGGGAGCACCTTGATGGCCACCGTCCGCTCCAGGCGGGTGTCCTGGGCCTTGTAGACCTCGCCCATGCCGCCGGCGCCGGCCGGCTCCTCGATGCGATAGGGACCTAGCTGGGTTCCGGCTTCGAGACTCATGGGATCCCCCTGGCGAGTGCGGATGCGCGGCGCGGGCGCGCCGGCGATGTCGAAAGGAACGCTGCATCATACCGGAAGCCGCCCCGGGGGAGAAGAGCTGCCGCCGCGGAGTAGGAGGGACCGGCCTCGATCCGGGGGTTCCGCCGCCAGGGGCGAGGGGCCTGCCCGGCCTAGACCGAGGGCACCAGCGCCCCCAGCGCCCGCCGGACCAGGACCGGCAACACCTCCCGGCGCCAGGCCGGGTCCACCGCCACTGTGGGGAGCGGGTGGCATTGCTCGTAGGCCAGCCGCGCCACCGTGTCGGTGGTTCCGGCATCGAGGGCTCGACCGTGGACCGACTCCAGCCGCTTCACCACCCGCGGCCGGGAACCGATCCCACCCACCACCACCGTCATCGCCCCCACGCAACCGTCCTCCACCGCCGTCGCCACCGCCACCGAGAGAAGCGGAAAGTCCACCGCCTGGCGCAGGCGCAGCTTCTGGTAGGCGCTGCGCAATCCCGCGGCCGGAGGCGGCAGCGTCACCCCGGTCAGGATCTCGTCCGGCTCCCGCACCGTGTTGCGGGCCCCGTCGGGACGGAAGAAGACGTCGGCGGGCAGGTTCCGGGTGCCGCGGGCGGAGACCAGGTGCACCTCGCCCCCGTAGGCCAGGATCGGACCCGGGGAGTCGGCGGAATAGGCGGCCACGCACCGGCTCCCCGCCGGCACCACGTGGCAGACGGTGCCGTCCTTCTTGAGGCAATACCCCAGCGCGTTCCGCCAGAACCGGGTCTGGTTGACGTACATGCAGCGGGTGTCCAGGCACAGGTTACCGCCCAGGGTCCCCATGTTCCGCAGCTGCGGCCCCGCGGCCAGGGACGCGGCATGGGCCAGGGCAGGGTAGCGGGCCCGCACCCCCGGGTGCTCCGCCACCTCGGTGAGGGTGAGCCCCGCCCCCAGGAACCAGCCCCCCTCCGGGGTCTCGCGGGCCTGGCGGAGTTCCGGCACGCCGCGCAGGCTCACCAGCCGGGCCGGGGCGTGGAGCCCGTGCTTGAGGTTGGGCAGGAGATCCGTCCCCCCGGCCAGGATCATGGCGTCGCCGGATCCCAGGAGCGACACCGCCTCGCTCAGCGTCCGCGGCCGGAGGAGTTCGAACTCGGGCAGGGTGAGCATCAGCGCGCCTCCACCCTGGACGCTTCCGCCGGGGCCGGCGCGCGCAGCGCGGCCAGCACCTTGGCCGGGGTGAAGGGCAGGGTGTCCAGGCGAATCCCCACCGCGTCGTGGATGGCGTTGGCGATGGCGGGGATGGACGGATGCAACGGCCCCTCCCCCGCTTCCTTGGCCCCGTAGGGCCCCTCGGGGTCGGACGACTCCACGATCAGGGAGACCAGTTCCGGGGTGTCCAGGCTGGTGGGGATCCGGTAGTCCAACAGCGAGGGCCCGGCGTGGAGGCCGGACTCCAGGAACGCGTGCTCCTCGAAGATGGCCTCGCCGAAGCCCATGTAGGCGCTTCCCTCCATCTGCCCCTCCACCACCACCGGGTTCAGCGCCTTCCCCGCGTCGTGGGCCACCCAGATCCGCTCCACCTGCACCCACCCGGTCTCCACGTCCACCGCCACCTCGGCCACGTGGGCGGTGAAGGAGTACGCAGGCGAGGCGCCGATGGTGCCTCCGCGATAGTCGCCGTGGACGTCCTTGGGGGTGTTGTAGTGGCCCACCGAACCCAGGGTGCCGAAGTCGGCCTCGGCCCAGGCGATGGCCTGGGCCAGGGGCACGCGCGTTCCCGTGTCCCGCTTCAGCACCGCGTGGCCGCCCAGGAGCGCCACCTGGCGGGGTGTGCATTCCCAGCGCCGGGCCACCGCCTTGCGTAGCTTGGCCGCCACCTCGCGCGCGGCCATGAGACAGGCGTTTCCGGCCATGAGGGTGACCCGGCTGGAGTAGGCGCCCAGGTCCACCGGGGTGAGGTCGGTGTCCCCGGTGACCACCCGGATCGCCTCGGGCTCCGCGCCCAGCTCCTCGCCGATGACCGTGGCCAGCATCGACTCCGCCCCCTGGCCGATCTCGCTCACCCCCGAGAACACCGTCACCCGGCCCGAGCGGTCCAGCTTGAGCTGCACCGCGCTCTGGGGCATGTCGTTGGGGTAGATGGGATAGTTGGTGCCGGTGATGTAGAACGACCCGGCCACCCCCACCCCGCGCCCGAAGGGGAGCTTCCGGAATTTCTCCTTCCAGCCGCTGGCCGCCTCCACCCGGTCCAGGCACTCGGCGAAGCCGATGGAGCGGATGAGCAGCTCGTTCACTGTCCGCTCGCCGGGCTGGATCAGGTTCCTCCGCCGCAGTTCCAGGGGATCCAGGTCCAGGCGCTCGGCCAGCTTGTCCACCGTGACCTCGAAGGCGAAGCGGGGCTGCACGCTCCCGTGCCCCCGCTTGGGCCCGCAGGCCGGCTTGTTGGTATAGACCCGGGTGGAGTCGAACCGATAGGCGTCGAGCCGCAGCGGCGCCGCCACCAGCTGCCCCGAGTAGTACGACGTGACCAGGCCGAAGGAGGCATAGGCCCCGCCGTCGATCAACGTGCGCGCGTCGCAGGCGGTGAGGCGCCCCTCGGCATCGGCCCCCAGGCGGTAGTGCATGTGCATGGGGTGCCGGCCGCGATGGGCGTAGAAGACCTCTTCCCGGGTGTAGAGGAGTTTCACCGGGCGTCCGGTCACCATGGCCAGCTTGGCCACGCAGAACTCCAGGTCGAAGGGTTCGCTCTTCCCGCCGAAGGCGCCGCCCACCGGGGGCTGGACGACCCGCACCCGGTCGACGGGGAGCTCCAGCACCCGGGCCAGTTCGCGGTGCAGGTAGTGGGGCACCTGGGTGGCGCTGATCACGGTGAGGACCCCCAGGGGCTCCCAGATCCCGATCGCGCAGTGGGGCTCGATGGCCGCGTGGGTGGTCCCGTGGAAGTCGTAGGTCCCCTCCACCACCGCCGCGCTCCCGGCCAGGAGCCGCTCCACGTCCCCAAACTCCAGGTGCACGTGCTTGGTGACGTTGCCGTGCTTGGCCCTTTCGTTCACCTTCACCGCCTCCGGGGCCAGGGCCGCCTCCGGATCCAGCACCGCCGGGAGCACCTCGTAGTCCACCTCCACCAGCTCGGCCGCCCGCTGGGCGGTGGCCTCGTCCACCGCGGCCACGCAGGCCACCGCGTCCCCCACGAAGAGCGCCTTGGTGAGAGCCAGCGGGTACTCGTCGTGGGTCCAGGGGAGGATGCCGTAGCGTACCGGCATGTCGCGCCCGGTGATAATCGCGTGCACGCCCTCCAGGGCCAGGGCCCGCTCGGTGTCGATGCCGCGGATCCGGGCGTGGGCGTGGGGCGAGCGCACGAGCTTGGCGTGGAGCATGCCGGGGAAGGTGAGGTCGTCGGCATAGCGGGTGCGCCCGGTGACCGCGTCCGGCGAGTTGATCTTCCCCAGGCGGCGGCCGACCACGTTGTGGGCGGCGCGCTTCCGGCTCACCGGATGGTCTCCGGTTCCGGCTTCGGGGCCGGCTCGGGCCCGGGCCCGGTGGGCTCGGCCCCGTTCCCGGCGGAGTTCCCCGCGCCGGCTGTTTCCGCCGCGTCCAGCACCGCATCCAGGATCTTGGTGTAGCCGGTGCACCGGCAGAGGTTTCCGGAGAGGCTGTGGCGGACGGCGTCCCGGGTCACCGGTTCGTTTCCGTCCAGGAGCGCCTTGGCGCTCATGAGCATGCCCGGGGTGCAGAACCCGCACTGGGCGGCGCCGCGGCGGACGAAGGAGTCCTGCAGGGGATGCAGTTCCGTTCCCCGGGCCAGGGACTCCACCGTCTCCACCCGCGAGCCCTCGGCCTCGGCGGCCAGGGTGATGCAGGACAGCACCGGCCGGCCGTCGAGCAGCACCGTGCACGCCCCGCAGTCCCCCTTGTCGCAGCCCTGCTTGCTCCCGGTGAGGCCCAGGTCGTAGCGCAACAGTTCCAGCAGGGTGCGCGAGGCGGGCACGGAGATCCGGATCCGGTCCCCGTTCACGGTCAGGGTCAGGTTTCCGCTCAAGCTCCGCTCCCGGTCCGGCGCACTACGTCGGTAATCTCCTCCACGGACAGCACGTGGTCGGACCCCTTGGCCGCCCGGAAGACCGCATCCACCGTCGTGGGGCCGTCGTCCTCCCCGTGCTGCTTCAGCCAATATTTCACATTCGAGGCGCCGCTCATGGGTCCGATCTCGATGTCCTGGGTGCGGCCCAGCCACCCCGCGGGCACGCTGGAGTAGACCCGGTCGGCCAGCCAGTCGTCGCCTTTCTCCCGGGCCTTGATGATGGCCGCGGCGTGGACGCCGGTGGCGGTGCGGAAGGCGTCGGATCCGAACATGGGGTAATTATACGGGCGGGGGGCGCCCAGGGCCCGCTCGGCCAGCTCCACGTAGTCCCGGAGCGCGCTCAGATCGTTGTCGATCACCCCGAACAGCCGGAGGTTCACCAGGAGCTGGTCCATGGGGGTGTTCCCCACCCGCTCCCCCACGCCGAGGGCGGTGCCGTGGATCCGGTTCACCCCTTCCTCGATGGCGGCCAGGGCGTTGGTCAGGCTCAGGCCGCGGTCGCTGTGGCCGTGCCAGTCCAGGGCGATCGCCTCTCCCGACTCGGCGATCACCCCGTGCACGAAGCGAACCAGGTTGCTGACCCCGGCCGGGCAGGCGTGCCCCACCGTGTCGCACAGACAGATCCGCCGCGCCCCCTTCTCGATGGCGTTCAAGTACAACGGCCGCAGGGTGGCCGGGTCGCTCCGGGTGGTGTCCTCGGTCACGAAGGCCACCGGCAGCCCCTCCCCGGCGGCCAGGGCGATGGCGTTGCCGGAGATCTCCAGCAGCCGGTCCAGGTCCCAGCCCTCCACGTACTGGCGGATGGGGCTCGAACCCAGGAAGAGATAGGCTTCGATGGGCACGCCGTGGCGCTGGGACAGGCGCAGGACCGGCGCGATGTCGTTCTTGTGGGTGCGGGCCGCGCAGTTGGGCCGGATGCGCAGCTTGGCGGCCACGATCTCCCCCACCAGGGCGTCCACGCTGTCCACCGCCCGGGGGCCGGCCCCGGGGAGACCGACGTCGGCGGTGACGATGCCCAGCTCGTCCATGAGGTGCAGGAGGCGTAGCTTGTCCTCCAAGGCGGGATCCCGCACCGAGGGACACTGGAGACCGTCCCGGAGCGTCTCGTCATTCAGCTCCACCTTCCGGCGGATGCGGGGGAGCACCGGGCCGGCCTCGTTCCAGTCGTGGATCCAGGAGGTTTCGGGTTCCATGTCTATACCCCTTCGGCGACCTTGGGTTCGGCGGCCAGGGCCCGGAGCCGCCACTCCGCCCACAGCGCCGCTCCCAGGGCGCCGGCCATCGGCGAGTGCTCGTGGGTGTGGATCTCCACCTCCATCTTGTTGGCCAGGGTCTGCTCGCGCACGGCCTCCACCAGCCCCTCGTTCAGGGACAGGCCGCCGGTCAGGAGCACCGGCGACTCCGCCTTGACCGAGCCCAGGAGACGGACCAGACGGTTGGCCACCGAGAGGTGGATCCCCTTCAGGATGTTCTCCGACGGGATCCCCCGGCTCACCATGTTGATGACGTCGGTCTCGGCCAGCACCGCGCAGATCCCCGAGGGCTGTTCCGACCCCTGGGCGGCCAGGGACAGGGGCCCGACCTCGGACAGCGGCACCCCCAGGTAGCGGGCGATGTTCTCGATGAACTGCCCGGAGCCCGAGGCGCACTGGCCGGTCATCTTCTGGGCCAGGACCCGGGAGCGCTCGTCGATGCGGATGGCCCGGGCGTGGAAGGCGCCCACGTCCAGGACGGTCCGGGTCCCGGGAGCCAGGAAGCTGGCCCCCCGGGCGTGCGAGGTCATCCCGTAGAAGTGGCCGCGGCGGAACTCCACCAGCTCGCCGGCCCCGGTCGAGGCCACGTACTCCACGTCCGCGGCGGTGATCCCGGCCTTGGCCAGGGCCCGCTCGTAGCAGCCGGCCACCACGCTCTTCATGTCGCGCTTGCGGATGCGTTCCAGGATCAGGGCCCGGGGTTCCGGGCCGTCGTTCCCGAACGCCACCAGGACCGTCTTGACCGAGTTGGCTCCCACGTCGATACCGGCCGTCCACAGCATCACGCTACCTCCTGGGCGGACGAGGCGGACGCGGCCGGGTCGGCCGTCTCCGCCCCCGGGTCCCGCCGGGCATAGAGCGCCGCTCCCAGCGCTCCCATGTAGATGGAATCCTCGTGAATGTTGAGGGTGCGGTCCCCGTAGTTCTCCTGGATCAGTTCCCGCAGCACCTTCACCACCGCCGGGTTCCGGGCCACCCCACCGGTGAAGGTGAACTCCTCTTCCACCCCGCCGGAGCGGGCCAGGAGCGACATGGCCCGGAGCACGATCGCGCGATGGAGCCCGGCCAGGATGTCCTCCCGGCGCTCGCCCAGCTCCAGCCGTTCCCGGAGTTCGGCCCCGGCGAAGACGGTGCAGGTGGAGGAGACGGCCACCGTGCGATTGGCGGTCAGGGCCAGGGGGCCGAGTTCGTCCAGGGAGATGCTGAGCTCGTCGGCGATGTAGCCCAGGTAGCGCCCGCAGCCGGCGGCACAGCGGTCGTTCATCTGGAAGTTGGTGGCCACCCCGTTCTCGTCCACCTGGATGGCCTTGGTGTCCTGGCCCCCGATGTCGAGCACGGTGCGGGTGGCCGGGAACAGCCGGTGCGCCCCCAGCCCGTGGCAGAGGATCTCGCTCCGGATCTGGTCCTTGTTGAAGGGGAGGCGCTGCCGGCCGTATCCGGTGCCCACCATGTTGGCGGCGTCGAAGCGCGCCTCGGCGGCCGCGGCCACCGCCTTGGTCAACGGCTCCCTGAGCTTCCCCGCCCCGGTCACCGCCGGCGAGGCGAGCAGGGTGTCGCCGAAGGCGATGTCCATCACGCAGTTCTCCTCCTTGAGGATGACCACGTCGAAGATGCCCATGAGATCCTCGAAGTCCAGCCCGAAGGCGGGGGCCTCCGCTTCGGCCTGGGTCATGAACTGGGTGCCGACCAGGTCCCGGAAGAACGAGGTGCGCAGGCGGGCCGAGGCCTCGGGGTTGGCCCGGGTGTCGGCCTGGATCCGGTCCAGGATGCTTTCCAGGGCCTCCTTGAGCCGGGGGTGGGCGGCCGCCGCCCCCTCCGCCTGCTCCAGGGCGAAACGACGAAGCCGGGCCAGGCGGAACAGGAAGGCCTCCAGGGCGAAGGCTCCCTCCAGCTCGTCCAGCGCCTCGGTGGGGATCGTCTTCCCGCCCGCGGCCCTCAGGGTGGTGAAACGGGCGTTGATCTCCGCCTCCATCCGGGCCACCGAGGTGGCCACGTGGTAGTCGCTCCGCGTGTTGGTGATCCCCCGGCCCAGGATCCGCTCCTGGTCGTCCAGGAGCACGGCCTTGGTGGTGGTGGAGCCGAGATCGATGCCGAGATAGACGACGCTCATACCGCAACCTCCCCGGAACGTTTCTGTTCGATCATCTGGAGATAGCTCTCCAGGCGGTTCTTGAGGTTGGCCGCCGAGAAGTACCGGGAGTCGACCAGGTCGCTCTCGATGAACCCGCCGGGCCGGCCGGTCCGCTCCTCGAGCTGGCGCAGGATGAGGAGCTGCCCCGCGCTGAACGAGTTGCAGCTCTTCACCGAGTGGATCAGGAACCCGTCCGCGTCGTAGCTCTCGATGTAGTGGGCCAGGAGGTCCACCCGGGCGGGCAGGCTCAGGTTCGTGTAGCACCCCATGCAGTACTCGGCCAGGGTCTCCATGGGCCGGTTGGGATCGTGGCGGAAGCCGCGGTCGTAGAGGCCGCCGACCTTGGTGTAGCTGGAGGCCACCGCCACCGCCCCCTGGTCGTAGAAGAGCTTCCAGAAGTCCCGGAAGTGGGTCCAGTTGGGGGGGCCTTCCACCACCAGGCGGTAGCGCTGTTCCCCCATCGGCCCTTCCGGGGTGACCGGCCCCATCCCCTTGGCCACCCGTTCGTCAATCTCCCGGTTCAGGTGGTCGTAGTAGTCGATGCAGTCGTCGGTGCCGCGGAAGGCGGTGAAGATGGGCCCCACGTAGTAGACCGCGCCGAAGTAGGCGTCGATGGGGCTCGGCTTGTGCCGGGACGACTCCAGGGCCCGGACCAGTCCGTCCTCGGCCCGGGCGCTCTTCTCCAGGCGGCCCCGGAGCTTCTCCTCGTCGAAGGGGACCCCGGAGATCTTCTCCAGGACCGGGATCAGCTCCTCCTTGATCTGGCGCACCACGTAGTCCCGCATGTCGTCGGTGACCTTGCCCTCGGCCTGGTAGGGCACGTGGAGCATGACCGCCGGGCAGTTGTACATGGCCTTCAGGTTCTCGAACCACTTCATGAACACGAAGCAGCCGGTATAGGAGAGGAGCAGGAGATCCGGGGGCGGGAGCGGTTTCCCGGTGGGACCGATGTTCCCCTTGAGCAGCATGCCCACGTCGCACTTCACGTAGGTGCACACGTCCTCGCTGAAGCCGTAGCGCTCGGCCTCGGCGATGTAGTCGTCGGACAGCTTCCGCATCC
>Ga0307424_1001861_pt1 | contig 10754 bp, 8 predicted proteins | sample SalMarWE160320MG_FD_202157 | JGI IMG/M metagenome (GOLD analysis project Ga0307424, IMG submission 202157) | Salt marsh sediment microbial communities from the Plum Island Ecosystem LTER, Massachusetts, United States - WE1603-20 | ecosystem: Environmental > Aquatic > Marine > Intertidal zone >...
CGTAGGATACAAAGGCATTCACATAAGTTGAGTCAACTTCTATGGCTTTTTCAAATTCGACAATTGCCTCCTCGTCCCGGTCAAGGTGCTGAAGCGTGATACCGTAAAAATTGAGCAGAAACTGATCGGTGGGCAGGTATTTAAGCGCATGCTGATAATGTGCAGCGGCCGCCTCCAGGCTGTCGGCATCGGATAGAACAAATCCCTTAAATATCCAGCCAATTTTGTTTTTCGGATCGCGGTCAATGATCTCCTGAAAATATGCCGCTGCCTGGTCAAAATTTTTCCGGCCCCACTCCACACGTCCCATAAGATCGAATGCCTGCCAGGGCACCTCTTTTTCATTTAGAAGAGGAAGCAATATTTGTTCGGATTTATCAAGTTCCTTTTCTTGTTTAGAAAGATAAGCATCGGCGACACCAAGGCGATACACAACAGAATAGGTGGTATCAGTATATGGGGAAAATATCCGGATAAGTTCATCCCAGCGCTGATCTTTACGACATATGGTGTAAATTCTCTCTCCTGCTTCTGCCACCTGCGGGGCAAGCTGCAGAGCCATTTTATAGGCTTTAAGCGCTGCCCCGGCGTTATCCTTCAGTTCCTGGGCAACACCCAGACTGTACCACATACTGGCATTGGTTGAGTCATTTTGTACATATAGTTTAAATAAGGATAAAGCCTCATCAATCTGACCGTTTTTAAGATAAATTTCAGCCGCTTTGCGTACCCAATCCTCATCCTCCCCATAGATATGGATCATCTGCTCATATTGTTCAGCCATGCCCATAGAATTATTATTTTTCCGGTATAATAAAATAAGCAGGCTGCGCGAGTTTTCATCATAGGGATCGAGCTCAAGCACTTTTTTCAGTGTTGCAATTGCCTGATCATCATCTTTTAAGCGGTAATGGCAATCGGCAATCAGGCGCATGGTCTCCGGTTCTTTCGGTTCAATACGTTGTGATTTTTGCAAATAGCGCAGGGCACTCTCGAATCGCCCAAGAGCCATATGATTTTCGGCGATCCGGTTATAGATCGTGGAGGAGGAGGAATCATAAAGAAGGGCCTGGTAAAACTCTATAAGCGCATTTTCATGTTTATTTTCCATCTCATAAAACATACCGTTGGTAAAATGGTCACGGGCCCTTAACTCCTGGCTGCGATCAGGTTCGGGATCCTGATAAATTTGCTTCTCTGCACAGGAAACTAAAATGAAAGAGAAAAGTAAAAGTATGTAAAATTGTATTTTCATCGGATCGCAAATTTACTTGCCTGAGGGTGTAATAACAAGTATTAATTTAGCACAGACAGGCATCATAATTTACTCTGGGGGGTGATTTTTATCATGAATATCAATAACTTTTCTGCAAAGACTGTGATTTATTATTAAATTACCAATCATTAATTATAATTCTAATTCCAACAAATTGTTCCCGGTATCATGAAAAGAAGAAGAAGAACAAACGCGACATCGACAAAAATTAAACCGGTTGTCCCGGAAAAAAAACCCGAGACAAACTCTCATTTTCCCAGAATACCTCGTTCAGGAAGCCGGTTTAGCGTCTATATTATTATAGTTGTCATAATTTTTCTCAGCGGCTCCGGTTATCTTTACTATTTAAGTCAGGATCTTCCTTCTCTGACAAAGCTGGAGAGTATCGATCCGGCGCTGGCGACCAAAGTATATTCTGAGAACGGTGAACTGATAGAAAGTTTTCATCTTAAGAACAGAACCATCACGCCTTTTAATAAATTTCCAGATGAACTGATCACCTGCCTTTTATCTACAGAAGACAGGCGTTTTTTCAACCACTGGGGTGTCAATGTTTTCAGCGCGTTCCGGTCCGTTTGGGTTAATCTTACCCATTTTGCCATTGTCGAGGGAAGCAGTACGCTGACGATGCAGCTGGCCAGAAATTTGTACTTTGGTCTGGAACGTACCTGGTCGCGAAAGATCAAAGAAGTCTTGACGACTATTCAAATTGAGCGTACCTATTCGAAAAAAGAAATAATTGAGATGTATCTTAATATTATGTTTTTCGGAAGTAATGCGTATGGTGTCCAGGCGGCAGCAAAAAAGTATTTTTCGAAAAATGTAGAAGATCTCAAACTTGAAGAATGTGCTGTTCTGGTTGGTATTCTTAAGGCGCAGACACTCTATAACCCCCTGAATAATCCCGACCGGGCGATCAAACGGCGCAACGACGTTCTAAAAAACATGGTGGAAACCAATTATCTGAACAAACTACAATATGATAGTCTGAGTGCACTGCCCTTGGAATTGAACCCGACTTCGGACGATGACAATATTTCACCATATTTCACCGAATATGTCCGGCAGCATCTTAACCGCCTCCAGGATTCATTAGACGTTAATGTCTATGAAGACGGTTTGCGCGTTTACACAACTCTGAATACAAAGATCCAGATTTTAATGAATGAGGCCATTGCACGACAGATTCCGCTTTTACAGGAAAGAGTGAGACATAAAAAGGAATTGGTCCGGCTGAGGAAAGCGATGCATGATTCTCTGGGATCCGATTCACTTTTCAATGAAATTACGACTGTGCAGATTGCCTTTGTGTGCCTGGATCCATCCAATGGTCATATTCTTGCAATGGTTGGCGGCCGCGATTTCAAGAAATATAAATTTAATCGTGCCATCCAGGCACCTCGTCAGCCAGGGTCGGCTTTTAAACCTTTCGTCTACACAGCAGCGATTGACAACGGTTACAGCCCGGCCGATGAATTTCTTAACCAGCCGTTTGTGGAAATTAACGATGACGGGACCCGCTGGACACCTCATAATTATGACAACACTGTTTCCGGATACATGACCCTGCGTGAAGCCCTGCGAAGTTCAAAAAACCTGGTATCGATACGGTTGATAAGGGAGATCACACCCCGGCTTGTTGCCGGCTACGCCAAACGTATGGGGATTACAACGCCGATCCGGCCGGTATCCTCTCTCGCCCTGGGAACGTCGGAGGTCAAACCGATAGAACTGGTTGCCGCTTACGGTGTTTTCAGTAATAATGGCGTTTATGTCAAACCGATCGCAATCACAAAAATTGAAGATAAAACCGGCAATATCATCTATGTCAAGCGTACCATCGGCAAAGAAGTTTTAAGTCCTGAAACAACACAAATCATGAATAATATGCTGCAGGATGTAATTAACCGGGGAACGGGTTATGCAGTACGCCGGGATTATAAATTTTTTGAACCGGCGGGAGGAAAGACCGGTACCACAAATGATTATACAGATGCCTGGTTCGTGGGTTTTACGGCCCATATGGCCACCGGTGTGTGGGTAGGCTTCGATGATCCGGCCCTTTCTCTGGGCTCGGGTGAAACCGGTGCCCGTGCCGCACTTCCATTCTGGGCAACATTCATGACGTCAGTTTATGATTCTCTGGATTTCCCCCCCAAGCACTTTGCTGAGTCTCCAAATGTCGTTTGGGCTACGATATGCAAGGATACAAAAAAACTGGCGACGCCATACTGCCCGCAAACCATCGAAGAGATGTTTAACCTCAAATTCCTTCCCACGGAAAAATGTGATGAGCATGGCGGACCTAATTCAGTCCGGAAAGACCGAAAAAGACGGTTTTAGAACTTTAAAGTTAAACACAGATCATCGCAGCCAATGCTGCGGATTTTCAGTCTTCTGGTTGGCAAAAACAGCAAAATGCAGTTTCGAGCCTTCAAGGGAACCTGAATCACCTACCAGCCCTATAACCTGTCCGGCCTCAATAAGCGCATCCGGCTCAACAAAAAATTCATCCAGGTGAGAATATACCGTGTAGTATCCTTCACCATGATCCAGAATAATGGTGTTACCGTACCCTGAAAGATAGGTGATCATACTTACAACACCCACAAAAACTGCACGAACCTCGGTTCCGGATTGCGCTTTGATATCTATGCCTGTATAGTTAATCGTGGTTTTTAATGCCTGGTTTCGTTGTTTACCAAATTGGTGTATCACAGAGCCTTTGACGGGCCAGGGGAGTTTACCTTTATTTTTTTTAAAATCTTTCAGGTTAAGCGTATAATCAATGGGTGTATCACCGCTGTCTGCGCGGTTTTTTCTTTTGCGTTCCAGGGCGACGATCAGTTGATAAAGTTTCTGATATTCCTGCTCCGCCGTTTTTAATTGTTTGTTCAGATTCTCACTGTTCAGTTTCAGTCTGGATACCAGATGATTTTTGTCTTTTTTTCTTGCTAAATATTTCTGTTGCTGGGTGTTTTTGTTCTGCAGGGAAAGACGTTGTTTCTGGTAATCCAGACTGAGTTCTCTTTCCAGCTTTTCAATTTCTGCAATACGCATATTTATATTTTTAAGAACAAGTTTCTCCTGATCATTAAAAAATTTCAAATACTTGTAGCGCACCATCATTTGATTGATGGAAGAAGCACCCAGCAGTAATTCAATATTCTGAATTTTTCCATATTTATAAAGATGTACAACACGGGCCGCATACTGATCTTTTAAGGATTTCAATTTTCGTCTGCTGATTTTGAGTTGATCGTGGATTAAATCAATTCTATCCCCGAGTAATACGGTTTCTTTTTCTAATAATTTTTTTGATCTGTTTAGCAGCGAAATTTCATGATCGATGACTTTTATTTGTTCGAGTGTACTGCTGGTTTGGATATTTGTTTTGGTAATGTCTTTTCGCAGCTGGTTGATCTCATCTTTTACACGGTCAAGCTGAACCTGATTCCCGCGTAATTGATTTTCTATTTCACCGCCCTGCGCATACAGCTCAAAGATGAAACACAAGGCAAAACAATATTGAATTATTTTCATAGGCTTAAGCAGAATGAAACAATATGAGATGGTCCCAATGTTTGATGAATCCTGAGGGCATACTCAAAGCAAAAATCATTGAGTGCAAACCCACAACCGGTACTTACAGTTTCAATGCTATCTTCAAGACCGGCACGCAGTGTAAATCCCTTTGTTAATTGATAAGCCATTCCGGCCCTGTATTCCGGGCCATAACGAACATCACGGCAGACAGCAAACAGAATACACATTTTCTCTGTGGCAGTATAGCTGAGGCCGAGGGTCATCCTTTGCGGCAGTTTTTCACCTGATGCCGAAATATGCGGACGGTTTAAATTCGTCATCTGTGCACCAAGGGCAAGCGATGGCAGCAACTCAGCCAGCACACCACAATGAATACCCCAGGCCAGATCCTCTCCATATCCTTCGATGCGCAAATGGTAGAGATGGAAGCTGAGGCCCATGCTAAACTGATGGCCCAAATCATAGGCTATTCCCAGGCAGGCCTGAATTTCTGCATAGTGTTCATTGCCGAGATGATTTATTCCCATAGAGAAAGACCTTCCGGCAATAGAAAAATTCGATACAAGATCAACCTGGCGTACCTCCTTTAATCCGTAGAAATTACGGTAGGTTAATGCAAAACCAGGTGGTCCCTGCACGTTGATAGCCGCCGGATTAAAATATACCGCAAACGGAAAACCAGAACGGGCAACGGCCGCATTTCCCATGGCCAATGCCGAAGCACCCATCTCTATCTTATCAAATGCCGCCTGACTGGCTGGTAAAGATAAAGCAAAAAACAAATAAAAGGCTGTTCCGGTTTTTCTTGCAAAAACGCTGGTCGTGAGAAATTTAAGAAAATCCAGTACAGTATGTAAAATGATCAGACTAAATTTGTTAGCTGTACCCATAAGTATTTCCCCTCACTATAAAGATCGGATAAAAAAAAACATGCTATTATTCTTAACGGAACTGCTATACCTGTTCCAATATTGCAATAATTGCGCCAAACGCTAAAATGCATGCGACGATCATAATGACTTGACAATAATCAAAAATTTGTTAATTTATAGCTCAATCTTATTAATTATTAGAAGCATCTAAAAATGAATGAGACGATCTCGCGGACACAACAGGATTATATTAAAAGGATTTGGCAGTTCGAACAAGCGGCGCAAACAGCCAGAATGACCATGATTGCCGATGCCATGGGAGTTAAACCACCGACGGTCTGGGCCATGTTCCGGCAGCTCAACCGCTTACATCTGATCGATTATGATAAGAAGCTCGGCGCTGTATTAACGGAGAAAGGAAGACAGGAGGCTGAACATCTGATCCGTAAACACCGATTGATTGAAACGTTTCTAAATCAGGTATTGAATATCGAAAAACCGCTTTTGCATGACGAAGCGGAAAAACTGGAACATGTGATGTCTGACCAATTGATCATGAAGATTGATGAATATCTGAACTATCCGCGTACGGATCCTTTTGGATCGATTATCCCTTTGTCCGGGACCAATGAGTTAAATTATCCGCTGGCGGAAATAAAAGAAAATACAAGAGTCAGAGTGATAAAAATTCCCATGTCCGGTGATGACAAGGTCTATTGTCTTGAGCATAATTTTCTACCAGGCAGTGACTGGATCATAAAAACGGTCAGCCCGGCCAATGATTCCTTTCTGGTGACCAATGGTAAACAGTATTTTGCCCTTTCAGATCATTTAGCCAGGAAAATCGAAGTAAACGTGATCAAACATTTTAATCGTTATAAAGAAGGAGCCAAAATATGATAAATCCGCTTCTGGCGCTTACTTCCGCTGTACTGGCGTTTCTGATCATCGGTCTGCTGATCTGGCCGGCACGAGGATTTATTGCCAGGAGCCGGAAGGCCAGGAAAAACAGAAGTAAAATTTTGATGGAGGATGCCCTCAAGTATCTGTTTGATTGTGAACAGCAGGGTAAGGTCTGCACGGCTAAAATGCTTGCAGAAGTATTGAATATTACGGCTGAGCAAAGTGAACAGGTTGTTCTGAGATTGTCGGATCTGGGTCTGGTCCGGACTGAGGGAGACATCGTCCATTTGAATGAGGAGGGACGCACCTATGCACTTCGGGTCATCCGTATACACCGTCTGTGGGAGCGGTATCTTGCCGAGGAAACAGGAATTCCAGAACAGAAATGGCATGACGAAGCAGAAATTCAGGAACACCGCTTAACCATCGAAGAGGCAAATGAGTTGAGCCGTCAAATGGGTTACCCGCGTTACGATCCGCATGGAGATCCCATTCCTACACGCAGTGGTGATTTACCTGCGGCCATGGGCAGGCTATTGAATGAATTTTCAAAAGGGGATGTTATAAGAGTGCTGCATATTGAGGATGAACCAACTGATATTTACACAGAGATTATCAGCAAAGGCATCACTCTGGACAGTCAGCTGGAGATATTAAAAAAATCTGAAGAAACACTGCACGTTTTGACAAACGGCATCGCACATTCACTTTCTTTCAATCAGGCCGCTAACATAAGCGGTGCGCTCTCCGCGGCAAAGCGCGAAGTAGAAGTAAAATATCCGCCGCTTTCAACACTTAAGAGCGGGGAGAAAGGTGAAGTCATACGTATTTCAAGATTCTGCCGGGGCAGCCAAAGGCGCCGGCTGATGGATCTCGGTATTGTGCCGGGAACAGAGATTACCATGGAACTGGCAAGCGCAAGCGGAGATCCAAAAGCCTATAAAATACGCGGGGCTGTGATTGCACTGCGAAAAGAGCAAGCGGATTTAATAGATATTAAACCTTTAAAAAAGGCAGTATAATATGTCTGAAGCATTGAATAATAACTGTGAAACCTGTCCGGTTCATCAAACCACCTATTTGAAGAAATTAGGCGTAAATATGGAGAACTGGGATTATGTTCTGGCTCTTGCCGGTAATCCGAACACGGGAAAAAGCACGGTCTTCAACGCACTTACCGGGCTACGGCAGCACACGGGAAATTGGCCGGGCAAAACAGTAACACGCGCTGAGGGTGGTTTTGATTATCAACAGAAACGATATAAAATTGTCGATCTGCCCGGCACATATTCCCTGCTTTCCACAAGCACGGATGAAGAAGTTGCCAGAGATTTTATATTATTTGGAAAACCGGATGTCACCGTGGTTGTCATGGATGCGACCAGAATTGAACGCAATTTAAATCTAACTTTGCAGGTTTTGGAAATTACTGATCGACTCGTGGTCTGTCTGAATCTCATGGATGAAGCCAAAAGGCATCAACTGCAGATAAACGACCGGCAACTATCCCGGGAATTAGGGGTACCGGTCATTCCGGCTAGTATCAGACGTGGCGACGGGATCAAAGAATTACTCAATGCCATACATGAGGTGGCAAACGGTTTGTATATCTGCAGACCACATCGTATTGTCAGTGGCTCAAAACCGCTCAAAAGTGCGGTAAATCAGCTGGTAGAGAAGATTGAAAACAGATTTCCCGGTATATCAAATGCTCGTTGGGTGGCTTTGCGTTTACTGGAAGGTGACCCGCGCATCATCGAAGCCGTGAAAGACGGTGAGCTCCAGGAATTGATCCAGCCGGCTGCTCAATCGGTGTTAACATAAATCATTGAGACAGGTTGACATGAAAAACATCAATACTACTTCAGAAGACATCCTGACTACCGCCAATCGTCTGCGCTGGGAATTAGGTGAAAATTTGCATGATACACTGACCGAGTCCATTTATCAGGATGCTGCCGGTATTTCGGAAAATGTGGTGTCGGTCAAAGATGAAAAACCACGTTTTAACTGGGATCACGCACTGGACCTCCTGCTGACCAGCCGCTGGACGGGATTTCCGATCATGTTTATCATGCTTGCTGTAGTATTCTGGCTGACGATATCGGGTGCCAATATCCCTTCGGCGATGATCTCATCTGTTCTTATCGATTCGCTGTATCCGGCCTTAAAAGATCTGACTGTTTCGATCGGATTTCCCTGGTGGTTAAGTGGGCTGCTCGTTGACGGGATGTATCTGGCTATGGCATGGGTGATCGGAGTGATGTTACCGCCAATGGCTATCTTCTTTCCACTTTTTACACTCCTGGAGGACTTCGGCTATTTACCGCGTGTGGCTTTTAACCTGGACAGTCTGTTTAAGAGGGCCGGTGCCCATGGCAAGCAGGCATTGACTATGGCGATGGGATTTGGCTGCAATGCGGCGGGTGTAATAGCTACACGGGTGATTGACAGTCCCCGGGAGCGTCTGATCGCGATCATTACCAACAATTTTGCTATTTGCAACGGACGTTGGCCGACCCAGATCCTGATCGCCTCTCTGTTTATCGGTATCATGGTGCCCCCTGCTTTGGCCGGGTTGGTATCCGCTGCAGCGGTAGTCGGAATTGCCTTGTTAGGTGTTTTTCTCACTTTTGTAACTTCCTGGGGACTCTCCCGGACCATTCTCAGGGGGGAGGCCTCAACTTTCAGTCTGGAACTGCCCCCTTACCGCCCACCGCGCATATGGCAAACATTATATACTTCCCTGATCGACCGCACCTTATTTGTCCTCTGGCGCGCAGTCGTTTTTGCCTTACCGGCAGGTGCCGTAATATGGCTTAGTGCCAATATACATATTGACAATCTGAGCCTTGCCGAGCACTTTATAAGATTTACTGATCCGTTTGCCGTTCTGATTGGCCTTAACGGCGTCATCCTGTTAGCCTATGTGATCGCAATTCCCGCCAATGAAATTGTCATCCCAACCATCTTAATGCTAACGGTATTGAGTCTCAAAGTCAGTGGAATAGGAGAGGGAGCGGGGGTGATGTTTGAACTTGAAGACTATCATACCTATACTCAGCTCTTTCACGCTGCCGGCTGGACGCTGCTGACCGCGGTAAATCTGATGTTGTTCAGTCTCGTGCATAATCCCTGTTCGACGACGATTTATACGATCTACAAAGAAACAAAAAGTATCAGGTGGACAGCTGTTTCTACCTTTTTACCACTGATTATGGGTCTTGTACTCTGTTTTCTTGTAGCGCAGTTCTGGCGGCTTTTTGTAGTCTGAGCATGAAAAATGCCGGTATCCTTAGAACGGTACTCCCGGAATGGTTCTTCAAAAAAAACAGGTTCATATGTGAATTGATATATTTTACATAATTTTGAATTATTTTATAATATTTTCTTATATTTGGCCTCATTCCACCTGAATGAGGCTTCTTTTTTATTGATGAAAAGGAAGAACCAGGAGCGAATTTAACGCCTTTAAGGCAGGGGATACAAACAGAAAACCATAGGTATGAAATACTCGTCATGATGGGTGTCAATCCGGATAAACAAACGCTTTCAGGCCGTGTCCGGCTGAGTGAAATGAAACTGGGCGATGAAGCGGTGATCAGCGCATTTGAGGAAAATGGAAACGGCTTTCAGCGGTTACAGGATATAGGTCTGCTGACCGGCACGATAATCCGGCTGATCCGTTTTGCCCCGCTCGGTGATCCAATAGAAATCAAAGCGCGTGGATACTACCTTTCATTAAGAAAATCGGCAGCCGACCAAATATGGGTGATTAAGAAATAAGGACAAGCGTGGAACATATCGGTTATAGCGGACCAAATAAAGAATTTATTGAAGAAGACAGGATAAGGATCCCTAAAGTTTTGATATTTGGGAATCCGAATGCAGGTAAAACAGCCCTCTTCAACAGGCTCACCGGTATGCATCAAAAGATAAGCAATTTTCCCGGGGTAACAGTCGAGCGCAAAAGCGGCTGGCTCCGGGATAAGCGAATTCTGGTTGAAGATTACCCGGGTACATACAGTCTGCAGGCAGAAAGTCCGGATGAAAAAATTGTCAGTGATCAGGTACAGAGCTGGCGATTAGAAGAAAATCGACCTGATGTCCTCATTATTGCCATTGACAGCACCAATCTTTCACGCAACATTTTCCTT
>Ga0307424_1001864_pt1 | contig 10744 bp, 11 predicted proteins | sample SalMarWE160320MG_FD_202157 | JGI IMG/M metagenome (GOLD analysis project Ga0307424, IMG submission 202157) | Salt marsh sediment microbial communities from the Plum Island Ecosystem LTER, Massachusetts, United States - WE1603-20 | ecosystem: Environmental > Aquatic > Marine > Intertidal zone >...
GTGCACCAGCCTCAGGATGCGCAGCGCCTCTTCCCGGTTCTCCACGCGGTCACCGAGCCGGGTGAGCATGTCGCTCAGCCATACCTCGGCGTCGAAGCGGTCCTGGAAGCTTTCACTGGAATTGATCGCCTGCCGCAGCATCTGGCGCATGTCCGCGTCCGGGCGTTGCTGGGTTGCGGCCAGACCGGGCGCGCAGGCAAACAGCGCCAGCAGGAGTGCGGCAAGCGGCAGGAGGGTTGTTGGCCTGAGCAGCGGCATGCCCCGTTAACGGCCTGTTTCTAGGATATTTTACCTTGCAAGAAGGGGATGATTCCGGCGCGGGGGACCTCCTGGCTGGTACCGTCCCGACGCGCCCTGTACTCCAGCAAGCCGGCATCCAGGTTCTTTTCTCCAACCACGATGCGGTGCGGTATACCGATCAGTTCCATGTCCGAGAACATGACGCCGGGGCGTACCGGGCGGTCGTCAAGCAGGACATCGAACCCGGCGGCCTGCAATTCAGCGTACAGCGCATCGGTAACTTCACGGATGCGCTGGGATTTCTTCATGTTCATCGGCAGCAGCGCCACCTGGAACGGGGCAATGGCGGCCGGCCAGATGATGCCCTGGTCATCGTGGTGCTGTTCGATGGCGGCGGCCACGATGCGCGATACGCCGATCCCGTAACAGCCCATGACCATGGGAACCTCCCTGCCCTGTTCGTCGAGGACCACGGCCTTCATGGCCTCGCTGTAGCGGGTGCCGAGCTGGAAGATGTGGCCGACCTCGATGCCACGGGCCAGCGTGAGGGTGCCCTTGCCGTCCGGGCTCGGGTCGCCGTCCACGACGTTGCGCAGGTCCGCCGTTTCCGGTTCGGCCAGGTCGCGGCCCCAGTTGGCGCCGGTGAGGTGCTGGCCGTCCTCGTTGGCGCCACAGACGAAATCGGCCAGCCCCGCGGCAGCGTGATCGACGATGACCGGGATGGTCAGTCCGCGCGGGCCCAGTGAACCGACCGGACAACCGGTGGCACGAACTACCTGTGTGTCGGAGGCAAAGGTCAGTGGTGCCTGCACGGCCGGGTGTTTCTCGGCCTTGACCGCATTGAGCTCGTGATCCCCGCGCAGGACAAGTGCGACCACCTCGCTCTCGCTCCCGACGACGACCAGTGTCTTGAGGCAGCGATCCGGTGTGGTCCCCAGGAAGCTGCACAGATCCTCGATGCTGTGCTGGCCGGGCGTCGCGATGGTCTCCAGCGCTGCCGTTGCCGCCGGGCGCGCTGCGTCCGGAAGCGGGGCAGGGATGGTTTCGACATTGCCGGCAAAGTCACTGCCGGAGGAAAACGCGATGGCATCCTCACCGGAATCCGCCAGTACGTGGAATTCCTGCGAGACACTGCCGCCGATGGCGCCGCTGTCGGCGCGCACGGCCCGGAATTCGAGGCCGGTGCGGGTGAAGATACGCGTGTAGGCCTCGAACATGAGCTGGTAGGTTGCTTCCAGCGAGGGCTGGTCGATATGGAACGAGTAAGCGTCCTTCATCAGGAATTCGCGCGCGCGCATGACCCCGAAGCGTGGCCGGATCTCGTCACGAAACTTGGTCTGGATCTGGTAATAATTGACCGGTAGCTGCCGGTAGCTTTTCAGCTCGCGCCGCGCGATGTCGGTGATGATCTCCTCGTGCGTCGGCCCGAAGCAGAACTCACGCTGGTGGCGGTCCGTGATGCGCAGCAGTTCCGGGCCGTATTTTTCCCAGCGTCCGGACTCCTGCCACAGTTCGGCCGGCTGGATGGCCGGCATCAGCAGCTCGAGCGCACCGGCCCGGTTCATTTCCTCGCGCACGATCGCCTCGACCTTGCGCAGTACACGCAGTCCCAGCGGCAGCCAGCTGTAGACGCCGGCGGCCTGCCTGCGCAACATGCCGGCACGCAACATCAGCTGATGGCTGACGATTTCGGCGTCAGCCGGCGTTTCTTTCAGGGTGGACAGCGGAAACCGGGACAGTCGCATGGGCGGTAAACGGGTTGGTTGGACAGGGTGCCGATTGTAGCGGCCCGTTCGGGAAAGTACACGCGATGCGGAACTGCTCAGGGGGCAGGTGCGATACCTGGCGGCACCGGCAGGACGTTGGTGTCACTGCGGTAAACCAGCGGCTCGTATGTCACGCCTGCCGGTGGCGGTGTATCGGTGACCTGCCACTCGCCAGCCGGGTTTTTCCAGCGGTAGAGGTGATCGGTTGTCAGGGCAGGCGCGGAGCCGGGTAACAGCCGGCGCAGTTGCTGAACCGTTGCCGGGCTGAAGTAAAGCAGCATGGTCGCGACGATCGCCAGTATCGGCAACAACCACATCGGACGCATCAGAAGGTGCCGCGATTCCAGCCCCACATCTGGCGGGGTGCGTTGCTGAATTCGATATAAATCCGTTCCGGGTCGATCGCGGTGGTGTCGGCCACCAGTTCGCACAGCGCGTGCGAGGCCTTCGCCGTCACGGATTCCGGCAGTCCGATGCTCTTCAGCTCCAGGTAGGCCAGCGGGGCGGGGGTGCCGGCAAACTGCATGACCGGATTGTGCTCCACCGAAACCATCACATATCGCTCGGGTTTGCCCAGCAGCTCCGCCACGGTGGCCGATGCGCGGGCGGCCAGGTCGCGCGCATGGTCTTCGTCAAGTGGCTGGTTGGTCTGGATTTTCAGGAACGGCATGGCAATCGTTACTTGTTACAGAACGCTGCGATGTGTTGTTTGGCTTCCTCGGTGCGGGTCGCCCGGTCTTCCTCGGTGAGAAGGACCAGGTTCCCGTCCTTGTCCTTGATGCTGATGTGCCCGCCCTGGTTCAGCAGCATCAGGTTGTTCCTGGCAGTTACACAGTTCTGTTGCCGGATTTTACTGATTTCCGCATCTGTCTTGCCTTCCCGGGCAGCCTGCTGTTTTTCCTCGTTTTGCTCGTCCATGGCCTTGACGCGGGCCTGTAACTGGCTGGTGCCGGTAGCGGGGTCGTTTGCCGGGTGCTGGGCTGCATGGAGGCGTGAATACTGGATCCCCGGGGGCGGCGGGGTCTGGGTGTACTGTACCCCGTTGTGGTCGTCGACCCACTTGTAGATCTCGGCGGCACTGCCGTCGTGCCAGCCGGCCAGGCCGGCAGCCAGGGCAAGGGCAAGTGGAAACATCGACTTACGAATTCTGCATGCTGGGTCATTGGGTGTCATGGCGTCTGTCCGTCACTCAAAACTGTATGAATTTTAGGGTTGTACCGGTCCCGGGGCAAGTTACCCCGATCACAGATTCATCAAATTTTCACGGGTCCGGGCACTGTATCGGCCGGAGTGTGATCTCCCTTGACCTTTACCTTGGAGATCAGTACTTTTCACTGTTTCGCGATTGTGACCGGATGGCCCGTGCAGCGGGCCTTTTTTTTCCGGTCGGCATCCATTTCGCGGTCTCGGGAGAGGGCAGGTGGAATTGACCGGTGCTGACATCTTTGTGCGTGCGCTGCAGGACGAGGGGGTCGAATTTGTGTTCGGCTACCCGGGTGGTGCGGTACTGCACATCTATGATGCCCTGTACAGGCAGGACAAGGTGAATCACGTCCTGGTCCGCCACGAGCAGGCCGCGACCCACGCCGCCGACGGCTACGCCCGTTCCACCGGCAAACCGGGCGTGGTGCTGGTGACCTCCGGGCCCGGTGCGACCAATGCCGTGACCGGTATCGCAACGGCTTACATGGACTCGATCCCGCTGGTGGTGTTTACCGGCCAGGTGCCGACCCACCTGATCGGCAATGATGCCTTCCAGGAGGCCGACAACATCGGCATCACGCGGCCCTGTGTGAAGCACAACTATCTGGTGAAGGACGTCACGCAGCTGGCCGAGACGATCAAGAAGGCATTCTATGTGGCCACCACCGGCCGTCCCGGACCGGTCGTGGTGGATATTCCGAAGGATATCACCGCACTGAAGACCGAATACCGCTACCCGGACAAGGTCACCATCCGTTCCTATAACCCGGTACAGGTAGGCCATGTCGGGCAGGTGAAGCGCGCCGTCAACCTGATGCTGGGTGCCAGGCGTCCGATATTCTATACCGGTGGCGGCGTGATCCTCGGCAACGCGGCCGGGGCACTGACCAAGCTGGCGCAGGCGTTGAATTTCCCGGTGACCAACACCCTGATGGGGCTGGGCGGATACCCGGCCACGGACCGGCAGTTTGTCGGCATGCTCGGCATGCACGGCACCTACGAGGCCAACATGGCGATGCATCACTGCGATGTGCTGGTGGCCGTGGGCGCGCGCTTCGACGACCGGGTGACCGGCAATATCGAGAAATTCTGCCCGCACGCAAAGATCATCCATATCGACATCGATCCGGCCAGCATTTCCAAGAACGTCAAGGTGGATATCCCGATCGTGGGTTGCGTCAACAACGTCCTCAACGCGATGCTGGCGGAACTGGGCAGCAACAAGCAGCAGCCGGACGTGAATGCACTGAAGGACTGGTGGCAACAGATCGACGAATGGCGCTCCCGTGACTGTCTGAGGTATGACAGTGACAGCGACCGGATCAAGCCGCAGTATGTCATCGAGACGCTGTACCGGGTCACGCACGGTGATGCCTTCATTACCTCGGATGTCGGCCAGCACCAGATGTGGGCGGCGCAGTTCTACAAGTTCGACAAGCCGCGGCGCTGGATCAACTCGGGCGGACTGGGGACCATGGGCTTCGGCCTGCCGGCCGCCATGGGGGTGCAGTTTGCCCATCCCGACGCCACGGTGGCCTGTATCACCGGCGAGGGCAGCATCCAGATGTGTATCCAGGAGCTGTCAACCTGCCGGCAGTATTCCCTGCCGATCAAGGTCGTCAACCTGAATAACGGCTATCTCGGCATGGTGCGGCAATGGCAGGAGTTCTTCTACCAGAAGCGCTACGCCATGTCCTACATGGAATCCTTGCCGGACTTCGTCAAGCTGGCCGAGAGCTACGGCCATGTCGGCATGCAGATAACCCGGCCCGAAGATGTGGAAGGGGCGCTGATCGAGGCGATCAGACTGAAGGACCGGCTGGTATTCATGGATTTCCTGACCGACCGGGAAGAGAATGTCTACCCGATGATCCCGGCCGGCGGTGGCCAGAACGAAATGATCCTGATCTGACATGCGCCACATCATCTCCATCCTGATCGAGAACGAGGCCGGTGCGCTGTCACGCGTGGCGGGGCTGTTTTCGGCCCGTGGCTACAATATCGAGTCGCTGACCGTGGCGCCGACCGAAGACCCGTCGCTGTCGCGCATGACGCTGGTGACCCGCGGCACCGACGAGATCATCGAGCAGATCACCAAGCAATTGCACAAGCTCATCGACGTGGTCAAGCTGATGGATATGACCGAAGGGCCGCATATCGAACGCGAGATGATGCTGATCAAGGTGCGTGCGCAGGGCGAGAACCGCAACGAGCTGAAGCGGGTCTCCGACATTTTCCGGGGTCGTATCATCGATGTAACTGACCAGACCTATACCATCGAGATGACCGGCGCCGGCGATAAGCTGGACGCGTTCGTGCAGACGCTGGAACCGGGTCTGATCATCGAGGTGGTCCGTTCCGGGGTGTCCGGGATCGGCCGCGGGGACCGCTCGCTGAAGCTCTGAACACCAACCAACCTTTCCATTCACAAGCGGCGATACGGCAGGCCGCAGACAGGCAACAACACAGGTATCGACCATGAATATCTACTACGACAAAGACGCTGACCTTTCCCTGATTCGCGGCATGAAGGTGGCTATCATCGGCTACGGTTCACAGGGTCATGCCCATGCCAACAACCTGAAGGATTCCGGTGTGGACGTGACGGTCGGGCTGCGGGCCGGTTCGATCTCCGAGGCCAAGGCGAAAAAGGCGGGTGTTACGGTCAAGCCGATCGATGAAGCCGTCAAGGGCGCCGATCTGGTGATGGTGCTGGCACCGGACGAGCACCAGGCCAGACTGTATCGGGACAGCATTGCCCCGAACATCAGGCAGGGCGGGGTGCTGGCCTTCGCGCACGGCTTCAATATCCACTTCCAGCAGATCGAACCGCGTGCCGACCTGGACGTGATCATGATCGCACCCAAGGGTCCCGGCCACCTGGTGCGTTCCACCTACAAGGCCGGCGCCGGCGTGCCCAGCCTGGTTGCCGTATTCCAGGATGCCAGCGGCCGTTCCCGTGATATCGCGCTGTCCTATGCATCCGCCAACGGCGGTGGTCGTGCCGGTATCATCGAGACCAGCTTTCGCGAGGAAACCGAGACCGATTTGTTTGGCGAACAGGCGGTGCTGTGCGGCGGTGCCACCGCGCTGGTGCAGGCCGGGTTCGAGACCCTGGTCGAGGCCGGCTATGCGCCCGAAATGGCATACTTCGAGTGCCTGCACGAGCTCAAACTGATCGTGGACCTGATGTACGAGGGCGGGATTGCCAACATGCGCTATTCCATTTCGAATACGGCGGAATACGGCGACCTGACCCGTGGCCCGCGCGTGGTCACCGGCGAAACCAAGCAGGAAATGCGCCGCATCCTGGACGAGATCCAGAATGGCGAGTTTGCCCGTGAATTCATCCTCGAAAACCAGGCCGGTGCGCCCACACTGAAGGCAAAGCGACGGATCGGCCGGGAGCACCAGATCGAGGTGGTCGGTGCAAAACTGCGCGGTATGATGTCCTGGATCAACGAAGGGAAGATTGTCGACCGGAGCGTGAACTGAAACCCCCCCTCTGCTGCTGACTCCCCGGACCCGCGGAAGCCCAGGTCATGCATCGCAACTCCCTGATTGCCAGGCAGGGGCTGTTGCCGCTGTTCATTTCCCTGTCGGCCGCGGTACTGGTCCTGCACTTCGTCGGCGCTCGCCAGTCCCTCTGGGTGTGGGGGCTTGCCGTGCTGGTGCTGGTGCTGTTTCGCGACCCGGAGCGCAAGATCCCGTCCATGCCAATGAGTGTCCTGAGTCCGGCCGACGGACGGATACTGAGTATCGAAAAGGTGCGGGACCCGTACCTGGACCGCGCAAGCCTGCGGGTGTCGATTGACATGAGTCCCTGTGGTGCCTACATCACCCGCAGTCCGGTGGAAGGAAAGGTACTGGAGCCTCCCGGGATTCCGGCAGACGGCTGCAGTCCCCATGGCGTGTGGCTGCAAACGGATGAAGGGGATGATATCGTGCTGGTCATGAACAAGGGCCGGCTGCGCAACAATCCACAATGCTATATCCGTTTCGGCGACCGGATCGGTCAGGGCAAGCGATGCGGCTTTGTACACATGGGCGGGCGGGTCGATATCTATCTTCCGGACAACTGTGTCCCGACCATGGCAGCCGGCGCTGCGGTCATGGCGGGAGCGGACGCTATCGCACGGCTGGTTCATGTCTGACATGCTGCGGCGTCATGACGATATCGAGCCGGTGGATGCGCTGCACAAGCGACGGCGCGGCATATACCTGCTGCCGAACATGATTACCACGGCCGGCCTGTTCGCCGGCTTCTATTCGATTGTGGCCGCCATGAACGGTCGTTTCGAGCCGGCGGCCATTGCCATCTTTGTCGCCATGATCATGGACGGAACCGATGGCCGTGTGGCCCGGCTGACCAATACCCAGAGTGAATTCGGCGTCCAGTACGACAGCCTGTCGGACATGGTGTGTTTCGGCCTGGCACCCGCACTGGTCATGTATGAATGGTCGCTGCACTCCATGATGAGCGTGGGCTGGGCCAAGCTCGGCTGGCTGGCTGCGTTTATCTATACCGCGAGCGCCGCCCTGCGACTGGCGCGCTTCAACGCACAGATTTCCACGGCCGACAAACAGTATTTCCGCGGACTGCCCAGCCCGTCCGCGGCCGGGGTGCTGGCCGGCCTGGCGTGGGTGGCGACGGACCTGGACATTGCGGGTGAAGACCTGGTGTACCTGGTGTTTTTCCTGACCATCGCCACCGGGATGCTGATGGTCAGCAATATCCGGTACTTCAGCTTCAAGGAAATCAATTTCAAGAACCGGGTGTCGGTAGTCGCCATGCTGGTCGTGGTGCTGGTGTATGCCTTCGCCTCGATTGATCCGCCCAAGGTGTTGTTCGGCGGATTCCTGGTCTATGCGATTTCCGGGATTGTTTATACCCTGATCGGGATACGGAATCGCCGCCGCGCGCGCAAGCGCAGCGGGTAAAGCCGGGAGGGGCTTGCTTTTCAGGGTGGAATGCCGATAGTCTTGGTAGCATGAAACCTGCAACTCACAGCACTGTCATCCGGATCCGGGTCTCCTGCCCGTTCACCGGCCTGTTGCTGTCCCTCCTGCGACTGCTGCCTTCGGGCAGCTGATTCCACTGCCTGGCGAGGCAAAACGCACCCAATCCGATACAGCCAGCCGCCTTGCGGGGTATTTTGCTATGCTGGCACAACCGTTTTGAGGTACCGGCGTGACGTGCCGGCACCGGTGGGAGCAGGATCATGAGTAACCAGGACAAATTGATCATTTTTGACACGACCTTGCGCGACGGTGAGCAAAGCCCGGGCGCATCCATGACCCGGGACGAGAAGGTACGCATTGCCCGGGCACTGGAGCGGATGCGTGTCGATGTCATCGAAGCGGGGTTTCCGATTGCCAGCCCCGGAGATTTCGAGTCCGTACAGGCCGTGGCGCGGGCGGTTACCGGCAGTACGGTATGCGCGCTGGCCCGGGCGCTGGACAAGGACATCGACCGTGCCGGGGAGGCATTGAAGCCGGCCACCTCGGCGCGCATCCATACCTTCATCGCCACCTCACCGATTCACATGCAGATGAAGCTGCGCATGCAACCGGAACAGGTGATCGAGCAGGCGGTGCATGCGGTGAAACGTGCGCGCGGATTTACCGACGATGTCGAATTCTCGCCGGAAGACGCGGGACGCTCCGACGTGGACTTCCTGTGCCGCGTGATCGAGGCGGTGATCGAGGCCGGGGCACGGACCATCAATATCCCGGACACCGTCGGTTACAACCTGCCGCACCAGTTCGGTGAGCTGATCCGTACCCTGATCGAGCGGATCCCGAATTCCGATCAGGCCGTTTTCTCGATGCACTGTCACAACGACCTTGGGCTGGCCGTGGCCAATTCCCTGTCCGCGGTGTTGAACGGGGCACGCCAGGTGGAATGCACCATCAATGGTCTGGGTGAGCGGGCCGGCAATGCCTCGCTGGAAGAAGTGGTCATGGCCGTGCAGACCCGTCAGGATGTGTTCCCCTGCCGGACCGGGCTCGATACCACGCAGATCATGACCTGCTCGCGCCTGGTCTCCGGGATCACCGGTTTTCCGGTGCAGCCGAACAAGGCCATCGTCGGGGCCAACGCCTTCGCGCATGAGTCCGGCATCCACCAGGACGGGGTGCTCAAGAGCCGTGAGACCTACGAGATCATGCGTGCCCAGGATGTCGGCTGGTCCGCGAACCGCATCGTGCTCGGCAAGCACTCCGGACGCAATGCCTTCCGCACCCGTCTGCAGGAACTTGGTATCGTGTTCAGCACCGAGGAGGAGGTCAATGCGGCTTTTTCCCGGTTCAAGGACCTGGCCGACAAGAAACACGAGATCTTTGATGAAGATCTGCAGGCACTGGTGACCGAGTCCGGGCTGGAATCGGAGAACGACTGGCTCAGGCTGCTCTCACTCAAGGTGTGCTCGGAAACCGGCGAAACGCCCTACGCACACCTGACGCTGTGGGTCGACGGCGAAGAGAAGCCGGCGGAGGCCGCCGGCAGCGGTCCGGTGGATGCGTCGTTCAAGGCCATCGAGGCATTGATCGACAGTGGTACGGAACTGCAGCTTTACTCGGTCAATAACATTACCAGCGGGACCGACTCGCAGGGCGAGGTGACCGTGCGCCTGCAGAAGGGCGGGCGGATCGTCAACGGACAGGGTGCGGACACCGACATCGTGATCGCCTCGGCCAAGGCCTATGTCAACGCGATCAACAAGATCATCCAGCGCGATGCACGGGCGCACCCGCAACTCGGGGATGTGTGACCGGGATGGATGCGCAGCTACAGCAGCACTATCTCGAGGCGATGGGGATACAGCGCTGGGTTGTGCGTTCGCCGCGGCCCGAGGTTGCGGTTGGCCGGGATCCACTACCGGTAAATCCTGCTGTAACCGTACAGGATGAGCCGGAGTGGAACCGGCTCCGGGCCGAGGTTGCGGCCTGCACTCGTTGTGAACTGCACAGTACGCGCACGCAGACGGTGTTCGGTACCGGTAACCGGCAGGCCGACTGGATGGTCATTGGTGAAGCCCCGGGTGCGGATGAAGACCGCCAGGGCGAGCCGTTCGTCGGTCGTGCCGGACAGTTGCTGAACGAAATCCTGTTTGCCGCCGGTTACCGGCGCGAGCAGGTGTACATCGCCAATATCCTGAAGTGCCGGCCGCCCGGCAACCGCAATCCCCGGCCGGAGGAAGTCGCCTGTTGCATGGATTATCTGCGGCGACAGATTCGCCTGGTGCGGCCGCAAATCATCCTGGCCGTGGGTGGGATCGCTGCCAACAGCCTGCTGCAGACCGACGCCAGGGTAGGCGAGTTGCGTGGCAAGGTGCACCGGCTGGGCGAGGGAAACGTGCCGGTGGTGGTGACCTACCATCCCGCCTACCTGTTGCGCTCGCCACTGGAGAAACGCAAGGTGTGGGATGATCTGCAGTTTGCCTGCAGGGTGCATCGCGAGGAGGCCGCGCAGCAAATTCCGGCCGACTGCAATCCGCGGGAGCCTGCGCAATGAGTGCCGTCCTGAAGGAACC
>Ga0307424_1001865_pt1 | contig 10744 bp, 7 predicted proteins | sample SalMarWE160320MG_FD_202157 | JGI IMG/M metagenome (GOLD analysis project Ga0307424, IMG submission 202157) | Salt marsh sediment microbial communities from the Plum Island Ecosystem LTER, Massachusetts, United States - WE1603-20 | ecosystem: Environmental > Aquatic > Marine > Intertidal zone >...
GCACTTCGGGACTGCTCTGGCGGGCTACAACGTATATGTGGCCGGCAACGCGACTCCGCTGCCGAACGAGGGCAATCCGGGAGAGCCGTTATCGGTGATGCGGCCGGATGATGCTGGCAGCACGCGGGTGGAGTACGAGTACACCGAGGTGTTGTTGGCGGGTACGGAAGAGGTGACGGTAGCGCCGGGCGACAATGGTGGCGCCGAGGGCATCCCCAGCGACCCGGCGACGGTCGCCCAGCCGGAGATCCCCAATCCGCCGGCGAACCTCGCAGCGATCGCCAAAGAGGCCATTGGCCCCGGCAGGATTCTCTTGACCTGGAGCGCCAACACCGAGCCTGATCTGGCGGAGTACCGGCTGTACCGGAAGGCCGAGGGCGAAACCGAGTTCACCCAGGTTGCGGCCATTCCGAAGGCGACGGTTCCGCTCCAGTACACCGACAACAACAACGGCGACTGGCTTCCCCCGGGCATTGAATACACCTACTACGCGACTGCGGTGAATACCTCGCAGGCTGAGTCCGATCCCAGCAATGAGGCGGCCAACACGCCGTTCTTCCCGGCGGCGCCGACGACGCCAGCCACGATAGCCACGGAGAACGAAGGCATTCCCTACAGCTACTCCATTGAAGTGAGCTGGGGGGCGAGCGCCTCGGACTATCTTGCGGGTTACGAAGTCTGGCGGCAGGGGCCGGCTGATGTGGACTTCTCGCTGCTGAGGACTACCGACACGACCGGCCGCAAGATCTACGACTCGGGCCTTACTGTGGGCGAGGACTACATCTACAAAGTCCGCGCCAAGGACAACTGGGGCCAGTTCAGCGGCTTCACGCCCGAGGCCAGCGACACGCCCAGCACGTACGTCCCGATGGAGATCTACAGCGTCACCACTGACAACACTACGCTGACGATCGGCTCTACTACGGAGAAGGCCCACTTGGCGATTGACCTGAGCAACCCGGCGGCCAGCATCACCTGGTCGGTCGGCGGCGCCGGCGTGCTGGACGATCCCAGCAGCCTGACCCCGACCTATTCGCCGCCGGCCAGTGGCTCACCGGCCAAGGTGACGCTTACGGTTCAGGCTGACGATGGAATGGACGTCCTGAGCGATAGCGTGGACGTGATACTAACCAGCCTGCCCGTTCTAGGCCCGGCGTTTGACTTCAGCTATACAAGTTGGGAGGCGCCCAATGCACCTTTCATCCCGTTCGCCGATTACATGGATGACCGCGAGGTCATCATGATAAACTTCGGCTCGACTGGATGAACTTACTGTAAGAACGAGTTGTCGTTCATGAATCAGCTTCTTGGAACCTATGGTCCTAACGGCTACTACTGGATTCTCGTCTGGGGCGACTCACTCGCCACAATGCAGAGCTACTTCGACACGCACGGATTTGATGCTACGAACTGCTATTCCGACCCGTCCTGGGCCGCTCTCTCGCAGTATGCTGCCGCTTATGGCGGTGGCAGCGGTGGCATTCCTCAGACTGGGCTGGTTGACCGTGACGGCGACGTGCGGAAGTACAAGGTCGGTCAGATTGACTATACACCCGATGGCGCTACTGAATGGGAGAACGCGGTGAAAGAGCTCGTAGGCGTCTCCTAGCTGCGCCGTATCCTGCTGACTTACAAAGGGAGAGGGCTTCGGCCCTCTCCCTTTTGCTGTGCGTATCAGTGCGGGTAACCCCCAAATCCGATGGTATAATCGCAAGACGGTGTCCATCGGGGCTCTAGTACGGCTCAGTCCACCCCGGTGGCCTCTGGAGGTTTCTATGCTAAAGCGCGCAATCCTGCTTATGCTGGCTCTCGCTCTCACCGCCTGCGGTGGCGGCGGGAAGTTCGTCTCACCGCCCAGCGGCGATGCTAGTGGCTTCACGCTCACGCAACCGGAGTTCATCGGTTCGGGCAAGCTCACGCTGGTGGCGGAGCAGGACAGCGCCGGCGGCACAGTGGTTTCTATCCAGGTGGAACATGCGTGCGATCTCAAGGCGGTCTGCCTTACGCTGGGATATAGGGAAGAAGAGCTACACCCGGTCTCGGCTAACTTCACCAATCTTCTGGGCGGCGCGGACGAGACCATCAGCCTGAGTATTACCGATACGCCCGGCACGGTCCCCGCCGGCATCGTGAAGATTCACCCAGACGCGGTGGAGGGCTTTACCGGCAGCGGCGAACTGCTGCGCGTCCGCTTCGCACCGGGGAAGTCCGTTACCTCAAAGAGCGTATCCAAGCCCCCGTCCGGCGATGCGAACAAGCCGCTCTACCTGACGCTGGTGCCCATTGAAGGCGAAAACTACCGCCTAATCTGGCGCGAGGTGAACCTCGGGGATTACAGCAACGACGGCACCGTCGCCATCTCCGATATCACGCCGTTGGCGCAGCGCTTCAATGCCAGTACCATTGACGGCGACCAGGACGAATGGGACGACCTGATTGACGGCAACCGCGACAAGAAAGTGACCATCGCCGATGTCACGCCGATTGCCCAGAACTTTGGCAGTGAGCTTACGGGTTACAACATCTTTGTAGAAGGCATGGGCACTCCTCTCCCCAATCTGGTGAGCACCTCCAACCCATACTCGGTGATGCGACCGGACGAGCCAGGGCATTCGCGGGTGCGCTACACCTACGATCTGACATTGGCAGCCGAGGTAGATGTCACGGTCGTCGCGGTTGATGCTGAAGGCAACCCTGGCGTCGTGAGCGACCCGGCGCAGTACAGCTCCGGCCTGCCGCCGCAGCCGCCCCAGGGCGTCACCGCCGAGTCCGGAGCATCCATCGGCGCGGGGGCCATTCTCGTCTCGTGGTATGCCAACGACGAACCCGACCTCCGCGAGTACAAGGTGTACCGCAAGAAGCAGGGAGACGCGGACTTCGCCAACGTGGTGCTGATACCGGCCGCCACCAGCCCCCTGGAGTTCCTTGACACCGCGGCGGGGCAGTTGCTGGAGCGCGGCACGTCGTACTCCTATTATGTAACCGCGGTAAACACCGGCGATTTCGAGTCTGACCCCAGTGCGCAGGCCTCGGCGACACCCTACTATCCTGCGCCACCGACCGCACCGGCCAGCCTGACCCTGAGCAACACCGATATCCCCTACAGCTTTGCCATTGAGATAGCCTGGGAAGCTTCCACCTCCGATTACCTTGAAGCTTACGAGATCTGGCGCAAAGCCCCGGGAGAATCGGTATCCTCGTTCCTGGCGTCAGTAGATGCGGCGCAGCGGGTGTATTACGACCGCGACCTGGAAGCCGGCCAAACCTACACCTACAAAGCGCGTGCGCTTGACGCCTTCGGCGAGTATTCGCCGTTCACGGATGAGAAGCAAACCACCCCCAGCTCCGGCGGCGCGCCCATTGAGATATTCGCCGTTGAGACCGGCCGCACCACGCTTCAGGTCAACTCCGCCGAGCGCGCCCAGCTCACGGTGGACATTTCCGACCCCACGGCGGACATCACCTGGTCGGCGGCCGCGGGCTCTTTCCCCGGCGGCAACACCGGCGTGTCCGTGACCTACGCGCCTCCCACTTCCGGCGGGGCGCAGCGCGTCACCGTCAACGTCCACGCCGTGAAGAACGCCCAGACCGACGATGGCTCCACCGAGCTCATCATCACGACATTGCCCACCTACGGCAGCGGTGCGGTGGTGCAGGACGTGGCATCGCCCAGCCTTGAGACCCCCGCCGCTCCGTATGTCAGCCTACAAGACTACCTCGGCGGCCACGTGATGCTGCTCAGCTTCGGTGATCTTACGTGACTGGGCTGCAAAGGGGAGTTCCCCGATCTAAGCGACTTGCTCGATGAATACGAAACCCAAGGCCTCGCCTTCATCACCCTCTGGCCCGACCCGCTGAACGCCTTCCAGACCTACATTGGCGCCCAGGGCCTGCGCGTCACCAACAACTTCCTGGACAACGCCGACTGGCTGGAGACCTTCTACGATATCTACTGGCCGGAGCAAAGCTCCAGCTTGGAAATACCGCTGAACTTCCTCATCGACCGCGACGGACGGGTGCGCGCCCGCATCGGCACGATTGATGTGGGGACCTGGAGCGGCTACATAGAAGAACTGCTCTAGCCGCCGCGGTCTAGAAGTCCTCATCCTGCTGCGTGGGGATGAGCAGCTCACGGTTGCCCTGGTGGTCGGCCGGGCTGACCACGCCCTGCGCCTCCATCTGCTCCATTATCCTGGCGGCGCGGTTATAACCGATTTTCAGCCGGCGCTGAAGCAGCGAGGTAGAAGCGCGTCCGGCGCGGGTGATAATGTCCATCGCGTCGCCGTACAGCGCATCCAGCTCCTCGTCCTCGCCCATCCCTTCTGCGTCTTCGCCGTTTTCGGCCTCGTATTCGGCGATTTCCTCTATGTACTGCGGCGAGACCTGCTTGCGCAGGAAGTCGGCCACCCGCCTCACTTCCTCATCTCGCACCCACACGCCCTGCACGCGCAGCGGCTTGGGGATGCCCACCGGGAAGTACAGCATGTCGCCCGACCCCAGCAGCTTCTCCGCGCCCGGCATGTCAATGATGGTGCGCGAGTCGATCTGGCTCACCACGGCGAAGGCGATGCGCGAGGGGATGTTCATCTTGATGTTGCCGGTGATGATAGTAGTGTCGGGACGCTGGGTGGCGACCACCAGGTGGATGCCGGTGGCGCGCGCCAGGTGGGCGATGCGGCCGATTAGCCGCTCAAACACCGGCCCCGCCGCCTTCACCAGATCCGCCAGCTCGTCCACTACCACCAGTATGTACGGCAGCGGCCCCGTGTCCGGTGGGTTGGCGTTGTACGCCTCAATGTTGCGCACTCCCTCTTCCTCAAACGCTCGCAGCCGCGACTCCATCTCCGCCACCACCCACTTCAGCGAGCTCTGCGCCTCGTTGATGTCATGCACGATGGGCGTCGCCAGGTGCGGCGTGTCCTTGAAGACGCTCATTTCCACGCGCTTGGGGTCAATGAGGATGAGCCGCAGCGTGGCCGGCGAATTGCGGAACATCAGCGACACCAGTATGGAGTTCAAGCATACGCTCTTGCCGCTGCCGGTGCTGCCCGCCACCAGCAAGTGGTGCATATGGTGCAGGTTGCCGATGACCGGCTTGCCCGCGATGTCGCGGCCGAAGGGCACGGCGAGCGGGTGCGACTGCGACTTCAGCTCCGGCGACTCCAGCAGCGACCGCAGCGATATCTTGTTGAACTTGCGGTTGGGAACTTCAATGCCCACCGCGCTCTTGCCCGGTATGGGCGTCTCCAGGCGAACCGCCGGCACCGCCAGCTCCAGCGCTAGGTTGTCCGCCAGCGAATGCAGGCGCGAAACATTGATGCCAGGGCCGATTTTCAACTCAAAGCGCGTCACCCGCGGCCCGATCTCCCACTCCGCCACCTCGGTGTCAATGTTAAAGGACTTCAAGGTCTCCACGATTATCTGGGCGTTGCGCTTGAGGATGTCCTCGGCCATCGGCGAGAACGGCGTGTCGTTCAGCAATGTGAGCGGGGGAAACTCGTATTCCTCGTCCGGCTTGATGAAGCGGAGCGACCGCTGCGTCTCTTTCTCATCCTCGTCCGCCGGTTCTTTGGCAGCCGCAGCTCCAGCGGATTCCCTTGTTTCGGGGACCTCCTCGTCGAACTCCAGAACAGCGCTCTCTTTCTCAGCCTCCTCCATCTCCTCCAGTTCCGCCATCGCGGCCTCGGTCTTCTCGCGCTCGCGGCGCAGCTTCTCCTCCTCCTTGCGCTGGCGCACGCCGTTGCTTAGATCTGTGCTCGCCGACTCGATGAACCGCAGCGCCGGCACCAGCACCGCCCGGCCGGTGAAGACGATCAGCAACGCCGCCAGGATGAAGACGAGCAGTATGGGGTAAAAAATGCCTAGCGTGGGGCGCGCCAGCCCGTCCGCCCATGTGCCCGCATAGCCCCCGCGCGCGAACGCGCCCGCGAGCAGCATGAACACCGCGCCCACCACCGCCAGCTTGCAGCCGATGCTGAAGAACACCATCCGGGTGCGCAGCGGCATGGCCGCGAGCACCCACAGGAGTAGCACGGGCGGGATGATGTGGCTGGCCACCCCGGTCGCACCCACAATGTGGCGGTTCAGGAAGACGGATGCCTCCCCGGCTAGATTCGGGGCGTAGAGCGAGATACACACCAGCACAAACACCAGGAACAGCAGGAGCGCAAACAGGTCCTGCCAGACCTCGTTGCGCAGCCCCAGGGTCACCCCTTTGCGCCGCCCGCGTTTGCGCCGTTTTTTGACCATATGGAGAATTATAGATGATTTCGGTTTTTTTCCGATTCCCGTGCACGCATCGCACGCCTATGGTATAATACTCAAGCGGACCATACCGAGGAACCGCACCTTGATAGTCACCTGGCACGCTGGGTAGGTGGGCCAGGGGGAGGGCGCTAACGGTCCGGAAGGAGTGTTGGGAACAACTCCACTTGTCCCGTGGGACTTAGCTGCCTTCAACTAGAACCGATTCACGCGAACTCACGCTCACCCGATGAAGCAGGGAGAGCGAAAGAGGATATCTCGCATTAAAGGGAATCATTTCATGGTTCAAAATCTACCGGAAGGAGGTCTTGGGATGTTGAGAACCAAAAAGGGCTTCACCCTAATTGAGCTGCTGGTGGTCATCGTGATCATCGGCATCCTTGTTGCGATCGCTCTTCCCAACTTTGTGAAGATCAAGGTCAAGGCCCGCGAGGCCGAGGTCAAGCAAAACTGCCACTCCATTCAATTGGCGATTGAGCGGTACGCAACCGACAGCGAGGGAATGTATCCCTACTATCTGTACGGAGGCGACGTCTACTACAACGTCGGAACCAGCAAGCGCTACACCGACTGGATTGAGGTTGGCCCCGGCGGGTATCACCCGTTTGACATGTTCAACATCAACTTCACCCTGGACAAACACACGTACCAGGGCCTGGGGCTTAACCAGAGCACGATCGGTGAGCCAGGCTACGAGTTTGGCGACTCACTAGCCTATGAGGGCTACATGACCAAGTACCCCAATAACCCGTTCCTCACCAATAAGGCTAAGATCATCTACGGCGACGACTCGATAAAGACGGCCATGACCTCAATCTGGGTTCCCTGGCGCGGCTGCGGCGGTCGTGACGGCAAATCTATGTTCAACCTGGGGTGGTCAGGCGAGGGCCCGAGCTTGATGGCCTACGACGGTGACGGCGAACCCGACGACACTATCAAGATGGAGTTCCCCGGCCAGTTCTACTACCACCCCCGCTTCTCTGATGGCGCCTGCAACGCGGACCACTTCGCGGCGCAGAACACCAGCATCGGCTGGGGCTCCGGGAATTCCCATGTTGAGCAACTCGGTGCGACCGTCCGCGTCAACATGGTCTGGAGCCATGACGTTGCAGGCTACGACCTGATGGGCTATGGCGACCCCTCCACCGACGGCATGGACATTGACTACTCGATACCTCCCAATGGCTGGGGCAAGACCCATGCGAAGCGCACCGGCTACATAAACAATGTCCAGGAACCCAATCCCTACAACACTGACAGCACTACCCGCGAGCCCCGCACTGCTCCGGACGGCGTTCCCGACTTTTACATCATCCACCTGAGCAGTTCGCAGGATGCGAAGCCTCAGGGCGTCATCTAGCACGTAGGAGGTAAACCAATGAATTCTCGGAAGTCTGGCTTTACCCTCATTGAGCTGCTGGTGGTCATCGTGATCATCGGCATCCTCGTCGCCATCGCGCTGCCTAACTTCATCAAGGTGCGCGAGAAGGCCAAAGAGGCCGAGGTAAAGCAAAACCTGCACTCGGTGCAGCTTGCGGTTGAAAGGTACGCCACCGATAACGCTTTCGGCAACTACCCCAACTACATCTTCGGCGGCGACTGGACCGACAGCTACACTATCAACGAGGACTACTACTATTACGCCGGCCTTGACCAGGTGGACTATCCGGTGTGGAAGGGGGCCGGGGCAACCTTCGCCCCGCCGGGCAACGGCGACCACATTATTATGGAAGGCTACATGCCCAGCTACCCCAAGAACCCCTTCATTAAGAGGGGCAACCTCGTTCCCCGCCTGATCTACAACAACAACACGTGGAACCCCCCGTACCTTCTTATGCGCACCGTCGGCGGCGACGACAACACCAAGATGGTGGAGGTCTTCGGCCCACCGCCGGCCTTCATTTTCATCATGGTCGGCCTTGGCGGGGATATGTACGTCCTTCCGCCGTACCCGGACCTGCACAGCCCTGGGGGTATCTGGGAGACCCCGCCCGACAAGAACCCGACCGCTGACGAGTTCCGCCAGCCGGGTAACAAGCAGTTGGTGGGCAACTTCTCCTACTACCCGCGCCTGAACACCCAGTGCTGGTTGCTGCTCAACGGCGCGCACGAGGTTTCGGGTTACACCTTGGCGGCCTATGGCGCGCTGAGGAACCTCGGCCAGGACGTTTACGACCGTATGGGCGAGTACTTCCCGCGCCAGCGGGCGGCGACCTGCGCTCTGGCCAACTACTTCGGCTTGAATATGCTCCCCTGCCCGACCGATCCGGGCGAGCCCAACACCCGTTTCCAGTCGCGCGGCGGTCCGGACACCCAGCCCGACGGCGTGATTATCGTGCTCGACTCCGGTGTGGACAAGAAGAGCATGAACCCGGGCGAAGAGCTCGGCTCTTAACCTTGGCGTAACCAACTGGAAAAGCCTCGTCCCCGCAGGGGGCGGGGCTTTTCTACTTAATTTCTCCGCGCCACCGTCCTGTCATAGAAGGTGGACGCACGTTTTTCGCGGCGGGACACAGAGTATTAAGCCTGCGGCGCTGCGGCAGGGACACGTCTCTCAAGGCAAGCCGGGGTAACCGCCATAGTACCGCGGAGCGGGGCGACAGGTGGGTGACCCAATCCGGATCTACTTCTTCAACATGATATCCCGGATGCGTTCTGTGAGTTTCAGCGCTGCGTCCAGCGGCCGCTGCCACATATTGCGGCCGAAGATGAGCCCCACGGCCCCCGCCGTCAGCGACTGCTCCACCTTCTGCAGCAGTTGCTCATCACTCATCTTGCTTCCGCCGGAGACGATCACCATCGTCCGGCCCGCTGACTGCACCACCTGCTTGAACGCGTCCTCCGCACTAATGTCCAGCGTGCTGTAGGGCGCGGGGGCTTTCTTATCCTTCTCCGAGTTGATCTTGGGGAAGTTGACCTTGACCACATCCGCGCCAATCTCCTGCGCCACCCTCGCGGCGTAGTCAATAGCGTAGAAGCTGTCGCGGCCGCCCTTCTTGTCAATCGCTTCGCCGCGCGGATAGGCCCATACGATTAGCGGCATCCCGTAGTAATCGCAGTCCGCCCGCACCTCTGCCAGTTGCGCGATATCGTCCGCCTGCGAGGGCGAGCCCACAAACAGCGTGTAGCCCACCGCGTCCGCGCCCAGGCGCACGGCGTCCTCCACTGTGGCGGTCAGCGGGCTGAAGGCGTATGCGTCGGACGGGATTGCGGTCTTGCCGTTGATCTTCAGGATGAGCGGCACTTCGCCCGCGAACTTGTCCATGTACTTCGCGGCGAGCCCGTAGTGCAGGGCGATGCCCGAGTACCCGCCTTCCTTCGCCAGCCGGTATTGGAACTCGGGAAACTTGCTGTCCGGGTTGGGGAAGAAGTCCATCGGGCCGTGTTCCAGCCCCTGGTCAATGGGCAGGATCATCATCCGCCCGTTCTTCAGCCCGTGCTCGTAGAGGATGCGGTGCAACCGCACCTTTTTGCCCGGAGGCAATCCCATGTTCTCCAGATTTGGCGCATTGTAGTATTCGCTCATTCCTTGATCCTCCACGTATTCGTTACCAGTGATGATACCACGCGCACAGCCACAGCTTCACGGTACGCCGGGCTTTAGCCAGGCTTTTCTTCGGCTTCCTCTTCTTCCTCCCCGAAATCAACGGCATAGTGCTCCAGCAGGTTGCCGGGAATGTACTGCAGAAAGCGCGAGGGTCGGTTGAATGCGAGGTAGTCGCTGGTGTCGGGCTTCTGTGGATAGGAGAGAAACAGCATGTCCTTTGCCCGCGTCAACGCCACGTAGAACAGCCGCCGCTCCTCTTCCATCTGCTCGGGGTCTTCCATGCACATGCGGTGCGGCAGCGCCCCCTCCGTCAGATGCGCCACGAACACTGCGCGCCATTCCAGCCCCTTGGCCTGGTGGATAGTGCTCAAGCTCACCATTCCCTCTTCGGTATCGCGCACTTCCTCCGCCATCTGTCCCGCGGTATAGGCCTGGTTCAGCGCCACTTCGCTTACGAATGACGCGGTAGAGCGGTACTTCTCGGCGTAAACGGTAAGCTGCTCAACGTCCTCCCGGCGCTCAGCGTAGTTCTCATAAGTGCGCTGCATGTAGCTGTCGTAGAACTCCTCGACCACAGCGCGGATGAGTTCCGCCGGCCCTTTCTTTCCGTCGTTCAGCCCCTCCAACTTGCGTACGAGTCCGGTTATAGCCGCCACCGAGGCCTTTCCCTTGCCGCGACCGAGCTCGGCCACTCCGTTATGGGAGAAGGCTCTCAGTGGGTTCTCCGCGCCGCGAATCTTGTCCAGTATGCCGGCGATAGTCTTGCTACCGACATGCTCGCACATATCCAGCATCCGCGAAAGCGCCACCTCGTCGCGCGGGTTCACCACAAACGAAAGGAAGGAGACAATGTCCTTAATGTGCGCCTGCTCCATAAAGCGCAAGCCGCCGCGAATCTCGTAGGGAATGCCGCGCTTGGCCAACTCCATTTCA